>Ga0209253_10004202_pt1 | contig 12565 bp, 14 predicted proteins | sample FrelakmetBRP12BR_FD_187145 | JGI IMG/M metagenome (GOLD analysis project Ga0209253, IMG submission 187145) | Freshwater lake sediment microbial communities from the University of Notre Dame, USA, for methane emissions studies - BRP12 BR (SPAdes)... | ecosystem: Environmental > Aquatic >...
CTGGTCACCCTTGCCGTGGGCGGCGGCGAAGTGCGAGAGGCGGTGCGCGTCGAAGGTGTTCGCAACCACGGTCCGGTCGTAGTTGAACTCGAGCCCGACTTCCCTGGCCCTGTTCGACACCTCCGCCGCCGCCTGGCGCGCGTAGTCCATCGACCAGCCCTTCCGCTGCGCCGCGTGCTGCACCGCGTTCATCTTGAGACCGGCCGTGACGTCGGGCTGCAGCTGGAAGCTCTTCCAGATGACCGTGACGCGGTCTCGCCCGGGCATCTGCGCGAGCGCGATCTCGAACTTCCGCTTGCCGATGTAGCAGAACGGGCAGACGACGTCGCTCCAGATCTCGACTTTCATGGTGGGTGAGGCGGTCATCGGCGGGTTCCGGTAGGGCGGTCTGGCGGCAGGGCGCATGTTGCCATGAGGCGCTGCCTGCGGTCGGTGCGGGTGACCGGCGCTCAGGTCCAGGGAAAGGTCGGATTCCCAAGCCGGCCCGATCGGATCATATTCAGCGGCAGGTCCGGGCGGCACACACTTGTCTGCCGGTGCGGTGGCAAGCTCAACGCAGTTGCGAGGAAAGAGCGATGGCGGTAGGTGACACGCAGCACCTGATTCGGGCGGCCATGGCCGCAGTGCGTGACTGCGCAGCGCAGGTGGAGGACCGCGCAGGAAGTCTCCTGCAGGCGCTGCCGAAGATGCCGATGGACGAGGGATTGCGGGCGACGGCGATCGAGTTGAGCGCGGGGCTCAAGGACACCTCGGGTCGCGTGACGTTCGAACTGGCCTTGCTCCAGGCGCAGCTGGGTGAGGACAAGGTGGATGCCGCGACGGTGGTCCGGACGTTGTCCAGCATGGACGCGACGATGATGGATGCGCTGGCCGGCCTTGCCGACGTCGTGGACGAGCTCGAGGCAGCCGCGGAGCGCGACGAGGAAAACGAGCGAGCATTCGTGCTCGTGATCGAGGCCGCGGGCGTGATGCTGCAGGGCCTCGAGAAAGCGAAAGCCGCGACGCAGGCGCTGCGATCCGCAGTGCCTGCGGAATAAAACCCGGCCCGGCCCCGGCCCCGGGCGTGAGCGAGGCGGGGCATGCCTTGCTGCGAAACGCACTCATCAGCATTCGCACGCTTATGTTCAATGTTGCTGCGGCGCAGGATTGGCGCCGCTGAATCGCGAGCGTATGGTGGCGCCGAGGGCGGTCACGCGGTCGCGTACGCCCAGATCAATAACGTCCAGGGGAAATCACATGCGTATCGCCAGCCTGCTGCCGGTTTGCGCCTTCGTCTTTCTTTCCGCCGCAAACGCCGGGAACAAGCCGCCGGGCCAGGATTACAGTCCGCCGGGCCGCGGCAACAGTCCGCCGGGCCAGGACCGCAATCCGCCGGGCCAGGTCAAGGACAAGGCGATCACTCTCGCGGAGCTGCACGGACCGGCGCGCATCCTGCGCGACGTCGACGGCATGCCGCACATCGACGCGTTCGACGAGCACGACGCGCTGTTCCTGCAGGGCTGGGTGCAGGCCCAGGACCGGTTGTTCCAGATCGACGTGCTGCGCCGGCAGGCGAGCGGCACGCTGGCCGAGTTGCTTGGCTCCGGCGCGCTGCCGAGCGACGTGGAACTGCGCACGATCGGTCTCGCGCGTGCAGCCGAGCGATCGCTGGCGGCGTATTCAAAGGCGACCCGCGCCGGGCTGCAGGCTTACGCGGACGGCGTGAACGCCTGGGTCAAGCGCAACCCGTTGCCGGCCCAGTACGGAGCGCTGCAACTCACCAAGTTCAGGCCGTGGGCGGCGCTCGACAGCGCCATCATCGGCAAGGCGCTCGCCTTCCAGCTGTCGTTCGACATCGACGACGGCGCAACGCGGGACTACCAGACCTACGCAGCTGTGCTCGGGCCCCAGTACGGGCTCCAGTTCGTGAATGCGATGTTCTTCGGCGACGTGTTCCGCTCCGCGCCGTTCGACAAGGCGTCGTCCATTCCGGACGCGACCGGCGGTGCGCCGTTCATGGGCGGGCTGAGCAAGGTGAGCGCGGCAGCGTCGTCCAGGGCCGCCGCCGCGCCGGCCGCAGACGCCTCGGCAATGCCGTCCATGAACCCGACTGCGCTCGACCCGGCCGTCGTGAAGGGTCTCAAGGACCTGCGCCGTCGCTACGAGGCCGTGCCGTTCCTGAAGAACACGCTGACGCGCACCGAGCAGCAGATCGGCAGCAACGAATGGGCCGTGGCCGGCTGGCGCACGAAGGACGGGCGGCCGCTCGTCTCGAACGACCCGCACTTGAGCCTCGACCTGCCGCCGAATTTCTACCAGCTTCAGCTGACCACCAAGAAGGACGGCCTCGACGCCATCGGCAGCAGCGTCGCCGGCACGCCGTGGATCGTGCTGGGACAGAACCAGTACGTGGCCTGGGGCGAGACGACCACGGGCTTCGACGTCACGGACACGTATATCGAGCAGCTGGTGCCGGACGGCGGCTCGCCGAGCGGATTCTCGTCGCTCTACAGGGGCGTGCCCGAGCCCGTGATCCCGATTCCCGTCTCGTTCAATGTCAACCTCATGGACGGCCTCGGCAATGGCGCCGACACCGTGGTCACGCTTCCGCCGGGTGGCGGCATCCCCGCCTATGTGCTCACGATTCCCCGTCGCAACAACGGGCCGATCGTCGCGGATCTCGGCGGCGGCCAGGTGATCAGCGTGCAGTACGCGGGCTTCAGCGGCACGCGCGAGCTCGAGACGTTCCGGCTCATGAATCGTGCGAAGAACGTCGACGATTTCAAGCGCGCGCTCGAGTACTTCGACGTCGGCTCGCAGAACTTCATCTACGGCGACATCGACGGCAACATCGGCTACTTCACGACCAGCGAAGTGCCGCTGCGCGAGGACCTGCAGGCGGGTACCGTGAACGGCTCACCGCCCTGGTTCATCCGTAACGGGCAGGGCGGCAACGAGTGGCTGAAGGATCCGAATCCCGACCAGTTCAACGGCACGGGCTATCTCTCGCTGCCCTCGAGCGAGCTGCCGCAGACGGTCAATCCGACGAACGGCTTCGTCGTGAATGCCAACAACGACACCGCCGGCACGACGCTCGACAACAACCCGGTCAATCAGCTGCGGGTCGGCGGCGCGGGCATCTACTACCTCGGCTACTCGTTCGATTTCGGCAGCCGGGCCGGCAGGATCACGCAGGCGTTGAACGAGCGATTCGCGAAGGGCAAGGTCGATCGCCGCGACATGGAGGCCATCCAGGCCGACGTGACGCTGCTCGACGGGCAGGTGTTCACGCCCTACATACTCAACGCGTTCACCAATGCGTCGGCGCCGGGCGCGCCCGACGCGCTCAGGGCGCTGGCGGGGGACACGCGTGTCGCCGAGGCAATCGGCCGCCTGAAGGCGTGGAATTTCACGACGCCGACGGGCGTGACGAGTGGTTACGACGCGTCGGACCACGATGGCTATCGGATGCCACCGTCGCCCACCGAGGTGCAGCGGAGCATCGCCGCGACGATCTATTCCGTCTGGCGCGGGCAGGCGATCCACAACGGCGTCGATATGACGCTGAACGGCCTCGGTGTGCCGACGCCCGGCTCGGCGGAGGCGATCAAGGCCCTGCGCCACCTGGTCGAGCGCGACGGCATCGGCCTGTCGACGGTGGATTTCTTCGGCTGGGCGGCGCCGCTCGGGCTGCCGCAGGCTGCGCAGCGCCGTGACTACGTGATGCTCAAGAGCCTGCAGGACGCGCTCAACCTGCTCGCGGGCCCGAACTTCCAGACAGCGTTCAACGGCTCGACCAACCAGAACGCTTATGTCTGGGGCAGGCTGCACCGGATCGTGTTCGACGGGATCGCGGTGGGCGGGCCGTTCAGCATTCCCAATGCGGCGCTCGGCTTCCCGCCGTCGTTCGACGACCTGACGGGGCTCGCGACCGATGGCGGCTTCGGCACCGTCGATGCTTCGTCGCACGGCGCGCGGGCGGCGTCATCGGACGATTTCATGTTCGGCTCGGGTCCCAACCGCCGCTACGTCGGCGTGCCGGGTACGCACAAGGGCTCGATCGAGGGCCGGACGATCCTGCCCGGCGGCATGAGCGGCGTGCTGACGAGCCCGTTCTACGCCAACCTGCTCGGTCGCTGGCTCACGAACGATACGTACCCGCTGCGCGACAACATGGGCGAGGTGATGCAGAACTTGAGCAGCCAGCAGATGTTCAAGCCCGCGTCGAAGCGCGACGACGACTAGCGGCCGCGGCGCTCAGCGCATCGCTCGATTGGCTTGCGCCCTCTCCCAGGCGGGCTGGGAGAGGGCTGCTGCGGAAGGTGACATGCGGCGCGACCTCATAGGGTGACATGCAGCGCGACCTCATGAAGAGGCTCTGCTGGGTCAGCCTGGCGCTGACGCTGGCGACGTTTGCCGCGCTGATCGCGATCGACCTGCACCTGCGGAATGCCGCGTCGCCGCAGGGCATCGTCTCGTTCGAGCTCTGCGCCTACTCGGCGTCGTGCGCTGACATCGTGAATGGCTGGGGCCCGGGCGGGCGGGTCTGGGCCGCCTTGAGCCTGGGGCTCGATTACCTGTTCATGCTGCTCTACCCGGCCACGATTTTCCTGGGCCTGATGCTGGTCGTCATGCACGTGCCCGACCGGCTGAAGATGTTCACGCGCGGCGTGGCGTGGGCGGTGTGGGGTGCAGGAGCGGCGGACGCCAGCGAGAACTACTGCCTCGTACAGATGCTCGTGAGTCCGGCCGCAGATGGGTATGCGTGGCCGGCGGCCCTGTTCGCGACGGTCAAGTTCATCGTGCTCGGCGCGACGCTCACGTGGCTGCTGCTCATGTATGTGCGATTCGCCCGCGGGGCAGCCCGGACAGCGTGAGGTCGTCGTTGGTGCCGTGCTTCGCGAGGGGCCCGCAATCGCGGCGACGCCCCGGCGAGGGCGTATGATTGGACACTTGGGGGCGCGAGCCGCCGGCCCGCGCCCTTCTACCAGGAGGAGACAGCGAATGGCCAAGAAGAGCAGTAAGTCGGACAGCGGTGTCTACCGCGTCACCGAGGTCATTGGCACCAGCACCGTGTCCTGGGAGGATGCTGCGAGCAGTGCCATCAAGGCGGCGTCCAAGTCGTTGCGCGACCTGCGCATCGCCGAGGTCAGCAAGCTCGACATGAAGGTCGAGGACGGCAAGGTCGTCGCGTATCGAGCACGGGTCTCGCTGTCCTTCAAGTACGAAGGCTGACGCCTGGGCTCCGCCGCGGTGGGCTACTGGCCGTAGACCTTCGCGGCCGCCTGCAGCTGCGCGGCGACAGCCCTGCGCAGGGATTCCGGCGCCAGCACTTCGACGTCGGCTCCGTACTTGAGTATGTCCATCACGAGCTCGGGCTCGCGTGAGTACGGCAGCTTGAGGATGTAGCTGCCGTCGAGTTGCAGTTGCCCATGCTGCTGCGGGTGCCAGGTCTCGCGGCTCACCCAGCGGGCGCGCGCGGCGTTGAAGTGCAGCACGGCTTCCTGCGTGTCGCTGCCCGCAAAGATGCCGTAACCGCTCGCGAAGTGGCGCTCGAGCGATTCCTCGCCCACTTCCTTCGCGGGCTTCTCGACCACCGTCGCGGCCTCGATCGCGTCCACGGCGAAGGTGCGCAACGCCTGCCGCTTGTGGCAGAACGCGTCGAGGTACCAGTTGTCGCGATAGTGCACGAGGCGCTGCGGGGAGACCTCGCGCTCGAGCACGTCGCCGTCCTCGCGGCGCGTGTGCCTCAAGCGCAGGCGCTTGCGCGCGAGCAGCGCCGTCGAGAGCGTGCGGAAGTGCGCGGGCTCCACGGCGCGGGCGCCCATCGTGAGCACGCGGATGCGGCGCGTGATTTCGCCGGCCTTCACGTCGCCCGCGTCGAGCAGTTCACGGAGGCGCTTGCGCAGCGGGTGGACGAGTTCCGAGAGCACGCCGGGCTCGAGCCCGGCGATCAGCTGGTCCATGGTGAGCAGCGCGCGCAGTTCGTCCGCGGTGAACCACAGGCCGGGCAGCTGCCAGACGGCGCTGTCCTCGACCTTGTCGTCGAAGCGGTAGGCCTCGTGGTCGGCGTCGTAGACGATCGGTGCGCGGAATCGGTCGCGCAGGTACTCGAGGTCGCGCTTGAAGGTGGCGCGGGAGACCTCGAGCTCGTCGAGGAAGTCCTGCGTGCGCACGAAGCGGCGCGCCTTCAGGAGCTGCTGGATGCGGTAGAAGCGGTCGAGGCGGTCCATGCGTGTCGAGTTCCGGTAGCGGCTCGAGTCGGCGATCCGGGGGACAGGGTAACGGTCGGCGTAGCCGGGGGACAACCCGGCCGCCCGCAATGTCGCCGGGCGGACCATGTAGGTACCGTTCGAGATCCTGGCCAAAGAGCTCACAAATCGGCGTCGAACCTGAGCGGGTCTCGGGAGACGATCCAGGGCATCGATCACGGCTGGCAGTTTTGCGGTGGGCGAGTACAAATTCGCGGAGTACTTCGAGCGCAAGGTCCTCCAGAAGCGCCCTTACCTCCGCAAGGAATGGCGCATTGCGGTCGTGGAGCGTCCAACTCGGTCAGAACCGCAAGGTGACTCGCGATACCGGTTCTGGGCGCCAATTCCAGAGCTCGGCGGCCGTTACTTGCGGGTGATCACGCTGGCCGATAAGGATCACGATCCTGAATGCTTTTCCCGACCGGGGGTTCAAACCGTGAAACTCAGTTACTTCGCCGACACAGACTCGCTCTATATCGACCTTTCGGAAGAGCCAAGTGTCGAAAGCCGCGAGATTTCCGAAGGCGTCGTGCTGGACTACAACGCCGCGGGGCGCCTGGTGGGCATCGACATCGACGAAGCCAGCAAGCGCGTACAGATGGACAAGCTGGTGCTGAGCCAGCTGCCGTCGACGGTCGAGACGGCTGCTGCGTAGGTCTCGGTGACGCTCATCACTTGATGTCGCAATTTGCGACCGGTTCATGCCCGCAACCTCGTCCACGGAGAGCTGGAACATGAAATCCTCAGGGAGGCGATCCCGATTGCGCTTCACCTGCTCATTGAGCCAGTATCTCGTCCGTTCCGCAGCTGTCACCGCCGACTGCGGCTGTTGACCGTCTCGCAGATAGTCCTACCGCGTCCCTGCTTCGCGACGTACCGGCCGGCACCTCAGTGTGCCGGCGTTCGCGCGGGCGACCTGACATTCAGTCAGCCCGCTCGGGATCCGCGCTCACCCGCCCGCGCCACCAGACCGACTCGCCTCAAAGCGACGCTGCGACCTATAATGGGCGCGTGACAAGCACGAGTCGCACCAGTTCAGCCTATCGCCGCGAAGCTGACGTGTGGCTCATCGAGCTCAACTTGCGCGATGCACGGCAACTCTTCCACACCCTGGATCCGGCGCCGTTTCGCGAGAAGGATCTCGACCCGGCCGCCGAGACCTACATCTACGAAGCGGTCCGCGAGCTTGGAGCGAGCAGACCGACCAAACTGCTCATCCACCTGCCGGCCGCGCAGGCCTCCGACGAGGCGCACGCACTCCCGGAAGCCGTCTCCCATTATTTCGAACATCGCGCCGACCGCGCTCGCATCGAACTTCGTCGACTCCTGGTGCGCGGACTGATCAGCCTGGCAATCGGCCTCGCGTTCATGTTCAGTTGCCTGTCGCTGCGTCGCTACCTCGAGAACGCTGCGGACTTCGAATTGCTGCACGAGGGTCTGCTCATCATTGGATGGGTCGCCTTATGGCGGCCCGTGGAGATCTTTCTCTACGACTGGTGGCCCATCCTTCGCCAGCAGCAGCGCTGCGCGGCCATCGCCCGCATGCCCATCGACGTCCGATTCGGCAATCCCGACTCCGCGCCGTGACCCCGCCCCAGCTTGATGTCGCAATTTGCGACATCAAGTCAGCGCCGCCCGCGTGCCGGCTGCAATTTCCGATCAAACCCAACGCTTTCTTGAATTGGATCGGCCTCCCTCTCGGCGCATCACCACAGCATCCAGACGGAGCACGTGCTCCGGCCAGGCTGCCAAACTCGGTCCCCAAGGCCCGCTCGATCAAAGCCGCTTTGCCAGGGTCGCTCGCATCTCGGCGGTGAATCCCAACGCAGACGCGACCGCCCAAGCCGCTGGTCTGGATGGGAAGCAGCAAGAAGGACCTGCTGAAGCTACCGTCGTCAGTAATCGATGTATTCGGTTATGCCCTGTACCTCGCGCAAACCGGCGGCCGGCATCCGGATACCAGGATCCTGCGAGGGTTCGGGGACGCGAGCGTCATTGAGGCAGTCGAGTCAGCGACCGCCGGCACGTACCGCGCGGTGTACACAGTCCGATTTCCGGAGAAAGCGCTCGTCAGGAGCGCGACGCAATGAAGCGGAGCGGCAAGCGCAAAGCACGGCTCAGCCATGATGTGGGCACTGGAAACGTCTATGCCGACCTTGGCATCGACGATCCCGAGGGCATGCTCGTCAAGGCGCAACTCGTCGCAAAGATCGCCGAGATCCTCGCGGAGCAGGGCTACACCCAGACCAAGGCCGCAGACATCCTTGGAGTACCGCAGCCGAAGCTATCGAAGATCCTGCGGGGCCAGTTTCGCGGGGTCTCCGAGCGAAAACTCATGGACTGCCTGGCGAAACTGGGGCGCGACGTAGACATCGTCGTTCATCGAGCGTCCGTGCATCGCCGCACGGCGCGGCGAGGGGCGGTTTCCGTAGTCTTCGCCTAGCCCGCGGCCTGTCGCATTTCCGGATGTTTCCGCCAGATTCTCCAGCGGATGCGTCGCCACGTCGCCGTCAGCGCGCTACCCGCAGCGGGGCGTAATGCTCGTCGATACGACCGTCTGGGTCGACCACCTGCGTCGTGGCGACGACGTGCTCGCGTTCATCGAGGTCAACAAACTCATGGGACGCGGGCTGGGGTGGATCGACGTTAACCTGTAGCAGCAGCGACGTCCTGTCTGACACCGGATCGTGCGGTGATTCTGCAGGCTCACCCTCTGAGCCTTCCCCGCGAATAATCACCACAGCATCAAGACGGAGCACGTGCTCCGGCCAACCTGCCAGGCTCGGCAAGGTGGCGCGCCATTTCGGCGGATGCGGCCCGACCCAAGGGCAACGAAGGAGCGACCAGATGGCATATCTGTTGACTCTGGGCACATATTGCGGTGTCGTGCGCCCACGACCCGCAGCAGGCTGCCTGCCATGGTGAGGTTTGTCATGACACCCCGTTCGGTCGTTCATTCCAGCCCGGAAATCCTGGGCGGCGAACCCGTGTTCGCCGGCACGCGCGTGCCCGTCCGAAATCTCATCGACTACCTCGAGCACGGCAGCAGTCTCGATGATTTCCTGGCGGACTTCCCGTCAGTGACACGAGAGCAGGCGGTCTCCGTGCTGGAAATGGCACGAGAGGCCGCCGGCCGTGAAGCTGCTGCTGGATGAATCGCTGCCGAGGCGCCTCGGTCGTCTCATCGTGTTTCAGCAGAGCCTGCCGCAGTTCGCCATCGCCGTGCTCGTCTTGCGCGCGCGGACGAACCGAATCGACGACTTGGCGCCACTGGTTCCACGTGTCCTGGAAGTGCTTCCAACAATGGAGCCCGGGCGATTCATGGTGGTCGAGCAGCCATTCCCCGCCGCGTAGCTCCAGGAGAATGGAGATGACGCGGCGAGGCTCACCCCCTGAGCCTCCACCCCGCGTATAATCACCACAGCATCAAGACGGAGCACGTGCTCCGGCCAACCTGCCAGGCTCGGCAAGGTGGCGCGCCATTTCGGCGGATGCGGCCCTATCCAGGGCAACGAAGGAGCGACACATGTCCAGCATCCGTCCGCCGCGCGCGCCCGCGCCACGCGCCAGCGCAGCCCCCGCAACCACCGGCCCCCACAGGGCCAGTGAACCCGGCTCCAGGCTCGCCGACCTCGGCGTCTATGGCTTCGACCGTTTCGAGACCGCGATCCTCGCCGCGCTCGTCACCGAAGACCCACTCCTGCTCGTCGGCCGCAGCGGCACGGGCAAGACCTTCCTGCTCAACACGCTCTCCGAAGCGCTCGGCCTCGAGCACCGCCACTACAACGCGAGCCTGATCTCGTTCGACGACCTCGTCGGCTTCCCGTATCCCGACGAGGCGCACGCGACCGTGCGTTTCCTCGAGACGCCGGCCACCGTTTGGGGCGCGGAGTCGGTGCTCATCGACGAGATCTCGCGCTGCAAGCCCGAGCACCAGAACCGGCTCTTCTCGCTGGTGCACGAGCGCAAGCTGCAGGGCCTGCCGCTCAGGCGTCTCCGCTATCGCTGGGCCGCGATGAACCCGTGCACGTCGGACCAGGGCGGCACGGAGGACTACTCGGGCTCCGAGGCGCTCGACCCCGCACTCGCCGACCGCTTTGCGCTGGTCGTCACTGCGGCCGACTGGGGCGATCTCACCAATGCCCAGCAGCAGGCGATCGTGGCTCCTTCGGGAGAGGGGATGGTCACGCCGCGCAACGACGCGCTGTGCGTTGCGGTCGCCCACTGGCGCGCGCAGTTCATCGAGCAGGCAAACGCGTGTCCTAAGCAGGTCACCACCTACGTCACGACGGTCGTGAGCGCGCTGAACGGTGCCTGCGTCCGCATCTCGCCGCGGAGGGCGCGGCTCCTCGCCCGGAGCCTCGTTGCCGCGACCATCGTCGCGGGCCGCGCCACGTCCGGCACATATAAGAGTGTGCTCGAGTGCAGCCTGCCGCACTCCACGTGGGGACAGACCATTGACCATGCGGTGGTCGCCGCCGCGCACCGCGCCGGCTGGGACGCGTCGCGCGAGGACGAGGGCGCCTGGATCCACGCGTTCCTCGCCGAGCAGTCCTTGCCGCGCAAGCTTTCGCTGCTGATCGACAACTGTGGGGACCCGGACCAGGGCTCGCAGGCGATTGCGCAGCTGATCGCCAACGAGTCCCCCGACCGCGCCGCGGCCTTCGCGTTCGCGACCTATCCCGCCGCGCTCGCAGGCCAGCTGCCGATCGGTGCCGAGGGCGTGAACGACCTCGCGAAGCTCGCCGTGCCGCTGCTCGACGCCGAGGGCGAGCTCTCGTGGCAGGAGCGGCTGAGCGAGCAGGGCACCAGCCACCCGGTGATCGCGAGCATCGGCCAGGTGCTGGCTCCGCTCCGGGACACCCGCCTCGCGCGGGCGCGGCAATTCCTCACGGCCTGCGTGGTGCGCGGCATCGCGCTCCCGTCGCCGGCCGCGCTCGAGCCGCAGCTCCACGAGTGCGTGAAGCTGATTCGTGCGCGCGCCCTCGCCGCGGGAGGACGGGCATGAACTTTCATCCGTACCTGGCCGCCACGCGTCCCTGGGCGACGGACTGCGCAACGGCCCATTACGCCAACACCGGCGGCCCGATGTCCCGGCGCCGCACCGAGCGCGTGGTCGCGAGCGTGCTGCGCGACGACGCGTCCCGGATCCACCTGCCGCGGGTGATCCGCGCGGCGCTCCACTTCGACGACCGGGATCCGCTCTCCGTGGTGCTCGCGTCCCTCGCGCGTGTCGGCCTCGACGACGCGGAGCTGCTCCGCGAGCGCTACGCGGCCCCGGAGTCGCCGCTCCTCGCCCGCGTGGTGCCGGACGCGCGCTGGGGCGTGCGGGTCGGGCAGGGCACGGACGAGGCGATCCTCAAACAGGCGCTGCTGCTGGGCTTAAGCACCGCATGGCAGTACGACCCGTCGCGCCCCGTGCTGTGGACGCGCGCGAGCCTGACGCGCCGCGTCGAGCTCTACGAGCCGGCGGGGTTCTACGCATGAACGCGATGCAGGTGCGTGCCCTGCTGCACGAGCTCGTGGACGAGAACCCGTTCGCGATCCGCGCGGTGCTCCGGATCCTGTCGGTCGAGTTCACGAACGCGGTGCCGACGCTCGCGGTCACCAACGAGCCGCGGCCCCGGCTGCTCATCAACCTCGAGTTCGTCGCGAAGCACTGCAAGACCGAGGAACACGTCAAGGCGCTGCTGTGCCACGAGTTCCTGCACGTATTGCTGCGGCACACCGACGAGCCCGGCGCCCCGACGCCGGCGCGTCACCTGGCGGCGGATGCGGTGATCAACGCGATCATCCACCGGCAGCTCGGCGAGAAGTACTCCAGCATGATGGCGGGTTACTACGCGAAATCGCCCGGTCTCTTGAAGATGTTGCGGCCGATGCTGCCCTCGGAGCGCTTGGCGTGCCTGGTCCAGGGCAGGCCCGGCGCGGCCGCCGTGCCGCCCTGGTGGCAGGCGTGGTTCGCGCTGTATGAAGGCAAGCTCCTCGCCGACGACATCGAGCAGCTCGCCCGCGATCTCGAAAAATCGGTGCCTGGCACCGATTTATTGCTCGGCAACCACGAGGACGACGCGCCGCTCTCCGAAGCGCTGCAGCAGGCAGTCGACCGCGCCCGCAAGGAAATGAACGGCGGCGGCATCTGGCGCAACGCGGGGCCGGGCGCCAACCCGTACGAACTCCTCGTCACGCCTAAGCACGCCGCGATCGCGGAATGGCAGGCCAGGACCCTGCAAGTCCTTCGCAAGCACCTCGAGCCCGCACCCGGTGCGCCGACCACGCCCGTGCCGGTCAACGCGCGGCTGCCGGTGCTCTCGACCTCCGACCGTCGCGCGTTC
>Ga0209253_10004203_pt1 | contig 12564 bp, 12 predicted proteins | sample FrelakmetBRP12BR_FD_187145 | JGI IMG/M metagenome (GOLD analysis project Ga0209253, IMG submission 187145) | Freshwater lake sediment microbial communities from the University of Notre Dame, USA, for methane emissions studies - BRP12 BR (SPAdes)... | ecosystem: Environmental > Aquatic >...
ATCTTTGCTCTGGTGCGATATTGCTGATAGTTGGCTCAGTGGCGATAGTGGAACTTAGCTTCTATAAGTACAGGAAACATTAGAAAAATATTGAATATTTTCTTTTCCCTTCTCTGCCAGATGCCTTTCTCGCGTTAGATGATCTTGACCGAATCAAAAGAGAATTTTCCACCCAAACCTTGATGATTCGGTTCGACCTAATCACGCACAAATCAACATCCAGGTCGGTTGGCAATAATCATGTTCGACAGAACGCAGTACGTCATCGAAAGGCCAGATAAGATGCTGGGGCGACCACGCAAGATAAGAGGCATCAATGGAGATATTCTGGGCTTCATCAAGTTCTCGGCGTTTGGGGGCTCATTTCCACTATGGTTTGAGGATAGTTCCAACGTGTTCATGGGTAAGATACGAAGAGAAGCTATCCATAATCTCTCAGAAATTAGCAAATCTGGATTGGAGTTCAAGGTGTTTGGGCCACCAAAACAGCTGCGTGGAATTGTTAGGTCCACCGGCCAAGTCTCCATCGGTCCTAGCAAGGACAAAATAACTTCCTGGCAATTAGAGGATCCGAACGGGCAACCAATAGCCGTTGCCAAGTTATCCCGCGATCAGATGCGCAAACCCGACTATAGCCTAATCTCACCTGATGGAAAGCCGATATGCAAAGTTCATGGAATCTCTTCTTCTGAGAGTTACCAGATGGATTTACTATCACCAGGTCTGGACGCGCTGTTATTCTTGGGCTTTGGGGTCTGCGTTTCCTATTATGGATGATAGCAGAGCGATATTCTTCACATCACCTTTGAGATATGGGCGTAATTATTACAGCTCGATTTCCGTTCGGATTTTACCTACGTCCAGCAGCTCATCGCTGCGGACAAGCGCCAACCCTGCAATTTTGCCGAGGATCTCCACGACCACTATCTTATCTGGGTGCTTCAGGTCCACTAGACCATTTTCTATGTGGGCCGTGAGCTTCTCGATGAGGTTCGCCGTGTGCTTCTCGGAGTGACGCTTGTGCAGGTGCATCATCCATTTTTCATTCTTACCGATGCCCTTCGCAAGTTGTTCGGCAGCCCTCGCCATCTCCTCCTCCTCAGTGGCGACCCAGCGGTCTATGGGGACCCAATGATGGGTATGAAGGAAAAGCTCAGGGGATTCCTGGCAAGTGGACCGCAATACTTTTACCACCTTCTTGGCATCCCCGATGATCTGTGCCAGGAAGATGCCTTCCAGCTCCGACTGCTCCAGCTTCTCGAGGTGTGCGCCCCCTTCCTTCAGTCTCTGCCTAACTTCATCCTCGGCCCTGGTCCTTTCATACTGATGAAAGGTCACCAACAAGTTGAAATCATTCATTTCCGGCCTCCAAGAAATCATCTGTGGTTGGATGTTAATAAATGCTTTGTGCCATCTCGATCTTAGGCCAGTGAGACACAAAGCACGAGCAGTATTCAGATCAAACTCAAAAATCCTCTACTTGTTTTGTGCCTAGTAGAATTCAATGGCAATGATGAAATGGATCGTCGGAAACGATTGTCCTTGGGAGTCATCAATAAGCTGTAGGTCTGGGTCTACGTTAGCTAAAATCCTTATACCAATGGTGGGAATTACAAAGAAGGTAATACGGGGAAGGTGTGAGAAATGGGAGTATTGGATAAGATAAAGGATACATTATCAGAGACCGGCTTGACCGAAGACCTTTGCACGCACCTCAATTGTATTGGCGTGCCAGCCAAAAAAGTGGATGTGAAGGGCCCAGAGGCCATACATCATTCCACGACCTTGGGAATGGGCACCGTACCATTGGGATGCGTCAAGGTGGAAGGCAAGAATATTGAATGCGTGGAGATGTACAGGTTCTTCCAGAGTGGTGGCTCGGGCTTCAAAGTCGGAGGCATCGGCCTGGAGAAGCCTGGCAATATCCTGTACAAATATCAATATGTGATGCGAGCGAACGTCGGAGAGCGGGAAAACGACCTCAATGCGCAGATAGAGTATGAGACCAAGGGGCTGGTCAAGAAAGAGCTAGTGAACTTCTATTGGAAAGGCGGGCGTTTGGCGCAAGTCCTGAACACGGATGCCGAGCTGAAGGATCTTTTGGCGCAGTCGGGAGTGCCGCCTCTAGTCGTCCATGCGAACAAGAAGGATGGATATGTGGCCATATCGCAGGGTCAAGCGATAGGCGGATGGATGAGGGAAGAGAAAGGGCATTATTTCCAGCTGAACATTGGAAAATACAATTTCCCCAGCCAAGAAGCTTTTACCATGTACGACAAGATACTGGGCCACGTTCGCGTCGTAATGGCGCAGTGACGTTACCTAAGGCACAGCTCAGGCAAAGCAAGGATCTCGATCAATGGAACATCAACTCATACCATGAGACGAAGGGCTCGGCATGTGGCTACAATCACCCATCCTCTTCTTCCTCGTAGTGCCTCCAGTAGAAGAACCATTCAAGGAAGATCCCTAATACGAGGCCGATACAAGCATCGTATTGATGCGCCCACATCGGACAACCAAATGACGTTTAGACAATTGTTATGCTTTAAACCTGCGGGTGGATTTGATTTTTAATGTGTCTAGTTGTTGGTATTTTAACTTTGTATATGTCGAACAAAATTTAAAATTAATAGATATATGTCTATAATAGTAAAATTTATTTATACATATATCTATTTATTATATACGGGGTCCTAGATATGAAGTGCCTACAATGCGGGAAGGAGATGGAAAAGGGCTCGCTCGGAGAACGCGTGCCGATCATGCGGGGTTTGAATTGGTACAAGGAGAGCAAGAAGTGCGAGATCGGAGAAGAACTGGCACTTGCGTCCTTGCTATCGAGGCAGGCTTATTTAGAGGGTCATAGGTGTCGCAACTGCCATATCGTTCAGGTCTCGTATCCTGAGCTGGTTGATTCATAGATTGCTCCAAGAGCTTTGTGGCAGAAGCGATTGGCGCTTTATTAAAAATGAAAAAACCCAGATGATTTACCAGGACTTCCGATGGCAAGAAGTAATCCACTGACCACAGCCGTCCTGTATTCTTGCGACCGAGCGATTCGTTAAATATTGTCTAGAAGAAGATGATGTGCAGAGGTGGTAAAAACGCCATTCTCAAGGAATATGCTGGTCGCATTTGTAGTGGCCGGCCTCGTCGTTGGAGCTGTTTTGGGCTATGCCCTCGCGGTGAAGCCAGACACTGGTGCGACAAATGAAAGGTTTACCGAATTGGATGCGCAACTGGCCGATTTGAAGGCAGGAATGGACATACTCAATTCCTCCATTAATCCAGGGCTGAGCTCACTTGTGGGCGTAAAGGAGGACCTCAAGTTCTTCTTTAAGGCCTCCGGCGTTGAGGGGTCATCGACCGATGCTGGTCATGAGAATTGGATCGAAGTACTGTCCTTCAGCTGGGGCGTAGGCCGCGGCAGTGCGCAGGATCTGCAGGCAGCGTTCTCCGATTTTGTCATCTATAAGATGTTCGACAAATCCTCGCCAAAGCTGGCCAAGGCCTGCTGCGATGCGCAGCTGCTGAACAACGCCACCCTTGAGACGGTGAAGGGCTCGGTCGTCGTCATGAAGATCGTCCTGGTTGAAGTCATAGTTTCTTCGATGAGGCAAGGCAGCTTCATCACCCCGAACGATGCGCTGCCATCAGAGTCAATCTCGTTCAACTTCCAGAAGATTCGATGGGAGTACACCCCATTGGATGCCGATGGCAATCCCTTGGCCACGATCGTGGCGGGATGGGACGTAGAAACGAACCTACCTTGGACCTGACATCGACAGCCTGAACGCCTCCGTGGTCGGTCAATTAGCTCGAGCCATATAGCTTGCAGCATATAGCGAGAGCTTACTTGGGGTCACTTTCCTGAGCTCTCGGTGCTCATCATCCAACATTTTCCCCGAGATTCGTTTCGATGAGGTCCATGGTGAAGATGCTCGCCCCGAGGTCGCTGAGAGCGGAAACGTCAAAGACCTATATGGCCATCAACGAGGCGACGTATGCGTATCCCTTTGGTGGGCGCGCTTCTCCAGCCCTATCCTTAATGAGCTCAGGGGTCTTTCCGGAATGCACCGCGGCCAGCCAGATGTGGCAGAGGGCGATGCCCGCGCTAATGTGGTTCATCCTGTCCACGATCAAGGACTTGGCACTGTAGGCATGGATGAGGCCACCCCCATCGGTGAAGTACCACGGTTGATTGTTCATCCCGGAGGGGGCGAGGCGGGCCGGTTCCAGCAGGCCGTCCAATCCCTTGACCTGTGATATCTTTGCCAAGGGCTTCCTCTCGAACTCAGAGCGGCTCTTCCGGTGGGGGTCCTCTGCCGGTTTGCCGAAGGCCAAAAGGATTACGAACTCCAGCTCGGAGGCGTTCCTCGCCTCCCTTACTGGCTTTGGACCGCCCTGCCAGCAACTGCCAATGCCATTGGCGGAGAGGAACAGGTCCATCTGCTGCATCATGAAGCCGGCGTTCGCCAGGTAGCCATCCTTGACCTCCGAGAAGAAGGCTAGGAAGTGAGGGGCGTCCACCTTGAACATCCCTCGGACCTCGGCATTGGTCATGATCTTCAGCTCTGCCCGTATCCCATGGAACAGCGGCCTTAGGCTAGTCATGAAGGAACTAATTCGGTCCAAAGTTCCAGGGTCCAGCTGGCCCTGAGCGTACTTCCTTACCGACTTGCGCTTGAAGATGGCATCATAGAGGTCATTTTGCAACATGTGTAGGCCGCTGCTTGGGGTTTCAAAGAGGTTCCCCTATTTATGATATGCTCGGGTTACTACCGATTATCGAATGTTTGTGCAATAAGAAGGAAGGGATGAGAGGGCAAGGGGAGAAATCCACTTGGAAAGGTCATACCGCGATCTTGGCCACGAAATCCTCCACCTTCCTCTGCCAGCCTTCTTCCAGCGGTCCCCTTAGATCGACCACGAACACCTTCATGTCGGCCACCTTGACCATTCCCTTAGCTCTTAGCAGTTCGTCCATGATCGGTATGCTGGTCTGCCACTTTTCTATCTCCTCTGCAGATGGCATCTTGCCAGTCTTTTTGTCTGGCTTAGGCGCTCCATGCGTAGCGATCAAAGCGTACTTGGTGCCTGCGGGAAGGTTCACCTTCTTCAAGAAGCGGCGCATTCCTCTGATTGGTTTTCCTATGCGCGCCGGGGACCCAAAAACGAATAGGTCCGCTTGAGGAAGCTCCTTCGGCCTGGATTCTTTGATGTGGTGAATATTCACCTGATGACCTTTCATGACCATCAGCTTCTGGAACTCCTCCGCCACCTTCGCCCCGTTGCCGTACTTCGAGGCGTGAAACAGCTCGATTTTCATTGTTGACACCGAGCAATGTGATTGCTTAAACATTTATTAGACTATTGAAAAAGATCCGCCGTTAAAACCTGCCGGGCGCCACAGTCAGTAACACATGATTCTTCATCACTTCGATTTAATAATTTATAAAAGAAAAGGGGAAATGGTTTCATTCGAGCAATTTTATCCCTTCGGTCCTAGGGATCGCCACCAGGGTCTCGGTACTTGCCATGTCCGTCACCGCGATCCCCACCTTCATCGCCGCCTTCTCATCTGGAGCTTCGATTATAATGACATCGTCGAACCTGCCAAGCGTCCAATAGTGACTTATGACCTTGATGCCATCCTTCGACATCTTTTGCTTGAGCTTGTCCGCTTTGGCGATTACTTCCTTGGTCGGCTTCACCTTGTTCTTGATCAAGATGATGAAGATCATCCTTTCTCACCCCCTAGAGCAACGTTGAGCCCGGTGATTAAAAAAACATATGATGATTGTCGATTCATTGCCATGCTCGCCCTTCATTAATAGGAATAAAGACCGACCATATCTTGTCCACCACGTTCTTAACTTGGAAGGTGCAATTCCAATGATCGGTTATGGAGACCAGATTGAAATCGATTCCATATGGAGAATGGCCCTATGGCGCACAAACCTATGATGTCGGAGGAGGAAGCCATTAAAAGGCTCGCCTGGCAGGAAAGAGTATACCAGGAGCATCTGAAGGACAAGAAGAGCGTCTCGATGGATATCCAAGGAAGGAGGATTGAGGTTCCACCGGACGTTTTCGCTTCCGTGCCTTGGGAGATCAATCTGTTGGCCAAGACCGTCCTAAAAGAGGTGAAAGAGAGCGACAAGGTCTTGGACATGGGCACCGGAAGCGGGATCCAAGCGATCCTTGCCGCCTCCAAATCGTCCCGAGTCACCGCAGTTGATATGAACCCTTCTGCGGTGAAATGCGCCAAGCGGAACGTCGAACTGAACCGACTGTCCTCTCGCGTGCGTGTAAAAGAGAGCGATCTGTTCGAGAATGTCAAGGGGCGGTACGATCTGATCATCTTCGACCCTCCCTTCCGCTGGTCTAAGCCAAGGGATATGTGGGAAAGGAGCTGCGCGGACGAGGGTTACAGTACGATGAAAGGGTTCTTCGAACAGGTGGGAGACCACTTGAGCGAGGGCGGGAGAATAATCATCCACTTCGGGACCTCAGGGGACCTGGCCTACCTCAAACATCTCATCAGAAAGAACGGGTTCAAAAGAGAACAGATGCTCAAGAGCAGCAGGAAGGGATGGACCTATTTCACGTATAAGGTGACCCGCTGATCTGATGAATGCCTGCGGTCGATGTCTATCCTTAGAACCTGCTCTTCTCCGCTCCTTGCATGCAGTAGTACTCGTGCGTGAAGCCATACATCTCTTGCACCTTGCAGAGCCGGCACTGGCATCCGCGCACGGTCACCCCGCACGGCGCCTTGTCCCTCCGGCAGAAGACCAATAGAAAGTTCTCCGCCCCGCATTCAGGATATGAGCTGCACCTTTCGCACCTGCACATGCTCTCCTCGGTCGAGACCATATCGTTCCCTCCTAGCGAAAATCCCTCTTCTGGGTATCCCTCGCTCCTCCTTTGCTATAACACTTAGCCATGACGATAGATTAAATCTCTTAGCATGATAATCAACAATTGTTAAGAAATTTAATATACCATCAATGCGCAGCTAATCCACATGACAGACACGCAGACGCAGACTCCCAAGTTCAAGACCGAGTACATCTGGGGGGTACTGCGTATTCTCTTAGGATGGTTATTCCTCTGGGCCTTTCTTGACAAGACGTTTGGACTAGGGTATGCTACGGCGCCAGAGAATTCCTGGATAAACGGCGGATCGCCCACCACCGGCTATCTGAAATATGCCTCTGGGGGCATCTTCGGAGACTTCTATAACAGTATCTCGGGCAACCCGGTCGTGGACGCCCTCTTCATGGCAGCATTGCTCCTGCTCGGGGTCGCGCTCATCCTGGGCATAGGGAGCCGAATCAGCGCCTATGGCGGCGGCCTACTAGTCCTGCTCCTCTGGTCCACTAATGTCCCTCCCACGAACAATCCGATCATTGACGATCACATCATCTACCTCTTCCTTCTGTTCGGCCTATGGAGGGTGAGAGCGGGACGCACCTTCGGTCTAGGGAAATGGTGGTCCGAGACGAAGCTGGTCAAGAGGTTCCCCTGGTTGGAATGACAACGAAGGCGGGTCAGCCCCCGCTTATTATTTTTTCTTGACAAGCTTCGTGATCAGGACACGGGTTTCATCGTCTATCCATTCAAAAACCTCCAATATCTTTTTATTCGAACAAGCTGAACCGGGGGCAAAGTCGGTGAGGTCGAGGCATCATGGAGACGATTTCCCACGACGTGGCGATCATTGGAGCCGGATTAGCTGGCCAGATGGCCGCCTTGGAGGCATCGCCGCACCTCGATACGGCGATATTCTCCAAGGTGCACCCGCTCAGGAGCCATTCCGTTTCCGCGCAGGGAGGGATTAACGCCTCCTTCGGCAACGTGGCGGAGGACGATTGGAAGAAGCACGCCTACGACACGGTGAAAGGCTCGGACTACCTTGCCGATCAGGACTCGGTCGAGCTACTATGCCGTGGCATCACCTCCAGGATCATCGAGGTCGATGCGTTCGGCGCCATCTTCGACAGGCTGGAGGATGGCAGGTTGGCGCAGAGGCCATTCGGCGGGGGGAGCTTTCCGCGCACCTGCTATGCCGGCGACAGCACTGGCCATGAGCTATTGGACACGCTCTTCTCGCAGCTCATCAAGAACAATGTGAAAGTGTACTCGGAATGGTTCGTGCCCTCGCTCGTGATCGAGGACAACGCCTGCCAAGGGGTCCTGGCGATCGACCTGAGAAGCGGGGACCTTTACTTCGTGAAAGCCAAGGCGGTCATCCTCGCCACGGGGGGCGCTGGACGCGCCTACGAGCGGACGACGAACTCCCATCCCTGCACGGGGGATGGAATATCGATGGCTTATCGCGCCGGGGCGGGCATATGCGACATGGAGTTCGTCCAGTTCCATCCCACCACGCTTATCGGCACCAATATTCTGATCTCGGAGGCAGCCCGGGGTGAGGGCGGGATTTTGTTGAATTCGAAACAGGAGAGGTTCATGCAACGCTACGCCCCGAACATGCTGGACCTGGCCCCGCGGGACATCGTCACCAGGAGCATCCAGGTGGAGGTGGAGCAGGGACGGGGCGCGGGGGAGCAAGGGGACCATGTCTGGCTTGACCTCAGGGGTCTGGGACAGGAGGTCCTGCTCCGAAAGCTGCCCCAGATCTACAAGCTTGCCCAGGACTTCCTCGACCTGGACGCCGCGGAATCCTACCTACCGGTCCAGCCCGCCCAGCACTACACCATGGGGGGCGTGAGGACCAACAACGATGGCGAGACCTCGGTGCGCGGGCTGCTCGCCTGCGGGGAGTGCGCTTGCGTCTCCGTGCACGGAGCGAACCGGCTGGGAGGCAACTCGCTCGCCGACACGCTGGTTTTTGGGAAGATGGCCGGGATGAAGGCGGTTGAGCTGGCCAGGAAGCGCGCGACCTCCAGCGCCAGGAAGGATACCCTGGCCCAGGGCGAGGCCGGGATCGAGGCGTTTCTCCAGGACGGCGGCGAGTCTGTGGTAGGTATAAGAAAACAGTTGCAGAGGCTGATGTGGGAGAAGGTGGGGGTCTTCAGGAACGGGAAGGACCTGGAGGAGGCGCTGCGGGGGATATCCGACCTAAAGAAGATGTACGCTCATGTATCGGTCGAGGATAGCAGCGCCACCTTCAACACGCAGCTCCCACAGGCCATCGAGCTCGGGTTCTTGCTGGACACGGCCGAGCTGACCGCCTTGGGTGCGCTGCAGAGGCAGGAGAGCCGGGGGAGCCATTACCGGACCGATTTCAAGGAAAGGGACGATAAGGACTGGCTCAAGCACACGATGTTCAAGTGCGTGGAAGGAAGGCCAGAACTAGCCTACGAACCCGTGCGGCTGACCACGTTCGCGCCCGAGAGGAGGTCATATTGATATGAGCTTCGACGACCGAGAAGGAGAGGTGAGCTAATGGTGGGGGACGAGGTCAAGCTCAGCGTCTTCAGGTTCGATCCCAAGAAGGACGAGAGCCCTCGCTATCAGACCTACACGGTGCCGTACCGCAAGGACCTCACCGTCCTCGACGCGTTGAACCACGTCAAGGACGATATCGATGGCAGCCTCTCCTTCCGCCAGAGCTGCCGCGCCGCCATCTGCGGCTCTTGCGCTCTAAGAGTTAACAAGAGGAGCTGCCTGGCCTGCAGGACGAGGATCACCGAGGGGATGAGGTGCGAGACCATCGTCCTCGACCCGCTCAGCCATTTCAAGGTCATCCGGGACCTGGTGGTCGACCTGGAGCCCTTCTACGAGCGCATGAGGCAGGTGCAGCCGTATGTGGTGAGGGACAACGCCGTGGCCATCACCTTGGAGGGGATGAAGGTCGACCCCGAGGCGCTCATGGTCTCCAAGTCGATGCGGGACTGCATCCTATGTGGTGCATGCTATTCCGACTGCAACGTGCTGGACGTCGAGAGCACCTTCCTCGGGCCAGCCGCGATAATCAGCGCGCTACGGTTTGCCAAGGACCCCAGGGACATAAACGAGGGAAGGGCGGCGCAGGCGATAGAGCTGGGCCTCTACAAATGCCCGGTTGGCCAGGAGTGCGAGTTCGCCTGCCCCAAGGACATCAGGATCCGGCGGGAGGCAATCGAGCGCCTGAGGGAGATAGCGGTCGAGCAGAACCACGCTCCCTTACCAGACCACAAGCGGCTCATCAATTCCGTCCTCACCACCGGAGGCGTGGTCTGCGTCACCACCAAACCGGCCACGGAGACCTTCCCCGAGTACATCAAGGATTTCGAGGGCGAGCCCCAGGCGGAGATTGTGCTCTTCCTAGGATGCATCATCAACCGCAGGAAGCAGAACGTGGCCAAGGCCATAATCAACATCCTGCAGATGAACCGCGTGGCCGTTCATCTGCCCAGGAAGGCGCTGTGCTGCGGCTCCCCCTTCATGAGGGTGGGGCAGAGGTCCAGCATCAAGCCCTTTGTGGTCAACAACTTCGACATTTTTAACGCCTTCGCGGCGAAGGGGGTGACGGACGTGCTCACCAGCTGCTCCGGCTGCAACTCCACCTTCCGCCATGACTTCCCCACGCTCGCCAAGGAGTTCGGCATTCCCATGGACTTCAAGGTGTTCGATGTGGGGGAGTACATGGTCGACCGCATCCAGCTGAACACCAAGGACCTCAGGCCGTTGTCAATCAAGGGCATGTACCATTATCCCTGCCACATCCGGGCTAGCGGCCTAGCGGAGGAAATATACATCGAGCTCATGGGCAAGATACCCGGCGTGGAGCTTGCCAAAGTGCCCCGCTCCGGCTATTGCTGCGGCGGCGGGGGCGGGGTTAGGTCCGCGTTCCCCGCCCTGGCCGACAAGCTGGCCCTGAGGAGGATAGAGATCGCCCAGGAGTTCGGCGTGGACACGCTCATCACCAACTGTCCCTTCTGCGTGATGTCCTTCGAGAGGGTCCTGGAGCAGAAGGAGAAAGCGGGCGAAAGGATCGACTTCCGCATCGTGGACTTCTATGAGATGTTCAGCGAAGCGTACGGAAAACCGGTCAGTTGCGATTTGCGCTAGCCCGTTCTGGGGTCGTGCAGCTCAAGGGCTACGGGCTAGAATTGCCTTTTCTAGGATTGGCGATTCGAAGAAAACACCGTTCATCAGCTGCGCTAGAAGAACACATTCCTTCTTCGATTCATCGCTAAATTGATAAAACGACGGTGACGTTGTCCTCGTAAGGGGGATTTTATGGAAAGAGCCGATATGTGGAAAAGACTGACAATTTTAGCCTTAGTGGCAATCCTATCCATGCCATTGATCGCTTTTACTGCCGCTCCGAACGCTGGAGCTACTAGCGCGAACTGGACCGTGCGATCGGTCGATATAATCGAACTCCAAGCAACGAAGCTGGCTATCGACAATAACAATGGGATTCATATCAGTTATTTTACCTGGAACGGCAATTTGTGGTACGCCACAAATAGCAACCCTTTGGGAAATTGGACCATCGAACAGATAGAAACCAGTGGCGGCGTAAGGGGCATCTCAATGGCGCTGGATTCCAACAACAAGGCGCATATCGGTTATTATGTGGGTGGCGTCGGAGAGATGAGATATGCCACCAATGCCAACGGAAATTTCGTCATACAAGTCGTGGACGACGACCCTTACATACTTTATGAGAGCTCCATCGCTGTGGACTCGGCCAACAAGGTCCACATGAGCTATGTCCGATCCTCCGACCAACACCTTGTCTATGCCACCAACGCGGGAGGCAGCTGGAACATCACCGAGGTCTCGGAGATTTACAAAGTCTTCAATCCTACCAGCCTCGCGGTGGGGTCGGACAACGTTGTCCGCATTGCCTACCACGCGTCCCGATTTTATACCAGCAACTCCACCACCGTATATTCCTTGAGATACGCTTGGAAGACAGGGGTGACCTGGAACAATGAGACCATAGTGAGCAACGGCCCGGCGCAATACGCCTCTGATATGAAATTGGACCAGCTCGACAGACCGCACATCGCTTATTTATGGAAAAATACTACCGCCCCCTACAATCCCAGAGTGATGTACGCGCTAAGAAGTCCGTCCGGGTGGTCCACCCCTTACAAGGTCAGTGATATAGTGAGCAATTTCCCACCGACCATCTCCCTTATTACTGATACCGCGAACGAGGTGCACATCAGCTACGATGACTATGGAACGGGGCTGTTCTATGCCAGCAGCGCCGGCGGGTGGAGCGTGGAGAACATCGTGCCCAGCACGAACTCTGGCAGAGGCTCCAGTATCGGGATGGACGAGAATGGCAAATTCTACATCTCCTACTTTGACCCCGGGACGATATTTGGAACGGTCCGATTGAAGTACGCCACTACCGCTATCTTGCCCTCGGAGCCATGGAACTTCGTGGCCACGCCTGGTCCGAACCAGATCCAGCTGCAATGGAGCCAACCGAACTCCACAGGCGACTATCCGCGTCTGGGATACCGCATCGATCTGTACAATCACGACCCAGCGAGCGAACCTAACGTGTGGCCCATAATGTCCAAGGCCGTGCCCGCGTCCAACACCTCGCATACTTTGACCGGTCTGTATAATGGCGGGTGG
>Ga0209253_10004204_pt1 | contig 12563 bp, 12 predicted proteins | sample FrelakmetBRP12BR_FD_187145 | JGI IMG/M metagenome (GOLD analysis project Ga0209253, IMG submission 187145) | Freshwater lake sediment microbial communities from the University of Notre Dame, USA, for methane emissions studies - BRP12 BR (SPAdes)... | ecosystem: Environmental > Aquatic >...
CTAACTCAAGTAGCGAAGGCCCTGCCATGAAACGCACGTTCCAACCCTCTCAGCTCCGCCGTGCGCGGAAGCACGGCTTCCGCGCACGCATGGCGACGGTCGGCGGCCGCAAGGTTCTTTCGGCGCGGCGCGCCAAGGGCCGCAAGAGCCTCTCGGCCTGATCGTCGCAACGCTGGTCCCGCCTCCCTCCGCGCGCGCGAATCCACGCAGCCGGGCGTTCCGCCTCACCGGGCAGGGCGCCTACGAAGCGGTGTTTCGCGCCGGCCGCCGCGTCGACGGCGTCTATGTGCAGATCATCGTCGCGCCCACCACAGCGGCCCGCGGCCGCACCGGTTACGTCATTGCCCGCAAGGTGCTCGCCCGTGCCGTGGATCGCAACCGCATTCGCCGCAAGCTGCGCGAGATCGTGCGCGCGCAGCGCGCCACGCTCGCGGCGCTCGACGTGATCATTCGCGTGAAGCGCGCCGCGAACCGCATCGAGCAGGATGCCGCCGCCGGCGAAGCGCTGCGGCTCCTCACCGGCTTCGCGGCCCGAGGATGAAGACGGTCTTCCTGGCGCTGATCCGCGCCTATCAATACGCGCTGCGCCCGATGCTGGGCAGCAACTGCAGGTTCTATCCCAGCTGTTCCGACTACGCGCGCGAAGCGATCGAGAAGCACGGCGCGCTGCGCGGTCTGTGGCTCGCCGTCCGGCGCGTCGCCCGCTGCCACCCGTATCATCCCGGGGGCTTCGACCCCGTTCCCTAGCTTTTCCGACAAGGCGCGCGCGCGTCAAGCGCGCGGCATGCAGCGACCCGCGATGGACACCCGACGCATCATCCTGTTCGTGATTTTCTCGTTCTCCGTGCTGTTCCTCTGGCAGGCATGGCAGCAGGAGTACGCGCCGCCGCCTCCGCCAAAGGCGGCCGCCGCCCCGACGCCGGGCACGACGCCGTCCGCCGCGCCGGCGAAGGACCTGCCGGTGCCCACAGCCGTTCCGGCCGCGCCGGGCGCGCCGGCCACCGCGGCGGGCGTCCCCACGCCGAGCGGCGCGCCGGTCGCACCGGGCGGCCAGACGGTCACGATCACCACCGATCTCTACAAGGCGGAGATCGACACCGCCGGCGGCGTGATCACGCTCGTGTCGCTCGACAAGCACCGCGACGCGACGGACACCAGCAAGCCGTACCACGCGCTGCAGCGGACGGCCGACCGCACGTTCGTCGCGCAGGCCGGCCTCATCGGCGACGGCCTGCCCAACCACCGCACGCAGTACACGGTCCTGCCGGGTCCGCGCGAGCTCGCGCCCGGCGCCGACCGCGTCGAGCTGAAGCTCAAGGGAACCGGGCCGAACGGCGATGCCGTCACGCAGGTGCTGACGTTCCACCGTGGCAGTTACCTGATCGACGTCGCGTTCGACGTCGCCAACACGACGGCGGCGGCGATCTCGCCCTACGCGTATTTCCAGCTGACGCGCGATTCCAAGCAGGCGGTCGTGCAGAACTCGATGGCGCCCGCGTCCTACGTCGGCCCGGTCGTCTACAACGACAAGGACAATTTCAAGAAGGTCGAATTCGGCGAGATCGACAAGCTCGCGGCCGATGCCAGCCGCAAGAGCCCGTACCAGAAGTCCGCCGACAACGGCTGGGTCGGCATGATCGAGCACTACTTCGTCACCGCATGGTTGCCCTCCGACGAGAAGAAGACGCCGCGCGAGTTCTACACGAAGAAGCTCGAAAACGGGCTCTACGCTGCCGGCGTCATCGTGCCGGTCGGGACGATCGCCCCCGGCGCGACCGGTCAGGTCCGCGTGCCGCTGTACGTCGGCCCGCAGGACCAGGACGTGCTCGCGAAGACCGCGAAGGGACTCGACCTCGTCGTCGACTACGGCATCTTCACCGTGATCGCGGCGCCGCTCTTCTGGCTGCTCAAGTGGCTGCACGGCATCCTCGGCAACTGGGGATGGGCGATCATCGTGATGACCATCATGATCAAGGGCGCGTTCTATCCGCTGAACGCGGCCGCCGCGCGCTCGATGGGCAAGATGAAGCTCATCGCGCCCAAGATGAAGGCGCTGCAGGAGCAGTACGCGAACGACAAGCAGCAGCTGCAGATCAAGATGATGGAGATGTACAAGACGGAGAAGATCAATCCGCTCGGGGGGTGCCTGCCGATCCTCGTGCAGATCCCCGTCTTCATCGCGCTGTACTGGGTGCTGCTGTCCGCGGTCGAGCTGCGGCAGGCGCCCTGGATTCTGTGGATCCACGACCTGTCGGCGCCGGACCCGTACTTCGTGCTGCCCGTGATCTACGCGATCACCGCCTACCTGCAGGTGAAGCTGTCGCCGACGCCGATCAGCGACCCGGTGCAGGCGAAGGTGATGCAGATCATGCCGATCGCGTTCTCGGTGCTGTTCATCTTCTTCCCGTCCGGCCTCGTGCTGTACTGGCTCGTCAACAACGTGCTGCAGATCGCGCAGCAGTGGCAGATGAACCGGATGCTCGAGCGCGAGGCTGCGGCCAAGGCGGCACACCGCAGGTGACGTGCGCGATTCGCGACGCGATTTGCGCCCGAGGAAGTCAGCACGAAAAGCTTGGGAGCGGCCCGGCGCTTTTCGTGCGGCAACTGCACGAAGCGCGCCGCTGCCTCATTGGACCGGCAACGCGTGTGCCGCGACTGCGCGTCGGCAGCCCGCCACTTCTCGCGGACGCGCGCTGCGCGCCTGGGCTTCGCCCCGCTCGGAATGGCGTACCAAAAGCACGCTGCGCGCGCAGTTCGGCAGCGCGCGTATCCGGGCTGAATGGCTGCGGCGTTGCGGCGCTGTTTTCCTGCAGAACCATTTTTTGCTCTCTTCACTCGCGCGCGTCATGACCAATCGTTCCCTGTTTCTTGCCGGGGTACTCACGCTGATCGTGGCGGTGGCGCCTGCGCCTGCCATTGCGGAGGACGTCGGCTGCACGTCGACGACGTTCCGGATCTTCGGCGCGAACGACAAGGTGTGCGTGCAGGCGTTCGACGATCCCGACATCCCCGGGGTATCGTGCTACGTGAGCCAGGCGCGCACGGGTGGTGTCAAGGGCTCGCTCGGCGTCGCTGAGGACCCGTCGCGGTTCGCGGTGGCGTGCCGGCAGACCGGGCCCATCGCGCTGCCCGCGAAGCTTCCGAAGGAGGCGGACGTATTCTCGGCGAGCACGTCGCTCATCTGGAAGAACACGAAAGTCATCCGCATGTTCGACGCGCCGCGCAATACGCTCGTCTACGTCGCGATCAGCCGTAAGGTGATCGACGGCTCGCCGATGAACGCGGTGTCCGCAGTGCCGATCGCGAAGTGGGAAGGGCGCTAGCAGGCTGCTGCAAGGCGTAGGCGAACCCCTCTCCTAGGCCTCATTCCAAGGCGAACCCCTCTCCTGGGCCTCATTCCGAGCCCTTCGGTTGCCCTCAGGACAAGCTCCGCGAGGAACCTGCTGTTGGCAATTGGTTGATTTCGTTCAGCAGCAGGTTTCTCGCGGAGCTTGTCCTGAGGGCAACCGAAGGGCTCGAAATGAGGCACCCCTGGATCGTTGGCGCGAATTTCAACAGCCTGCTAGCGCCCGCTCAGGCGGGCGCCGCGCCGCGGTAAGCTAAGGCGTGAGCGTCCCGCCTTCCGCCTCCCCAGACACGATCGCCGCGATCGCCACGCCGCCCGGGCGCGGCGGCGTGGGCATCGTTCGGGTCTCCGGCGCCGGTCTCGAACCGCTGATCGAGGGCGTGGCCGGCCGCGTGCCGCCGCCCCGCGTCGCGACGGTGGCGACATTCCGCGACGGCGCGGGCGCGCCGCTCGACCAGGGCCTCGTCCTCCATTTTCCGGCGCCGGCCTCGTACACCGGCGAAGCCGTCGTCGAGTTCCACGGCCACGGTGGTCCGTCGGTGCTGCGCCTCGTGCTCGGCCGCTGCGTCGAGCTGGGCGCGCGGCTCGCCGAGCCCGGCGAATTCACGAAGCGCGCGTACCTGAACGGCAAGCTCGACCTCGCACAGGCCGAGAGCGTGGCGGACCTGATCGACGCGGCGACCGCCACGGCCGCGCGCGCGGCGGCGCGCAGCCTCGCCGGCGCGTTCTCGCGCGAGGTTCACGCGCTGGTCGAGAGCCTCACCGAACTGCGGATGTATACGGAGGCGACGCTCGACTTTCCCGAGGAGGACGTCGAGTTCCTGCGCGCGGGCGACGTCGAGCACCGACTCGCCGACCTGCGCGCGCAGCTCGCGCAGGTGCTGGCGCACGCGCGCACCGGCGCGCTGCTGCGCGAGGGCCTTACCGTGGTACTGGTGGGGGAACCGAACGTCGGCAAGTCGAGCCTGCTCAACGCGCTCGCGCGGGAGGAGGCGGCGATCGTCACGCCGATCCCGGGCACGACGCGCGACCCCGTCGAGCGCGTGATCGAGATCGCCGGCATTCCGCTGACCATCGTCGACACCGCGGGCCTGCGCGACACCGACGACGCGGTCGAGCGCATCGGCATCGCGCGCACGTGGGCCGCGGTGGAGCGCGCCGACCTCGTCGTGCTGATCGTCGACGCGCGCGCGGCCGCGCACGCGCTGCCGGCCGCGGAACGCGCGATCCTCGCGCGGCTGCCCGCGGCGTTGCCGCGCGTGGTCGTGCACAACAAGGCCGACCTGGCGGCGGTCGCGGCGCACGCGGACGCGCGGACCGACGACGGCGCGATCGCGCGGCACGTGTGGCTGTCGGCGAAGACCGGCGACGGCGTGACGCTCCTCGAGCGCGAGGTGCTCGCGGTCGTCGGCGCCGACCACGCGACCGAGGATGCGTACCTCGCGCGCGAGCGGCACGTCGTCGCGCTGCGAAAGGCGGCCGACCACCTGACCGCCGCTGCCGGCCACGTCGCGGCGGTGCCGCCGCCGATCGAGCTCTTCGCGGAGGAGCTGCGCGAAGCGCAGCAGGCGCTCGCCGCGATCACCGGTGAATTCTCCGCCGACGACCTGCTCGGCGTGATCTTCGGGCGGTTCTGCATCGGCAAGTGACGCGGCGCCGGGCGTCTCCGCGGCGGCGGCCGTCATGACGCCCTGCCGTTGCGGGCGGCATGGCGGGGACCGGCGACATGATCCCGGGCGTCGTCGCGCCGCGCCCCGCACGACGCCGGATGGGCCACACAACCGAGGCGCCTTCGGGGTATCCTCCCGGCTTCGAGGCATCCCGGTAAGAAGTGCCCTTAAGGAGGCTTGCATGAACCGCCGTGAATTCACGTTGACCACCGCCGCTGCGCTCATCGCGGCGCAGTTCCAGTTCGTCCGCGCCGCGCACGCGCAGGCGCTCGGCACCATCAAGATGATGATTCCCGCCAACCCGGGCGGCGGCTGGGACCAGACGGGCCGCGCGCTCGCGGCGGCGATGCAGTCGGCGAAGGCCGTGCAGTCGGTCTCGTTCGACAACAAGGGCGGCGCGGCGGGCACGATCGGCCTCGCGCAGTTCGTCAACAGCGCCAAGGGCGACCCCAACGCGCTGATGATGGGCGGCATGGTGATGGTCGGCGGCATCGAGCTGCAGAAGTCGCCGGTCAACCTGACGATGGTGACGCCGATCGCCCGCCTCACCAGCGAGTACCTCGTCGTCGTCGTGCCCGCGGCGTCGCCGTACAAGACGATGGCGGATCTCGTCGCCGCGTTCAAGGCCGACCCGGGCAAGGTGTCGTGGCACGGCGGCTCCGCCGGCGGGTCGGATCACATCCTCGCCGGACTGATCGCGCGCGCGGTCGGCGTGGATCCGGCCAAGGTCAACTACGTCGCGGCCAAGGGCGGCGGCGACCAGGTCGCCAACATCGTCGGCGGCCACGTGACGGCGGGCATCGCCGGGCTCGGCGAGTTCGCCGAGCACATCAAGGGCGGGCGCATGCGCGCGCTGGCGGTGTCGGCCCCCGCGAAGGAGGACGGCATCCCGTCGCTGAAGGAGCAGGGCATCGACGTCGTGCTCGGGAACTGGCGCGGCGTGTTCGCCGCGCCCGGGATCACGACGGCGCAGCGCGACGCGCTCATCGCCGCCGTGAAGGCCGGCACCGAATCGGCGTCGTGGAAGGAATCGCTCGCGAAGTACGGCTGGGACCCGGTGTTCCTCGCGGGCGATGCGTACAAGGCGTTCCTCGAGGAGGACACCAAGCGCATCGCCGGCATCCTGGCGTCGCTCGGGCTGAAGAAGTAGCCGTGGCGGGGCCGCCGGCCCGTTCGCGGGCCGAACTCGTGCTCTCGCTCGGCGTGCTGGCGCTCGGGATCGGCGCGACGTACATCGCGTTCTCGCTGCCGGAAACGAGCAGCTACGCGCGCGTCGGCCCGAACTTCATGCCGAAGGTCGTCGCGGCGGGCCTGATGGTGATGGGCCTGTGGCTGGTCGCCGAGGTGTTCACGGGCGGCTGGCGCGAGGCGGTGCCCGACGACCCGGCCGCGCGCGGCGAGCACGCGTTCTCGTACGTGGGGTTCGCGTGGGTCAGCGCGGGCCTGTTCGCGCAGATGGCGCTCATCCACACCGCCGGCTTCGTCGTCGCGGCAATGGCGCTGTTCGCCTGCGTCGCGCGCGGGTTCGGCAGCACGCGGTTCGCGCGCGACCTCGCGCTGGGCCTGGTGCTGGGGCTCGGGGTCTTCCTGTTCTTCGTCAAGTTCCTGAACGTGAACCTGCCGGCCGGCTGGCTGCTGCCGCTGCTGGGCGGGGCGGGGCTGTGAGCGCCGACGCGATGGACTGCGCCGCGGCGAGCGCCGCAAGCGTGGAGGCACACCGGTGACCGAGACCTTGCAGGCGCTCATGAGCGGCTTCGGCGTCGCGCTGCTGCCGGTCAACCTGATGTGGGGGTTCATCGGCGTGACGCTCGGCACCGCGATCGGGGTGCTGCCGGGCGTGGGACCCGCGCTCACGGTCGCGATGCTGCTGCCGCTGACCGCGAAGCTCGAGCCGACCGGCGCGCTGATCATGTTCGCCGGCATCTATTACGGCGCCATGTACGGCGGTTCGACGACGACGATCCTGCTCAACACCCCGGGCGAGTCGGCGTCGATCGCGACGGCGCTCGAAGGCAACAAGATGGCGAAGAACGGCCGCGCCGGACCGGCGCTCGCCACGTCCGCGATCGGCTCGTTCGTCGCGGGCACGATCGCCACGCTGCTGCTGACGCTGCTCGCGCCGATCGTCGTCGACGTCGCGCTCAAGTTCGGCCCGACCGAGTACTTCGCGCTGATGGTGTTCGCGTTCGTGACGGTGGCGTCGGTGCTGGGGGCGTCCATGGTCCGCGGGCTGGCGATGCTGTTCCTCGGCCTCCTGTTCGGGCTGGTCGGCATCGACGACCAGACGGGCCAGATGCGCTTCGCGTTCGGCGTGCCCGAGCTGATGGACGGGATCGACGTCGTCGTGCTGGCCGTGGGCCTCTTCGCGGTCGGCGAGGGCCTGTACGTCGCCGCGTACCAGAGCCGCGTAAAGGAGGAGCTCGAGAGGATGTCGGGCTCGCTCATGATGTCGCGCGAGGACTGGAAGCGGTCGTGGCCCGCGTGGCTGCGCGCGACGGCGATCGGCTTCCCCTTCGGCACCATTCCCGCGGGCGGCGCGGAGATCCCGACGTTCCTGTCCTACGCACTCGAGAAAAAGCTGTCGAAGCACCCGGAGGAGTTCGGCCACGGCGCGATCGAGGGCGTGGCCGGGCCCGAGGCGGCCAACAACGCGTCGTCCGCGGGCGTGCTCGTGCCGCTGCTGACGTTGGGCATTCCCACGTCGGCGACCGCGGCGATCCTGCTCGCGGCGTTCCAGAACTACGGGCTGCAGCCCGGCCCGCTGCTCTTCCAGACGCAGGCCACGCTCGTGTGGGGCCTCATCGCCAGCATGTACGTCGGCAACATCCTGCTGCTGATCCTCAACCTGCCGCTGATCGGCCTGTGGGTGAAGGTCCTGATGATTCCCCGGCCGCTCCTGTACGGCGGCATCCTCGTGTTCGCCACGCTCGGCGCCTACAGCCTGCACCAGTCGGTCGTCGACCTGGCCACGCTCTACGTGTTCGGCCTGCTCGGCTTCATCATGCGGCGCTGGGGCTTTCCCGTCGCGCCCGCGGTGATCGGTCTCATCCTGGGCCCGCTCGCCGAGTCGCAGTTCCGGAGGGCGCTCGCGATCAGCCAGGGCGATCCGATGGTGTTCCTGACGCACCCGATCTCCGCCGTGCTGCTGGCGCTGACCCTGCTGCTGGTGCTCGTGCCCTGGATCATCAGGGTCGTTCGCGAACGGCGCAAAGGGGTCTGACCCGTAACGGACGGCATTGCTGCGAGTTGCGATGACTCAGCCCGTTAAGGGTCAGACCCTTAAGCGGTGGCTCGGGCCGTGAGCGCCCGCGCGCCGACCGCCGGGCCAATCGCCCGCTCCGCCGCCGCGCTCGCCGTCGGCGCGTTCGCCGGCTATCTGTGCACGCTGCTGCACACGCCGATTCCGTGGATGCTGGGCCCGCTCTTCACGCTCGCGTTCCTGCGCGTCGCCGGCGTCGACATCGCGGCGCCGCGTCCGGCGCGCTACATCGGCCAGTGGATCATCGGCACGTCGCTCGGCCTTTATTTCACGCCGTTCGTCGTGCAGCAGGTCGCGGGGCTCTGGTACCTGCTGGCCGCTGGGGCGGCGTTCGCGATCTCGCTGGGCTACATCTCCGGCGTCGCGCTCGCACGCCTCGCGCACCTCGACAAGACCACGGGGATCTTCGCGAGCGTGCCCGGCGGCGCCGCCGAAATGGCCACGCTGGGCGAGCGCTTCGGTGGCCGCATGGACCGCATCGCCGCCGCGCAGAGCCTGCGCATCCTGATCGTCGTGGCGATCGTGCCCGGCGCGATCACGGCGCTGGGCGTCCACGGCACCGACCCGTACGTGCAGGGCGCGAAGGGCTTCAATGCGGGCGGTTTTGCGCTGCTGATGGCGGCCACCTTTGCGGGAAGCGCCGTCTGCCAGTGGCTCAAGCTGCCAAATGCTTTTGTGCTGGGGTCGCTCGCCGTCGCGATTCCGCTGACCGCCGGCGAGATCGACCTGTCCACGCTTCCGCCGCTCGTGTCCAATGCCGGACAATGCCTGCTGGGCTGCGCGCTCGGCTCGCGCTTCCAGCCCGACTTCCTGCGCGGCGCGCACCGCTTCGTCGGCGCCGTCGCGCTGACGGTCGTGCTGTCGATTGCGCTGTCGGCGGCGTTCGGCATCGCGCTCGCGTGGGCGGCCGACGTGCACCCAGCCACGCTGGTGCTCGGCACCGCACCGGGCGGCATCGCCGAGATGTGCGTGACGGCCAAGGTGCTGCAGCTGGGCGTGCCGCTCGTCACGGCGTTCCACGTGACGCGGCTCGTCGTGCTGCTGCTGGCAACGCCGCTGGTGTTCGTGCGTGCGCGGACGTGGTACCGCGCGCGCCAGGGCAAGGACGCATCGTGAGCTGGAATCCGCAGCAGTACCTGCAATTCGAGGACCACCGGCTGCGCCCGGCCGTCGATCTTCTCGCACGCATCGCGCAGTCCGTGCCGCGCACGGTCGTGGACTTAGGCTGCGGCGCGGGCAACGTCACGCGGCTGCTCGCGCAGCGCTGGCCGGACGCGCAGATCGTGGGCGTGGACAACTCGCCGGAAATGCTCGCGAAGGCACGCGCGGCCACCGCGGACCTGCCGCGCGTGCGCTTTGCGACGGGCGATCTCGCGACGTGGGCGCCGGGCGCGCCGGTGGACGTCGTGTATTCGAACGCGGCGCTGCACTGGCTGCCCGCGCACGACACGTTGTTCACGCGCGTGATCGCGATGGTGGCGGCCGGCGGCACGCTCGCCGTCCAGATGCCGGACAATTTCCGCGCGCCGTCGCACACGGCAATCGCCGAGCTCGCGCAGAGCCCGCGCTGGCGCGCGCAACTCGGCGCGCTGGTGCGCGAAGCGCCCGTCGCGACGCCCGCTGAGTATTTCCGCTGGCTGGCACCGGCGGCGCGCGCGCTCGACATCTGGACGACCGAGTACCTGCAGGTATTGCCGAAGGGCAACGGCGGCGACCATCCGGTGGCCGCGTGGACGAAGGGCACGTGGCTCGTACCCTTCATGGCGGCGCTCGACGCGGACGCACAGCGCGCGTTCGGCGCTGACTACAACGCGCGCCTCGCTCACGCGTATCCGCCGCTGCCGGACGGCCGCATCCTGTTTCCGTTCCGGCGCCTGTTCATCGTCGCGAATCGGTAAGGCCGCTTGACCAGTGCACCGTGCGTGGTCCGCGGGGTAAAATTCTTCGTTACCGCTGCGGTTCATGGCAGCGGGTACGCAGGGGGACACGGCGGCCCGTCCGCAGCGCGAAGGCGCGAGCGCTCACGGAACGCCGATTCCTCCCGATCCATCGAAGCCACTCGCCCCCCACCGACGATGAACCAACCTGAATCCTTTGCGACGCTGGCCGCCTCGGTCGGCGCGCCTGCCTATGTGCGCCATCCCAAGTTGCTTGGATGGGTGCGTGAAATCGCCGCGCTCACGCAACCCGAGAGCGTCGTATGGTGCGACGGCAGTGCCGAAGAGTACGACCGGCTGTGCGCCGCCATGGTGGAAAGCGGCACGATGCGCCGGCTGAACGACGCGAAGCGTCCCGGCAGCTACCTCGCACTGTCCGACCCCTCGGACGTCGCCCGCGTCGAGGACCGCACGTTCATCTGCAGCGAGAGCCCCGACGATGCCGGCCCGACCAACAACTGGGTCGCGCCCGCGGAAATGCGCCGCACGATGAACGGCCTCTTTTCCGGCTGCATGCGCGGACGCACGATGTACGTCGTGCCGTTTTCGATGGGCCCGATCGGCAGCCCGATCGCGCACATCGGCATCGAGGTGTCGGACAGCCCGTACGTCGTCGTCAACATGCGGATCATGACGCGCATGGGGCGCGCCGTGTTCGACGTGCTGGGCACCGACGGGCACTTCGTGCCCTGCGTGCATTCGGTCGGCGCGCCGCTCGCCGTCGGCCAGCGTGACGTCGCGTGGCCCTGCAACAGGGACCAGAAGTACATCGTGCACTTTCCCGAGACGCGCGAGATCTGGAGCTACGGCTCCGGATACGGCGGCAACGCGCTGCTCGGCAAGAAGTGCTTCGCGCTGCGCATCGCCTCCGTGATGGGCCGCGACCAGGGCTGGCTCGCCGAGCACATGCTGATCCTCGGCGTCACGTCGCCCAAGGGCGAGAAGACCTACGTGGCGGCCGCGTTCCCGAGTGCCTGCGGCAAGACCAACTTCTCGATGATGATCCCGCCGACCGGCTTCGACGGCTGGAAGGTCACGACGATCGGCGACGACATCGCATGGATCAAGCCGGGCCTCGAAGGCTATTTCCATGCGATCAATCCCGAGGCCGGCTACTTCGGCGTCGCGCCCGGGACGTCGTACGAGTCGAATCCCAACGCGATGGAGATGCTCAAGAAGAACGTCATCTTCACCAACGTCGCGCTGACCGACGACGGCGACGTCTGGTGGGAAGGCATGACGAAGGAGCCGCCGGCGCACCTGATCGACTGGCAGGGCAAGGACTGGACGCCCGGCTGCGGACGCAAGGCGGCGCACCCGAACGCGCGCTTCACCGTGTCGTCCGCGCAATGCCCGTCGCTCGATCCGCACTGGGACGACCCTGCCGGCGTGCCGATCTCCGCGTTCATCTTCGGCGCGCGCCGCTCCGACACCGTGCCGCTCGTCAGCGAGGCGCGGTCGTGGGAAGAGGGCGTCTACAAGGCCGCGACGATGGGCTCGGAGACGACGGCGGCTGCCGCCGGCGCCGTCGGTGAAGTGCGCCGTGATCCGTTCGCGATGCTGCCTTTCTGCGGCTACCACGTCGGTGACTATTTCAAGCACTGGCTCGTCATGGGCGAGGCGGTTGCATATCCACCGCGCATCTTCAGCGTCAACTGGTTCCGCAAGGACGCCGACGGCAGGTTCGTGTGGCCGGGCTTCGGCCAGAACATGCGCGTGCTGCAATGGGTGGTTGAGCGCTGCCGCGGCCGCGCGCATGCGGTCGACAGTGCAGTGGGACTGGTGCCGGATTACGCGGACCTCGACTGGCGGGGCGCCGATTTCGACGCCGACCACTTCGCGAACGTGATGCGCGTGACGCGCGACGAGTGGCAGCGCGAGCTTGCGTCGCACGATGAGCTCTTCGCGAAGCTCGGTGCCAAGCGGCCGCCCGCGCTGCAGGCGGAGCGCGACCGGCTGGGGCAGCGGCTCGCGTCGTAACGCGTTCGCGTTGGCGCACGACAGAGGGGCCGGCACGCCGGCCCTTTTTGTTGCGCGCCGGTTGCGTGGCGCGCGGAGGCCCGCGGTGCGCGGCGTGCCCGCGGGTTGACCGTGTACGGCGCGGTGGGCACGATGCCATCGATGCGCGCCTCTATGCGCACGATCCTCGCGGCGTTCGCCTTCGCCGCGGCGACCGCGCCCGCGCGCGCGCAGTCGTCGTCATGCGTCATCGGCACCGCCGACGTGATGGGGAACGACGATCCGCTCGGCCGCGGGTTGTGCCGCATCGTCAACCCGACGCGCAGGGAGCACGGGCTGCGCTGCCGGGTGGCATGTACAAGCGAACGGATGCCGCGCAACCGTCATTCGGC
>Ga0209253_10004205_pt1 | contig 12563 bp, 10 predicted proteins | sample FrelakmetBRP12BR_FD_187145 | JGI IMG/M metagenome (GOLD analysis project Ga0209253, IMG submission 187145) | Freshwater lake sediment microbial communities from the University of Notre Dame, USA, for methane emissions studies - BRP12 BR (SPAdes)... | ecosystem: Environmental > Aquatic >...
TCACCCACCCTACTCTGTACCTCAATTTGCCCATTATGATTGGAGATAATGCCATAACTGACTGAAAGCCCTAACCCCGTGCCTTCTCCTTCCGGCTTGGTGGTGAAGAACGGATCGAATATCCGTCGCAGGTTCTCTGGCGGGATACCGATTCCGGTATCCTCCACCGCAATTGCAACTGCCCATTCCGCCTGGCTCAAGTTGATGCGTAGCTTGCCGCCATCCTTCATGGCATGCACTGCGTTGTTGATCAGGTTAACCAATACTTGCTCGATCTGCTGGTTGTCATAAGTCATCATTACTGCCTGGTTGGGCAGGTCTTTACTCACCTCAATATGCGCCTTGCGCAGCGGGTAGGCAGTCAGGCGCAGGGCAGCTTCCACCGTATCACGCATATCCCGCTCTTCCATCTCCGGCCTGGACTGCCTGGCAAAAGTGAGCAGGTCGGTGAGGATCACGTTCGCTTTCTGAGAGCTATCCCGGATTAAGGTAATCTCTTCGCGGATATCTTCGGGGATATTCCCTTCAGATAAGAGCAGCTCAGCCATTCCTTTGACCACTGTCAGCGGGTTTTTGACATCGTGTACGATGCCGGCAGTGAGCTGTCCAATGGCTGCCAGCTTTTCGGATTGAACGAGCTGCATCTGGGTGGAGCGCAGCTGTTCGTTGATCTCCGCCAGCTCTTTATTACGCTGGACGGCTTCAGCATACAGGCGTGCCGCCTCCTGGGTACGCTCCCTCAAGCGCAGGGTCATCATATCGAACGCTTCTGCCAGGTCGCCAATCTCGTCGGTGCGAATCAAACCGCTGCTCTCTTCCAAATTGCCGGCAGCGACTGCCTGGGTCATCGTCCGGAGCTTTAATATCGGTTGGGCGATGCTTTGCGAGAGCAGCAGACCGATGACAATCACGCCCACGGTGCCGAGGGTGAATATCAAGCTGAATGTATTCCGGCTGGTCGCCTCGGCAGCAACTACGTAGCTAGAAGGTAGAACCACTCCCAGCCAACCGAGAAGCTGCCCGCGAGCTTTGAAGGGCGTGTAGGTTACCTGGAACTCGCGGCGGTAGAGCTGGATATCGTGGGTTGTCGATTGACCAACTGAAGAGCTACCCTGGCTGGCTTCCTCAAGTGAACCGAAACCGTCTTCCGGAGGTGCAAGCGTGGTGGCGACAACTTTGTGGTTTGTATCCAAAATTAGCAGATCTGCCGAAGACTGGGCTTTGATATTCGCCAGCATGGAATTCAAACGCGTCCCTACCAGGATGGTTCCGACGAGATTTCCCTGCGAGTCGAACACCGGCGAGCTGGTAAAGAATCCAGGTCCGTAGTTGGTGTCCAACAAGCCCGCATATTTATCCCCAAGGGTATCCGTTTTTTTCTCCAGAATAAGCGATACCAACTCTTCAGCAGAGAAGTCGTTGCCCTGAGAGCGAATATACAACCCCGTATCGGGATCTTTTCCCAGGGTAATCAGCTCTATTCCATTAATATCCACGACCGTCGCCGCGTCGACGCCGCTGTTCATAGCCAGCGGCAGCAGCAGAGCCTCCAGCCGGTTGGCGTCCTTTTGGCCGAGTGTATCTCCCACCCCCTCGGTATAGACCATCAGCCGTAAGTTTTCCAGGTGGGTTCTCTCCTGGCGCACGACTGCATCGGATGCTACCCGGGCAGATTCGTAGATCTGGTTTACAAAACGCTCTCGAATGGTAGAAGCCACCAGGCGGGTGACCACGTAAATACCCACCGCAGCCAGGACCAAGGTCAGGATGACATAGGGAATGATCAGCTTACCTTGCAGCCTGGATAATGCATGAACCCCCGGCAGGTGCTTTCGCCAGCGTTGGTATTTTTGGCGCAACCTATCCCCAATATCCGCGCCAAATGAGGGGAGGTGCAGGGTAGTCATTTCTCCATTGCATTAAACAAATAAACCATATCCCCGCCGCGAACAATCATCTTCTCTAAGAGCTCTCCGGTAGAGCGGCAATCCAGCGGCCTGGAAAGATAGTATCCCTGACCGAAATTACAACCCAGCGTCTTCAGCTGGTTGAGCTGCTCCTCAGTCTCAACCCCTTCAGCGATCACGACGACATCCAGGCGATGGGTGAGCATCACTATCGCCTGGACGATCTTCAGCTGGTTGCTGTCGGTCATCATCATGTTGATGAATGACTGGTCGATTTTCAGTGCATCAACCGGAAACTGAGACAGATAACCGAGAGATGAATAACCAATGCCAAAATCGTCGATTTGGATCTGCACGCCCATCGCCCGCAGCTCATTAAAGACCTGCATCGTAGCCTGGTTGTTCTCCATGATAACGTTTTCGGTGATCTCGATCTTCAGGCATCCGGAAGGCAGCCCGGTATCCTTCAGTACCTGGGCGATGTGCTCGATCAAATCCGGGCGGGAGATCTGCCGGGCAGAGATGTTGACCGATATAGTGAGCGGCGGGTCCGACGGATAAAATTTTTGCCAGTCCGCCATCTGTGTACAGGCCTGGCGCAGCACCCAATAGTCGATGGGGGTGATCAGCCCGCTCTCCTCTGCTATCGAGAGAAAATCGGTGGGTGTAAGAATGCCGCGTCGGGGATGCTGCCAGCGAAGGAGCGCTTCAAAACCAGTCAAACGGTTCGTCTCCAGCGACACGATCGGCTGGTAGTGCAGCTCAAACTGCTTTCGATCCAAGGCCTGGCGCAACTCTGTCTCTACCGTCAATCGGTCAGTGATTTTATCGCGCATCGCCGGCTCGAAGATCTCAAAGTGAGCGCGCCCAGAGGCTTTGGCGCTGAACATAGCGATGTCTGCGTCGGGCAGCACATCCTCAGCGCGGCTGTAGTTGAGGATGTTGCAAACGATCCCGATGCTGGCAGTGACGAAGATTTTATGGCCGCTCATGTGGATCGGTTTCTTGAGTTGCTCTTGGATCCAGTTCGCCACCCGGATTGGCCCCTGGCTGTCTTCTATATCCTCCAGCAACATGACGAACTCATCGCCACCCAGCCTTGCAACCGTATCAGTGGCGCGTAAACCTTTTTCCAACATCTTAGAGATGGAGATCAAGAGCTGGTCACCGAGATGGTGTCCAAGTGAATCATTGATATTCTTGAAGTGGTCCAGATCCAGGTAGAGCACGGCAAAGCAGTAATCGGGGCGTCGTTTCGCGCGCGCTAAGGCCAGGCGCAGCCGGTCTAAGAACAGCGCCCGGTTGGGTAACCCGGTGAGAGCATCATGCAGTGCATCGTGCAGGAGCTGCTGTTCAGCGTTCTTTCGGTCGGTGATGTCGGTCATGGAGCCGGCCATCCGGTATGCCACACCGTCCTTGTCTCGCACTGCCAATCCACGGCTGAGCACCCAACGGTAAGTACCGTCCTTGTGTAAAATGCGGTGCTCGTTTTCGAAGTGAGCGTTGCTGCCCATCAGGTGAGCGGTGATATCCAACTTAAGCTTCTCCAACTCTTCCGGATGGATGCGCTCATACAGCTCCGATGGCAAGTCGCTGATCCCGTTATCCCCCAAACCTAAAATCGCCTTCCAACGATTGGAATAATAAATCCGGTCTCTCTTTAAGTCCCAATCCCACACCCCATCGTTTGCACCCTGTACCGCCAAGGCGTAACGTTCTTCACTCTCCCGCAGCGCGGATTCCATCCGCCTGCGCTCAACCAATTCCTGTTGAGCCTGCTCGTACAGGCGAGCATTCTCGATAGCGACGGCGGCATAATCCGCCAGCGAGATCAGCCTGGCTTCATCTTCTTCGGTGAATGCCCGGGTCGTGGTGGGATTGTCGACAGAAAGCACCCCGATTACCTTTCCACGGGTAAGCACCGGAACATGCAGCAGGCTCTGCACCAAATAGCCAGTGCTGACCTTTAGCCGGGGCTGGTCTGGAGTCTGATACGTGCGCATGGGTTTGGCAGTCCGCACCACCACCCCCACCAGGGAATCGTCCGCCGGCAAACGCATCGTCTGGCTCTTTTGATCATCAATGTTCTTCACTGCCCGGAGATACAGCCGCCCGCTGGATTCATCGAGCAGGGCCAGGAATCCTTCCTGGGCTTTGGTAAGCTCTACACCTGCGGCGACGATCCTGCGCAGCACTTCGTCTGTTTCCAGGGTGGATGTGACACTGCGCCCTATCCTGGCAAGCGCCATCAGCCAGGAAACCTGCTCTTTGAGCTGGCTGGTGAGCTGTTCTTTTTCTCTGCGCAGCCGAGTTTGGGTCAGACCACGGTTCAATGCATCGATCAAGGCAGCCGTGTCGACCGGCTTGGATAGGAAGTCTTGCACACCCAGGCGAAAGGCCTCCACGGCAACTTTCTCCGACCCATGCCCGGTGATGATAATGGTCGGGACAAAATGACCTTCCCTGACAAGCTGGCGGAGCAGATCCAGGCCAGTCATATCCGGCAATTCCAGGTCGAGGAGCATCAGCGAGATATGATTGCGCTTGATGAGTTCCAGTGCCGAGCGACCATCGTTAGCAACCAGAGTTTCGTAGCCAAGGCGCGGTAATAGCTTACCGGCAATGAAATTCGCTACCAAAAGGTCATCATCGACTACGACGATGGTATCTTTTGCCATTCAGATCTCCCAAGCCCGTGACCCGATAAATTGGAAAGAATGCAATAGTGACACAATAATTTGCATTCCATGTTCATAGTCTACTAGAAGTTATTCAGATGGCAGTTTACAATATTGAAATCTTACAAGGACGTTTGTATAACCAAATGGGCTGGTGTGGCACAAAGTGCCACACCAGCCCATTAAACATCGTAGTGTTCTATTAATCTACGGGCAAACCGATTTCTAACTCACCGTCCACCACCCGCACGGGGTAAGCGGGTATATCGACGATGGCAGGCAAGGAGTGCACTTTACCGCTGCGCACGTCGAACTCCGCGCCGTGGCGTGGGCAAGATATTTCGAACTCATCCAGGCGACCTTCACCAACCGGTCCATCATCATGCGAGCACACATCCGCAATGGCGAAGAACTGCCCGGCGATATTAAAGATCACGATTGGGCGCTCGTCGATCTCCACAAACATCCGCTCTCCGGGGGGCACTTCGCTCGCTGGCGCGATTTGGATGTATTCACATCCTTCTGGCGGCAACTTTGTGTAGTTGTACATATTCGCTGGGCTGATCCTTGATCTCTCATCTCATAGGACAAACGCTTAGGAAGAATGAGATATCTATTCCACCAGGTCGTCGCTGGCTTCTCCCAGCCCATAAACGCCCGCTTTGAGTACTTTCAATGAAAGCAGCGCACACTTCAAACGCACCGGTCCCAGCTGGATGCCCAGCATCTCGAGCAGATCCTCTTTGCTGATCTGCTTGACCTCCTCCAAAGTCTTGCCTTGGATAGACTCCACCAACAGGTCGGCAGAGGCCTGGGAGATAGCGCAGCCATGTCCCTGGAAGGCCGCTTCACTCACTTTACCATCAGCGTTCACGCGCAAATCGATGCGGATATGGTCTCCACAAAGCGGGTTATCGTCCTCAAAGCTGATGTCATGCGGGTCCAGCTCACCACGGTAGATCGGGTTCTTATAGCGGTCAATGATCAGCTCACGATACATGTCTTCCATAGGTCAGCATCCAAAAAGGTGTTTGACTTGATAGATCGCTTCTACCAGCTGGTCGACTTCCTGCTCAGTGTTATACAGGTAGAAGCTTGCTCTCGCCGTAGCCGGTAGATTGAACTTTTCGTGAAGGGGCATAGCGCAGTGGTGACCGGCACGTATGGCGACTCCGAAGGTATCTAATACCTGAGAGATATCATGCGGGTGCACCCCATTGAGATAAAAAGCGGCCACTCCTCCCCTATCCTCCGCGGGAGGACCAAATATGCTCACTCCAGGGATCTCTTCCAACCGTTCCAGGGCATATGCAATGATCTCTCTCTCGTGACCGGCGATTGCATCCATACCCACGGAGCTCAGGTAATCTACCGCCACCCCGAAACCGACAGCCTCAGCAATCGCGGGCGTTCCGGCCTCGAATTTGTAAGGTATCTCGTTAGGTGCGAAGGAGCGCAGGTGAACGCGCTTGATCATATCTCCGCCGCCCAGGAAAGGCGGCATTGAATCCAATAGCTGCTTGCGCCCGTACAGGGCGCCGATCCCGCTTGGACCGCACATCTTATGGGCGGAAAATGCCAAGAAATCGGCATCCAGATCCTGGATGTTCACGGAGAAGTGCGGCACGGATTGGGCACCGTCCACCAGAGTGACTGCGCCGGCTGCATGCGCCATACGGATGATCTCTTTTGCCGGGTTGATCGTCCCCAGCACATTCGACATGTGGGTAAAGGAGACCATCTTCGGTTCGAGTGCCAGCAACTGTCGATATGCTTCCAGATCAAGATGCCCCTGGTCTGTGACCGGGATAAATTCCAGCCGGATGTTTTTTTCGGCTGCCAGCATGTGCCAGGGGACCAGGTTGGAATGGTGCTCCATCTCGGTCAGGATGACCACGTCACCGGATCTCAAGTTGGCACGTCCCCAGGTAGCGGCGACCAGATTAATCGACTCAGTGGCATTGCGGGTAAAAATTAACTGCCTGGCGGATGGGGCACCGATAAACTCAGCCACCCGCTGGCGGGCAGACTCGTAAGCCGCCGTAGACTCCTCGGCCAGAGTATGGATACCGCGGTGGATATTGGCGTTGCTTTCTCGGTAAAAAATGTTCATCGATTCGATTACAGCCAGGGGTTTCTGACTGGTAGCAGTCGAATCCAGGTAAACCAGTGGGACACCGGGTCTCACCTCCCGTTTGAGAATGGGAAAGTCGCCCCGGATGCGGGCGACATCTAAGCGGTTATTGAGATTCAGATCAGCCATGCACGCGCCTCCCCAGCACCCATGTGGATTATTCCTGTTGGGCTCAGTTGATCGGCCTGATTTTCGGTCTGGCTTTCCGCCGCCGGCGAAGGACGCGAATATTGCTGGAGATCTTTGGGCACCAGAGCACATGATCCGGCACCATCCAGCCATCTGTCAGATAGACATTATCCATGAACTGCACAGCGATCATTTTGGGGTCCACCTGGACCACCGTGCCGACCAGCCAGTCGCGCACGCGATCGCCGTTCAGTTCGTGATCGCAAAAGACTTCGACTTGATCGCCCACCCGATAGATTATTTCTCCGTTGGGAGAATTTGTAAAGTGTAGCTCCGCCAACTTGAGCCTCCAAAAAAAGCCTCTACAATTTTGAGATAGATCCCCAAAATATAAGATAGATCCTCACGGCACTCCTGCGCCCCCGGCAGGAAGTGTATTTCTTACTATCGATCCAAAAATCTATTTTTCGGATAGGTTCTTAATATTTTATCTCAGCTTCTCCTGAATGGCATCCAGGAAACGCGTCCGGACGCCTTCATAGGGGATGCGCTGCATGATCGGGTCAAAGAACCCCTCCACTACCAGACGTTCGGCATCCGCCTGGGGAATACCGCGGGATTTCAAATAGAAAACCAGCTCCGGGTCAATCTTACCGACTGTGGCACCGTGGGTGCAGCGCACGTCGTCCGCCAGGATTTCCAGCCCAGGGATCGAATCGGCGCGTGCCTTGGGGCTGAGAGTAAGATTGCGGTTCGCCTGGTAGCCATCGGTCTTCTGGGCACCGGGTGCGACGTAGATCATCCCCTGCCATACCGAGCGGCTGCGGTCTTTCAATGCTCCCTTGTAAAGGAGGTCACTGGTAGTATGTGGAGCCAGATGGTTTTGCTGGGTGTCCAGGTCCAGGTGCTGAGTGCCGTCGGTGAAATAAAAGCCGGACATGCGACCAGAAGCACCCTGACCGAGCAGGTCCAGGTCGGAGAAATTTTTAGTCAGGTGGCTGCCTAAGGCGCCAAAGATCCAATCGAGGGTGCCGTCACGCTCGACCCGAGCGCGCTCGTGACTGAAGTTCCACACATGCTCGCCCCAGGATTGCAGCTCCACAAAGCGCAGGCTGGCGCCGGCACCAACATGGATTTCGACCAGCCCGGCGTGCAGGGTCTGCCCTTGTGGCTCGGTATGCGAGGCAGCCTCATGCACGTAGGTGAGCGAAGCGCCGTCGTCCACCCAAACCAGCAGGTGGGAGATATACCCCAGACCAGCTCCGGGTCCCCACAGGATCGACTGCAAGGGTTGGTCGAGCTGGACGCCCCGCGGTACATACAGAAGGACCCCCATCTGCGCAAGCGCTCCAACCAGGGCAGCGAACTTCCCCTCTTCAGGGCGAACAACCTGCCCGAGAATTTTTTCGAGCACCTCAGGGTGCTGGCGCTCGGCGGTTGCAAGGTCGGTGAATATAACGCCCTTGCTCGCCAGGCGGGAATCCAGGCTGGCTTCGGTTCTGCCAGGCCGCATCAGGATTTGCCCGCTGTAAGCCTCATCCGCTATGGGATGGAGCAGTTCGGCAGGCGCAACCGGTAAGCTTTGAGCAGTTTCCAAGTCCGGCAGGCGAAAGGTACCGGCTTGCAGTCCGCGGATGTCGGTTCGCCGCCAGGCTTCTTCGGTGATCGTGGGCATGGGAGTACGCTCAAAAGCCTCCCAGGCGCGCTGGCGATAGGCTCGCACGAACTCAGGATAGCCATCTCCGTTCAGCGCCGGGATCATCTCCCGGGTGAACGCAAACTCCCGGCTGGCGGCCGGCTGGGCACGAGATGTGCGGGTGACCACAGTGCGTTTTTCCATAACCTAACCTATCGAGCCTTCCATCTGGAGCTGGATCAAACGGTTCATCTCGATTGCATATTCCATCGGCAGCTCCTTGACCAGCGGTTCGATAAAGCCGGAGACAATCATGGTGGTGGCCTCCTCATTGCTCAGGCCGCGGCTCATCAGGTAGAAAAGCTGCTCCTCGCCTATTTTCGAGACTGAGGCCTCGTGACCGATGGTCACATCCTCGGCGTCAATCTCGATATACGGGTAGGTATCGGAACGAGACTTATCGTCCAGCAGCAAGGCGTCGCAGACCACGTTTGAACGTGAGTCTTCAGCATCCTTGTGAACTTTGAGCAAGCCGCGGTATGATGCTCGCCCGCCGCCCATGCTAATGGATTTAGAGGTGACTTTACTGCTTGTATGCGGAGCCACGTGGATGACCTTCCCACCGGCGTCCTGGTGCTGGCCCTTCCCGGCAAAAGCCATCGAGAGGATTTCGCCGTGAGCGCCCGGTCCTAACAGATAGCAGGATGGGTACTTCATGGTTAGCTTGGAACCGAGATTAGCGTCCACCCACTCCATCGTAGCACCTTCATACACCAGAGCGCGTTGTGTCACCAGGTTGTATACATTGGTAGACCAGTTCTGGATGGTGGTATAGCGCACACGAGCACCCTTCTTCACCACAATCTCGATGACACCGCTGTGGAAGGAGTCAGTGGTGTAAATGGGAGCGGTGCAGCCCTCCACGTAATGAACCTGGGCGCCTTCATCGGCGATGATCAGGGTTCGTTCGAACTGTCCAATATTTGCTACGTTCAGGCGGAAATAAGCCTGTAAGGGCAGGTCAACTTTGACCCCCTTGGGTATATAAATGAAGGAGCCACCCGACCAGACGGCGCTGTTCAGCGCAGCGAATTTATTATCTTCAATGGGTATCACGGTGCTGAAGTACTCGCGGAAAAGGTCAGGGTGCTGCCGCAAGCCGTCTTCAATGCTCAAGAAGATCACGCCCTGCTTCTCCAGGTGCTCCTGAATCTTATGGTAGACCATCTCAGATTCGTATTGTGCCCCCACGCCTGCCAGGAACTTGCGTTCAGCCTCGGGGATCCCGAGCTTGTCGAAGGTATTTTTAATCGTATCCGGTACATCCTCCCAGGTGCGACCCCCGGCCTCCATGGGCTTGACATAGTAAAAGATGTTGTCCAGGTCTAATTGGCTAATGTCGGGGCCCCAGGTGGGCATTGGGCGTTGCAAAAAGTGCTCGAGCGCTTTCAAGCGGAACTCGAGCATCCATTGCGGCTCGCCTTTCATCGACGAGATTCGTTCAACAATTTCCCGATTCAACCCTCTGCCGGATTTGAAGACATAAGTCTCAGGGTCATGGAAACCATATTTGTACTCACCGATACCTTCTAAAATCGTAGCATCGCTACTCATCGTATACCTCCAATATACCTGATCATCTACACGAAAGATGTCTAATTTTCATTGTTCATGGTATTCAAAAACAAAGAAGCAATTAATCTTCTGGGTGAACATTGGTTGTCACGCAGATCACTCAACAACAGGTTCGTACTTCTCACGAACCCAATCGTAGCCGTTCTCCTCCAGATGCAGCGCCAGATCAGGACCGCCCGATTCGACGATGCGCCCGCCCAGCATGATGTGCACGTAGTCCGGCTTGATATAGTTCAATATGCGTTGGTAGTGAGTGATTACCAGGACCCCCAGTTCCGGTCCGCGCAGCGCATTGACACCATCCGAGACGATGCGTAGAGCGTCGATGTCCAGACCCGAGTCAGTCTCATCCAATACGGCGATCTCAGGGCGAAGAGCTGCCATCTGCAGGATCTCAGCGCGCTTCTTCTCGCCGCCGGAAAAGCCTTCATTTAGATAACGACCAGCAAAATCGTGGTCCATCTTGAGCAAGTCCATACGTTCCTTAAGCATTTTGCGAAACTCCGGGATCGGGATACCTTTATCATCGTGGTTCTCCCCACGGCGGCGAGCGTTGATCGCCGTGCGCAGAAAGTTCGCTACCGATACACCCGGGATGGCAATCGGATACTGGAACGCCAGAAAAATACCCAGGCGGGCGCGCTCATCTGGTTGTAGATCCAGGATGTTGGTGCCTTTAAACCAGACCTCACCCTCGGTGATCTCGTAGTTCGGGTGTCCCATAATCGAATATGCCAGGGTGGACTTACCGGTTCCGTTCGGTCCCATTAGAGCGTGTACTTCGCCTTGACCGATGGTCAGGTCAACGCCTTTTAAAATCTCTTTTCCGCTCACGCTTACATGCACATTGCGGATGGATAGCTCAGACATACAGTCTTGACTCCTTCATGGTATTTTCTTGTAAAAATATCGCATCTACAGCCGCGCTTTTTCCGGCTCTGGCTGAGCTGCTTTTCTCGCCGCTGGTTTGGTTTCTCACCTGGGAATTTTAGATTGGCCAGAAATGCCAGTCGGCAATTATAGCATCAGCTGATGTCTTCGTCAATATTTAGGATAAAAATCTAGTATATTGTCGTATTATAGCAGGGGGAGGATATTTCGTCAATAATATTTAGTATAAAAATCTTAATATTGACAAAAAAGGGTCTGAATGGTACACTCAAACCAGTGAGTGGATAACGGAGCGATAAATCAGTATGATATTTAATGATGATCACAGTAAAAGCACACGCGATAAAGTGCTTCAGACGATGCTGAGCCGCCAACGCTGTACAATCAACGAGCTGGCAGAAGCCGTGGATATCAACCCGATATCGGTTCGCCACCACATCACCCGCCTTGAAGCCGAAGGGCTGGTTACCTCCGAAGAGGAGCGCCATGGGGTTGGGAGGCCGCGCCGCCTGTATTTCCTGACCGAGCAGGGCCTGGAGCGCTTCCCCTCCCGCTATATGAAACTGACCATCCGCCTGCTGGAGCAGCTCAAGGACAGCATGCCAGAGCCGATGATCAACCGCCTGTTTACCCAGATGGCGGAAAATTTGGCTGCCGAATACCAGGCAGAGGCTTCCGGGTTAGGCATCGAGCAGCGCCTGGATCTTGTGACCAGCATGCTCAGCAGCGAAGGCTTCACCGTAGACTGGGAGAAGCAGGGCGAGCAGTACCTGATTCGTGAGATTAGCTGCCCATACTTCCATGTCGGGCAGAGCCATCCTGAAGTATGCTCGATGGACCAGACATTAATCTCCACCGTGTTGGAGATACCGGCTGAAAAGGTGAAATGCATCCTGAATGGCGACGCCCATTGCAGCTACCTGGTCACGAGCGTAAATTTACCGGAGACTTCTTATGACGGAAACCACCCAATATAAAGTTCGCTGGCAGATCGAGGATACCAATCCCGAGATGGTTGAACCGGTGCGTGAAAGCCTGCGCCAGGTCGTCGACCCCGAGATTGGTCTGAATGTGATCGAGCTCGGTCTGGTGCGCGATGTTACTATCCAGGACAAACAGGCAACCATGACGATGATTCTTACCACGCCATTCTGCCCATACGGCCCAGCAATGTTGGAAATGACACGCGTCAAGGGTGAAGAAGCGTTGAAACTACCGACCCAGATCGAAATGGGACTGGAAATGTGGGATCTATCCTACATGGAAGAAGGCGCTAGCGCCGAATGGGGGATGTGGTAACACCTCAAAGCTTACCGGAAGTCATTTTGTCAATCAGACAAGGGGCAATGACTTAAGGCCGCTTTTATAAGCGGCCTTATTTTTCGTTTTAAACCGGTTACCCCTTTAATGCACCGGCCATCAATCCCCGCAGGAAATAGCGCCCAAGGAATATATAGACCAGCAGAGTTGGCAAAGCTGCCAGCAGGGAGCCAGCCATCTGCACGTTCCAGGCAATAATCTGGCTGCCTGCCATATTCTGCAACGCAACCGTT
>Ga0209253_10004206_pt1 | contig 12563 bp, 8 predicted proteins | sample FrelakmetBRP12BR_FD_187145 | JGI IMG/M metagenome (GOLD analysis project Ga0209253, IMG submission 187145) | Freshwater lake sediment microbial communities from the University of Notre Dame, USA, for methane emissions studies - BRP12 BR (SPAdes)... | ecosystem: Environmental > Aquatic >...
ACAATGCGCCCATTTCCGTCCAATCGATTGACATAGGGCGGCAAGAAAGCGTTAGGCTGAATATCACAAAGAAATCGACTGAATCTTGGCCTGAGAATAAAGCCGATAAATCTAGAACGAAAATCGCACTGTCAGCTGGACTCGGCGCGGCGGGACTATTCGTGAAGGCTTCATGAACCCCGGTTCAGTACCCGTCGTCGTCAGCGTTTCGATCATCGTGTGGGCGTTCAGGATGTTGAAGAGATCAGCTGCAACTCTGAGGCCAAACCTGCTCGAGAACTGGAACTTCTTCTCAATCCTTAGGTCAAGGTTATAATAAGGATCAAGCCTCCATTTAGAGCCTCGGGGCTCGGCAAAAACCGTAAAGCTTCCTTGCTTAAAATCCTCCCCTATCACCTCCCCCAGCACGGGGATACTTCTGGCGATCGGTTTACCGGTTTCAGCCTGGAAACTCAAACTGAAGCTGAAGTCATAAGGAAGAAAGTAGGACCCCTGTAACTTGAACATGTATGTCCGGTCGCTCTGGAGCAGGCCTTTCCACCCGGTATTATTGATCAATTCATTGGGGTTCTCGACGCCCCGAAAGTCTTCCCCCTGCGTGAGTTGTGATGGATTTCCCTGGTTATCCACAGTATTTGAAATTCCGTAAGCTTTAGAGATGACAAAAGAAGAGCTCATCTGCCAGTTGTGGGACATTCTCTTTTGAACAGCGATGATCAGGGCTCGGTATTTTTGTTTGTACTCGGGAAGGTCGCGGAGGATTTTGACGTCTTCACCCGGGTCGTTGGTCTGCTTGTAGACTGTAATTGTGTCTCCCGTATACTTATCGGGATAAGCTACTGCTTCGTATTGGGCGGTGGTGTTCCACCATGAATGCAAATTCGTGGTGTATTTATAGAGGTAGGTCAATTCCAGGGAAAGATCTGGGATAAGCTCTCGCGTAATTCCTACGGAGAACTGCTGGCAGAGGCTGTTCTTGATGTTCGGGTCCACCGCCAAGCCCTCTGTTGGGTTCCATACCCACATCAGCTGGTCATACTTTTCTGTCTCAGGGTTGTACAGATAGGCACTGACGGGCGTAGCGCTGGGATTGAGCTTGAAGATCCACTTCAAGGCCAGCCCGGCATAATAATGGCCGTAATTGGCCCTGAGGATCGTTCTCTTGTCCGAGGTCAGCTGATAGACCAACCCCAATCTTGGAGAGAAGTTATTCCAGGAGATGACATTGTCAAGGCCGGGCACCGTTTTCCCTGTAGGATTTCTCTGGGCATCAATCTCTTCGACGCTCCAGATATCACCGTCCTGATGGTCAAACCGGAGGCCAAGGTTAAGAGTCAGACGGCTGGTGATTGACCAGGCATCATCGAAAAAGGCTCCGATCCTGTTAACCGTGGCTCCGTAGTTATAAGGATTCCTAAAATAGGCGTAGTAAGAGTATCCATTGTAATCTGTATAAGCGGCATTGCCGGAATAGGAATAAATGCCTCCGTATGTGCCCCGGGTGTATTGGACGCCGACTTTGAACTCATGATTCCCTTTGATGAAGTTATCAGCATAATGGGAAAGCGCGGCGTTGGCCTGTAATTTCGTGCTGATAGCCTTATCCCAGCCCCATATTCCTTTGGAGTATTTTTGCGTGCCGATATCAAAGTGGCCTGGTTCATCCAGGTTACCGTCCATGGGAAGCCAGGAGTCATGGGCATACCAGCCGCCCAGTTTTAAATCGAGGATGGTATTTGAGCCGAAGATTGAGGTCAGCATCAGATTAGGCACATAGTACCAACCTGGTTCTACAGCGGTGGCATCGTAGGGCGAAGAGGGGGTGATCACGTCTGGCAGATAGGCTTTCTCATACTGATAGGAAGCGACGAGCTTATGGTTTTTGGCCAGTTGAATGGTCGCTTTTAGGAACCCCCGATCATAACGGGCCTTGGTAGGAAAATTGGGGTCAGTTCCAAGCTGGTTATAATAATATCTTTTGTACTGATAATTGCCGTAAAGCCAAAATTTGTCCTTTAAAACAGGGCCCGAGAGCTCAAAGCTGATATCGTTGGATCTCTGGATGCGGAAAGGATACTGAGCAACGTCAGAAACCTCAGGAGGAAAGAGCTCCGGCGTGACGTTGTTCGAGACAAAACTGGAAGGGATGATATAGGTGTTCAATTCTCCGTGAAAACTATTGCCGCCGGATTTGGTTACGACATTGACGACAGCTCCCTGAAACCCGCCGTACTCGGCCGGAGCACCGATGCCGATGACTTCGCCTTCCTGATAAATATCCGGGTTGTTCCAGACCCAGGTCGTGCCGTTATAATCGAAAGACGTATCCACCCCATCGACCTGATACGTATCCGCCGAATAATCCGAGCCATAAGAGGAATGCCACTCTTCGCCCCCGGTTTCGTTGGCTGAGATTCCCGGAGCCCAATACATAATATCGATATAGGTAAAGCGAGTTTTAGGTAAGTTGGCTAACAGGTTCTGGTCGTAGAGTGTGGTCGTGCCGGACTTGTTCACGTCGACGACAGGAGCCGCGCTAACAACGCTGATTGTTTCCTCTATGCCGGCCTGTTTCAAGATAATGTCAACGCTCGTGGTCTTGTCGATGGAAATCGTGATGTTTTCTGTTTTTAGGCTCTGGAAACCCGTGAGAGAGAATGTCGCTGTGTAGCTTCCGGGCGGGAGTGCTCCGAAGACAAATCCTCCGGTTGGGGTCGTTGCGGTTGATCTTTTCCCGCCGATGAGGGCCGAGCTCTCGATTTCGACCGTGACTCCGGGCAGGACTTCGCCCTGATCGTCCTTAACGATCCCCCGGAGAGTCCCGGTCAACCTTTGAGAGAAAATCAAGGAGGTCGAAAGGCCGAACAAGATTCCAAAAGCGACCACTGAAGCCAGGAAGCGATTCTTTGTCATGGTTTTCCCTTCCTAAAAAAAGTTTTTCCGGCTGTCATTGGGCTGGCGCCTTTTGACATATTGGCCCAAGGCTAACATATAAAAAATGACCAAGTCAATATAAAAAATCTGCGGGTCAAGGCAACGTGAATATTCCCGCTTTCCGTCCGCCTTTTTGACTTGCTTTTCTAAAAGGAATATCATTCGCCCATAACAATTCTTCTAAGAGGAGGGATATCATGTCGTCCGAGAGGAAAAAGCGTCTCGTCACTCCCAACGTTTGTGTCTTATTGTGGGTCATTAGAACTTATGTTGAGAAGGAGCCTGAAAAAGCACTCCAAGGTGATGCCGAAGCTTTTAGCCTTGACCGAAGGGATGCGATCAAAGCTTTGGAATACCTGGATGCGATGTTTACCGACAATAGGAAGCTCATGGGCTGCTACGGCATTTGGCCGAAACAGAAGTTGGATCAGTACAGCAAGGTTCAAAGTCTTATGGGCTGCCCGGCCTGGCCAAAGCAGAAGTAAGCTCTAAGTTAATTTTTTTTGGCTACCAGTTTTCAGAAAGAGTGAATGCAGCTCTCTATTTTTACACTCGTTTGGACCGAAGCCTGTAATTTTCGCTGTTCTTACTGTTATAAAAAAAAGGGGGACGCCTCGATCGACCTCTCCACGGCCATAAAGGCTGTCGATTTTTTTGCGCCCTTTTTTGCTCCAGAATGCCAGATCAACTTTTATGGAGGAGAACCCCTTCTCGCGTTTGGCAAAATAAAAAAACTCGTCCGGCTTGTCGAAGAAAAAAACAAGAGCCGCGGAAAGCAGATTCATTTCTGCATCTCCACGAATGGCAGCCTCATCGATGACCTGATCTTGGAGTTCCTGAGCCGCTATAAGTTTTCCCTCCTTCTGAGCTTTGACGGGTTGGCCCAGGAGATTTCTAGAAAAAAGGGCAGTTTTAAACGGACGGTAGCGGTTCTTAAAAAAATAATGAAAAACCCGGAAATCGAGCTTATGACAAACTCCGTGTTTACGGCGGAGACTGTCAAATATCTTTCTGATTCTATCAAATTTATAGCTAAGCTGGGCGCGCCGAACATCGGCTTTTCTCTGGCCAGTTGTCCGCCCTGGGATCGCTCCTCACTTCTTGAATTGAAAAAAGAGCTCGCCTCGCTCCGGGAATTTATTCTTGCTTCTTACGAAAAAACAGAGGCTTTTCCGCTAATCGACTTTAGAAAAGACACGGAGAAAGGCGTGTTTGGCTGTTTTGCCGGACAAGACAGGTTGACGTTGACTCCGGACGGGAGGCTCTGGGGATGTCATCTTTTCCCTGATTACTGCGGAGGGAACGAAGGGACGCGCGAACAGAGCCAATATTGTTTTGGCGACCTGGATCGATTTATCAAGAGCCACAAGTCAATCTATCCGAGAGTCCTCTCGAATTATTCCCGCCTGCGAATGGATTATTTCCGGACCCCTCAGATATTCTGTCACCTTTGCCCTGAGTTAGAGGATTGTTCCGTCTGTCCTGTCGATGCGGCCGTCTCCGGCCAGGCTATGGGCAGGATTCCCGATTGGATCTGCCGGCAGAACAAGATATTCCGTCAAGAAAAAGAGCTCTTATGGAAAGAATGGGGGAGGGGTGCGTAAACGCTATTCTGGCGTTGCTGCTCTCAGCGCGGCGAGTTGTTTTTGAGCGTCCTTTGTTTCTGAAAGACCGGGATCAGCCTTATTCCAGAGCTGGAGAAACTTCTCGTACTGTCCGATCGCTTTTTCCTTGGCTCCCTTTTTCTGGGAGATCTTTCCCAACCAGTAGAAGCTCCTGGCATAGATGTCTCCCCACGTTAGCCTTCCCGTGGTCAAGGCAATGATACTCTGATAACGCTCCTGAGCTTTTTCAAGCTCCCCGTTCATATAATAGGCCGAGGCGGAGGCATCGAGAAAAAACGCATTTTCATCGAAGCCACTATGCTGGTCAGACAGCAAGGATAAGCATTTTTCAAAATAGTCAACGGCTTGTGACCCTAAGCCTTTTTTTTCGGCAATCGCTCCTATCAGGTAATTATAATATCTTAAGAACTTCGGGGCTTCTGTTTTTTCGATGTCCTGCTTGAGCTCGGCTGCCGTTTTTTCTGCCTCCTCGGAGTTATTTGTTCTGAGGTAGGCAAGCCCGCGATAGTTGAGAGCAAGCATCTTTTCTTCAATAAAGTTGATCTCCGTGGCCATGGCTACGGCCTGGTTTGAAGCGAGAACCGCCTCTGGGTAACGTTTGAGCTGAAGCTCCAGATAAGCTAACAACAACATAAGATTAAGCTCCTGCTTTTTTCTTCCGGAGGTTCGGGCCTGCTCCAGGCCAAGAAGAATGCTCTTATTGCATTGCTCATATTTCCCCTGCGTTAGATCCAGATGGCAGACCCGGAATTGGCCCAGGTATTGAGCGTCCAGGTCATCTTTTTTGAGTAGCTGCTGATAAGCCTTCCTGGCCTCCGACCAGTCCCCGTTGATCTGGTAGAGATTGCCGGCAAGTTGGACATTTTGATAATCATCCGGCGCCAGGGATGAGGCTTTCTCCAGCTCGAGGGAAGCCAGGTCGAGCCGGCCCTGAGCGAGAGCAACAAGGAATGAGTACTGGTGCAATATGGCCGAATCAGGAATCTTATTTTGGCCGGCAAGAAGGATGTCTCGCGCTTTCTCGTACAATCCTAGGGCCATGAAAGTATAGACGAGATTGACATAGGCAATTTCTTTGGTGTCGTTGATTTTGAGGACTTTTTCGAAATGGTCCTTGGCCAGATTCCATTCCTCCAGTTCTCGATAGAGAGCTCCCAAATAAGTATTCCCATCCTCATCGTCAGGATAGAGCTCTAACATTTTTTTATAGTTATCGAGCGCCCTTTTATTGGAGGGATCAAAAAAAGAGGAGTAATCGCCTTGGATCAGAAAGCGTTCTCGTTCCGAGACGCGGTTGACTAAGGATAAGGCGGTCTGGATATGTTTTTTGGCCTGGTCGAAGTCTCCCAGAGTCTGATAAATTTCAGCCAAAATTTTGTAGGCCAAAGCAAATCCAGGATCAATGGCCACGGCCTTTTCCAGAACCTTGATGCTGTCCGAGAATTTGCCTCCTTTGTAATAACCCAGCCCCTCCATATAAACTTTCATGGCTTCCGGCGAGCCCGTGATGATCGTGCCGACCTCCTTCTCATAATCGGAGGCGATCTCTTCCTTGGAGAGATTGAGGCTGGCCTTGATTCTCGCCGCCAACTGGTCCACCATCGAGATCATGCTTTTTTCCCCAATGCCTTCCACCATTTCCGGAGCTATGACATCTCCGGTCCGGGCATCTCTCAGGAGCGCATTAATCCTGAAGGTATCGCCTGCTTTGGAATAATTCCCGTGCAGGATATGGTTGACTCCTCCTCGAAGAGCTACTTTTTTCAGGTCCTCCCAGGAGTAGCTTTTTTCGTCTTGGAGTCTGAGCTGTTCGAGAATATCGAGAAGCCTGTCCCAGGTTAGCACCCTGATGTACTTCGATTGCAGGAGGGCCTGAATTATCTGATAGGAGAGGCATTCCCGCCAATTATCCAGGTTTTTGTCCCCTGTGGTATTTATAAAATACATCACGGCGAGAGAAATTCTCCTGCCTTCAGAAGGGAATGGCTCTGCTGGTTTCTGCCCTCGAGTCGACAGATAGACTCCGACGGCGACAGCCAGAATCAAGGCCGCCGCAGCAATAAATCCTAAGGTTCTTTTCGCCTTGGTCCGAGCTAAGAATGGCCCGAATTTCCTGACGTTTTCCTGCAGATCTTTGATGAGTTCCTCGACATCGTGATAGCGCCTGTCTCGGTCCTTTTCCAGGCAGCGGAGGACGATTTTATCGAGTGCCAGGGGGACGGCCGGATTGATTTTGGAAGGAGGCACAGGCCTTTCGTGGATATGTTTCTGGATGTAGCCGTCGCTGGTCTCTGACTGAAAGGGCAGCTTTCCTGTGAGCATCTCATAGATGATGATGCCAAGAGAGTAGATGTCGGACCGTTGATCGGCTTTCTCTCCTCTGGCTTGCTCGGGGGAAAAATAGGCGGGCGTGCCGATGATCGCTCCCGGCCTTGTCGCTTTCTCCGTTTCGATGGATCTGGCCAGGCCAAAGTCTGTTATAAAAACTTTGCCGTTATTGTCAATCAGGATATTCGAGGATTTTAGGTCCTGGTGAATAATTCCTTTTTTGTGGGCGGCCTGGAGGGCCTCGACGAGTTGCGTCGAAATGTTGAGAGTTGTCTCAACAGTCAGCTTCCCTGAGGTATGAATCAGCTCGCGGAGGTTTTGCCCCTTGATATACTCCATGGAAATGAACTTGACCTCGCCGACTTCTCCAAGGTCATAAATGCGGACCACATTTTCGTGGGTGATGGACCGGGCCAGCAAGATCTCTTTCTTGAATCGTTCGACGGCGCTGGGGCTGAGGGAATATTCCGGCCGGATCATCTTCAGGGCAACCGTCAGGTCCAGTTTTGTGTCTTCTGCCTTGTAAACCCTCCCCATCCCGCCCCGGCCGATCTCTTCGATGATGATGTAGCGTTCACCAAAACTGGCCCCTGGAGAAAAATGAATCGGGTCGGTTTTCTCAGACTCTTGAAGCCTTGAATAGGAGAGGGTGTCTTGCTCTTTCTCGAGAGAAGTTCCGCATTTATTACAATAGGTGCTGTTTTCAGAGTTGGAGGCGTGGCAGTTAGGACATTGAATCGTTTTGACTCGCTCCCCCATGTCCATGCGAATAATGATAAAATCAAAGGATGGCGATGTCAAATATTCTGGCTAATAATAGCTAAAAACTGCCCTGGGGGGCCGGGGGGGGGCGGCCCAGGCTATCTGCTTTATTTAATTATAGATAGATAGAAATAACGTTTCCTTTTTTTGCTTAGAACACTCTTTTTATGGGCAAAAACGAGACAGTAAGTAGATCGGGAGCGCCTTTCGGAGAATCTAGACGGTCAAAATATCGTGCGAGTGAAGAAGCCGGGACTTGACTTTTAATCCATAAGGACAGGCGCTCTCGCAATGGCCGGCGCAATCCGCGCAGGCGAGCGGCTTCTGGCCGGGCTGCATTCCCGCGTAGTACCCGATCGCCTCCTTTTCCATTCCGTAGTGCTCGAAGTACATGGCATAGCGGAGCACGTCATTCACAGCGACTTGGCTCGGGCACGCCGCCAGGCACTCAGTGCAGCTCACCCGGCAATAGAGATTATAGGCCTGTTGCCGATAGCTTGAGATCATCCCCAGCGCGGCCCGGTCGAGCGGCTTGTCTGAAGCGGCGACGTATTCCTCGACATGAGAGTAACTGCTCATAGTCGGGATACAAGTATCGACATCGGCGTTGCTCATGACCCAGCGGATGGCTGCCTGAGGATAGCTGACCTGCTTGCTCACCATGCCCTTCAGGTTTCCCTGCATTCCGCCGGCAAAAATTTTCATGGCCACCGTTCCGATCCCTTTTTCCCGCGCCGCCTTGACCAGAGGCTCGATCTCTTTGCCTTCCATGTGGTTGTACATAAACAGGACGACCTGGGGGAAGTCCGAGTCCAGGGCCTGTTTCAGGGTGAGCTTGGCGTTGTGAGTGGAAAATCCCGTGAAGCGGACTTTCCCGTCTTTTTTCAATTGGTCATAGGCCGACATGATTTCCTGGTTGTTAAGGAGAGGCGACAGGTCGCCAAGGCCATGGACCATGGCGATGTCGATATAATCCGACTGCAAGCGCTTGAGGCTCTCTTCCACCCGCTTGATCATCGACGCCTTATCCGTTTTCTGGCGGAAATCCTGCGGGTGTTTGGTCGTGATGATCACCTTGTCGCGGACCTCCTTGAGGCCCTGGCCGACATAAACCTCTCCCTTCATCCGCAGATAGCCTTCGGCCGTGTCAAAATAGTTGACTCCGCATTCATAGGCATAACGGAGAACGTTAGGTTCGAAAAGGGAGATCGCGCCGAAGCTCACATCCGAGACCTTAAGCCCCGTTTTTCCCAGGGCATTGTATTTTTTGATCTTGGGTCCGACAGACTCTTTTTGACCGAGCCCAGCGTCGGCTGATCCGGCCTTTATCTTCCCTGCGACTCCCAGGCCCACAACGCCCGAGGCGAGCGTCGTGATGAAATTCCTTCTTTTGATGAGAGACATGTATTCTCCTTTCTTATCTTATTTTCTTCGGATTTCGATGGGCGCCAAGGGTTTCAACTGGCCCGCTATCTGGGCCGTGTCCACGGCGAAGAACTGGATGACATAGCCTTCGCCGCCCCTGGGCATGGGCGTCATGAGCCGGGCGCCCTTGGCTAGCTCGTTCTGGGGCGGGATTTCGTTGGCCGAGGCGTAGAAGACCACTTCCGATTCGACTCCGCCCACTAGAAACGCCAGCTTGTCGCCGGACCGGAGTCCGGCTTTTTCGATATCTTTTTTTGTCCAATTGGTCGTGATGCCCAGTCCGTACGGAGAGGAACTAATATCAAGGACATTCCCTTTCAACCATCCGGCCGCGGCTTCGGTCGTCCCGACATTGACCTCGAGCTCGGTAAAAAAATCATTAGAGAGAGGTTGATTTGTTTTGACCTCGGTGACCTCGGCCAGGTTGCCGCGCGTTCCGACCTGAGAGCTGAACCAGGAACGGGGGATTTTTAGGCCTTCACTCTCCTCAAAAGGAGCAAAATCATAGTTGACTTCGTACTTGTCGCCCTCCGGCGTTGAACCCTCAAAAACGAGCCTTTTCAGGCTGAAATCGTCGCTCCGCAGGAAAAAGCCGACCTGGAGGGTCCCGGTCATCGTGGTTAAATGATAGAGTTTTTCCGGTCCGTAGGCCTTCAGCCCCTCGAGCTTGAGCTTGCCTTCAAAATTCCGCAGGGAAAAAAGCCCGGCGTAGAGTTTCGCCAACGTCAGGTAGCCGTCTTTTTGAGGGCCGGTGATTTCGCTTATGGCCTGAAAAGAGTTTTTCCGCACCTTGTCTCCCCGCGCCAGGATAACTTCAGTGACGACGGGATCCTTCCCTGTGACCAGCTTGAGCTCTCCCTTGGCTGTGGCATAGCACCGCGTTCCCCCGGTCTTAAAGGAAACATTTTGAATCTGGACCAGCCTTTCTTTTCCCCCCGAAAACTGGAGGTTCTTTTTGACGATTTCCTTCAAGGATGGATTGACTTGGCCGGAAACAGGAAATGAAAGAGCCGTGGCCATAATCGCGATGCCGAAGGCCATCCTGCGGCGGGCCGCTTTGGACATACTTTCCTCCTTGTCGATATTAAAGGCTACGTATTATATCCGATGACAAGAATTGAAGCCAGGAAAGTCTTCAGGAAGTACTTCGGCGGCCGATGGCCCCTCAACTCTTTTCGCGGAAGACAACATTGATCACAAGGATCTCTGAGGCGCCTGCCGTTCTGATCGGAGGACCCCAGAGCTGGACCCCGCTGGTCACAAAAAAATGCGTTTGGCGCTTTTTCAGGTACCCCCAGCTAAGCTCATAGACGCGCTTCGTTATAAGATTGATCGGAAACAATTGCCCGTGGTGCGTATGCCCCGAAAGCTGGATGTCGACGACCGTCTGGCTGACCCTGTCAAGATCAGTTGGCCGGTGGTCCAGCAAAATAACGGGCAAATCGTCCGGAGTGTTCCCTAAGAGTTCCTCAATGGGTCTCCTGTTTCTTGAATGGCCGTCGTTTCGCCCGGCCAGGTAAAACGCCGCGTCTATTTTTTCAACGGCATCCTGCAAAAACCTGATTCCGGCTTGAGCCAAGAAAGCGCTTCTGTTCTCGCCATGCATTTCATGATTTCCCGGAGCTGCATAGACCCCATACTTTGCTCTGATCCGCCGGAACTGGGCTTCGAACTCCTCTGTTTCTTCATCCCGCCGGTCGCCCTCGAAGATGTCGCCTCCGATCAAGACGATATCCGGGTCGAGGCCATTGATCTTGGCCACGAACCTCCCCATAAAATGGGCCGAGGTCAATTCCCCGAGGTGGAAATCGGCGGCGAAGGCGATCTTCAATTGGCCGATGGCCGATGATTTTCGGGGGACCTCGACGGAATACTCTTTGACCCGAAGATAATGATAATTCCAGGCGCCAAGAATGACGATCACGACCGGAATAATCAGCAATAAGCCGACCTGGACGGACCGGAACCTGGCGTTGCGCACCATTTCCTTAGAGATGAATTTCAGTAGACGGCCGGTCCCGATCAGGAGATCGGATAGGATGACGACAAGGCCAAGATACAGCAATAAGGGCAGTGAGATATAGCCGGCGATCATGATATATTTTGCCCAGCCCCTTCCGGAGCTGTGCGACAGGGTTTCGGCAACAGGAAAGGCCAGCACGAGGAGCACAAAAAAAACCGCGAAGATGTTCTTGAAGGACTTTTTGGCGATCAATTGCCTGATGCGGAAACCCATATAGATGATCAGCGGCGACAAAAAGATCAATTCATTTAAAAGAAACATCTGAATTCAGCTTCATTATGATCTGATTCGAAGCATTATACAGATTGGCTGATACTTTTGGAAGCGTCCGGAGCATTGACAAGTCCGGTGCTGCCGGATTAGAATTTTTTCCAAAGGAGGTATGATGAGAAACTTTATGGTGATAAAGATCGTTTCCCTCATCACGGCCATTTTTTGTTTTGGGCCAGTCGTTTCTTCGCTGGACACCTCTCAAGAACAGGACAACCTGGTGAGGCTGGCGGCGATATTGAGAAAATCAAAGGATTATTGCCGCCGGCTGGAAAAAGCGGCTCTCGATTTTGTCTGCCTGGAAGAAGTGTCGGAGCGGTTCGACCGCACCCAAGAGACTATTAAAGGTGCCCCGGTCTTTGGCCCCACCGGACAACACCTGGGATCAGAGATCATCGAGATGCCTCCCAAAAAGACAGAGAACAAGTATCTCTACGACTACCAGTTTATCCGCAAAGATCAGGAGACAAAAGAAAAAAGGAATCTCCTTGAGGTCAACGGGAAGAAAAAAAATATCCAGGACGCCTCGTCGCAAACGACCGTGTTTCAATATGCCAACATCCTCTTCGGGCCGGCCGCAGTTTTGGGCGAATCCTGGCAATTTTACCTTGAGTATAAGCTCGTCGGAGAAGATATCCTCAATGGCATGAAGACGGTCGTGATCGAAGCGACCCCTCTGTCTTCACTTACGGGGCCTCATTCTTATGGGAAAATCTGGGTCCGGGAGGAGGACGGAAGCGTCCTGAAAATTGTCTGGGATCAAAAATCGATAGGGAATTTCAAGCCTATCGAGGAATGGGCTAAGAAAAACAATATGGAGCCTCAGATCACCTCTTTCTCAGAGTACGGGTTTGAAAAAAACGGGCTTCGATTTCCGAGCCGTGATTATACAGAAGAAGCCTACCTTAAAAAAGACGGGAAAAAGTATATCAGGGCGGAGACGGCCATCATTTATAAAGATTATAGATTCTTCACGGTGGAGACCGACATAAAATATTAAATCATGGCCCGCATCCCCCATCTGGACGCGGGTCTTCTTGCGCAGAAATTCGGTATTTTGTATAATTCTTCAACTCAAAACTAAATTCAAATCGGAAGGAGGAAAAGATGAGAAGAAGAACCTGGCTGATGCTGTTTTCGGCTTGTCTGCTGCTAGTCGGCTGGAGCGTAACCCCGGCCTCTGCCGACGACAAAAC
>Ga0209253_10004207_pt1 | contig 12561 bp, 15 predicted proteins | sample FrelakmetBRP12BR_FD_187145 | JGI IMG/M metagenome (GOLD analysis project Ga0209253, IMG submission 187145) | Freshwater lake sediment microbial communities from the University of Notre Dame, USA, for methane emissions studies - BRP12 BR (SPAdes)... | ecosystem: Environmental > Aquatic >...
TAACGATGAAGTCAACGCCTCTCAACGCTTGTACCTCTACCTTGCCGCTGTGGTAGGTCTTATGGATGCCTTTGGCGCTGATGATGTTCTCTTCCTGTGCCATATTCTTACCTCTAATCCTCCAAAAGTACTGCCTAAACAAAGACTGATCGGATGACGGCGTTGGGGATGAAGCGTGACGGCCTCCCTGTGGCCTTCCTGCTCGGTCTCTCGATGTGCCTCTTCATGCCGCTTGGCTGGCCATTATACCTTAAAGAAGGCCGGCCACACCAACGCATCGAGCACGGCCGTTTGAAGGCAGAAGGCAGCACTTCCGGCCACAGCCAGCCAGTAGGCGTACGACGACCCGCCAGTGCGCAGGCTCAGCAGCGCCGCCAGCAAAGCCAGCGACCCCAGGCCCACCACCGCCAGTACGATGCGTATGGCCCAGTAGAGCCCGGTGCTGTGATGGTCTGTCGCGGCGTAGGTCAGCGGCATCCAGAGGGCCGATGGCACGAGGATAAGGGCATAGATCAGATAGAAGACCCAGAAACCGAAGCGGTCGGCAACCCGTACTTCGGCGGCATCAATCCGAAACAGGACGAAGTAGGTGAAGGCGAAGTAACCCAGGGCAGCCAAGATCATGCCCACGGTGTAGAGCGGTTGGACCGAACCCGGCACACCACCCCAAAGCGCGTTGCGGTTGTCCGGATGCGCCATCAAGCCTTGCGCATAGCTGCCCAAGACAAGAACGCCGCCGACCACATTGATGGCAATGAGAGTCCATTGCTGAGCATTCATACCCAACCTCCGTCTCAAACTACACTTCCGGCGACCCCGAGAAGGCATGGACGATTCACGGTGACAACCGGATCGGCTTCTCGGCTATCAAAGCCACCCCCACCGCATGCGGCCCCACCTGGGTTCCCATGGACGGTCCGATGCTGGCGCGATAGACCCGCTCCGGAGGGAAGACCGACGAGAGACGCCGGATCACATCTTCGGCCTCGGCTGGTTCGGTGGTGCGCATGACCGACATCTCTCTCAGCGGTCCAAGACCGCGCACGATTTCGCACATTCTCTCCACCGCACGGGAGCGCGTGCGCACTCTCTCCACCGGCACCACCTCGCTCATTCTGATCGCCAGTATAGGGTTTATCTTCAGCAGTGTCCCCAGGAAAGCCTGGCCTCTGCCGATTCGGCCACCTCTAGCCAGGTATTCCAGTGTGCCAAACACACCGTAGGTGACAGTGCAGGGAATAGCCTGCCGCACCAAGTCCTCGATGTCCTTCAATGACCCGCCGGCGCGGGCGGCCTTGGCCGCGATGATGGCCAGAAGACCACAGGCCATGGACGCTGTCTGGGAATCAACGACGGTAACAGGGCACTTCAAGCCAGCGCTGGCCTGGCGGGCGATGTCGTAGGTAACGCTCAACTTGGCCACAACATGGATGGATATGATGGCGTCAGCTTCCTCAGCGATGCGGCGATAGATAGAGTTGAAGGTGGAGATGGAGGCGGGCGAAGTCTTGGGAAGCGTCGGACTGGACTGCAGTCTGCGGTAGAATTCATCGGTGGTGAGCTCAACGCCATCCAGGAAGACCTGCTCACCAAACTGGATATGCGCCGGGACCACCGTGATGCCCAGATCTCCGGCCACTTCCGGAGGCAGATCCGATGTGCTGTCGGTCACGACGGCGACCTTCACTGGTCTCCCTCCCGTTGATCAGCATGCCACTTGGGACTTCTGTGGCACCTCACGGGTTCGGCTTGGTCTGGCTCTGCCCGGAACACCGGGCCCCAGACAGCGCAAAGCCATTGGATCGCAGAATAGTCCGATGTGAGTAAAATAGGGGTTTGCTCTTCTCTTGTCAAGTAGCTGAATTCCATCACAGCACCACAGCCTTTCGCGCTGGGCGAACCCACTCTGACTGCGGCGCGAGGGGAGTCTTGGGTTAGAAGTGAACCTATGCCCTTTTGAGCCAAGCCAGGGCAATGCCCATCGCCTGATCGCTCAGCCGCAGCTTGTGCCCGGCCCCGGCAACGATGGCTATGTCCTTGGGCTCGCCAGCTTTTTCGTAGAGGCGCCAGGCCTGCTCTTCTTCTATCAAGTCGTCGTCCTTGCCTTGCAGCATCAACAGCGGCCGGGGCGCGATTCGGTCTATCCAATTGACCGGAGTGATCTCGCGGAAGCTGTTGGCCCAGTCTTCCGGGGAAGGCGGAAAGTCCTTGTCTCTGATGAGGCCGATCTGGCGGAAGCGGTCGATGGAGAAATCGGCTGCTCTTTCGGTCAAGATACGGCGGAACTCCGCCGGGCAGGCGCAAAGCACCAGCCGGGCGACTCTGGCATCGTGGGCAGTCGCGTAGACTGAGGCCGCAGCTCCGCCGCTGAATCCCATCAAGTAGATGCGGGACCGGTCCACCTCAGAGCACGAGTGCAGGTAGTCGATGGCGCCTTGAACATCATGCACCCAGCCCATCATGTCGAAATTGCCGCCGCTGGGCCCTGTTCCTCTGAAGTTGAATATGAGGGTGACGAATCCAGCCCGGCAGAACCTGTCGGCCAGATCAGGGTAGCCCTTGTCGTTGGGGTCCGCCGGTTTGCCGGACGGTATGCCGTGGCAGATGCAGAGGGCCGGATGTTTGGCTGCACCATCAGGAAGACGCAACTCCCCGACAATGACTATATCATCGACTTTCCAGTTGACCGGTCTCACTTCCATCATCTAGGTACTGAACTGAGTGCGCATCTGCATCACACGGGTCAGGCTGTTGCGGGTAACCATGCCCAGAACCACACCATCCCTCACCACTGGTATCCCATCCAACCGATGCTCCTCCATCTTCTCTGCTATGTTGATGCCCTCTTCTTCCGGAGCGACGGTGATCACCTTGCCGGCCGGCGTCATGGCTGAGCCTGCTGTAGTCATATCCCAGCGGTTCTGGGGGACTTTCCGGATGTCCTCAACGTTTACCACACCCTGGAACCTTCCCTCTGTCGCTACTACGAAACTGCGGTACCTGTTGGGCTGGATGTAGTCGCGCACCAACTGCATCAGACTTACGTCAGGGGATATGGTCATGAAGTCGCTGACCATCGCCGAAGCGGCGGTGATGCCCTGCATGGCTTCCCGCCATTCCACCTGTCGATAGCTGCTGGCGGCGATGCTGCTCAAGAACCAACCCAGCAGGACAAAGTAGAAGCCGTCGAAGATGTCAAAGGGGCCACTTCCTATGGCAAAGTAGGCGATGACGATGCCAACCCCGGCGCCAGCGATGAGCCAGCCCACGATCTGCCCCGCGACCGAGGCGATGCGCGTGGCCTTGCGGTAGTTCTTGGTGATTTGCCAGATGACGGCTCGCAACACCCGCCCTCCGTCCATAGGGAAACCTGGCAGCAAGTTGAACACACCGAGGCTGAGATTGAGCGTGGCCAGCCAGAACAGCAGGCCGTGGAATGCTGTGGCATCCTCATGGAGTCCGCCGGTAGCCAGCCACGCTGCACCAAAGGCCAACCCGAGGGCCAGGCTGCATGACGGTCCGGCTATGGCCATCAGCATCTCAGTCTTGGGGCGCTCTGCCTCTTTGCTTATGTTGGCCACACCGCCGAGGATGAACAGAGTGATGCTCCGTACCGGAATACCGTTTCGCATGGCCACCAGACTGTGGGCCAGTTCGTGAGCGACTATGCATGCAAAGAGTGCCAGACTGGCTAAGAGCCCCATCAGCAGGCTTATGGCGAAATCGTAGTTTTCGCGGTGGAACTCACCGTAGATGTAGTAAGACACGAAGGCGAATATGAGGAACCACGAGTAGTGGATTCTTATGTCAATGCCGAGGATCTTGCCCAGACGAAGCGAACCACCCATCTTATTGCTCTGGCTACTCTATAGCACGGCATATGTGATGTCAATTCAGTTGCCGATGGCATGACTAGCCTTCACGGTCGATCAGCTTCCGCCGCAGGCTCTGCGGCAGGAACGCCTGGCGGTGAACATCTTCCGCGTAGTATTTCGTGGTGACTTCGCACCGGCGCCGCACCTCTCGCGGGTCGTGATCCTTCGAGGCGATAGAGAAGGTCCACCAGTTGCCACCGTAGGTCGCCAGTGGCACCGTGTAGAGGTCCGCGATCTTGAACAACCGCGCCAGCTTCCGTTGCACTTCTCGAATGAAATCCAGGTGGAAGTGAAGCGATTCCGTCTGGGCCACAAACATGCCATCAGCCTTCAAGACAGAAGCAGCGTTGGCCAGGCATTCGTCACTGAAAAGGCCGGCAGCGGGACCGACGGGGTCGGTGGAATCCATGATCACGAGATCGAATCTGTCCCTGGTCTTGGCCATAAACTCTTCCCCTCTGGTCTCCAGCACGTGCGCTCTGGGATCAGCGAAACCAGTGGACAGGGTGGGCAGGAACTCTCTTGAGGCGTCAATAACCCCTCTGTCCAGCTCGACCACCTGCACCCGCTTGACGGTCTTGTGCTTCAGCACCTCGCGAAGTGATCCGCCGTCGCCGCCGCCTATGATGAGGACGTCGGCGGGATGGGGATGGGCATGCAGGGCCACCTGAGTCAGCATTTCATGGTAGAAGTGCTCGTCCCGCTCGGTGAGCTGCACCACGCCATCGAGAACCAGCACCTTGCCAAAGTAGCGGCTCTTGAAAATGAGTAGTTGCTGATATGCGGTCCGGCGCGAGCAGAGTATCTCCTCGACGTCGTAGACGTAGTGGATCGGTGCAAAGGGGTCTGTCTCTTGGAACTGGAGATCAGTCATCGCTTGCCCCTATTCCAGGAAGTGAATTGCCGGTATGGGAAAGCCGTCGAACTCAGACGCGTAGGCCGTGGTATACGCTCCGGCAGACGTGATGTAGACTCTGTCTCCAACATCCAGGTCCGGCAGTTCCACTTCGTTCGAGATGACATCGAAGCTGTCGCAGGTTGGCCCGGACAGGACCCACTTCCGGGTGGGGCCGGTCCTTGACGCGACGATGCGGTACTTGATCCCGCCGACAGCTTCCATGAGGCCATTGAACACGCCCACATCGAGATAGAGCCATTGCTCCGAATCCCTGGCCGCTTTGGCCATGACCGTGGCTGCCAGAATGCCGGCCTCACCTACCAAGCCTCTGCCTGGCGCGAGAGAGATTTCGACATCTTTCGGGAACAAAGCGGCGACGGACTCCTGAATGACTCTGGCGATCTCGGCCACGGTGGGTACCGGTTTCAGGTATGTGGCAGGGAAACCACCGCCCACATTGAGCATGTGCAACTCTATTCCCCTCTCGGCTGCCCGCTGCCACACCGACCAGCTCTTCTGGATGGCTTTGGCCCAGGTGCCGGCCAGAGTGCATTGCGAACCCACGTGGAAGAAGAGGCCCACCGGCTTGAGCCCGCTCTTCCTGGCTTGCACCAGGAGTTCCACAGCCTGGTCTGAATCCACGCCGAATTTCTTGGTCAACGGCCATTCGCTGCCGTCGTTGGGTACGGAGAGGCGCACGCCGACTTTGGTGCCGGGCGCCAGTGCGGCCAGTTTCTCGATCTCAGAATAGGAATCGAAGGCGGCCAGGTCTATCCCATTCTCATGGGCCAGCTTGATCAGTGAAGGGGCCTTCACCGGGTTACCAACGGCGATCCTCTGCGACGTAATGCCCATCGACAGCAGCCGTTCCAACTCTCCCAGCGAAGAAATCTCGAACTCACAGCCGAGTTCGTGCAGAAGCGTGATGATGGTGGGGTGCGGATTGGACTTCAGGGCGTAGTACACCCTGGCCTGGCTGAAGCAAGTGCGAAACTCCTCATACTTGGCCCTTATCAGCCTCTTGTCCATGAGGAGCGCCGGTGTCTTTTCGGAAGCCAGGCGTGTCCTGGCGGCTTCCAGCAGGCAATCGATTTCAGAAGACAACTCGGTTCTCCTCCCCAGTCCGGCCGATTCCCAAGGTATCCATGATAACCTTATGTCTTGTCACCTGGCAATGTGGCTTGTGAGGAGGGGTATCCACAGCTTCAACCCTCTGCACGCCCCGATGGGTGGCACGGGCGAAGTGAAGCTTGCCCGTGATATGCAGACGCTCCCAACCCAGGCTGGGATATGTCCCATGCCATTCATGAGCCTCAGCTCTCGGCCAGTTGCGTCAGCACAGTCAGTATGGCCTGAGCCGCCTTCTTGTCCAGGGGCTGGTTGTTGTTGCCGCACTTGGGTGACTGGATACAACTGGGACAGCCCTCTTCACAGGGGCACTCCCGGATGGCCCGCAGGGTCTCTCGCCATAGATCATGAATCAGCTCAAACCCCTTTTCAGCGATCCCGGTCCCGCCGGGGTGAGCGTCGTAGATGAAGATTTGGGCCTGGCCTGTGTCATGATGCAGGGGTGTTGATACTCCACCCAGGTCGTTGCGGTCGCACAAGGCAAAGAGCGGCAGCAGGGCGATGCAGGCATGCTCGGCAGCATGCAACCCGCCGGCGAAATCAAGCTGTGCCTCGGCTATCTCGTCTATCGCCTCATCGGGGAGGTCGAACCAAACCGCTATGGTGTTGAAATGGTTGGGCGGAAGGTCAAGGAAGTCTTCACCTATGACTTCCTCAGTGAACTGCATCTTCCTTCGGAAGCCGACAACGGTCGTGGTTACTTCAACTTCACCCAGGTAGCACTTCGCGTTGGGAGTGTTTTTCTCCTGGATGGTCTTCACCACGCGGATCTCGGTCAGTTCCTTGGCCTGTGTATAGTACGGTGCATCGGTGGGCACGACGAAGGCGCAGTGCCCGATCAGGTCTAGTTCGGCAACGAGGTACGGCTCGCCGTAGTGAAGATAGATCGCTCCCGGGTGGATTTGTGACAGGGCTACACTGGCATCGACCGTCTCAATCTGCCGGTTGCCCTGCGAGGCATCCAGGATGGTGTAGTTGAGAGACGAAGCAGAGCGGATGTTGACTCCTTCGGCAGGGTAGGCGATGGCGGGCGTGGGATACCATCTGCCTTCGCGTAACCTCAGCAATCGGCTCTCCTCCATCGACGAAACGGCGTCTTTCAGCGGCTCTCCCCAATAGCGATCGTCTCCGGCCGTCAACGGGGACTCCCAGGCAGCGCACAGCAGGTGCGACTTCATCACATACTGGTTTGCCGGATCAATCAGAGCGTTCTCACAGCGCTTGCCGAATAGAGCTTCAGGATGACGCATGAAATACTGATCGAGCGGATTGTCCAGGCCAATGAGAAAGCTGAGGCTCATGCCGGTCCTGCGGCCGCTGCGGCCCGCCTGCTGCCAGGTGCTGGCGATGCTCCCCGGGTAGCCGGTGAGCACCGCTGCGTCCAGGTCGCCGATGTCTATCCCCAGCTCCAGAGCGGTGGTGGCCACCACACCCAGAAGCTCACCGTGGAACAGCTCCTGCTCTATCTGACGTCTGTCTTCCGGGAGATATCCACCCCTGTAAGGCTTGATCCGTTCGACCAGGGACGAATCGCCGAGGCGCTGCTTGGCGTAGATATAGATAAGCTCGGTGAGCTTGCGGGTACGGGCGAAGGCGATGGTGCGGATTTGCCGCTGCACCAGCTCGGCCAAGAGAAAGGCGGCCTCGCTATTGGCGCTGACGCGAGAGGCTTTGGCCTTTTCCAGCACCGGCGGATTCCACAGGACGAAATCCTTCCGTCCGTGGGGAGCGCCATCGGTATCCACCACCCGGAAGGGCAATCCCACGAGTCTCTCAACGTGTTCCTTGGGGTTGGCTATGGTGGCGGAGCAGCAGATGAACTGGGGCTTCGCGCCGTAACCGTCCAGAAGCCGCCTCAACCTTCGCAGCACGTTGCCTACATGAGAGCCAAATACGCCCCGGTAGGTGTGGACCTCGTCGATGACCACATATCTCAACCGGCGGAGAAACCTCGACCATGACTGATGGTTGGGCAAGACGCCCAAGTGGAGCATGTCCGGATTGGTGAGCACGATCTGTGCGGACCTCTTGGCATACGAACGCACCTCCCGTGGAGTATCGCCATCAAAGGTGGCCACCTTGACTGGACTGGGGAGCAGCGACGTCAGCTCGGTCAGACTGCGCAGTTGGTCCTGAGCCAGAGCTTTGGTGGGGAAGATGTAAAGGGCGCGACTCGTCTTGTCGGTCAGAATCGATTGCAGCACGGGCACGTTGTAGCACAGCGTCTTGCCGCTGGCGGCGCCGGTGACGACGACCACGTTCTCGCCTGAGTGTACCAAGTCAATGGCCGTGGCCTGGTGAGTGTAGAGCGGATACAGGTCTGAAGCGCGGAGGGCCGATTCCAGCCGGCCGTCGAGGGGGTTGCCCGGTTCCTGATAGCCGGGCTGGCGGGACGGCAGGTGTTCGATGTGAACGATCTGGTCTCGGTAGCCGGACAGGGCCTTGATGTATTCGATGAAGGAAGAAACGGTCATTCTGAGCTTCGAGGTCCGGCAGGTCGGTTCTCAGGGCCGGGACTAACGGAAGGGGATGAGCTCAATCTGGTAGTCGACCACTTCCAGATCAAGCCGGCTCTGGCTGATGAACTCCACCACCTTCGAAAGGACCTTGTTGTTGTGTTGAGCGTCATTGCTGACGCAGGCTATGCCCAGCGTGGTCAATTGCCATACATCCTGGTCATCGACCTCGGCGATGGCCACATTGTAGCTGTTCCTCACCCTGGCGATCAGAGACTTGATCACCTTCCTCTTGCCCTTGAGGCTCTCATTCTCCGCTAAACGGAGAGTTATGCTGCATACACCGAGGTTCATGAGGAAGACTCCTGAGTGATGAGGCCATTCTACACCAGCCAAATCGGGCAGCGCAATTGCGGCGGCTTTTTCACTTCAAGTTGCGCGCTCCTTTTGTGCTATAATGTGTTCGCTGGAGGAATCCGAACGAGTGGGCAAAAACAGACGTCTCTTTTTGCTTAAATCTTCGCGCTCAACCAGCTTTGCAGTTTCGCTTAAATTCTTGCTCATGTGACCTTTCCCCTTTCATTACCTTGTCATTTCTTTGACTTCTTCTGCTTGGGGCTTCCCTCTTCCTTGGGCTTCTTGGTGGCAATCACCTCATTGACTGTCCGCCAAGCGTCAGTCCTCTCACCCTCGATGAACTTCCCTAGCTTCCCCTTCTTCTTGTCGAGAATTGTGGATGGTATCCCAGTCACTTGGCTCATGCTGTCCGTATCCAACCCAGACTCTGTCAATTCCCTTGCCATCGTCTCCGACGCTATCGGCGAAGCAGCCAAATCCCGGAGCCATGACCTGAGTGGAGCTTCTGGTATCATCCCATCGGCAACAAACCAGTCATAGAGAGCTTCCTCTCCCATTCCTGCCCACGGCCTTAGAGCAACAAAGATGTCCAGCGGCCTTGTACTCTCGCCCCGGCTCCGATAGAGCATGTAGAGCCGAACCAGACGCCACGTAATCCCCACTCCTGCACCGGGCGCTGCCTTGTGAAGTCTGAGCGTCCATTCAACCTCATCCTTCGTCAAGGTGGTTATTTCTCCATACGAATCTTCGATGACGAACTCCAACATGGCCATGATACACGCCAGGTCATCGGGCTTGGTGTCCTTGTCATCTATCTTCCAGGGGTCACTTGTATCCTGTGGCGTGAAGTCCCTCACTATGCGCTGTATCGTCCAGATTTCAGGCAACTCTCTCTCGAGACTCTGGAGGCTTTCAAGAAGAGCTACAGCATCATCCGAGTCCTGCTTGCCCATGTTTTGCAGGTAATCGAAGATTTGCTTTGGCGTCCAATGATGGTATAGAGCCTGACCCACAATCCAATCCTGCATTGGCCCGGTCACATCTCGACTTCTGACCCTTTGCATCTTGTTCCTCCCAATCTGTCGTAAACTGGCATTTAACTGTTGTCTTAACTGTGGAATGCACAGTAAGTATACCAGATAATGTCAATTGTAATCTACTGACGTGGAGGTGCTGGGTGCAAGAGAACATAGTCCGCTTAATCAGGGTCAACCAGGGTTTGTCGCAGAGTCGGCTTGCGAGGCTCGTTGAAGTGCCAGAATCGCAACTCTGTGCGGTCGAGAGGGGGCGTCTTCATCCGTGGCCGAAGTTGCGGCGAAGACTGGCCGAGCAACTACAGGTTCCTGAAGACGTGCTGTTCCCTGGAACCGCAGAGAAGACAAACGCCGGCAAGTAGAAAGAGAAAGCCCCGACCGCTTCAGTTGGCCGCTGTCCGGTCGAGGCTAGAACAGAGGAGGTTAATCCCGTGTTCAAAGCACATTCTAGCACAATCTGGGCTGGTGGCAAGGTGGTCGGAGAGGTAGCCGAAGGTAAGTTCATCAAACGTGTCCGGGGAAGTCGTCACATGCTGCGGGAGCCAAAAGGGTGGGCTGTTGACGTGCAGAGCCTTGCCGATGCCGAGGAACTCGGTGCAGCGAGTGTCGAGATTGTCGACGTTGAGACCGATGTGACGTACTCGGCGACTATCGCTCGAATCCAAGAGAAAGGCTTCAGGCTGGACAGGGGGCATGGCGCACAGGTTGCCGTGCCCTTGAGGCTTTGGAGTGTGAGTAGTGATGACGCCCGACAGCTTTCGTTGTTCGGGGTGTAGCGTGGGAGTGTCAGTCTGCTGCCGTGGTTGGCGAAAAGGAGAGCCGTGAAGATAGAACAACTCGGGCGGACCTTCTGCGCTTCCTTCGACAATGGAGCTGTCATCAAGATTGGGCGGATACGCGAACAGCCCAACGGGGACTTCCGTGGACAGGCAACCTTCTTCGAGGGGGATGTGGTCATTCACCAGACAATGGTCAACGTGTCCATAGACAAGGCCAGGAAAGATACAGTGAGAATCTTGGCTGGCAGGGATGGGAAGCTGCCCTGGAGTCAGATGTTCGAGCAGGTGTGCTTCGAGGTGTGTCAGAGGTTGTCGCGGGGCGAGATGGTGCAGAGTCTGTGTACCGATGCTGAGATAGCCCCGGTCTCGCATCTGTTGAATCCGGTAGTCATAGAGGGAGTGCCGAATCTGCTGTTCGGGGATGGGGGGACATTCAAGTCCTATCTGGCGCTTGCTTTCGGGATATGCGCACTGCTTCCCTGGCAGGACAACCCGTTGGGACTGGCGACAAAGAGCAAAACGGCCGACCTCCTATTCTTAGACTGGGAGTGTGACTCCTCGACCATCAACAGAAGGCTCCAGCGGCTCCAGAAGGGCTTTGGACTACCCCATCTAGCCATCAACTATCGACAATGCAGCTTGCCCTTGGTGGATGACCTGGAGGCGATACAAGCTGTCGTCATGGAGACAAGGGCCAAGTTCCTCATCGTGGACAGCTTGGGACTGGCCGCTGGCAACGACCTCGGAGAACAGCCGACAGCGACAGCCTTCTTTCTCGGTTTGCGCCAGCTGGGAATTACCAGCCTAATCATTACCCATGTAAGCAAGGAGACCCTGGCCAAGACATCAAGCCCATTCGGCTCAGTCTACTTCAAGAACTTCGCCCGGAACGTCATCCAGGTCAAGAAGGTACAGGAAGCAGGGGAGACCGGAATGTCAGTGGCCCTCTACAACCGCAAAGCCAACGATACGCCTCTATTCTCTCCGATAGGCTTCAGGATAGCCTTTGACAACGCGGGGGGCACCACGACGATAGCCAGACAGGATTTCGGGGACATCCCGGAGCTGGACGAAGCTCCTCTGAAGAACCAGATGGGCGACCTGCTTGGTTCAAAAGGGACCATGAGTGTTGCAGAGATAGCGGCGGAACTCGGCAAGAAGGAAGGTGTTGTTAGGACAAAACTGAACCAGCATAAGGAGACCTTCGAGAGGAACGGAACGGGTTGGAGACTGAAATGACCGCGTACCGCTTCTGTACCGTTTCACTTCAAGGAAAAGAACGTATTTCATGAAGAACGTAACGCGTACTGTACCAGGGTATCTATATATACCCTGGGTGGTACGGTACGTTTCGTAACGGTACGCGTACCACTGGTACGGCAGTACGGGGATGCTGAATAGGGTAACGGAAAGGTGCCTGAAAAATGCAAAAAATCCGTGCGACGTACACACACTCGCCTCGCGGATTCTTCGAGAATCCGACCCCCCCATCCCCCTCGAAGGAAAGGCGACTGAATTGGTCATGTTTGAGGAGAGATGCACATGATTGTAAATCAGATACCGACGCTCAAACTGCTTAACAAGGGGCAGAAACCCAAGCACAGAATGGGCCAGCACTTAAGCAAGTGGAGGGGCCAATGATTCACCGTGTTGAGGGCTTCACCCTGCAGACTCCCGAACTGTTGGGCCATGACGGGGTGACAGAATACGAATTCCTCTCTTCAAAGGTGGTGAAACATCCCTCAGATGTTGAGGACATAGTGCGGACGATAAGACTGGCATCCAAGAAGACTCCCGTGGTAGTGGCAATCCTCGCACCCAAGACGAAAAGAACACAAGGAGTAACGTATGACCGAATCAGATGATAGGCGGTGCAAAGCAACCCGCGTAGACAACCAGCCCTGCCGGGCGTGGGCGTCCAGGAGCACCGGCTACTGCCCCCTACACGGCCCGAACGCTCTCCAGATACATGTGGACGGGGGATTATCCAAGAACCGAGCACATATGTTAGAGACTCGCTTGCCAAGTCGATTG
>Ga0209253_10004208_pt1 | contig 12560 bp, 5 predicted proteins | sample FrelakmetBRP12BR_FD_187145 | JGI IMG/M metagenome (GOLD analysis project Ga0209253, IMG submission 187145) | Freshwater lake sediment microbial communities from the University of Notre Dame, USA, for methane emissions studies - BRP12 BR (SPAdes)... | ecosystem: Environmental > Aquatic >...
CGGGATGGCTCGTCGTCGCCTCCGATCCCGACAATCCGCCGCGCCCGGCGGCCCGCGCGATGAAGCGCATGGAAGAGATCATGGCGTACTCGGACGGGAAGGCGACCCCCTTCGTGCACCTGGTCGACGGCGGCCTCGCCGACAACCTCGGCATGCGCGCGGTGCTCGAAGTCCTCGAGGAGTTCGAGGCGGCGCGGTATCGCAACATCAAGACGCCGCTCGACGACATCAAGCGGATCATCGTCGTCGTCGTCAACTCGCTGTCGGTGCCCAAGACCAACTGGTCGCAGTCCGAGCGGCCGCCCGGGAACATCGAGATCCTGCTCAAGGCGACCGGCGTCCCGATCGACCGGTACTCGTCCGAGACCGTCGAGCTGCTGCGCGACATGGTCGCGCGCTGGGACACGATGCGCCGCATCCGCGAGTCCGGCGCGCTCGACGTCTCGAAGGACCCGCTGCTGGCGGGCATCATGAGCGCGCCGACCGCGCGGCTCTACGCCATCGACGTGTCGTTCCCGCGGCTCAAGGACGCGGCGGAGTTCGATTACCTGAACGACCTGCCGACGTCGTTCGTGCTGCCGGCGGAGGCGGTCGACCGGCTGCGCGCGGCGGCGGGCACGATCCTGCTCGAGTCGCCGGACTTCCGGCGGCTGCTGAAGGACATCGGCGCGAAGGTCGTCACCGATCCGGCCAAGCCATCGCCCGCGTTGAAGGCGGTGGCGCCGAACTAGCCGGCGCACGCGCCGCGCGCCAGTTCGCGCGGGCGCCTCCGCCGGTCCAGGCGTGAAGCGTCAAGAGGTCGTCATCGTTTTGTTTGCAGTAGGCGCATGAATGGACTCGTCGTTCCCGCGGAGGCGGGAACCCAGCGGCTTTAGCTCTTCGCTCGCAAAGGCACGACGCCGGGTCCCCGCCTTCGCGGGGACGACGGTTGAGCCAGATTCATGCATCACGGAAACAAAGTCCTGAAACGTCGCGGCTAGGGCGATTCGGCCGCGGCGCCGGGCCCGGAGCGCAGGAACGTGCGGCCGTGCAGGCCGAAGAGGCGCAGCTTCGCGAGCGCCGTCTCCGTCGCGCGGAACCCGCTGTACCAGCGGTAGCCGACGACGATGGCCGCGATCGCCAGCACGACGATGATGGCGGCGGGCACGCGCAGCAGCAGCGCGACGACCACGATCACCGCGCCGATCGCAAGCCGCTGCGGCGCGAGGAAGATCGCGTTGATGCCGCTCACCTGCTCGGACTGCGCGAGCGCGTGCTGCGCGGCCAGCGCGAGCGTCGACAGCTTCTCGACGGCGCGGCGCAGCGCGTCGTAGTGCTCGTCGATCGATCCCAGCCGCAGCACGTTCTGGCATTCGGACTGGAATCCCTCGAGCGTCTCCAGCAGGCGCACGACGGTGTCCGACTCGAGGTCCTCGTCGCCGGTCGGCGCCAACGCCAGCACGTCCTCCAGCCGCGCCGACAGCGCGGTGCGCGCCTCGGCGAACATCCGCGCGCGCGCCTCGGCCGTGGCCGCGCGCCGGCGCGCCTCCAGCCTCGCATCCTCCTGCGCCTGCGGCAGCAGGTGGCGCGCGACGACGACGCCGACAGTGTCGCCCTGTACCCTCTCCCACAGCGCGTCGAACCACGGACAGAGGCCCGTCAGATGCGCGAGTCCGGCCGCCACTTCGCCGCGCAGCGCGTCGACGTACGCGGTCTCCGTCAGCGCGAGGAGAAGCGGGCCGTTGACCGCGCGCTGCGGCGGCGCCATCAGCTTGCCCGTCGCGACGAACGCGAGGTCGTCGAAGCTCACCGCGCTGTTCGCCTCGCCGCCGCCGACGTCGCGCGGATGCGTGCGCCACGCCTCCTCGGCGCGGCGCGCCGCTTCCCACAGCGCCGCGAAGTCGGTCCACGCATCGCGCCAGCGGCGGTCGATGTTGGCGAGCGCGTCGTGGCCGTTCGCCGCGTACGTCGCGAGCACGTTGTCGTTGTACAGCGAGTCGAGCCAGCCCTGCGCCTCGTCGTCGTCGTTCGCGGCCGCGCGCGCGGCGGCCAGCACCGCGTTGCCGCTGACGGGCGCGCCGCGCCAGACCGGCGGCAGGTCCGGCGCCACGGCAACCAGGAACAGCAGGAGCCGCGCATCGTCGCTGATGCCCTTCCGGTCCTGGATGTCGCGCAGCACGCGCACGAGGTTGTAGTCGTGCAGCTCCTGCTCGAGCCAGCGGGCGACCTGCCCGCGCGCGACGTCCTTGCGCGCCGCGTCCCAGTGCTTCGCGAGCGCGAGCGCCAGTTCCGAGCCCGTCGTCGCCTCGGTCTTGCCGAACCGGTAGGGGCGCACTGCGGTGGCCGCGCCTTCCGCACTGTCGGGAACGGAGAGCGACGGATCGCCGGCCAGCCAGCGCGCGACTTCGTCCGCGCCCCAGCGCCTCTTCGGATCGCGCAGCAGCAGGCCGCGGCACAGCATCCGCAGCTCGTCGTCGTAGACGCCGCGCACGTCGATCGGCCGCGTCGCGAGATGGTGGTTCATCACCTGCTCGGTCAGCCCGTCGAACGGATGGCGGCCGCTCGCGGCTTCGAGCACGATCATGCCGAGCGACCACCAATCGGACTTGGCGTCGAGCACGCCCGTCAGCACTTCGGGCGCCGCGTAGCGCGTCGTGCGCCCGACGCTCGTGAAGTGCTGGGTCGCCGCCGACAGCGATGCGATGCCGAAGTCGGTGAGCGCCAGCTCCAGCGGCGACCGCGAGCGGATCAGCACGTTCTCGGGCTTCAGGTCGCGATGCAGGATCCGGTGCGCGTGGATGCCCGTGAGCGCGTCGGCGATCTCCTTCACGATGCGCCGCAGGTCCGACTTCGGCAGCGGCCCGGCGCGCAGCAGGTCCTCGAGCGTACCGCTCGGCACGTACTCGAGCAGTTCGTACGCGGCGCCGTCGGACACACCGTGCGCGAGCACGCGCACGACGGCGTCGCCCACCGAGCGCGCGAGGATGTCGAGCAGCTTGAAGTCGGGCGCGATGCCGCGGCGGTAGAGCTTTGCGACGCGGCGTTCGCCGGTCTTCACGTCGGCGACGAGCAGGATGTCGGCTTCGCCGCCCGTGGCCGGGAACACGTCGACGACGCGATAGGCGTCGCGCAGCGCGGCGGGCAGCGGGCGCGCGCCAGCGATCTCCGCCGCCGGCGCGGCCGCGCGCAGCGGGCGATTGCAGTAGACGCAACGCTCGCGGCCCGGCGGGTTCGGCTGCGCGCAATCCGGATGCGGGCAGACGATCGTCGCGGCGGCGCCGGTTTCCGAAGCTTCGGCCGCGGATACCCCGGCGAGGTCCGGCATCGCGTTCGCGGACGCGCCGGCCGGCACCGCGACGTCCGGCGCGTCGACTACGCCGGCCGGGGCGGCGGGATCGGGTGCCTCGGCCTTGACCGAAAAGTCGACGCCCGCGAGCAACGCGCCGCACTCGCAGCGCGTGCGCTCCGGCGGGTTCTCGCGTTCACAGACGGGGCAGATGCGGACGTACGTGTGGGCCACGCCGCCGACTTTACCTGCGCCACGACACTTTCGTAAGGGCGAGCCCGCGGCTCGCGCACAGCGCCTCGACCGCCGCCATGTCGCCGCGGCCCGGAATGCCGATCATCCAGATGCGGCCGCCTTCGACAGCCGCCTGCATCCGCTTCGCGTCGGCGGCGACAGGTGCGTCGACATAGGCGGCATAGCGCGCGCGGCCGCGGTCGGACAACGGCACCAGCGGCTGGTTGGCGGAGCCGCGCCACACGTGGCCCTGCGGCAGGCGGTCGGCGTACGGCTCGGGAATGATCGCATCGAGCAGCGCAAGCGTCGCCGCGTGCTTGCGCGTGAGTGTCACGAGCGGGAAGCCGCTGTAGCACAGGAGGTCGAAGTCGAGTTGCGCCGACTGCCGCCATGCACGCAGTCCCACGAGCAGCGCGCGCAGACCGTCGGGCTGTTCGAACGGCTCGCCGCCGCTGATGGTCACGCCGTCGAGCGCGTCGCCGGCCACGCGCCGGCACCACGCGACGAGATCGCGCACCGCGATCGCCTTCGTCGGGTCCTTCGGCCACGTGTCCTGCGACACGCAGCCGGCGCAATGGATCGTGCATCCCTGCAGCCACAGGCCGATCCGCCGGCCCGGTCCCAGCACCGTCACCGGCCAGTGCGCCTTGTTGAGTTGCAGTGTCGCGGGCTTCGGCATCTTCAGCGCCCCTAAACCCAACCCCTCCCTAAGGGTCAGACCCTCAAACGCAACGAATGGTGCCGGTCCGACGGCATAAGGGTCTGACCCTTAGGGAGGGGCCGGGGTGAGGGGCCGCCGCGCTCACTCGAGCGTGACAGTCATGATCCGGTTCTCGTCTTCGGCGAGGTCCTTCACCTTGAGCGCGGTGCGGCCGGCCAGCGGGAAGCGGAACATCGCGCGCGCCAGCGGATTGACGAACAGCGACTCCAACTGGTTGCCGATGCCGCGACCGCCGTTGGCAAGGTCCTTCGTGCACAGCTCGCGCAGGCGGTCCTTCACGTCGGGGGCGACGTCGAGGGCCACCTTGTGCTCGTCGCGGACGCGGTTCACCACGTTGCGCAGCATGCCGTCGAAGATCTGCGCACCGATCTCCGGCGTGATGAAGCCGAACACGATGATGTTGTCGCCGATGCGGTTCAGGATCTCCGGACGCGACAGCTTGTACTTGAAGTAGTCCTGGATCGCGCCGCGCACGCGCGTCTCGACGACCTCGTGCGCGTCGCCCGGCTGCACGCTCTGCACGCGCTGGCCGTGCTCGTCCTCGACGAAGATGCCGAGGTTCGACGTGAACACGAGGATCGCCTCGGAGAAGTACGCGGTCTCGCCGCGGCCGTCGGTCAGGCGCCCGTCCTCGAGGATCTGCAGGAACTTGTCGAGGATGCGCGGATGCGCCTTCTCGATCTCGTCGAACAGCACGACGGAGAACGGCTTCTCGCGTACGGAGTTCGTCAGTTCGCCGCCCGCGTCGTAGCCGATGTAGCCGGGCGGCGCGCCGAGCAGCCGCGCGCCCGTGTGCTCCTCGGCGAACTCGCTCATGTCGAAGCGGATGTACGCGCGCTCGTCACCGAAGATGAGCTGCGTGAGCGTTTTCGCGAGCTCCGTCTTGCCCACGCCGGTCGGCCCCGCGAAGAACAGCACGCCGCGCGGCCGGTTGCCGGAGGAACGCGCCTGCGCGCCGGTCAGGCCCATCACCGAGCGCATCAGGATGTCGATCGCCTTCGTGACCGCCTGCCGCTGGCCGCGCACCCGCTCCTCGATGAACGGCAGCGCGCCGGCGATGCGCTCGCGCAGGTAGTCCTTCTTCCACGGATTCTCGGTGACGCCGACCTTGTAGCACTGCACGGCGTCGTCGACGTCGCGGAACGCGATGCCCTGCCGGTCGGCGAGCTGCGCGATGTCGGCGAGCGCGCCGAGCGGCAGGCCGTCGGTCAGTTGCGCGAAGTCCTTCCCGAACTTCGCGCGCGCATCTTCGGCGGCCTCTTCGTGGCCCGCGAACAGGTTGCCCAGGTGGCGGGCTGCTTCCAGCCGCGTCTCGTAGTCGGGCAGGCCGAGCGTCAGCAGCGCGATGCGCGGCGAGTCGAGCGACAGCCACGACGGCAGGTCCTGCCCGCGATTGACGAGCCACAGCACCGGGTTGAAGCGCGCCTTGCCGTTCCGCGTGGCGACGTCCGCGCCCTTGGGCACGATCGGATGCGCGGTAAGCGAGATGCGTTCGGCGGCGACGAAGAAACGGTGCTCGTTCGCGTCGAGATGGTCGGGCTGCCGCGTCAGCCGCGACGCGAAGTCGACGACGAGCGCGCACCGCGCCTCGCGCTGGCTTGCGACCTTGCGCATCACGCCGACGAGATTCTCGAGGCTCATCGGCATCACGCCGTCGGCGAGCTTCAAATCGAAGAGCTTCGTCGCGAGCTCGACGGTCGCGGGTTCATTCGGATACGGGCGAAGGCCTTCGACGGGATCGAACACGAGCAGGAAGCGATAGTCCAGCGGCGCCAAGTGCGCCCACAGGCAGCGCAACAGCGGCGCAAGCGTCGTGCCCTGCTCGTAGGGCGTGAGGAAGCTGTCGCGGATGTTCCCGGCGACGACGAACTGCGACCGGATCGGCAGGAGCCGCGTGAGGTCGCGGATCCAGCGCGGCGTGTTGGCGGCAGTGCTCACGCGGGCGTCACGGCTGTTCGCGCGCGCGCGGCGCCTGGCGCGGACGCGACGCGTCTTCGTCGGCGACCGCGGGAAGCTGCGCACCGTCGACGACCTGCACCGGCACCTCGCCCGCACCGAGCCTTCGCGTCACGTCGAGTTCCAGGCCGCGCGCGGCGAGGGTCTGCATGAGCCGCGGGAACTCGGCGCACCAGCGGTCCTCCGCCAGCGCGTCCAGGCGCCTTCGCTCGGCGTTCTCCTCGTCGCCCTTCGCGCGCACGACGTTGAAGTTGGCCGTGCGTTCGCGCGGATCCACGCGCATGCGCACGAAGTAGTTCTCCCAGCCCTTGCGGCGGAAATGCACGGCGCCGCCGTCGGCGAAGAGCGTGGCGCCGATGTCGTCGACTTCGTAGCCCAGGTCGCGCAGCGATTCCTGCAGCACGAGCGTCGCGGCTTCCTGTTCCTGCCGCTCGCGGTCGGCGGCGGCGGTCGCCTGCGTCTGCTCGGCCGCTTCGCGCAATGCCGGGTCCATGCGCTCCACGCCGGCGGCCACGCATTCGAGCGCGCGCAGGAGCGGCGCCGGCGCGTCCTCCGGCAATTCCTCGAGCAGGCGCTTCGCCTCGGCGGATTCGGCACGCTGCGCCTCCTGCGCGTCGCGCTGCCGCTGCACGGCCAGGCGCAGTTCGGTCGCCAGCGACTCCGCGCGTTCGAGCGTCGGCGCGAGCACGATCGCCTTCGCCAGCGCTTCGAGCGCCTTGGGCAACGCGGCGCCCGCGGGCAATTCGAGGCGCGCCAGTACGCGCGCGGCCGTCGCGCGAAACTGCTCGGCCTCGCGCGTGTCGAGTCCGGGACGCATCTGCCGTTGCAGCACGTAGGCACCGAGCACGTCGTCGATGACCGGCACGGTGCCCGTGGCGGCGAGCGACGCGCGCACGCGATCCCCGAATGCGCCGCCGGTTTGCGTGAGCAGCGCTTCGAGTTCCCGCACCGCGGCTACCAGCGCACGCAGGTGTTCGGCCCACGCGGCATCGTCGTCGCCGGCGGGCTCGACGGGTCGGGCGGCCGGCACCTTGGCGGCCAAGTCCGGAATCTGCTCGGCGAGCGCCTGTGCGAGCGAGCGCAGGCGGTCCAAGCGCGCCGCCTGCCGCTGCGCGTCGCCGCGCACGGCCGCCAGGCGCTCCAGCCGCGCGTTGCGCTGTCCGTGGCGCGCCTGCGCGATCGCGAGTTCGCGATCGCGCAGCTGGGCGAGCACGGCTCCGTATTCGCACTTCATCGCGCGCGCCTCCTTGAGCGCCTGCGCGGACAGCATGAGGATGCCCTGCACGAGGACGTAGCCGGCAGTGATGGGTCCGCTCATGGTCGTCGCATTATTCCATCGTCGGGCAATCGGGGCGACCCCATCGCAAGCAAGAGGCGCGCCCGGGGGCACTCTGGCATGGAAAGCGTCGCACGCGCCGGGCCGGCGCGCGGTCCGCGGTACAACCGCACCGCGTCCGCAACGCGTTGCCCGGAACGCTTGCGTGCGCCATTTCGTCGTGCCGCGGGGCCGTCCGCACGCGTGGACTCCCTGCGGGTGGCAGAATATCTGGCCACCCTCGGACGACCGGAGGACGGGCGCCGGCGCGCTTCTCGGTCCGGCTGCGCAGATGACCGCATGAGAAGTCCGTCGCGGGTCGTCGCCGGGCCGATCGAGCGGGGCGCTGCCGTCGTCTGCGCCCCCGCGCATGCAAGGGAATGACCGATGCCCGACTGGAAGCGCTATCACGCGGCGACGCTCGCCGGATCGGCGCAGGCCGAAATCCCCGACGCCTGCGACCTCGCGTGGTCGTGGCTCAACCTGCCGCCGGCAGAGCGCCGCGCGCGGATCGTCGCCGCGATCCGCGGCGAGCCGGCGGCACGCTGGATGCAGCAGGCGCTCCCGTTCGTGCGCCTGCGGCTGTTGCGCGAGGCGGGCATCGCGGCCGACGATCAGGCACGGTTCGCGGCGCTGGACGCGGCGATGCGGGCCGGCCGCGCGACGGCGGAGGAACAGGATCTCGTCCGTCGATTCAACGCGGCGGTCGAGATCGGGCAGACGGCCGCAGCGCTGTTCCCGGGGGCGGCCATGCCGCCCGCGCCTGCCGATCCGCAGCGAGAAGCGCTGGCGGCGCAGCTGCCGGCACTGACGGCGGCGATGCATGGCGGCGAAGTCGGCCTGGTAACGCCGGCGTCGCTCGCCGATCTGCGCAAGGCCATCGACGCGTTCGCGGCGATCGGCAAGGGGATGACCGCACCGGCGTCCCGCGATCACGCGTGGTGGCTCGGTCTCGCCTGGTGGTTCGTCGGTCGAGGCGCGCTCGAGCTCGGCCGCAACGACGAGGGCCGCGCTGCGCTCGAACGCGCCGCGGCCAGCTATGCGCTCGCAAACGATGAAAAGTCGGCTGCGGAATGCCGGCAATGGGTGCGCGACCTCGACCTGCACGTGGCTGCGGACTTCGACTCCGCCGCCGCGCGCGAACTGCGCGAACTGCTGGTGCAGCGGGATCCGCTCGGGCGCGTGCAGACGCTGACCCGCCTCCTGCAGGAGGTGGGCTCGACCGGCGACCAGTTCGAGGCCGCGCGCGTGGCTGAAACGGCCGCGCACATCCTCGGCGAGGCCGGCTACCCGGACCCCGAGCCCGGGTTCGATGTCGCCATCGACAGCTGGATCGCCACCGCCAGCGCGAGCTGCACCGGTAACGCGCTCTTCGCCCGGCTGTGCGAAGTGGCCCGGTATTGGGCGGCGATCCTCGGCGCGCGTACGAGTGCACGGATGAAGACCGATGCCGCAGGCAGCGCGCGTGCCGAGCATGCACTCCGGCAGCTCGTACCCCTGTCGACGCAGCTCTTCGAGGAGGCCGGCCGCGCGGAGCAGGCAGCCGCCGCGCGCATGGCACATTGGTATCCGCAGGGTGCGCCGCAACCGTATACGCCGCACAGCACCGACGAATCGACGCGCCGGCATGAGGACCTCACGGCGCTCGACGACGCGTTGTACCAGCTGCGACTCGCGTGCAACGCCGGCGCGAGCGACGCTCACATCGCGCAAGCCGACGGCTTGCGCGCACGCGCGGAGGCGCTCGGCTCGCGCGTGCACATCGCGCGCGCGCAACTCGAGCACGTGTACGTGCTGCTGGCGCTCGGCCGCTTCGCCGAGGTACCGCCGCTGGCCGACGCGGCCCTGCGCACGTTGCTCGGCGACCAGCCCGCTCGGCTCTCTGCTTTCGCGACCGGATACGAGCGCGACATGTACCTGAACGCCGTCGCCTACAAGGCGCGGTCCCTGGCGTCCCGGGGCGACCACGACGGGGTCCTCGCGGCGTGCGAGCCCGTGATCCGCGACATCGAGGGCGAGCGCGCGCGCGTGAACAGCCCCTACCAGCAAAGCGCCTTTCTCGTGTCGCGCGCGGAGATCTATGAATTAGCCGCCGCTGCCGCGTACCGCGCACAGCGCTGGGACCTGCTGCTCGCCGTCACCGAGCTCCTGAAGGCGCGCGCCGCGTTGCGCAGCAGGCTCGCGCCGGCGCCCGACGCCGATGCGGGCGAAGTCGAGTCCGAGTTCACGCGGGTGAACGCGGCGCTTGCGCGCGCGGAACGCGGCTCCGCCGAGGAGCGCGAGCTGCTCGAGCGGCGCCGTTGGGTGCTGACCGCACGGGCGATCGCCCGTGCGCGGCGCGGCGGCGCGGAGGCGCCCGAGATCACCGTCGCCGCCGTGCAACGCGCGTTGGAAACCGACGAAGCGGCGATTTCCTGGTTCTGGGTCGCGCCGGAGATTGCGATCGTGCTGGCGATCACCCGCGAGCACGTGCAGCCGGCGCTGGTCAGGCTGGACGAGTCGGCACGCGCGCAGCACGACGAATACCTGCACTGCGTGACCGCGCTGACCGGCGCGCGCCCTGACTACGCGCGGCTGATCCCGCGGGTCGGCCAACTGATCGCGGCGCTCGGCGCGACGCTGCTGCCGGCGCAACTGCACGCGTTCGTCGCCGGCAAGTCGCGGCTGGTGTTGAGCCCGCATCGCACGCTGCACCTGTTCCCCTTCCACGCGGCGCCGTGGCCGGCGGGCGACGAGAACGCGAGCGTGCACCTGATCGAGCGTTTCGCCGTGCGCTACGTGCCGAACCTCTGCAGCCTGCTGCTGCCGTGGAGCGGCAACGCAACGGGGCCGGTGCTCGCCGTCGGCGTCGCGCGCTTCGACGATCCGGCGCTGCCGCCGCTGCCGAACGCCGAAGCCGAAGCCAGCGCCGTCGCCGCCGCGCATGGCGCAGCCGGGCACGCGCTGACCGGCGTGACGCGCGCGCAGTTCACGGCGCTCCCGCTGCACGAATACCGCTGCCTGCATCTGGCCACCCATGGCAGCAGCGTGCTGGTCGGCGACGCCGTCGACGATCCGCTGCAGTCGTGCCTGTTCCTGCGGGACGGCGCGCTGACCGGATGGGAGCTTGCCGCCCTGCGACTGCGCACCGAACTCGTCGTGCTCGCGGCGTGCCATTCGGGACAGCGCGCGATCGGCGGCCGCGGACTGGAGAAGCTCCCGGGCGACGACATCTTCGGGCTGCAGGCCGTGCTGTTCGATGCCGGTGTGGGCACGGTGCTCGGCACGCTGTGGCCGGTGGAGGACGCGACCGCGCTGGCGATCCTCGTCGATTTCCATCGCGCGTACGCAAGCGGTGTCGCGCCCGAGCGGGCGCTGCAGGCGGCGATCCGCGCGCATCTCGCCGATGCCGGGCGCAGGCGCGACGCCTTCTACTGGGCGCCGTTCTTCCTGTCGTCGCTGGGCCGCCAGCACGCACGACCCGGACCGGCGGTCCCTTCTGCGGAATCGCCGGGCGGCGTATCGTAGAAATCGCGCGGTCCACGATCGGCGCCGCGCGCCCTGCCGCCTGATCCGCGCCGCCAAGCACTGGAGGGTTCGATGTCACAGAAGATGCCCGACGTGATCGTCTTGCTGCCCGGCATCACCGGCAGCGAGTTGCGGAAGCATGGCAAGGTCGTGTGGGGCTGGTCGGGGCGCGCGCTCGCGAACAATCTGATCTCGGGCGGGGCCGACTACGTCGAGGACCTGTGGGTGACGCAGGACTCGCCAGTCGAGGAGTCCCTCGACGATGGCGTCGTCGCGACGCGCCTGCTGCCCGACCTGCACGTGCTCCCCGGAATCTGGAAGATCGACGGCTACGGGGCCGTCGCGGACTACCTCAAGTCCGAGTTCGCCGTCGTCGAGGGCGACAACTTCCATCCGTTCCCCTATGACTGGCGGCGCGACAACCGCTCGTCGGCGCATACGCTCAGGAAGCGCGCCGATGCGTGGCTCGCGCGCTGGCGCGCGAAGAGCGGCAATCCGCAGGCGAAGCTGATCCTCGTCGCCCACTCGATGGGCGGCCTCGTGTCGCGCTACTTTCTCGAGGTCCTTGAAGGCTGGCGCGACACGCGCGCGCTGATCACGTTCGGCACGCCCTATCGAGGCTCGCTCAACGCGGTCGACGCGATCGCGAACGGCTTGGTCGAGATGGGGATGTTCGACCTGACTGCGCTCGCGCGCCGACTGAATTCGCTGCATCAGCTGCTTCCGGTCTATCCGTGCATCGACGCGGGCGGCGGACGCCTGCGCCGCGTCGTCGAGGGCGGGCTGCCGAACGCCGACCAGGCGCGGATCGCCGACGCATTCCGGTTCCATGAGGAAATCCGCCAGAAGGTCGAAGCCCACCAGCAGGACGCCGCGTACCGCAAGGACCGGTACCGCATCTACCCGATCGTCGGCTATCGCCAGCCCACGAACCAGTCGGCGCGGATCGCCGATGGGCGCGTGCAGCTGCTGCACGAGATTCACGGCGAAGACTTCGGCGGGGACGGCACCGTGCCGCGGCCCTCGGCGTTGCCGCTCGAGCAGGAGGACGCTGCGCTGGGAATGTTCGCCGCCACCAAGCACGCGTCGCTGCAGAACGCCGACGCGGTGCTCACGCACCTGGCCGGCGTGATCTCGGGCCTCTACCTCCCGCTGGGCGAATTCCGCGCACCGCGCGCACGCGCCGTGCAACTGTCGCTCGACGTCGCGGACCTCTATCGCGCCGGCGAGCCGATCGTCGTGCGCGCGCGGCCGAGCCAGGACGCCGCCGCGTACGGCGCGGCGTTCGTCGACGTCGCGTCCGGCAAGGAGGTGGCGCGAACGCCGATGAAACCCGACAAAGACGGCTGGTACCGCGCGGAATTCCAATCGCCGCATGCCGGCGCGTATCGCCTGACCGTGTCGGGCGAAGGTGCCGACGTGGAGCCTGCGGCAGACGTGTTCGAAGTGCTGCCCGCGAAGGGCGCCGATCGAAGGTCCACTGCGAAGGCGGCCGCACCGCCGGCTGCGGCGACTCCGGCTCCGGCGACTCCGACCCCGACTCCGGCGGCTCCGGCGGCTGC
>Ga0209253_10004209_pt1 | contig 12560 bp, 16 predicted proteins | sample FrelakmetBRP12BR_FD_187145 | JGI IMG/M metagenome (GOLD analysis project Ga0209253, IMG submission 187145) | Freshwater lake sediment microbial communities from the University of Notre Dame, USA, for methane emissions studies - BRP12 BR (SPAdes)... | ecosystem: Environmental > Aquatic >...
ATGCCAGTCTGGTGCCGCGCCTTGAAGAATTCATGGACAAGCTGCGCAAATCTGGCGATTCGGTCGGAGCGAAAATCAGCGTGGTGGCGGAAGGCGTGCCGGTAGGCTGGGGCGAACCGGTATACGACCGGCTGGATGCTGAAATCGCCTATGCCATGATGAGCATCAATGCAGTAAAAGGTGTGGAAATCGGGGCGGGGTTTGCCAGCATCGCGCAGAAAGGCACCGAACACTCCGATGAAATTACTCCCGCAGGCTTCCTCAGCAACAACACCGGCGGTATTCTGGGCGGTATTTCCACTGGCCAGGATGTCATCGTGAGTCTTGCCATCAAGCCCACTTCCAGCATCCGCCTGGAGCGGCGCTCGATCGACAAGGCGGGCAAACCGGTAATCGTGGAAACTCATGGCAGACACGATCCTTGCGTCGGCATCCGTGCGACTCCCATCGCCGAAGCGATGCTGGCGCTGGTGCTGATGGATCATGCGTTGCGTCATCGCGCGCAGAACGCCGACGTGGTGTGCAGAACGCCAAAAATTCCTGGCAAAGTCGGCAAGAAAAAATCCGCGCCATCCAGAGTCAAGGCAAAACCAAAGTCCGCAGAAAACCCGGAACCTGACGAGGCTTGAAGCAACCCTGGGATATTTTCTGTAATGTCGTCGACAACTTCGGCGATATCGGTGTTTGCTGGCGGCTTGCGCGCCAGCTGACACATGAGCATGGGCTGGCGGTGCGGCTTTGGGTGGACGATCTGGCCAGCTTCACCCGCATTGCGCCGGACGCTGATCCGGTTGCGGATCGGCAGCGGTTGCAAGGGGTTGAAGTCTGCCACTGGCAGCAGCCGTTTGCCGGGGCCGAGCCTGCTGACGTCGTGATCGAGGCATTTGCCTGTGAACTGCCGGAGGCCTATATCGCTGCAATGGCGGCTTTGCCACAGCGCCCGGTGTGGATCAATCTGGAGTATCTCAGCGCCGAGAACTGGGTGACGGGCTGTCACCGCCTGCCATCGCCGCACCCGCGCTTACCTCTGATAAAATATTTTTTCTTCCCGGGTTTTGTAGCGGGGACCGGCGGGCTTCTGCGCGAGCAGGGATTATTGTCGGCCCGGAGCGCGTTCGATAAAGTTGCGCAATCAGAGTTCTGGCAGCGGCTGGGCATACCGGCGCGCAGGGCAGGAGAATTGCGCATTTCCTTGTTCTGCTATGGCAGCGCTCCGCTGCGTGACTTGCTCGCAGCATGGGCCGCCTCGACCGCGCCCGTCTCTGTGCTGCTGCCAGTGCCACAGGGAGCAGTCGTTGACGCGGTTGCGGATTTCTTTGTGGTCGAGTCTCCCGCTGCCGGCGAGGTATTGCAATCCGGGCAGTTGACGGTGCACTTGATCCCGTTCCTGGAACAGAGCGAGTATGACAAGCTGCTGTGGGCCTGCGACATCAATTTTGTGCGCGGGGAAGATTCATTTGTTCGTGCCCAGTGGGTGGCGCGGCCGTTTGTCTGGCAGATCTACCCACAGGCGGACAACGCACATCAAGTCAAACTGGATGCCTTCCTTGATCTTTATACCGCAGGAATGCCAGCAGACATGGCTGCTGCAGTGCGCGCTTTGTGGCATGGCTGGAATGGCGCTGGGCAGCCTGGCAATACCTGGCCAGCCTTTGCCGCGCATCAGGCTGCGTTGGCGCAGCATGGTGAAAATTGGGCCGAGCAGTTGAACCGTTTGGGAGATCTGGCATCCAATCTGGTGCGATTCAGCCGGAATCAGATATAATGCGTGGTTTTTAAAATTCCGGATCGCCAGCAGAGGTATCCGCGTAGCATTTAACCCGCTAAATTCTCAGGAAGAAACATGAAAACCGCAATGGAACTCCGCGCAGGCAACGTCGTGATGGTCGGCAACGATCCGATGGTGGTACAAAAAGCCGAATTCACCAAGTCCGGCCGTAATGCGTCGGTGGTCAAGATGAAGCTGAGAAACCTCCTCTCCGATACCACTGCCGAGTCGGTTTACAAGGCCGATGAAAAATTCGACATGGTTGTGCTTGACCGCAAGGACTGCACCTACAGTTATTTTTCTGACCCGCTGTATGTGTTCATGGATAACGAATACAACCAGTTTGAAATCGAAGCGGACAACATGTCCGATGTGATGAATTACCTTATCGATGGCATGGAAGATGTCTGCCAGGTGACGTTCTATGATGGCAAAGCAATTTCGGTCGAACTGCCGAACAGCGTCGTGCGCGAAGTGGAATATACCGAGCCGGCGGTCCGCGGCGACACCTCCGGCAAGATAATGAAAGCGGCGCGTCTGAAAGGCAATGCTTTCGAGGTCCAGGTTGCCGCTTTCGTTGAAATCGGCGACAGGATCGAGGTCGATACCCGCACCAACGAATTCAAGAAGCGTGTCTGATCGTTGTTGTGTGCAATGAAAAAGGGCAGCCATGTGGCTGCCCTTTTTCATGGTGCGGGAACGGGTCAGCACGCAATGTACTGGCATCGTTACTTTAATCGGGCGTTCCAGTTCTGCCAGTGACCAGCCAGATCCTTGATGTTCGTATAGCCTTTTTCGACGAGAATCTTCTCTGCAATAGCTGCGCGTCTTCCGCTCTGGCAGTACACCACTATCTCGCTGGATCTGTCTGCTGGCAATTCGCCAAGCCGCCGCTCCAGTTCATCATGGGACACATTCAGCGCACCTTTGATGTGGCCTGACAAATACTCGCCGGGCGTGCGCACATCGAGGATAACGGGCGCCCTGGATTCCTGTAATCTTTGAGAGAGTTCGGCGGCGGTGATGGTTCCGACCGAGGGTGTTTCGGCATGGCAGGTAGTGCCGAAAAGCAGCAACAGAGCCAGCAGGAGAATGCGAGGAGACGAGGTCAAGTTGTATGTCATGGCCGTGTTTACTGCTCCTCTAAATTAATCATATGATCGGGGCGCTACTCTGCCACTTTCGGCAGGGCAGGGCTGTGCTCTGCCGTCCACTCACTTACCCGCTGTTTCGCTTCTTCAATTTGTACGGGTGTCATGTGTTTTTCCACAAGACTGCGGTTTTTGCTGCCACCCGCATGACCATTGGCATCCGCAAGACTGAACCACTTATGTGCTTCGATGTAGTCCTGCATGACGCCTTTGCCATGGGTGTACATGTTTCCCAGTTTGATCTGTCCCACCGCATTTCCCTGCTCTGCAGCTTTGAGATACCAAGTCAAGGCTTGCTGATAATCCTGCGTAACACCCATGCCATCATCGTACATGCCGCCAAGTTGGAGTTGTGCACTTGCTGATCCCTGCTCTGCTGCCTTGAGGTACCAATACACCGCTTGTTGATAATCCCGTGTAACAGCCAGGCCGATAAAGTACCTGATGCCAAGCTGTAGTTGTGCCTTTATGTTTCCCTGCTCTGCAGCCTTTGTAAGAGATTCCACTGCTCTGGCGTAATCTTTATTGGCAAAAAATTTCTGCCCATCCTCAAAATCTCCAGCAGCAGCAGGAAGTGTCAATGATGCCAATACAAACCCGGCGGTAATCGTCAGTCGCATATTTTTCATTTTTTACGCTTTACAGGTTGTCGGCCTCCTTGGGGAAGCTCTGAATAAATTCACCGTGGAGTGTATACAGCAGGATGAGCAATGGCACAAAAATCCGTAGCTTAATCTACGCTGTCGGGACGTGCAACGCATAGTCTAACTTGAAAGAGGGCATGGATCAAAGCGCGGACAAATTCGAATGGTGGACAAGCTCGCCCTTGAGCGCTGCCAATTCTAGGCATTGTAGTGGCTTGCTTTCGCTCGGGATTAAACGGGAGATTGCTATTTCAGTGAGGAGTCATCTTGAAATTCCACGATAATCCACATCTGTTACGAAGTTTGCATAAATACCACGGACAAACCCACGCCCATCCTGGTCTTATACATAGCCATATGTTTTGTAACGAATAATTGCGAGCTCAAAATTAAGAGTACCAGAAAATGTCGTTACGGAAAGGAGGATTAGTAGTGCTATTTGTGGATTGTCCACAAATTTATCCACAGCAATTGTGGATAAGAAAGATGCCTTATTTCAAGTAAGCCAGATATCTCCATTCTTGCTGCCGGCATGCGGACATATCTTGCCGTCAATTCCGGTATGGTTTAAGGATTTCTCCTAATTAGAAACATTACATTTGCTTGTATGCTTGTAATGGCTGGTTTTTTATTGAGCGTCACCATTCATTGAAGTTCACTATTGAGGATAACACCATGATCCGTAATTCTATTGATATTGCCACCAGCGTCAGTCCCAGCTTGTCGGCCGTCATCGAGAGTCGAGTCAACGACCCGGATGCCGAGCAACCCATAACACTGGCTGCAGTACGTAACTTTGTCGCCGGTTTGCTGCCTACTGCATACGCCGAAACGGAGCAGATGCACCACTTTGATATCAGTGAATCATTGCTTGACGAACTGGATGCGTTGATCGAGGAGTTTGATGGCGATGCCTTGGCCATCGACTTTGTGCAGGATGCTGCCAGCGAACCGCTTTCCCGGGTCATTGATGCTGTGGTGAGCGACGAGAACCGGGAGAACCCGCCTACTCTTGGCGCGGTAAGAGAGGCCATTGTCGCAGGCTTGCCAGCCAGTCTGGTTGGCGATGGAGTGCTGGAGGAGGATGAAGACGACAACTTGCTGGTGGAGATTGATGCGCTGATCAGCCATCATGGCGCTGACTCGCTGGCAGAGCAATTTCTACGTTACGAGTAATCTTCTAGTTGCTGCCTTGTGCATATGGCGACAGGTAAAAATGAACCTTGGCGAAGATTCCAAGTCTGATTGTCAACTTGGGCTGGTTTATTCTTACTGACAATGTACCTCGACAAAATTTACCTACTCCGAACAGGCGTCAGCCTTGAGATCTCGACAGCAGCCCTGCATACGCTATTGGAGGATGCCATGGCTGGGCAACGGATCGCCGAGCTTGCAAAGATTCGCTGTCCGGCAGATCTTCATCCTTACTTGTCTGTTGTGGTTCACACCGGTGCCGGGGGTCTGGTAAAGAGACGCCAGGTCTGGGCAGGCAAGATCAAGGCCGATCTGCTCGCGGGGAACCCGGTTTCATACAGGAGCTTCAGCGACCTGTTCTGGCGCGACCTTGACGAGGAAGATCCGGATGGCGACGAGTGGTATCGGCTGATTGCCGGAGAAAGGTTTCGCTGCCAATTGACAGGCCTGCTGGATATGCTGCGTTTAGCCGAACGCAGACTGAATCAGCGCGAGGCATGCGCCGCCTAGAATCAGGGTTCAGCAGGCATGCAGGCGTGGCTGCTCCCATCTTAAACAGGTCGAAGATCTGGCGAAATCGGGCCATATTCCGCCAATTCATCGCGCAGCAGTGTTTCCCTGCCGGAATAGCATGGCGAGAAATGAAATGGAACAACGTTTCTTGCTGCCGCCGTTTTTGCCAGCTCTCCGGCTTGGCGGGCGGTCAGGTGATATCTCGCAGCCGCATGTTCGGCATCCTGCTGCAGAAAACCGGCTTCGATGAAAAGCAGATCCGAGTCGCGAACTAATTCAACCACTTTTCTGGCATTCTCCGACTGGTAACTCAAGTCGGTGATGTAGCTGATCTTCTGCCCTGGAACGATGCGCAGAATTCTGGACTTGAGCTGCCCGAGGGGTAGATGTCTCTCCCGGACTTGCTGATTTTCCTTCCACCAGACACGGAATAGCGAATCATCTGGCTCTCCGCGCAGAACCGCCTGTCTCAACTCACTCAGCCATGGACCCGTTGGCAGCCCCATTTTCACCAGACAGTTTTTCCAGATATTGATATGCGCCTTCTCCTCCAAGGCAAAGCCCAGGCAGGGGGTCTTGTGATCGAGGAGGGCGCAGCGAACGCGAAACATTTCCTCATCTACCAGGACTCCATTGGCCATGCTCTGCTCTTCCTCAGCTTCTCTGCGGAAACCGGTCTTGCAGCGGAATCGGGCTGTTCTGGTGAGTCCTTCCTGCTGAACTTCGGTTACGATCAGGGTGAAATCAGTGGAATAATTTTCCACCAGGTTCCAGGTATAGGCTGCCAGCTTGTGCTCGACCTGCTGCAGGAATCGCGCAGGGCCGAACAAATGCACCACTTTTTCGCGGCCAAGTGAAATTCTGAGCAGCCAATCGAATCCCATGAAGTGATCCATATGGGCATGAGAAACAAAGATATGACTCAAGCGCAGAATTTTGCGCGGAGCAAGTTTGCGGATATCGCCCAAGTCGAACAGCAAAGCCCGCTTTTCAAACAGGCAATCCACATAAAGCGCAGGGTCGCCAAAAGGATCGTTGACTAGTTTCGGATGGAATAGGGGTCGCATGGTCGGTCAATCAGCATCCTGTATTTCTCAGCCTGGATTCACTATAGATTGTTGCCGGGTTTTTATCGGCCATGCCGCAGTTTTATCTGGGTTAAACTATCAAACCGGTCAGCAGTTTTCTTTAACCCAAGGACCAACATGAATACAATCGAGGCCATTCGTGCCCGCCGCGCCGTGAAGAGCTACGATCCGACACACCGCATGTCAGGGGAGGAGGTAGCAGAGCTGTTGTCACTGGCGCTGCTGTCGCCAACCGCGTTCAACATCCAACACTGGCGTTTTGTGGTGGTGGATGAACCGGCATTGCGCCAGCAGATCAGGCAAGTGGCATGGAATCAGGCGCAAGTCACGGATGCATCTCTGCTGGTCATACTCTGTGCCGATCTCAAGGCCTGGGAAAAAACCCCGGATCGTTATTGGCGCAATGCCACGGCTGAAGTGCAGGCATTCATGTTGCCGGCAATCGATCAATATTATCGCGGTAAGGAACAGACGCAACGCGATGAGGCGATGCGCAGTTGCGGAATCGCAGCGCAAACGCTGATGCTGGCGGCCAAATCGCTGGGTTATGATTCCTGCCCGATGGATGGTTTTGATTCCACTGCAGTCAGCCAACTCATTAATTTGCCTGAGGATCACGTCATTGCAATGTTTGTGGCGATCGGCAAACGGACTCAGGGCGCGTGGCCGCGTTCAGGGCAGTTGTCGCTGGACGAGGTGGTGATCAGCAATCGTTTTGGCAGTTTATAAGCATGCGGAATATTCCGGGATCGGCGCAGCACGCTGAAAAGCTGATAGCATGGAAATGAGGAGCCAAGGGAGGTTCGTTATGCGCATTGCCCTGATGACCTGTCTGATATTGAGCGGCGCGTTGACAGCGTCGCCGGATGCAAGCGCCCGCACGACCATCTACAAATCGGTGATGCCTGATGGACGCGTGATCTACGGTGAACAGCCACAGACCGGTGCGCGCACGGTCGAAAAGCCTGTAGTCAATATCAACGATACAGGCGTGCAGCCGGTCTCAAGGGAAGCGGTAGAGGGAGCTAATCGACGTGCCTCCAAACGTTCGCAGGCGCTGGACGAAGTATCCAAGGAGGTGCAAGCCGCCGAGGTCGATTTGCGCGCGGCCGAGAACGAACGCGAAGCCGGACGTGAGCCGCTGCCGGGAGAGCGACTGGGTATCGTGGGGCCAGGCATAGGCACCCGCCTGACGGAGGAATATTTTCAGCGTCAGCAGATGCTGGAAGATCGCGTGGAAAAGGCGCGCAAGCGCCTGGAAAAGGCGCAACAGGGGTATGCCAATGTCCGTTGAACGGTTGCGCAACCAAAGTTTTTTACTGGCGCCGGTCACAGCATGGAGCCACACGTCCTCTATGCGTCACGATTTAATGATGAACAACCCGTTGGAAGCGACACCTGAGCCGAAACTTGGAAGGAGAAAAAGATGATTCGAGGTCATCGGAAAGAAAATCTGGTCGCAGAAATTTCTGCCGGAAAGCACCGACTGATTTCGGGTGTGTCGGAAGAGCTGGGCGGCCACGACGAGGGGCTCGACGCCCATGAACTTCTTGAGGCAGCGCTCGCGGCATGCACCATTATCACCCTGCAGATGTATGCCAACCGCAAGCATTGGAATCTTCTTTCCGCCGATGTAACTGTAAATATCGATTCTGAAAGTGTCCTGGAATCGTGCATCTCAAGAAAAATAAAACTCCAGGGTGATCTGACCGAGGAACAAAGAAAGTCACTGATCGCAATTGCCAACAAATGCCCGATTCATAAAGTACTGTCCAGCAAAATCACGATCAAAACAGATGAAATTATATCTAGTTAGACAGCTTATCAAGTTAGTCTGATAGACGCACAATAGCTGGATCATCTGGCCGCATTGATTTTAGGCGGCGATTGACTTGCGGGTGCTGCACGTGGAGGACGATACCGATCTGCATTAGGTGATCCGTGCCATGATCGGCGAGCGTTATGACTTCGAACTGGTGACCACGCTGGACGACGCACGTAAGATGATTGCGCTGGAACGATTCAATGTGGTGATTCAGGATCTGGGTCTACCGGACGGCTTCGGATGGGATCTGCTGCCCTTCTTGAAGAAACAGAAACCGGCGCCCAAGGCCGTAATTCTGTCCGGTGCTGAACTCAGCAACGCGGAAGCCAGAAAAGTCGAGGTGGCTCTGCTCAAGTCGCGAGTGTCTCCGCGCGAATTGCCTGATGCCATAAACGTCCACATCAATTCATCAAATACAGGAGAAAACAAATCATGAAGTTGCAAAATATTCCGTATGTTGAGGACGAGCCGGATATCCAGGCCGTAACCAGGCTGACGCTGGAAATAGTCGGCGGTCTCACGGTGAAAGTTTGCTCCTCGGGCGGGGAAGCGCTGCGCGAGGCTGCTCCCTGGGCCAGACCATTGCTACAACCCAGAAAATACCTCGACTGATGAACCACCTATGAGGTATTCTTCGGCCAACTCAGCATATGGATAAATCCGGTGCCGAACATTGGACTTTGAGTTTTAATCTAGGTAATCGGGGAGCGTCATGGGCATGCGCCTTGCATTTGGTTTTGTTGCCAGTCTGTCAATCTTCGTGTCGGCGGTGTCCGTCGTCCAGGCCGATGTCTCTGCACCGACGCAGGCCGCACCGGCAGTAATGAAGAAAACCGGACAGGACTGGTCCAGCCTGGCCCCGGCATTGTTGAAGAAAAAGGATTTTCAGGGACTGCTGGAACTCGCACAACAGTGGGTAGAAAGCGAGCCTGGAAGCGCTTTCGCCCGACTCATCCTGGGAGTGGCTTACAGCAATCTCATGCAGCACGAGCAAGCGGCTCAGGCTTACCGCGAGGCGCTGCGCATCCAGCCAGAAAATGTCAGCGCCTGGTATAACCTGGGGGTGGCCCACGGCAAACTCAAGCAGTACGAGCAGGCGGTTCCTGCTTTGCGCGAAGCGCTGCGCATTCAATCCGAGAACGCCAGTGTCTGGTATAACCTGGGGCTTGCCTACAATAACCTCAAGCAGCATGACCAGGCAATTCAGGCTTATCGCGAGGCACTGCGTATTCAGCCGGAGTATGTCGATGCCTGGTATGACCTGAGCTTGGCCTATCTCGATTCCAGTCAATATGATCAGACGATCCAGGCTAGTCGCGAGGTGCTGCGTATCGATCCGGAGGATGCCAGAGCCTGGCACAATCTGGGACTTGCCTTCAGTAACCTCAAGCAGTATGACCAGGCAATTCAGGCCTACCGCGAGGTACTGCGTATTGATCCGGAAGATGCCGGTGCCTGGAATAATCTGGGTATCGCTTACAACGGTTTCAAACAGCATGACCAAGCGATTTATGCCTTGCGCGAAGCGCTACGCATCCAACAGGAGTATGCCGACGCCTGGTACAACCTGGGCATCGCTCACGGCAAACTCAAGCAATACGAGCAGGCAATTCAGGTTTATCGCGAGGCGTTACGCATCCAGCCGGAGTATGCCGATGCCTGGTATAACCTGGGTCTTGTGCACGATGGCCTGAAGCAACATGACCAGGCGATTAATGCCTACCGCGAGGCGCTGCGCATCCGGCCGCAGTATGCCGATGCCTGGTATAACCTGGGTTTTGTGCATGATGGTCTGAAGCAGCATGAGCAGGCGATCCAGGCCTATCGCGAAGCGTTACGCATTCAGCCGGAGAACGCCAGCGCCTGGTATAACTTGGGCATTGCCCACGGCAAGCTCCAGCAATACGAGCAATCGATTCAAGCCTACCGCGAGGCGTTGCGTATTCAGCCTGAGGATGTCGATGCCCGCTATAACCTGGGCGTCGCTTTCAGTAAATTCAAACAGCATGATCAGGCAATTGAAATCTACCGTGAGGTGTTACGCATCCAACCGGAGTATGTCGATGCCTGGTATAACCTGGGGATTGTCTACATTGACTCCAACCAATACGACCAGGCGATTCAGGCCTACCGCGAGGCGGTGCGGATCGATCCGGCAAATGCCGGGGCCTGGAATAACCTGGGTGTTGCCTATTTCTTCCAGAGCCAGCACGACAAGGTACAGGAGATTTATTCGACCCTGCGTAAACTGAATCCGGCAATGGCGGATAAGTACGCCAGCGCTCTGATGCGGGCACCGGGTGCGAATTACCCTGAGCTGCCGGAGGTTAACCAATTGCAGAAACAGCAACCGCAACGGTCACATAAACGGCGCAAGCTACGGGCACTGACGGAAGAAGGTCAATCTGCAATCTGAAGCGACTGTCAGGCACTTTTTGGGGCGAACATAATAATTGCCATGCCAAGTAATGCCACCAATGAGCCGACTACATCCCAGGTAGTGGGACGAATGTCATCGACCGACCATAACCACAGAATTGCAATGCCCACATACACACCGCCGTACGCCGCATAAACACGGCCTGCGGCAGTTGGATGCAGGGATAACAGCCATGCAAAAAGTGCCAATGAGCAGGCTGCGGGGACAAGCAGCCAGACACTCTTGCCCTGTCTGAGCCAAAGGTATGGAAGGTAACAGCCAACAATTTCAGCAAGCGCGGTGATGCCAAACAGAAAGAAGGTTTTAATGGCGTCCAAATCTGTCTCCGTGCCTGGCATTTCTGATAGCAGTGCAATTCATCGGCTATTTTCACCTTGGTGGCCTGTACTTGAATGAATCTGTGCAAGCATAACGATAACATGGAAACTTGAACGCAATGCTTCCTCCGCCGAATTTTTCCCCACGCTCCAGGGAGGGCTTGTTCAGTGTTTCACTAAACTATTTGCCTGAGCAGCCGATATCGTAATTACAGGGCAGGATTTATGCCTTGGCGCCACGCAAGCAAATAGAGGTGTGCCATGGGTATCGTGATAAACGTGAACAGCTACGGAACCGCCTACGACGCGATGGAAGCGCAGTACGGCGAGGAGATCATGTGCGCCGGCTGGAATCCCACGGTCGCCCTGGTGTGTCAGCAACAACTGCCTGCGCCAACGGAGAGGCAGACAACCATGCCGGTTGATTTTGTGACAGCGGATGTGGAGTTATTCCTGCAACAGATGTACGTCCATCAACTGTGATGAAGTAGCGGTTCCCTCAGCAGCCTCCCGTCTGCCATGCCGGCGCAACAATCAAGCCTGCACTCACTGCCTCGACTGAAGCTTCCAAAGTGGTGTATTCTTTAAAGAGTCACTGAATAAGTCGCGCGCGGGCGCGCAGAATATGAAACGCATCAAACTGATCAGAATCCCCGGAATTGCCACTGCCGTGTTATTGGTGGTTGGCGTCATCGCGGCAGCGCACAGCGCAGATCATGCGCCCCAGTACAGCCCCATTCCAATTCAGCAGACCATCATCATGAAGAATTTCAAGAAACCGGACGCGACGGAATTGAAGAAGAAATTATCCTCCGAACAGTTTGCGGTCACGCAGCAATGCAGTACCGAGCCGCCGTTTCGCAACGCCTATTGGGACAATCACAAGCCAGGGCTTTACGTGGATGTGGTGTCAGGCGAACCGCTGTTCAGCTCGCTGGACAAGTTCGATTCCGGCAGTGGCTGGCCGAGTTTCACGCGCCCGCTCGCGGGTGCAGAAATTGTGGAGAAACAGGATCGCGAGTATGGCATGGTGCGCACAGAGGTGCGATCGAAGCATGCGGATTCGCATCTGGGCCACGTATTCAACGATGGCCCAGGGCCGACAAAGTTGCGCTACTGCATCAATTCGGCGTCGCTGCGTTTCATTCCGCTGGAGGAGATGGCGGCACAGGGTTATGGCGCTTATCTGCAGGCCTTCATGAAAGCGGGGCTGATCAAGCCGAAGCCTTAGACGCCAGTTCCGGCAATTCTTTCAGACGGGAAAATCTGCCAGGCGGTCGTGCATGCGCTTGAGCGTTTCTGCTCTGCCGAGCAGTTCCAGTATTGCGTCGATCGACGGCGTCTGCGCTTCGCCCGTCACCATCACCCGCAGCGGCATCGCCACCTTGGGCAGTTTCAGACCATGAGCAGTGGCGGTGGTTTTGATCGTGTCATGGATGATGTGACGATCCCATTCCACCGCGGCAAGTTTTCCCATCAGGTCGATTATCGCCGGCTTTGCTTCGCTGCTGAAATGCAAGGTCTTGAGTTCGGTGGCGGGTTCCAGCGGACGAAAGAAATAGACGGCGGCATCGGCCAGTTCTGCCGTGGTATTGACCCGCTCCTTGAGCAGACTCACCA
>Ga0209253_10004210_pt1 | contig 12558 bp, 11 predicted proteins | sample FrelakmetBRP12BR_FD_187145 | JGI IMG/M metagenome (GOLD analysis project Ga0209253, IMG submission 187145) | Freshwater lake sediment microbial communities from the University of Notre Dame, USA, for methane emissions studies - BRP12 BR (SPAdes)... | ecosystem: Environmental > Aquatic >...
CAGGCCGACTCGGTTGCCTTCGAGCAGACGCTGGATCTGGATCACGTCGGGCTGCACGAGGCGAGCGCGATTCATGCGTTCCTGCGCCGCCTGTGCGATGGGCTGCACCGCACGCTGCGCCTGCGCATCCAGGTCGGCAACTTCGAGGCCGCCTGCCGCATGATCGAGACCAATGTCGGCGTCGGCATCCTGCCCGAGTCGGCGGCGCGCCGCCACGCGCAGACGATGGCGATCCGGATCGTTCCGCTGCAGGACGACTGGGCATTGCGCGCGATGCTCATCTGCATGCGCAGGCTCGAGGCCCTGCCGGGCTTCGCGCGTGACCTGGTGGACCTGCTCGTGGCCGACGCGCAGGCGGCCGAGGCGACGGCACCGACGCAGTGACTGCGGCCCGGCCGCGTGCGCGTGCTCGGTCATCACCCGCGCCTTAGACCGCCCCCGCGGCGTGCAGGTTGCCGATCTCGTCGGTGTCGTAGCCCAGCTCGGCGAGGATCGCGTCGGTGTGCTCGCCCAGGGCCGGGATCGGGTCCATGCGGTAGTCGAAGTTGTCGTTGTCCGCTGGGGGTTTCAGTGCCGGGATCGGCCCGGCGGGCGAACCCACCTCGACCCAGCGGCCACGCGCCGCCAGCTGCGCGTGCTGCCACAGGTCGGCCAGGGTGTTCACCGCTGCGTTGCCGATGCCGGCGGCGTCGAGCCGCTCGATCACCTGCGCCGCGGTGAGCGGCTTGAAGATCTCCTCGATCAGCGCCTTCAGCTGCTCGCGGTGGTCGCTGCGCTTCGAGTTGGCATCGAAGCGTGGGTCGGTGGCCACCTCCGGCCGCTGCAGCACCTCGCGGCAGAAGGCCATCCACTCGCGCTCGTTCTGCAGGCCGAGCAGCACCGTCTTGCCGTCGCCGGTGGCCAGTGGTCCGTACGGATAGATGCTCGGGTGGTTGGCCCCGGAGCGCGGCGCCTGCGGCTGGCCGTCGTAGCTGTAGTACAGCGGGTTGCCCATCCACTCGGCCAGCGCCTCGAGCATCGAGATGTCGATGGCACTGCCTTCGCCGGTGCGGCTGCGCTGGATCAGTGCCGCCAGGATCGCGCTATAGGCATACATGCCGGCGGCGATGTCCGCGACCGAGATGCCGGCGCGCACCACCTGCTCCGGCGTGCCGGTCACCGAAAGCAGCCCGGCCTCGGCCTGCACCAGCAGGTCATAGGCCTTCTTGTCGCGGTACGGGCCGTCCGAGCCATAGCCGGAGATGTCGCAGACGACGAGCCGCGGGTTCTTCGGCCGCAGCGCGGCCACCGAGAGCCCGAGCCGCGCCGCCGCGCCGGGGGCGAGGTTCTGCACCAGCACGTCGGCCTTGGCCAGGAGCTTGTCGAGGATCGAGCGCGCCTGTGGATGCTTCACGTCCAGGGTGAGGCTTTCCTTGGAGCGGTTGATCCAGACGAAGTAGGAGGCCTGGCCCTTGACGCGCTGGTCGTACTTGCGCGCGAAGTCGCCTTCGCCGGGCCGCTCGATCTTGATCACCCGCGCGCCGAGTTCCGCCAGTTGCCGCGTGGCAAACGGCGCCGCCACCGCGTGTTCGAGGGTCAGGACGGTGATGCCATCGAGTGGGCGGGGCATCAGAAGCTCCGCGGCATGGCGAGGACGTGCTCGGCGATGTAGGAGAAGATGAGGTTGGTGGAGATCGGCGCCACCAGGTACAGCCGTGTCTCGCGGAACTTGCGCTCGACGTCGTACTCGCAGGCAAAGCCGAAGCCACCGTGCGTCTGCAGGCACACGTTGGCCGCCTCCCACGAGGCCTTGGCCGCCAGGTGCTTGGCCATGTTGGCCTCGGCCCCGCAGGGCTGGTGCGCATCGAACAGTTCGCAGGCGCGGAAACGCATCAGGTTCGCCGCCTCGACCTCGATGTAGGCCTCGGCGATCGGGAATGACACTCCCTGGTTCTGCCCGATCGGCCGGTCGAAGACGACCCGTTCGCTGGCGTACCTGGCGGCCCGCTCGGTGAACCAGTAGCCGTCGCCGATGCACTCGGCGGCGATCAGGGTGCGCTCGGCGTTCAGGCCATCGAGGATGTACTTGAAGCCCTTGCCCTCCTCGCCGATCAGGTTCTCGGCGGGGATCTCCAGGTTGTCGAAGAACAGCTCATTGGTCTCGTGGTTGACCATGTTGGGGATGGGGCGCACGGTCATGCCCCTGGCGGTGGCCTCCTTGATGTCGACGATGAAGATCGACATGCCCTCGCTCTTGCGCTTGACCTCCGCCAGCGGCGTGGTGCGGGCGAGCAGGATCATCAGGTCGGAGTGCTGCACGCGCGAGATCCAGACCTTCTGCCCGTTGATCACATAACGGTCGCCTTTCTTCACGGCCACCGTCTTGATGCGCGTGGTGTCGGTGCCGGTGGTCGGTTCGGTCACCGCCATCGACTGCAGGCGCAGCTCGCCGGTGGCGATCCTGGGCAGGTAGCGGCGCTTCTGCGCCTCGGAGCCGTGCCGCAACAGCGTGCCCATGTTGTACATCTGGCCGTGGCAGGCGCCGGAGTTGCCGCCATTGCGGTTGATCTCCTCCATGATGACGGAGGCTTCGGCCAGGCCCAGGCCGGAGCCGCCGTAGTCGGCGGGGATGAGCGCCGCGAGCCAGCCGGCTTTCGTCAGCGCATCGACGAAGGCCTCGGGATAGTCGCGCTCCTCGTCGATCTTGCGGAAGTACTCGTCCGGAAACTGCGCACACAGCGCGCGCACGGCTTCGCGAAGATCCTGGTACTGGTCGGGGCGGTCGAGAGTCATGGTCGGTGTCGGATGGCGATTCAGGCCAGTTCGGCCTGGGCCTGCATGGTGAGGAAGCCTTCATGGTCGCGCGCCCACAGCGTGGCGCGGCGCGTGTCGGCACCGGGCCCGAAGCGGCCGCAGACCGTGAAGGGGTGGATGTCGAAGACCGGCCGCACGGCGGTGAAGTCGAAGCGCCGCACGCGCGCCTGCGGCTGCTCGCGGCGCAAGAGATCGAGCAGCAGCGTGGCGATCAGCGGCCCGTGCACGACGAGGCCCGGGTAGTGCTCGACCTCGGCAGCGTAGGGTCGGTCGTAGTGGATACGATGGCCATTGAAGGTGAGTGCCGAGTAGCGGAACAGCAGCACCGGGTCGGGCACGATCGTGCGCGCGAAGGTCTCGTCCATGGCCGCACGCTGCGGTGCCGGGGCCGCAGCGCCGGGCAGCGCGGCACCGCGGTAGACGATGTCCTGCTCTTCGCTGAGCGCCAGGCCGTGCGCGTTGGTGACCTCGTGGCGCACGGTCACGAAGACCAGTTCGCCGCTACGCCCGGTCTTGCCGTCGACCTTGACGATGCGCGAGGCGCGCGTGATCTCGTCACCGACCTGCAGCGGGTGGTTGAACTGCAGCCGGCTGCCGGCCCACATGCGGCGCGGCAGCGGCACCGGCGGCAGGAAACCGCCACGGCGGGGGTGGCCGTCGGGCCCGATCTCGGAATGGCGTACCAGCGGCGGGAAGTACAGCCAGTGCCACAGAGGCGGCACGTCGGAGCCGGGCTGCGGCTCGGGGTCGTCGCGATCGAGCGTGGCCGACAGCGCGGCCAGGGGCGTGGCGGTGACGAAGTCGCCGCGCTCCTCGCTGCGGCCGAGCCACTGGCGCAGGTGAGGCAGGTCGACAGGAGCGATGGTCGGTGAGGTCATGACGCGACAGAGGTGGGCGGCGAAGCTTGCCGCTCTGCCGGCGAAACAACAATTCGCCTTTCGGTAAGCAGTCCTTAGCCGCGCCTTAACTGCGTTCCTGCAGTGTGCATCGTCCGAAGGGGGGCTTCCGTGGAAGCGAAACCGCGACGCGGAAGGTCGCCCTAGACTGCGCACTGACCCGGCCCGCGACGTTTTCGCTCGGCGAGTTTCTGACTCGGGACACTGGAGGAGATGGCCATGAAAGTCCGCGCTGCCGTGCTCGAGACCATCGGTCTGCCTGCCCCCTATGCCGAGAGCCTGCCGCTGAAGATCCGCGAGGTCGAACTCGACCCGCCCGGACCCGGCGAAGTGCTGGTGCGCGTGCACGCGGCCGGCCTGTGCCATTCCGATCTGTCGGTGATCTCGGGCGACCGTCCGCGCCCCATGCCGATGGTGCTGGGCCACGAGTCCGCGGGCGTTGTGGTCGAGTGCGGGCCGGGCGTTTCCGACCTGCGGCCCGGCGATCGCGTCGTGCTTGTCTTCATGCCCAGTTGCGGCGCCTGCATGCCTTGCATGGAAGGCCGGCCCGCGTTGTGCGAGCCGGGTGCGGCCAGCAATGGCGCCGGGACGCTGCTGTCGGGCCAGCGCCGACTGCATCTGGACGGCAAGCCGGTCAATCACCATGTCGGTGTGTCCTGCTTCGCCGAGCATGCGGTGGTATCGCGCCGCTCTTGCGTGAAGATCGACGCCGACCTCAGCCACGCCGAGGCCTCGCTGTTCGGCTGCGCGGTGCTCACTGGCGTCGGCGCCGTCATCAACACGGCGCGCGTGCAGGCAGGAACGACGGCGGCCGTGCTCGGGCTCGGCGGCGTGGGTTTCAGCGCATTGCTGGCCGCCATTGCCAGCGGAGCGCGCCAGGTGGTGGCGCTCGATCTGAGCGACGCCAAGCTGCAGCTGGCGCGTGAACTGGGCGCCACGGACACTGTGAATGCCGGCCGCGCCGACGCGGCCGACGAGGTCCGTGCGCTGACGCGCGGCGGCGTGGATTTCGCCTTCGAGATGGCCGGTGCGATCCCGGCGATGGATCTCGCCTGGCGCATCACGCGCCGCGGCGGCAGCACGATATCGGCCGGGCTGCCGCACCCGGACAAGCGCTTCGCGCTGCCACCGGTGCAGATGGTGGCCGAGGAGCGCACGCTGCGCGGCAGCTACATCGGCTCGGCCGTGCCGGCGCGCGACATCCCGCGCTACATCGAGATGTATCAGCGCGGCAAGCTGCCGGTCGACCGGCTGATGGGCGAGCGCCTTGCGCTTGCCGACATCAACCGGGGCTTCGACCGCCTTGCCGCCGGCCAGGCGATGCGCGACGTCGTGCTGCTCTGACCTGTTCGGTCGATCAGGCGCCGCGCGGGCGCCTGGTCGCTACACCGTGCGTCCGCCGTCCACCGGGAACTCGACCCCGGTGATGAACTCGGCCTCGTCGCTGGCCAGGAACACCGCGACGTGGGCGATGTCGATCGGCGTCGACATCCGCCCGAGCGGAATGGTGGCGGTGAACTTCTTGCGGTTCTCCGGTGTGTCGGGCATGCCCATGAAGGACTCGAGCAGTCCGGTCACGCCGATGACCGGGCAGATGGCGTTGACGCGGATGTTGTCCGGGCCCAGTTCGGCGGCCAGCGACTTGCTCATCAGGTTGACCGCGCCTTTCGAGCTGTTGTACCAGGTCAGTCCCGGCCGCGGGCGGATGCCGGCCGTGGAGCCGACGTTCAGGATCACGCCTCGCCGCGCCTTGCGCATCAGCGGCACGACCGCGTGCACCATGTGGAAGATGCTCTTGACGTTGATGTCGTAGACGCGGTCGAAGGTGGCCTCGTCCACATCCAGCAGCGGCTGGTTCTTGTGCGTCCAGCCGGCGTTGTTGACCACGATGTCGACCTTGCCCCACTTGTCCACCGTGGCCTTGACGAGCGCGTCGATGTCGGCGCGCCTGGCCACGTCGCAGGTCACGGCGATGGCGTTGCCGCCCAGTTCGCCGGCGACGGCCTGCGCGCCCGCTGCGTTGATGTCGGCCACCGCCACCTTGGCACCCTGGGCCACGTACTGCCGTGCGATCTCGGCGCCGAAGCCGCTGGCTGCGCCGGTGACGATCGCGACCTTGTCCTTGAGTCTCATGCTGTGCTCCTTGAGGGATGGATGTTCATTGCCCGTGGTACTGGACCACGGTCTTGATGGTGCAGAACTCCTCCAGGGCGAGGAAGCCTTTTTCGCGCCCGTGGCCGCTCTTCTTCACGCCACCGAAGGGCAGTTCGACGCCGCCGCCCGCGCCGTAGCAGTTGATGTAGACCTGTCCGCACTTCATGCGCTTGGCGACCCGGGTCTGGCGGCCGCCGTCGCGCGTCCACACGCCGGCCAGCAGCCCGAAGCTGGTGGCATTGGCCAGCGCGATGGCATCCTCCTCGTCATCGAACGGGATCGCCGCCAGCACCGGGCCGAACACCTCTTCGCAGGCCAGCCGGTGGTTGCGCGGCACCGCGCCGAAGAGCGTGGGCGCGACGTAGAAGCCGCCGGGGTGCACGCCGGCAGCCACCTGCCCCTGCGCCAGTATCGGGATCCCGGCCTCGCGCGCCTCGCGGATGAAACCTTCGACCCGCGCCTTCTGATCCGCGTTGATCAGCGGCCCGCAGTCGCGGTCCATTGCCGGCGTGCCGGCCGCGCTCTGCGCGAAGCGCTCCGCCACCTTGGCGATGAACTGGTCGTAGATCGAGCGTTGCACCAGGAGCCGGCTGCCGGCCGAGCAGGTCTGGCCGGCATTCTGCGTGATGGCCTTGAGGATGAAGGTGGTGGCGCGGTCCAGGTCGGCGTCGTCGAAGACGATCTGCGGGCTCTTGCCGCCGAGTTCGAGCACGCATTTGAGCGTGCGGTCGGCCGCCGCCTTCTGCACCAGCGTGCCGACCTCGGGGCTGCCGGTGAAGGTGACGAAGTCGATGTCGCCGTGCGATGCAAGCGCCGCGCCGGCCTCCTCGCCGAGGCCGGTGACGACGTTCAGCGCGCCGTCGGGCAGCCCGGCCTGGCGCGCGACGTCGCAGAACGCCAGCGGCGTCATGCAGGCGTCCTCGGAGGGCTTGAGCACCGCCGCGTTGCCGGTCGCCAGTGCCGGCACGATCGAGCGGCCGAACATCTGCGCCGGGTAGTTCCAAGGCAGGATGTGCGCGGTGACGCCGTAGGGCTCGCGCAGCACGACGACGTGGAAGTCGTTCAGGTAGGGGATCTGCTGGCCGTGCAGCTTGTCGGCTGCGCCGGCGTAGAACTCGCAGTAGCGCGCCGCGACCTGGATATCGTTGCGCGCCTGCGAGATCGGCTTGCCGGTGTCGCGCGACTCGAGCTGCGCGAACTCCTCGGCACGGGCGAGGATCAGCTCGCTCATCTTCATCAGGATGCGGCCGCGCTCGGTGGCGTTGAGCCTGCCCCACGCGCCGCCTAGCGCCGCGCGCGCGGCGGCCACGGCCCGGTCGATGTCGGCGGCGCTGCCGCGGGCGAGTCGGTCGAACACTTCGCCGGTGCTCGGGTCGATGACGGGAAGGGTGTCGCCTTTGACGGCGTCAACCCATTGGCCGTTGATGAAGTGCCGGGCCATGCTGCGCCTCCGTGGGTCAGGTGGGTGGGACGGTTCGGTGCACGGCGGCGGCAGCCCCGCCCGGCATGCCGGACACGGATTCCGCCCTCGAGGTGAACGTGCTGATGGCGACTGGCGTTCTGGCGGGTTTGTCCTGCGCCAGGGCCAGGCCGCCGGTGAGCGCCGGGTGGCCGATCGCCCTGGCGATGGACAAGACTCTCGTGTGGTCTCCCTGCTGAACTTCATGTCTTCGTCGCGCAACGTGCGTCAGGATTTTGCACCCGATGCCAGACCTGCACCACGCGCGGGTCGCGGTCAGCGATCGCGACCTTTGTTGAGGCAGGTCTACCGGCAGAAACCGGTCGCCGATAGGCTGGCGGACAGCGGCAGACGCTTCGGCCGGCTTCGCGGTGCCGCCGGCCCGAAGGTGAGTCGCCAGCGCACCGCCCGGCACCCGTTCCTTCGACAAGGGGGCATGAAATGAGCCGCTCGCGTTTCCCCGGCGCTCTCGCCGCGATCCTGCTGGCCCTGCTGCTCGTTGCCGGTTGCGGCACGGTCGAGCACCGGGTGGCGCTCGAACAGCAGTACGCCGTGCAGCCTGGCACGAAGGTCGAAGTGGGCGCGGTGAAGAACCAGACGGGCAAGACCTTCGAGATCGATGTGCAGAAGATGCTGGCCGATGCGCTCGGCAACGCCTTGAGGGAGAGGAACCTGCAGTGGAAGGGAGAGGCCGCGCCGAAACTGGTGCTTGCGGCCGACATCGTCGAGTACGAAGCGGGGGACGCCTTCAAGCGCTGGCTGATGCCCGGGTGGGGAGCGACGGTCCTGGTGGTCAGGGGAGCGCTCGTCGATGCGGACAACCGCACGGTTGGCTCGGTGGAGGCCAAGCGCACGGTGGAGGCGGGCGGGGGCTACACCATCGGCGCCTGGGAAACGATCTTTCGCGACGTCGCCAGCGACATCGTCACCAGGCTCGGGGAACAGCTGAAGTGACCGGCGCGGGCTCTTAGTCCGGCACCACCGCCGTCACCTCGATCTCGACCTTCGCCCGGTCTTCCATCAGCGCGGTGACCTGCACCGCGGTCATCGCCACCGAATAGCTGCCGATGAGCTCGCGGTAGGCCTGGCCGATCTCGGCGCCGGCGGCGAGGTACTCGCGCTTGTCGGTGACGTACCAGGTCATGCGCACGATGTGCTCGGGCTTCGCGCCGCCTGCGGCCAGCACCGCGACCACGTTGGCCAGCGCCTGCCGCGCCTGGCCGGCGAAGTCGCCGGTCTGGAACCGCGAGTCCGCGTCCCAGCCGACCATGCCGGCGACGAAGATCATTCTTCCGCGCGCTGCGACGCCGTTGGCGTAGCCGCGCGGCCGTGTCCAGCCCTGGGGAAGCAGCACCTGCATCGCGTATCTCCTGCGGTGAGAGGTCAGTGGCCGCACTGGAACCGTGTCGCCGCGGCGCGCAGGTCCTCGGGCAGGGCGATGGCGCGGTGCGTCTCGAGGCTGGTGGTGACGATCACGTTGCGCACCCGCACTCGCACCTCGTCGCCGCTGACGCAGTCGAGTTGAAGCGTCAGCGAGCGGTTGCCGATGGCCTCGACCTGCAGGCCGAGCGTGACGTCGTCGCCCATCCGGCTCACTGCCTTGAACTCGCAGTGCAGGCTCACGGTCGGCAGGCCGATGCGGCGGCTGCCGATCAGTTCCGGGTAGGGGATGCCCAGGCCGTCGGTGATCCAGTCCTCGACCAGCCCGTTGAACATCACCAGGTACTGCGGATAGAAGACGATGCCGGCCGGATCGCAGTGCGCGAAGCGGATGTGGCGCGGCCGCTCGAAGCGGCCCGTCATCTCCGCTGCTCCCGGTGCAGTTCGTGCAGCCTGAAGCGCTGCAGCTTGCCGGTCTGCGTGCGCGGCAGGACGTCGATGAACTCGACCGCGCGCGGGTACTTGTACGGGGCGATCGTGTTCTTGACGAAATGCTGCAGCTCGGCGGCCATCGCCTCGCCGGCCGCCTGTCCGGGCCGCAGGACGACGAAGGCCTTGACGATCTGGCCGCGCTCCTCGTCGGGCACGCCGATCACGCCGCATTCGGCGACCGCCGGATGCGCCATCAGCGCGTCCTCGACCTCGGGCGAGGCGATGTTGTAGCCGGCCGAGATGATCATGTCGTCGGTGCGCGCGTGGTAGTGGAAGTAGCCATCGGCGTCCATCAGGTACGCGTCGCCGGTGTAGTTCCAGCCGTTCTTCACGTACGACTTCTGCCGCGCGTCGGCGAGGTAGCGGCAGCCGGTCGGGCCCTTCACCGCCAGCCGGCCGATCGTTCCCGGCGCAAGCTCGCCGCCGTCCTCGTCGACGACGCGCGCCTGGTAGCCGGGCACCACCTTGCCGGTGGCGCCGGGACGCGCGTTCGCCTCGTCGGCCGAGATGAAGATGTGCAGCATCTCGGTCGCACCGATGCCGTCGATGATCTCGATGCCGGTGGCCTCCTTCCAGAGCGCGCGCGTCGAGGCGGGCAACGCTTCGCCGGCGGAGACGCACTTGCGCAGGGACGTGCTCCGCAGTTCAGGGCCGCGCGCGGCGAGCGTGCGGTACGTGGTCGGCGCGGTGAACAGCACGGTGGCCCCGAACCGGGCGATCCCGTCGAGCAGTTGCGGCGGCGCCGCCTTCTCCAGCAGCACGGTGGATGCGCCCACCGCCAGCGGAAAGAGCAGCAGGCCGCCGAGGCCGAAGGTGAAGGCCAGCGGCGGGCTGCCGATGAACACGTCATCCGGCTGCGGCCGCAGCACGTGCGGCGGCCAGCAGGCGCAGGCGGCCATCAGGTCGCGGTGGAAATGCATCGTCGCCTTGGGCACGCCGGTCGTGCCCGAGGTGAAGGCGAGCAGGCAGGTATCGTCGGCGGCGGTCTCGACGTTGGCGAAGGTGGCGCCCTGGCGCTGCATCGCCGCCTCGAGGCTGTCGGGCGCGGTGCCGTTGAAGTGGCGCAGCTGGCGCAGCCAAGGACAGGCGGCGGCCGCCTCGCGCAGCTCGTCGGCGAGCGCCGCATCGCACAGCGCGTGGGTGACCTGCGCCTTGTCGATGATCGTCTTCAGTTCCCTGGCGCGCAGCAGCGGCATCGAGCCGACCGCGATGCCGCCGGCCTTCATCACCGCGAACCAGCAGGCGGCCAGCATCGGGTTGTTCGGTGCGCGCAGCAGCACGCGATTGCCCGGCACCAGGCCCATGTCGCGTACCAGCACGCTGGCGATGCGGTTGGCCTTCTCCTGCAGCTCGGCGTAGGTCCACGCGACACCGGGCGCGCGGATGCAGGCGCGGCTGCCGCGGCCTTCGGCGACGTGGCGGTCGAGCATTTCGGTGGCGCAGTTCAGCTGCGGCGGGAACTGCAGTTCCGGCAGGTCGAACAGGAACTCCGGCTGCTCGCTGGCTGGGGGCAGGTTGTCGCGGGCGAAGGTGTCGACGTGGGCAGTGGGCATGGCGGACTCGCGGTGCGGACGATCAGTGCCCGCGGTGAGCGTCGTGCTCGCGCAGCAGCTCGCGGGCGATGATCAGCTGCTGCACTTCGGTGGCGCCTTCGTAGATGCGCAGGGCGCGGATCTCGCGGTACAGGCTCTCGACGGGCACGCCGCTCGTGACGCCGAGCCCGCCCCACAGCTGCACCGCGGCGTCGATGACCTGCTGCGCGCCTTCGGTGGCGGTCATCTTGGCCATCGCCGCCTCGCGAGTCACGCTCGCGCCCCGGTCGCGCTGCCAGGCCGCGCGGTAGGTGAGCAGTGCGGCGCTGTCGATGGTGGTGGCCATCTGCGCCAGCCTGGCCTGCGTGAGCTGGAAGTCGGCCAGCCGCTGGCCGAACATCTTGCGCGAGGTGGCGCGGGCCAGGGTCTCGTCGAGCGCGCGGCGGGCGAAGCCGAGCGCGGCGGCGGCGACCGAGGTGCGGAAGACGTCAAGCGTGCGCATGGCGATCTTGAATCCTTCGGCCGGTGCACCGACGCGCTTGCCCGCCGGCACGCGGCAGTTGGTGAAGCGCAGCCGCGCCAGCGGGTGCGGTGCGATCACGTCGATGCGCTCGGCGATCTCGAGCCCGGGAGTGCCGGCGTCGACGACGAACGCCGAGATGCCGCGTGCGCCCGGCGCCTCGCCGGTGCGGGCGAAGACGACATAGAAGTCGGCGATGCCGCCGTTGGAGATCCAGGTCTTCTCGCCTTCGAGCACGTAGTCGCGTCCGTCGATGCGCGCCGCGCAGGCAAGCGCCGCGACGTCGGAGCCGGCCTCCGGCTCGGAAAGCGCAAAGGCGGCGATCGCCTCGCCGCGCGCCACGCGCGGCAGGTACTCGTCCTTCTGCTGCGCCGTGCCGGCGAGGCTGATCGCGCCCGAGCCCAGGCCCTGCATGGCGAAGGCGAAGTCAGCCAGGCCCGAGTGCCTCGCCAATGTCTCGCGGACCAGGCAGATCGCGCGGGTGTCGATCGTCTCCGCGCTGCCTCCGTATCCGCGGCCGGCGACGGCATGGCGCAGCCAGCCGCCGGCGCCGAGCTGCGCCACGAGTGAACGGCAGGCGGCGTCGATGTCGTGCTCGTGCGCTCGCACGAGGTTCGCTGCCGCCCAGGCGTCGAGCTCGCGGGCGAGCGCGCGGTGCCGCTCTTCTAAGAACGGCCAGTCGAGGTGGGGCAGTCGTTGCATCGTCAGTCGCCTTCGAACGTCGGCTTCTGCCTGGCGACGAAGGCCTGGTAGGCGCGGCGGAAGTCCTCGCTCATCATGCACAGGGCCTGCGCCTGTGCCTCGGCTTCGAGCGCCTGCTCGATCGTCATGCTCCACTCCTGGTGCAGCATGGTCTTGGTCATGCCGTTGGCGAAGGTCGGCCCGGCGGCCAGTTCGCGCGCCAGCGCCTGCGCCTCGGCGAGCAGCGATTCCGCCGCGGCGAGCCGGTTGAAGAAGCCCCAGCGCTCGCCCTCTTCGCCGCTCATCGCGCGCCCGGTGTACAGCAGTTCGCTCGCCCGGCCCTGGCCGACGATGCGCGGCAGGATCGCGCAGGCGCCCATGTCGCAGCCGGCAAGTCCGACGCGGTTGAACAGGAACGCCGTCCGGCTGCGCGCGGTGCCCAGGCGCAGGTCGCTGGCCATGGCGACGATTGCGCCGGCGCCCGCGCACACACCGTCGACCGCGGCGACGATCGGCTGCGGGCAGGCGCGCATGGTCCTGACCAGGTCGCCGGTCATGCGCGTGAACAACAGCAGTTCCGGCGCTTTTAGCCGCACCAGCGGGCCGATGATCTCGTGCACGTCGCCGCCGGAGCAGAAGTTGCCGCCGGCG
>Ga0209253_10004211_pt1 | contig 12558 bp, 10 predicted proteins | sample FrelakmetBRP12BR_FD_187145 | JGI IMG/M metagenome (GOLD analysis project Ga0209253, IMG submission 187145) | Freshwater lake sediment microbial communities from the University of Notre Dame, USA, for methane emissions studies - BRP12 BR (SPAdes)... | ecosystem: Environmental > Aquatic >...
TGCTCTACTGGTCGGTGCTGATGACCGAGCCCGCGCTGGCGGCCGAGATCGGCGCGCGCTTCGACCACGTGCTGGTCGACGAGTACCAGGATACGAACCGCCTGCAGGCCGCGATCCTCAGGCGGCTCAAGCCGGACGGGCGCGGCGTCACCGTCGTCGGCGACGACGCGCAGGCGATCTACAGTTTCCGCGCCGCGACCGTGCGCAACATCCTCGACTTCCCGCAGCAATACACGCCGCCCGCCGCGATCGTCACGTTGGAGCGGAACTACCGGTCGACGGCGCCGATCCTCGCCGCGTCGAATGCGGTGATCACGCTCGCGGCCGAGCGTTTCACGAAGAACCTCGTGACCGAACGCGCGGGCGGCGAGCGGCCGCGCATCGTCACGGTGCGCGACGAGGCCGCGCAGGCGCAGTGCGCGGCGATCGCCGTGCTCGCGCATCGCGAGAACGGCATTGCACTTCGACGCCAGGCAGTGCTGTTTCGCACGTCGAGCCACAGCGCAATGCTCGAGCTCGAACTCGCGCGGCGCGACATTCCGTTCGTGAAATTCGGCGGCCTGCGCTTCCTCGACGCCGCGCACGTCAAGGACGTGCTCGCGCTGCTGCGCTGGATCGAGAATCCGCGCGGCCGCCTCGCGGGGTTCCGCGCGCTGCGGCTGCTGGCCGGCGTCGGCGCGGCGACGGCCTCCCGGTGGCTGGACGCGCTGGAGTCGTCCTCCGATCCCGCCGCGACGATGCGGGCGCTGCGGCCGCCTGCTGGGGCTGCCGCCGGCTGGGCGTCGCTGATCGGCGTCTGCGCTTCATTGCGCGCGCAGGGCAGCGCATGGCCGGCGGAGCTCGACACGCTGCTCGCGTGGTACGTGCCGCAGCTCGAGCGGCTCTACGACGATCCGGCAAGCCGCGAGCAGGACCTCGCGCAATTGCGCCGGATCGCGGATACCTACGCTTCGCGCGAACGGTTCCTGACCGAACTCACGCTCGATCCGCCGGCCGCCACCAGTGCGGAAGCCGCGGAACCCATGCTCGACGACGACTACCTGACGCTGTCGACGATCCATTCCGCGAAGGGACAGGAGTGGCAGGCGGTGCAGGTGCTGAACTGCGTCGACGGCTGCATCCCGTCGGACATGGCGACCGGCAGCGCCCGTGAGATCGAGGAGGAGCGGCGCCTGCTGTACGTCGCGATGACGCGCGCGAAGGACCACCTGACGCTCCTGCTGCCGCAGCGCTTCCACGTCCACCGGCAGGCGGGCGCGGGCGACCGCCACGTGACCGCGTCGCGCAGCCGCTTCCTGACGCGCGCCGTCTGCCTGGAATTCGACGAGGCGAGCTGGCCGCCGCCGGCGTCCGCGGGACCTTCGTCCCCGTGTGCCCCGGGGGTGCGCATCGACATTGCGGCGCGGCTGCGCGACGCGTGGGCGCAGGTGCACGGCACCGGCGACTAGGCCCAGCCGCCGCGGTTCCCGCCTTCGCTGACGTGCATCAAAGCCCAGGAACCGCGATCGGTCCACAGTGGCAGACATGCGCAACGGGCCGCCGGCGCGCGTGTTCCGTGCGCGTGCCCTGACCAAGACCTACCGGGTCGGCGACGTCGAGATCGCCGCGTTGCGGGCGGTCGACCTCGAGATCTTCGAAGGCGAGTTCATCGTGCTGCTCGGTCCGTCGGGAAGCGGCAAGTCGACGCTGCTCAACATCTTAGGCGGCCTCGACACGCCGACGAGCGGAGAAGCCTGGTGGCGCGACCACGATCTCGCCGCGGGTGACGAGGTCGCGCTCACGCGCTACCGGCGCGAGCACGTCGGCTTCGTGTTCCAGTTCTACAACCTGATCCCCAGCCTCACGGTGCGCGAAAACGTGGCGCTCGTCACCGACATCGCGACCCGCCCGATGTCCGTCGACGAGGCGATCGATCTCGTCGGGCTCGTGCCGCGCGGCAATCACTTCCCGTCGCAACTGTCCGGCGGCGAGCAGCAGCGGGTTGCGATCGCACGCGCGATCGCCAAGCGGCCCGACGTGCTGCTGTGCGACGAGCCGACCGGCGCGCTCGACTATGCGACGGGCAAGGTCGTGCTGGACGTGATCGCGCGAGTCAATGCCGACCTCGGCACCACGGCGATCGTGATCACGCACAATGCGGCGATCGCAGGCATGGCGGACCGCGTGCTGCATCTCGCGGACGGCCGCATCACGCATGTCGATCGGAATGCCAGCAAGATCACCGCGGCGGAGCTGTCCTGGTGAAGGCGATCAATCGGAAGCTGTGGCGCGACCTCTGGCACCTGCGAAGCCAGGTCGTCACGGTCGCGCTGGTGGTCGGCAGCGCGTTCTCGGGGTTCGCCGGATCGCTCGCGACTTACCATTCGCTGATCAACGCCCGCGACGACTTCTATGCGTCCGCGCGATTCGCGCACGTGTTCTCCGACATCAAGCGGGCACCGCTGGCGGTCGAGCCGCGCATCCTGGAGGTCCCCGGTGTCGGTGACGCCGAGACGACGATCGTGTACGACGCGACGCTCGACCTGCCCGGCGTCGCGCTGCCCATCGTGGGACGCCTGGTAGCGCTGCCGCTGCCCGCCGAAACGCGGCTCAACAGGCTGGTGATCCGCCGCGGCCGCGCACCGGAACCGGGGGCGGTGGGTGAGGTGGTCGTGTCGGAAGGGTTCGCCGCGACACGCGAATTGCAACCGGGGGATTCGTTCTCCGCGCTGATCAACGGCAGGCGCCAGCCGCTGCGGGTCGTCGGCATCGGCCTGTCCCCCGAGTACATCTACGCGACGCGCGGGGGCGCTTTTCCGGACGATCGCAGCTTCGGCGTGCTGTGGATCGGCCGCCAGGGGCTGGCGGCGGCCACCAACATGGAGGGCGCGTTCAACCACGTGTCGATCCTGCTCGCGCCGGGCGCGTCAGAGCGTGCGGTGATCGATGGCGTGGACCGGCTGCTTGCGCCGTACGGCGGCCGCAACGCCTATGCGCGCGACGAGCAGTTGTCGCACCGGATCCTGAGCCAGGAGATCAACCAGTGGAGGGTGATCGGCACCGTCATTCCCACGATCTTCCTGGCCGTCGCCGCGTTCCTGTTGAACGTGGTGCTTCACCGGCAGGTCGCCATCCAGCGCGGCGAGATAGCCGCATTGAAGGCGCTGGGCTACGGCAACGACGCGATCGCGCGCCACTATCTGGCGCAGGTTGCCGTCATCTGCGCGATCGGCGTCGTCATCGGGCTGGGCGTCGGCTTCTGGTTCGGCGAGGCCGTGACCGGGCTCTACGCCAGGTTCTTCCACTTTCCGTCGTACCGCTTCGAGATGCCTGTCGGTGTGGCATTGGCGGCACTCGCCGTCACGCTTGCCGCCGCGATCGGCGGCGCGCTCACCGCCGTGCGGGCGGCCGCGCGGATGGCACCCGCCGAGGCGATGCGTCCGCCATTCCCCGAAAAGTACCAGCCCACGCTCGTCGAGCGCGCGGGCCTGCAGCGGTTCCTGAGTCCCGCAATGCGGATGACGTTGCGCAACATCGAGCGGCGGCCGCTACGGTCGCTGCTGACGACCGTCGGCATGGCGGCTGCGCTCGCGATCATCGTGTCGGGTCTGTTCTGGCGCGACGCGCTCGACTACATGATCGACGTGCAGTTCGAGGCCGCGCAGCCGGCAGACGTGCTCATATCTCTGGTCGAGCCGCAGGACGCGCGCGCCGGCCGAGAGGTTGCCGCGCTTCCCGGAGTGTTGCTGACCGAAGGGTCGCGCGACGTCCCGGTGCGGCTCGTCGCCGGACATCGGTATTACCGTACCGTCGTGCAGGGCCTTCCGGCCGCCAGCGAACTGCGCCGTCCGCTCAATGCCGACCTTGCGCGCATCCCGATCCCCGCCGAGGGGCTGTTGCTGACGGACCGCCTCGCCGCGCGCCTCGGCGTGGCGCCTGGCGATGCGATCTCGGTCGAAGTGCTCGAGGGTGACCGCCGCGCGCGCGACGTTCCCGTCGTCGGGATCGTGCACGATCTCATCGGACTTTCCGCGTACATGAACCTCGGCGCGCTCAACCGGCTGATGGGGGAGGGTGATACCGTATCGGGTGTCGCCGCGGTGCTCGACGGCAACAGCGACGGTGCCGGCGACGCATTCTTCCGACGTCTGAAGGAGCTTCCGCGCGTCGCCACGGTGGCGAGCAAGTTCGCGATGATGCAGAATTTCCGCGAGTCGACGGCGCGCAACATCCTCTTCTTCACCGGCGTGCTGACGGCCTTCGCCTCCGTGATCGCCGTGGGCGTCGTCTACAACAATGCGCGGATCGCGCTGCAGGAGCGCGCGTGGGAGCTCGCGAGCCTGCGCGTGCTGGGATTCACGCGCGGTGAGGTCTCGACCTTCCTGCTCGGCGAGCTGGCGCTCGAGCTGATGGCCGCGATTCCGCTGGGCTGCGTAATGGGCTATGCGCTTTCGTGGGTGATCGTGCGGATGAGCCACAGCGACATGATCGCGATACCGGTGATCGTCGAGCCGCGCACGTACGCGTTTGCGACGATCGCGATCGTGGCCGCCGGCTGCGTGAGCGCGCTGATCGTCCGGCGGCGCATCGACACGCTCGACCTCGTTGCGGTTCTGAAGACACGCGAATGATGACGAATCGACGCTGGATCACGCGCGGATCGTGGCTGCTGCTGGCGACGCTTGCCATCGGCGCGCTGGTGTGGGCATTTCTGCCGGCGCCCGTCGACGTGGACGTGGTGGCCGTCGCCCGCGGCCCGTTCGTGAAGACCGTCGACGAAGACGGCAAGACGCGCGTGCGCGAGCGCTACGTCATCTCCGCCCCGCTCGCAGGGCGCCTGCTGCGCGTCGCGCTCAAGGTCGGCGACGACGTGCAGGAAGGCGCGTTGGTGGCGACGCTGGTGCCGAGCGCGCCGGCGTTTCTCGACGTGCGCACCGAGCGCGGGCTCGCCGAGCGCGTCGGCGTGGTCGAGGCTGAGCAGCTGCGCGCGGAGGCGGCGGTGGAGCGCGCGACCGTGGCGCTCACGCAGGCGCAGTCAGACCTGGCGCGGGCGGCGACGCTCGCGCAGCAGGGGTTCACGTCGAAGCAGGGCCTCGAGCACACGCAGCAGGAGGTCGAGTTCAAGGCCAAGGAATTGAAGGTCGCGCAGTATGAAGCGCACGCCGTGACCCATCAGGTCGCATTTGCGAAGGCGGCGCTCGCGCAGGCGCGCGGCGGCGCGGGCGGCGCGCGCGACCAGGGTTGGGCGATCCGGGCGCCGATCGCCGGTCGCGTACTGCGCGTCGCGCAGGAGAGCGAGGCCGTGGTCCAGGTCGGCGCCCCCATCGTCGAGCTCGGCGACCCGCGCAATCTCGAAGTCGCCGTCGACGTGCTGACGACCGACGCCGCGCTGATCGCACCCGGACAGCCCGTCGAGCTCGACCGCGGCGGCGGCGCGGCCGCGCTCGCGGGGCGCGTACGACGCGTCGAACCGGCGGCGTTCACCAAGGTCTCGGCGCTGGGCGTCGAGGAACAGCGCGTGAATGTCGTCATCGACCTCGTGTCACCGCCCGCGCAGTGGGCGGACCTGGGCGATGCGTTCCGCGTCGATGCGCGCATCGTCGTGGAGCGGCGCGACGATGCGGTGACGATCCCGGTCAGCGCGCTATTCCGCCACGACGGCGGCTGGGCGGTCTTCGCGGCACGCGATGGCCGCGCTCGCCTGCAACCTGTGCAGATCGGGTCGCGCAGCGGCGTGACGGCGACCGTCGTGCGCGGGGCCGAACCCGGCGACCTGGTCATTGCCTATCCGACGGACGCGATCGCCGACGGCGTCCGCGTGCGTCCGCGCGCACAGCGGGCGCGCGCGGGCTGAACCGCAGTCGGACCCACGTGCTGCCGCGGGTCCCTTCCGCGCTGCGGCGCCTCGCGCCCGTCACCGCCGGTTCGCGCATCGCTTAGACTTGCCGGAGGGCGTCGCGTCGGCGCGACACGCGAAAGGAGCGAACACCAATGGAGAAGCGCAGGCTGGGCCGGACCGGATACGACGTCGCGCCTCTCGCATTCGGCGGCAACGTGCTGGGCTGGACCGCGGACGAGCCGACGTCCTTCGCGCTGCTCGATGCGTTCGTCGCGGGCGGCGGCAACCTGATCGACACGGCGGATTCGTATTCGCGCTGGGCGCCGGGGCATGCGGGCGGGGAATCGGAGACCGTCATCGGACGGTGGATCGCGCGCCGCGGGCGGCACGACGACGTCGTGATCGCGACGAAGGTCGGCTCCGACATGGGGCTGGGCTACAAGTGCCTGCGGCGCGACCACATCCTCGAGGCGGCCGAGGATTCCTTGCGGCGACTCAATGTCGACGCCATCGACCTCTACCAGTCGCACTGGGACGACGAGACGACGGCGTTCGACGAGACGCTCGAGGCCTACGCACTGCTGATGAAGCAAGGCAAGGTGCGGGCGATCGGCGCGTCGAACCTGACGGCCGAGCGGCTTGCGTCGGCGCTCGCGGCGAGCGATCGGACCGGGCTGCCGCGCTACGCGACGCTGCAGCCGCACTACAACCTGTACGAGCGCCATTCCTTCGAGGGGCCGCTTTCGGACCTGTGCATCCACGAGGGGCTGGGCGTGATTCCGTACTTCGCGCTGGCGTCGGGGTTCCTCACCGGCAAGTACCGTTCGGAGGCGGACTTCGACAAGAGCCAGCGCGGCGGCGGCATGCACAAGTTCCTCAGTCCGCGCGGCTTCCGCATCCTCGCGGCACTCGACGCCGTGGCCGCGCGGTACCAGGCGACGCCGGCGCAGATCGCGCTCGCGTGGCTCATGGCCCGTCCCGGCGTCACGGCGCCGATCGCGAGCGCGACGTCGGTCGCGCAGCTCGACGCATTGCTTGCCGCGACACGTATCGTGCTTGACGTGGACGCGCAGCGCATGCTCGACGACGCAAGCGCGGCGGCCGAATCGGCCTGACGTGCGGTCGGCGTCACGGATGCCGGGTGGACCGCTGCGCGCGTAAATGCGACGATCTCACCTTTGCCCGAGGCGCCGTTGCGCCGGGCACGTCGGAGAATCACTGGATGGCCCGCTATCGTTTCCGCGGCAACGCGCCGCAGGTGCCCGAGTCCGCCTACGTCGCGGACGACGCGACGCTGATCGGCCGAGTGGTCCTGGGCGAGCGCACGAGCGTGTGGCCGCACGCGGTGATTCGGGCCGACTCGGAGCCGATCGTCATCGGCGACGGCAGCAACGTGCAGGACGGCGCCGTGCTGCACGTCGATCCGGGCGTGCCGATGCAGATCGGCCGCAACGTGACCGTCGGGCACCAGGTGATGCTGCACGGCTGCACGATCGGCGACGGCTCGCTGATCGGCATCCAGGCGATCGTGCTCAACCATGCAGTGATCGGCGCCGAGTCGCTGGTCGGCGCGGGCGCGATCGTCACGGAGGGGAAGACGTTCCCGGAGCGCTCGCTGATCCTCGGCGCCCCCGCGAAGGTGGTGCGCGCGCTCACCGACGCGGACCTCGCGATGCTGCGGCACGCGGCGGAGACGTACATGAAGCGCCGTGACTTGTACAAGACCGAGCTCGAGCGCATCGACTGAAGTCCGGCCACCGCGCCGGTCCGCCACCGTCACGCCCGCCATTGGAGGCCCGCATGTACGTTCCCGCGCACTTCGCGGAAAACGACCCCGACGTCCTGCGGGCGCTCGTAGCCGCGCATCCGCTCGGCACGTGGGTGACCTGGGCCGACGGCGAGCTCCTCGTCAATCACGTCCCGTTCCTGCTCGAGCGCGAGCGCGGACCCCATGGAACGCTCGTCGGCCACGTCGCCCGCGCGAACCCCGTCTGGCAGCGGTTCTCGCCGACCGTCCCGTCCGTCGTCGTGTTCCAGGGCGCCGACGCCTATATCTCGCCGTCGTGGTATCCGAGCAAGCAGGCGCACGGCAAGGTGGTGCCGACGTGGAACTACGCGCTCGTCCACGCGCACGGCATCCCGCGCGCGATCGAGGACCGTGCATGGCTGCACGCGCTCGTCGCGCGCCTCACCGACACGCACGAGGCGAAGCAGCCCGCGCCGTGGCAGGTCGCCGACGCGCCCGCCGAGTACATCGACAGCATGCTGGCGGCCATCGTCGGCATCGAGATTCCGGTCACGGCGCTGGTCGGCAAGTGGAAGGTCAGCCAGAACCGGGCCGCGGCCGACATGCAGGGCGTCGCCGCAGGACTGCGCGCGCGCGACGATGCGGGTGCGGCGGACATGGCGGCGCTGGTGCAGATGCACGCGGCCGCAAAGGGCCGGGGTCCGAACGGATGAGGTCGTACGGCCCGAGCATTGAAGGCGGCGGACGACGACCATGACCGATCATACCGCCGGCACCGACGCACCCGGCGCGCATCGGGAGAGATTCGTATGACGGATTCGCTGCCGCTCGCCGGCATTCGCGTCGTCGAGTTCGTGCACATGGTGATGGGGCCGACGTGCGGCCTCCTGCTCGCGGACCTGGGCGCCGACGTCATCAAGGTCGAGCCCGTTCCCGACGGCGACAACACGCGCCGACTCACCGGATCGGGGGCCGGCTACTGGCCGACGTACAACCGCAACAAGCGCAGCCTCGCCGTCGACGTCAAGTCGCCCGAGGGCATGGACGTCGTGCGGCGGCTGCTCGCGACGGCCGACGTCGTGACCGAGAACTTCCGCCCGGATGCGATGGACAAGCTCGGGCTGGGCTTCGCGGCGGTGCAGGCGCTCAATCCGCGGATCGTCTACGTGTCGATGAAGGGCTTCCTGCCGGGGCCGTACGACCACCGGACGGCGCTCGACGAAGTGGTGCAGATGATGGGCGGGCTCGCGTACATGACGGGCCCGGAAGGCCGGCCGCTGCGCGCGGGAGCGTCGGTCAACGACGTGATGGGCGGGATGTTCGCCGCGTACGGCATCCTCGCCGCGATCATCGAGCGGGGCCGCACGGGCCGCGGCCAGTACATCCAGAGCGCGCTGTTCGAGAACACCGTGTTCCTCGTCGCGCAGCACATGATGCAGGCACTGGTGACGGGCCGGCCCGCGGCGCCCATGCCGAGCCGGCTGTCGGCGTGGGCGGTCTACGACGTCTTCGCGACCGTGGAAGGCGAGCAGGTGTTCGTCGGCGTCGTCAGTGATTCGCAGTGGACCGCGTTCTGCGGGGCGTTCGGATTCCCGGACCTCCTGGCCGACGCGAGCCTGAAGCAGAACACGCAGCGCGTGCACGCGCGCGAGCGCTTCCTGCCGCAGGTCCGCGCGCGCCTGGCCGAAATGACGAAGGCGGAACTGATGGACCTGTGCGAACGCACGGGCCTGCCGTTCGCGCCGATCCGCAAGCCCGAGGACCTGTTCGACGATCCCCACCTTGTCGCATCGGGCGGGTTCGCCGACATCACGCTCGCCGACGGCCGCGCGGCGCGCGTGCCCAAGCTGCCGCTCGAAATGGACGGCCGCCGCTTCGGCGCGCGCGGCAGTCCGCCGGGCGTGGGGGAGGACACGGCGGCGCTGCTGGCCGAACTCGGGTACACGGACGACGCGGTACGCACGCTGGCCGCGAACGGAATCATTGCGCGCTGAAAGACCGCACTGCAATTGCGTGTACGCGTTGGAACGTCCGCAGGTCGGCGCCGAAGTGGAATCCTTTGATCGTGTTCGCGCCCGTGCCGCGCGGGCAGGTCGGCGCGTTGGTACACTAGCCTCGATCCCGCGGCCTGCACGCGGGCAGCCACGGCTCCTCGAGGACAACGACATGGCAACGACACGCTCGCGGACGAAGGTGAAGCGGCCCACCGAGCAGGAAGCGGCCGAAGCGGTGCGCACGCTGATTCGCTGGGCGGGCGACGATCCGGCGCGCGAAGGTCTCCTCGACACGCCGATGCGCGTCGTGCGCTCGTACCGCGAGTTCTTCGCCGGCTACGGTCAGGACCCGAACGCGATCCTCGCGCGCACGTTCAGCGAAGTCGAGGGCTACGACGAGATGATCGTGATGAACGACATCCGCTTCGAGAGCCATTGCGAGCACCACATGGTGCCGATCATCGGCAAGGCGCACATCGGGTACCTGCCGGACCGCCGCGTCGTGGGGATCTCGAAGCTGGCGCGGCTCGTCGACATCTACGCGCGGCGACTGCAGATCCAGGAGAAGATGACGGTGCAGATCGCCGACACACTGCAGAGCGTGCTGCAGCCGAAGGGCGTGGCCGTCGTGATCGAGGCGGCGCACCAGTGCATGACGACGCGCGGCGTGCACAAGCCGGGAGTTGGACTCGTGACCAGCCGGATGGTCGGCGCGTTCCGCACCAACGCGGCGACGCGGCGCGAGTTCTTTGCGACGATCGGCCTGACTGCGCGCGGCGGTTTGCCGAACACGTAAGCGCGACGCGAAATGGCCCGCGGGCCATCGCCATGTACCAAAGACTGGCGCGGGGGCATGGCCAATGGCGATGTCCACCTCCATCCCGTTGCGGCGCGCCGGTTCGCGCCGCGGGGATCCGCTTCGCTCGAGGTCAAGGGGCATCGCGGACCCGAGTCTTGGGCTGATCGGAATGTAACGCACACCGATTGGACTGGATGGACGTGGCAGTCGTTTTCGCGCTTCTACGAAAACAGGCTAATAGGCCCTACTACACGCAGACGAGCTATCCACAGACCATGCGATTACTTGTTAATACAGCGGGTTACGTGGTGATTGCCGGCGCGGTGACGGAAGGCTTTCCGTCGGTTCGGATGTCCAATTCTTGTTAGGCCACAAGTCGTGATGCGCCGCGCCCTAAACGTACTTGCCCTAGGCACGTTGCTTATTGTCGCGACGCTGGCCTTATTCGGGGGGATGCCGAGGACACCTTCGGTTGTTTTCGGCCCGCTGTTCGCAGGTTTTCCTGCCATCGCGCATTGCATCGCAGGCGTGCTAGCTTGGAAGTCGGGCGAGTTGCGCGCCACTGCGACTGCGGCAATTGTCGGACTTTCCCTGTCCTCGATCGCGTTGTTTGCGTGGATCGTAATTGACGCGCTGTTCTTCGAGATGATCGCGAACGGTAATGTGGATGTCACTAACAAGGGAATCGCTGTCTTGTATCTTGCTGCAGCGATTCTGCCCATTTCATCGGTCGTCAACATGGGTTATTTCGGCAAGACATTGAATAGAGCCGTTTCACGCATCCATGTGGCCTAACCCGGCGTATATGGACTTCCCCCGCAGGGCAAGAGGTTGATCGATAGTTGTGGCAATAGGGGTGAGCCTGCAGTCGTATATCCGGCATCTGAAGTGGGCTCATGATGGCCCGTGCCGACATGGAATCTGCGGACCCCGCTGCGCCAATCGCTGCAAGCGGCAAGCGTGAAGCTGCCGGCAGAGTTATCGGCGTCAAGCGAGGTGGGGACGACCCGGTTTGCCATGATGGGCGATCAATCTCTACGCAAGGCTCGGGGTGGTCGGGACGCGTGGCACGGTTATTCAGGCCGGCAGTGCGAACGCGGTGCGGGTGCTCTTCTTCTGGAGATGGGCGGCGCCGTAGGGTTCGCCGTCACGCGGCGTCGCGTAACAAATGCGCGCGAGCTTGTTGGCGAGCGCGCAGGTTGCCTTGTTGTGATTGGAGCGGCGTTGCACGCCCAGCGCCCATTGCCGCAGGCCATCGACGGTCTTGCCGGCGTGCGTGGCGACGCTGGCGGCGCGCAGCACCGAGCGCGCGCCGTGGGTGAGCAGCATGCGCAGGTAGCGGTCGCCGCGCTTAGAGATGCGCCCGAGATGGCGAGTGCCGCCGGACGAATGCTCCTTCGGCGTGAGGCCGAACCAGGAGGCGAAGTGCCGCGCATCACGAAAGTGGCTGACCTCGCCGGAAGTCGCTGCCACCATCGCCGTCGCGGTCAGCAAGCCGACGCCGGGAATCGACAGCAGCGTGGTGCACGCCGGCGACTGGCGGGCCAGCGCGGTCAACTCGCGTTCGAGCTGCGCGATGCGCAACTCCAGCAGCCGGATTTCCTCGACCAGCAACGTCATCGTCCCCCGGATGAGCGTCGGCACCGCCGCATGCGGATCGGCGAGCACGCGGCTGATCTGCTCGACGCCGAGGCGACTGCCTTGTGCGATGACGATGCCGAACTCCCGGCAGAAGCCGCGCAGCGCGTTGATGCGGCTGGTGCGCGTGCCCATCCACAGCGAACGCGTGCGATGCAATCCTTGCAGCGCTTGCTGCTCGATCGATTTGACCCGCACTGGCACGATCTCGGCACAGCGGGCCGCTTCGAGCAGGGCGCAGGCGTCGGCGGCATCGGTCTTGTTGCGCTTGACGTAGGCACGGATGTAGGTCGCCGGCAGCAGGCGCACCTCGATTTCCCGCGCGTTGAGCCAGCGCGCCCAGTGGTGCGCCGAGCCGCAGGCTTCCATCACCACCAGACCGACTGCATGGTTGGCGAACCAGCGCTCGAACTGGGTGCGCGTAAGGCGATGCGATTCGACCACCCGCCAGGAGCCATCGGCGACGGCGAGCTGGAACACCGATTTCGCCAGATCCACTCCCACAATCGGCAAAGCAGCGGTAGCATTCATGTCGGACTCTCCTTGGTTGCGCTGACACCCC
>Ga0209253_10004212_pt1 | contig 12558 bp, 13 predicted proteins | sample FrelakmetBRP12BR_FD_187145 | JGI IMG/M metagenome (GOLD analysis project Ga0209253, IMG submission 187145) | Freshwater lake sediment microbial communities from the University of Notre Dame, USA, for methane emissions studies - BRP12 BR (SPAdes)... | ecosystem: Environmental > Aquatic >...
AGCCAATCTCTGCTCAGCCAATCTCTGCTCAGCCAATCTCTGCTCAGCCAATCTCTGCTCAGCCAATCTCTGCTCGGCCAATCTCTGCTCGGCTAATCTCTGCTCAGCCAGTTTCGCTTGATGTGCTACTGCGGCTTCATCAAACGATGGCGTCAGAATACGTTCTTCCTGCTGCATCCACTCACCCACTGCTTCAGTTTCTGGTGCCGGCACACTCATTTGTATCTTGGCGGGTTCCTGAACGGATATGCCGATACCAGGGCGATCGTCGCTGCGCATATCAGTTTCATGAGGGGGCTGCGGATGGACAGACTCTTCTGCAGCTGACTGCCGCAACTCGGCATCAAGATTGTCATCGTGGAATGCGTGCAGTTTTCCGGTTGCGGACATGCGCATCTCGGGCGACAGCGCGGGCAGGAATTTCTTGATCAGCGATTTTTCAAAATGCACGGCGATCGCCGCGACATTCAGGATCAATCGTGCTGCATCCTCATCCGGATAGCATCCGTACAACAGATTGTGCGGCAGGCTGATCGGCACTGCCCGATGCAAGTCCATTTCCAGCTTGCGCTCTCCAAATATGGTTTCCGTGACGACGAAGGCACGGAAATCGCCGTTTCGCATCAGCATCATGCGCCATTCCGGTTTGCACAGCGAATGCCGGCCGAACATCATTGCCAGGTCCAGTACCGGAAGAATCTCGCCATGATGTTCGATCACCCCCATCACGATCATGGGTGCACCGGGTATCGTCCGGCATGGCCGGTAAGCTGTTACCTCTGTCATCTCATCACGGGGAAGAGCGTGGCGCACACCCAGCAGCGAGAATTCTTCGATGATGACATCCTGCATGAAGAACTGCGAGGGGAATTGCGAATCCGGCGCGTAACGCTGCCGCAACGGCTTTTCGTCGGCCAGGCTGGCCGGTGCCGACAAGGCCCTCGCAACATCGATAAGCGGAATCAGTTCGCCGGAATGGACCACCACCTGCTGCATCCATGGTGTGCGGGCCAGCATCGGCAGCGACCGCGTCTCGACTTCGGCAACATCGAGGGTGCCTTCATCGCGTTCCACCAGCAAGCCGAAAACAGCATCGCCGATCCCGGCCTGAAGCATTTGCACCTCCGCAGGCACGCTTTGCCCGGCTATGCGCTGGGCCATGTCGATCATGGTCAATATCTGCCCGTTGTGGCTGGAAATACCACGCAGGTACGGCAGCCGATAAGGTAATGGCGTGATCTCGCCCGGATCGACTATCTGCTGTTCCAGCTCCGCACCCGTCAGCGCGTATCGTTCGCCTGCGATACTGATCAGGCGAAAGCGTGTTGCTGCCGGATGATCTGCGCGTATAGCCAGCGACTGGGGCAGCGCGCCTGCCCCGGCGTTTGGCTGAATCACCCAGGAATAGAGTTCATGGATATTGATTAACGGCACGGCAATGCCATCGACGCTGGCGCACTGGTCAAGCAATATTGTCCTGAGATAGTCCGGCATCGGCGCGACGGCTTCGGCGGGAACCGGCCGGGAGCGCAGCTCGCCACTGACCACAAAACCCAACCGCTCATCGCCGCGCGCAGCGAGAAGTATCGATCCCCGCTCAAGATTGCGCGTAGGCGGCAAACCGATGCAGACCTGGAGGTCTGCCAGCACCACGCTGTGCCCCTCCTCCATCATGACTCCGGCAATGCGGGGCGGTGTGAGCGGGATATGGTGAAAGGCGTCAATATCCCGGACGGACTGGATTTCGTCCTTCCAGATTCCGTAAGATATGCCGTCAAGGAAAACGAGAAATAACTCTCTCATGGGCTGCAAGTGTGATGCGTGCGCGCTGCTTCGTCAATGTTCGAATCAGCCTTCTGGCGATTGACATATTGACGCACTGCGATGCCGAGCCGATCAGCTGCAGCCCGCCCCGCCGATTTCAGATGATGTACCCAAAACACGTATATTTTCGCCCGGCGTCATGCAAGAATCACAAAAGCGAAACTCAAGCAGTGGATCGAACCATGGAAAATCTGATCGAAGTCGAAAACCTGCACTACTCTTATGGCCCGCACCAGGTGCTGAAGGGCATCAACCTCACCATCCCGCGCGGCAAGATCGTCGGGATCATGGGCACCAGCGGATGCGGAAAATCAACACTGCTGCGCCACTTCGGCGGTCAGTTGCGCCCGTTGCAGGGCAGCGTGAAATTCATGGGGCAGGTTGTCCATCAGCTCGGCACCGTCGAACTGTACAAAATGCGTCTGAAAATGGGCATGATGTTTCAGGTTAGTGGCTTGTTCACCGACATGTCGGTTTACGACAACCTGGCCTTCCCGTTGCGGGAGCACACCGATCTGCCGGAAGAGATCATCCATGATCTGGTGCTGATGAAGTTGCATGCAGTCGGATTGCGCAATGCCAGAAACCTGATGCCGAGCGAGCTATCCGGTGGAATGGAGCGCCGCGTGGCGCTGGCGCGCGCGATTGCCACCGATCCCCCGCTGGTCATCTACGACGAGCCGTTTGCCGGACTCGACCCGATCTCGCTCAACACCATCGCCAACCTGATACGCACGCTGAACGATGCGCTCGGCATAACCTCGATCGTGGTGACCTATGATCTGATGTCCTCGCTCAAGGTCGTCGATTATCTGTATTTCATCTATAACGGCGTAGTAGTCGCGCAGGGCTCCGTGGACGAAATGCTCAATTCGCAAGACCCCTCCGTCCACCAGTTCCTGCATGCCGAGCCGGACGGCCCGATCTCCTTCCAGTTCCCCAGCAAACCCTATACGGAAGACTTGAACATCAACGCCTGACGTGCCGCAGCAGCACATTGTGCTTGCGGGCTCAAAACAAATCGACTCCGGCACCGCGACTTGGTCAGTAATGCTGAGATTTGGAGTGAAGCAAACTGATTGCGGCATAGAACACAGCCTGTGAGATCTCGACGCCGTAGCAAAAGAATCTTGTCAGGTAAGCCCGGTAGATGTGCCCGTTGATTTTATAGGTTTCACTCATGATCGCTGCTCCAGGGATCTTGCCTGGACGATCGAGCTTGTTCTGTCACGATAAACTTCTGGCTCTGCCCTGACTATTACCCACTTCTTGCAGCATGTATCCCCTTTACATCCGGAATCACCGTTCGCTAGCGCACACAGCATCACCCACACGCGGCGATCGTGAAGCAGCTGGTACAGAGCTCGCAGCCGATCTCCTTGATCAGCCTGGCTGTCGCATTCCTTTTAGTTCTGATGGTGACATCCCGGCAGTATTTGGTGCTTGGCCCAATAGTTAATGCTCATCAATTGCCGTTTTCAGGAAGCCTGCATTTTGTGCGAAAACTTCAGGATGATGAACTCTGCCGGTCGTACCACTGCCATACCAATCTCGACGATCATGCGCCCCTCCAGGATATCCTGTGCGTTCATCGTCACGCCCAGGCCGCAATTCACGAAGAAAGCTTCCTTGGCGGTAGCACCGGCCAGCGCGCCTGCGCGCCAATTCTGCACGAGATAGTTCTCGATCACGCCGCGCACCTTGTTCCATGTGTTGGCATCGTTGGGCTCGAATACCACCCAATTGGTGGATTTCTTAACCGATTCTTCAACCATGTTGAAAAAACGACGCACCGATATGTAACGCCACTCGTTGTCGTTGCCGGCCAGCGTGCGAGCCCCCCAAACCAACGTACCTTTGCCAGGAAATGCGCGGATAACGTTAACGGATCTGCCGGTGGACACATCGACGTTGAATGCTCCCTGTTGTACGTCGTTCAAACGGACCACCGGTTCTACTACACCGTTCAAACTGACGTTGGCAGGTGCCTTCCATACACCGCGGGTACTGTCGATTGCAGCGTAGATGCCGGCAATTGCCCCGCTGGGAGGCACAATGACGTAGTGATTCAACAAAGCCGCCTTGGCGGCGTTGCAGGTGGCCAGGGACGAAATGCGCAATGAAGCAAGCGTGACTGGCGCATTCGTATCCACCGTGACGTTGACATTGCTTTCGTCCGGCAGCACATAGTGATTAGTATTGGAACGCAGATAGGGGTAATACAGAGCGCCGAATTTCAGATTATTGCTGCCGACGCGTGCGCGATTATCCGCCAGCGCAGCAGCATCTTGAGAAACACCGCCGTCGAAGAGATCAAGAATCGAGAAACGGTCTTTCAAATTGCCGCACTGTGACAGCATCGCCTGCGCCAGCGTATTGTATCCGGCGCCACCCAGACGTACGGCTTCGGGGCAGACCAGCAGCGTCGGCTCATCTTCCAGCCGCACTGCATCCAGGCCGCGCTCGAAATCGGCAAGTTCGATGGTGTCGGTGTAACTGCCGACAGAAGTGATGTAGCATTCCCCACCACAGTTGTCGAAGAACATCTTGACCGCGTAGTAAAGGAAATAGGTGGTCGGCGGCGCTGTGACGGTTGCGCGAAAGCCCGTGTCCTCTGATATCAGTGTGACATTGATGACGGGTGCATCGGGTGCCCCGTAATACTGCTGGTACTCGGCGAAGTTGTGAATTCTTGTGGGGCGGTTATGCAGGTCGTCGTCAACCTTGCGCGCCCGCTCGGTGTAACCGATAAAAGCAGGGATCGCAGTTTCGACCTGCGCCACCGGGGGAGGCAAAGTGGAAATGCCTTCAACATATACGCCGGGTATGCGGTAAATCATAAGTTATTTACTTGCACGCCTGGTTTGCATTGAAACCGCAAATTATGCCCCCGCTTGTCAGCGACTACGAATTCTCGACTTCCATGCCCTCGTGGACGATCTCGAGTGTCTCCATCATCGGTTCGCTGCTCGTCGCGCTGAGGGTTGAGTAGTCAAGCCGTACCGGGAAAGCATTGCGGAATTTCCACGTCACCGCGGGTGCGTGCTGTTCATCCAGCAGGGAAATCATGATATCGCGCCGTTCAGTCGTATTGAGTTGTGCAATCGAGAACCAATTGAAGAACTCGTTATCACCTTTGACGACAGCGCGTTTAAGAATGAGGGGCGAGAACTTGAATTGTCCGGGCATTACCCTGGCGCTGTTATCCTTCGATGCGCCATCGCGAATGTGCGGGGCATCCATTCCCATGGTAAGTCCGGACACTTCGCAGAAACCGATATTGCTACCGCCCCATTGAACTGAGAAATGGTTTCGTGGCAATGGATATGGATAATGCATACAAAGCCTCCTTATCTGGCGTGTGATGAAATGGCAAATTCTTCTGCAGGACATTATTGATAAAACCGATGCTGGAAAATACCGTCTTTGGCAAGAAAGGCAGAACCTGTAACCATGCTCATTTCATGCGCGGCAAACTGTCCGGACTGACGAGTGTCTCATGGACAGGAAATATAACCTCACAATTCAAAGTATCTTGAAATATGAGCCCTGTCAATTTACGAAGTCGTACATTACCTAGCATCCTCGCCGATAACACTGTTCCGCCTACCGTCAATTATCACCTCAAATCTGTGGCTTGGCCGTTTACCAGACGGGTGTGTAAACGCCAGCTTCAATTCATCTGGATCTTTGCCTTGACGCGCAGCGCCTTGATCGCCTTTTCCAATTCAGGTTGCTGCAGACTCTGCTTGAGCTGGTCCTTCACATCATCGAATTGGGGGTACTGGGCGGGACGGGTGTCATCGAGGCGGATGACGTGCCAGCCAAACTGGGATTGCACCGGCGTGTCGGTGTATTGACCCTTCTCGAGTTTCACCATGGCGTCCGAGAACGGTTTCACATAGCCGCTCGGCGCATTCCAGTCGAGTTCGCCGCCGCTGTCCTTCGTGCCGGCATCCTTCGACGCCTTGGCCAGTTCCTCGAACTTCTCGCCGTTCTTCAGCTTGGCGATGATACCCTTCGCCTCGTCTTCCGTATCGAGCAGAATGTGGCGCGCCTTGTAATCCTTCTCGTCGGACTCGGAGCGGAGCTTGTCATATTCGGCTTTAGCCACCGCGTCGCTCACCGGATGAGTCTTCAAGTAGTCCTGCGCAAAGGCATTGGCGAGCGCCTGCATACGCTGGATTTCGAGTTGCGCTTTCAGTTCGGGACTCTTGCCCAGCCCTTTCTTGCCGGCTTCCTGCGCGAGGACTTCCAGCTCGATCAGGCGGTCGGTGATAGTGGCGCGCAGCTCTTTGCTGTCGGGGATGCCCTGCTGGATTTGCGCCTTGACGATGACATCGACGTGCGCCTTGGAAATGGCGATACCGTTAACAGTGGCCACCTTGGCTGGCGCGGGCGCAGCAAACGCCGCGGCGGACATGGCCAGCCCGGCGATAATGGCGACGACTTGCAAGAAACTGCTACTCATGGAATTCCTTTCGAAAGGTTGGATTAGTACAAACAGGGAGGCTTCACCTATATTCATCAATACCATTGCGATGCCAATTGGCTGGAGTTAGATGTCAAAATAAAGCAAATGATCATTTGCATTGAACCAGCATGGTTGTGGTGGTATCAGCCTTGATTTCCAACTTGCCAGCATTCCCCACCTTGGTCAGTTCATCGTAACGGTCTGAATTGCGATCGATCAAATTGTAGCCACTCGGACAAACGTCGGCCGCTTTCTCAGTGCAAGCACTTTTTGCGGCATTTCCACACTTCACCAGATAGGCAATTTCACCGTTAGGCCCTTTAACCTGGCTGGCACTGGCACAGCCAGCCAATACAACCAACACCATCAAGAGCAAGTTTTTCATGTATCTCTCCTTTCATAACGAACAAATCAAAGGGGTCGACCCCATTTGATTTGAGCTGCTGTTATTCCTTCGGCCAGTAAGCGGTAGCGATGCCTTCGCCCAGGTCGGCCTCGATCAGGCGGCGGCGTACCTCAATCAAGCGCCCGATCAGCGCGGGTTCATGCGCAGCATAGGCATCTGCATCCGGGATGCGATTCACCACGACACCGAGCAGCTCGGTGATCGCATTGCCGATGGAATTCTGGCTGATGGTCACGATCAGTTTTCCCGCATCGTTGCGGTAGATCAGCTGCTTGAACGCCGGCTGCCAGCGTATCGCATTGGCATATTTCGCATCCACGATGCAGTGGTCGCGCACCTTTTTCGCCGTCTTCATAAAATCATTGTTGAACAGCAGCACGCTTTCCACCTGCTCCGGGAAATAGACGTCCGGCAGCATAGGCGCGTTGTGCGTGGAGACCTGCGAAAAGAAAGTGCGGTAGAAGTCGATGAAGCCTTTCAACACCTCGTCGTATTCTCTCCAGAAATGCACATCCTTGAGCGCCGCCGCCCCACCCTGCATCTCCCAGCTGGGCAATCCCTGCGGATATCCGGTCAGCCCGATGCGGGCATCGGCTCCACTCACCGGCTTCAGTATCTTCAGATTCAGCGCCCTGTCGAAAAACTCGCGATACACATCGCGCATGTATGCCTGAAACAGGCTGTGCTGGCCGCCATCGGTCAGATTGGGATTGCCGGCATCGGCCAGCTTGGCGTTGCGCAGCGACTCCTTGGGAAAAACCACAAAGTGGTTATGCAGCATGCGGATGCTCGGCACACCCGGAGAAGTCAGCGGCCAGGTCGCATCCAGACTCGCCTCGCCCGCCAGGATCAGCGCTTCATCCGGATCGGGATACTGCTCCAGCATGTAGGCGATGATGATCTGGTTCATCCGGTTCCACACATGCTTCACGTTATCCGCGACCTGCGTGCGCCGCACCGGCCGCCCCAGCGGATTGAGGATAGTCTTGGCGGTGTTGTAGATGATCGAGCAATCGAACTCGGTGCTGTGTCCCAGCGCCTTGCGATACAGCAACAGATTTTCCTGATTTGTCAGCAAACCATTGTTGTTCACCAGATCGTTCAGGTTTTCCGTACTGTTGAAGAACTCGTTGTGCTTCATCCCCTCCGGCACATCCAGAGGAATAGACCTGAACGGGGTCAGTATCTCGCGCGGACCTGATTGCGTCGTGTCGTTCATATTCTGAAAATGTCGTCTTCGATTACGCTATTCAGGAACCGAGGTCCCGGATTTTATTTGTACCCCATTCCATATCTACTTTTATTACAGATCAAGTTCATCCCCAAGGGATGCGGTCGCGATCTCGAACTCGCCCATGATCTTCTGCCAATCGCTTCCCGGGTGGGTGCCAACATAGTCCAGGAACGAGGCGTCCGGATCGTTCATGAGGATGGCGACAGCGTAGCCATCGACGTTGTCCCTGACTTTCATGATCGCATCGTATCTGGTGCCGCTGGCAAGGGGATCGTCGATCACAACAGGCGCCGCATCGAAGAACACCCTGGGGATATTGCTGAGAAGCGTCGGCGTAAAGTCGGATTTGAGGGCTGACTTTGCCGCGTCAAAACTCCGGGATTCGGAGAAATGCCCGTAGGGGTGGATCTCGAAATACTTCTTTACCGGAGGCATCTTGTCCCGCTCCTGAGCGTCTTCGAAAGCCTCATCGATCTCTGCGCGATCCCCGGCGATGTGATGTATCTGGATGATCAGCGCCTCCGTTATGCGGGTAAATCCCTTAGTCTGAAAATGCCGCACGATGCGTTCGGCTGCGTCATCTGCTGCCTGGGTATAAGGGTTGCTCATTGAAAATAATCCGTGTCCTGGGAAGCGCAGTGTACCTAACCCGTAATGACGCGCCAAGAGCACGGGCGGACAAACGGCATGGCGTGCAGCTTTTCTCCATGATTACAGTCGCCTGCAAAACCGTTACCGTCTATCCGATGAAATTGACCGGGGCAGAGCGGGCAAGGATAATTTTTGCTGGCGAACCTGAACTGTAGACCGTGCAAATCAAACTACCCGGCGGCGATATCTTAGTCGATACGATCCAAACCTACTCCCCCCATCCATTATTTCAGCTCGCTGTTTTCAGCGCGGCGACTGCTGTCATGATCTGGCGGCTCCATGCCATGGAGGGCAAGGGCTTTGAAGGGACTGTGCTCGGCACGCTCATCATGCCCTACTGCTCGGGATTCGCGAATCTTGTCTTCGCCTATGTCATGAGCAAATCTGCGGGCAATGGCGGATTGGTCATTGAAAACAGTCTCGTCAACAATGTCACCAACCTGACATTCATTCTCGGGGTATCTGCGCTATTCGGCTCGGCTGTGGTCCTGCCCAGGACAAAAGCGCTGCAAAAGAAGCATGCGGAATTCTCGCGCATCAACCGACTCAACCTGCTCTTCACCCTGATCGCACTGTTCCTGTTCACCGGAACGCTCTGGGCATTGAGCAATGACAGGGAACTGAACTTCTACGACGGCCTGATCCTGGTTGGCCTGTTCCTGTTCTGGCAGATACTGCACGTATTCGAAGTGCTTAAAGACAACATCCGGAAGGAAAAGACCATCCACTGGTCGATCATCATCGACCTGGTGATCATCGCCGCCAGCGCATGGTGCATCTATTTCTCCATCGACCATCTGGTGGAGTGGGTATCCAAAACGCACAACCCGATATTCAGCTTCGCAAAGATCGGCTGGTTCAGCGGCATACTCATGGTTCTGCCCAACGCATTCATTGCGCTTTATTACGCACACATCGGCAGGCAGGACATCGTCATCAGCTCCCAGATCGGCGACGGACATATCTGCATCCCGATGTGTGTGGGCCTGTTCTCTGTATTCAATACGATCCAGCTTCCGGCTTCTTTCCAGACCGGCGTCTTTATCATCCTGGGGGCCGGGTTGATTCATTTCCTGTCAATTGCCGTCCTGGGGCGCATCCCCCGTTTTGTCGGCGCCGGGCTCATCGGCGTATACGCATACTTCCTGTATAACGGGCTCACTCAGTAGGTAATGATTACCGGCACCCTCCAGAAATCCAATTGAGACAATCGCATGAACGAACAATTGATCAACGTAGGCTCACTTATCAAAGACGCGGATGATGGCCTGACAGCGGGGGAAAAGCTCGGGCTGAAAATACAGTTGTCCGAAAAGATACAGCAGCTCACCGCACTTGAGGAATCCGACCCATTGCAGCGTGCCCGGCTGCAAATGGATATCGCCGAGATACTGAATGTCCTGGAACGCAAAAAAGAAGCATGGGAAATTGCCCGCGAGGCATTTGCAATCTCCATGCAACAAGAATCCTGGCAGGATGCCGTCGAGGCGTGCAACGTGCTTTATCAGGCAGGCCAGGAAGATTCCATCGCGGTGCTGGGCATGGGCATCTGGCTTGCCGTGACCTTTCCGGTTGATCCGGAACTGACAGTGGCCATGCTGGTCCATGCGATCGACGAAATGCCGGACGACTCAGACGGTGCCGCAGTGGCGGCGATTACCGGGCGCTATGTGGTTGATCTGCGCGCCGAGGACGACAAGCATGAGAGTCAGGGCTTCCTTGTCGATAATCTCGTTGCGATGGTAGCCAAGCGCCATAGCCATGTGCAAGACCAGGATGCGATGAACAGGTGGCTGGACAGGCTGGAGCTGCGTGATCCGCAGGTGTTATTGCCGCGCATGGCACGGGTTGTGGATACCATCGTCGGTGACAAATGGTGGTTTGATCGTGATGTATTGCGCGGCAGATTGCCTGAATAGTATTAGCTCAAACTTGAGCTGACACATTCCACTTTTCTTTAGTTGACACTCTCTTCTTTGTAACGGGATTTTCGTGCCTTGTGCCGCTTCCATAGGTACCTCAATGCCAAGGGCATGAAGCAAACGACCAGGCAAACGGAGGTAAGCAAAGATAACACGGCCATACTTGCTTCCGGGGGCCCCTGATAGATCGCATCCGGGTCAGAGCCGAATTTCAAATAGTCCCGGTCAGCCCGATACCGCCCGACGTATATGATCAGCACCCAGAACGAAAGGATCGCTTGCGACCACAAGAAAAATCCCCAATGAACTTTTCTCATCAGCCCGAACAGCGAAACGAACAAACCGCTTAGCAATAAAATCAACAAAGCAGGCCATAACCAAGCGTTGTTCGGCAAGAATGACGGTTGCCTGGCCTCGCCAAACACGATCACCAATGTCGGCAACGTCACCAGGGTGACAAGCACCGATCCGACAAACAGGTTGAAGCGGATTTTCCTATCGGGAACCATTCCTGTCAGTGCGCTAAAAAACTGATCGGTGAAATATGACTGTCCATGTCGCTAGCCGATCTGCGCCAGCAGCACGACATAATTCTTGCCATATTTCTTCGCGCACCTGAGACAGGTGGTGTAATAGAAATACAGTTTGGTGAAGCGCTTGTGAGGCGCAGCGAACGGGGTTTCATGTTGGATATCCTTGGCGGGAAATCAGTCCGACCACTCCTGAGCCGCCGGGGTGGCCGGACTGCAGAAGGTCAGTGGATCAAAGGAGTCTGAGCTAATCCCATTGGCACCCGACCCCGTTAATTCCGCATCCGGATCGCTACTCTTTTTTAACTGTTCCACTTATAAAAGTAAAATCAGCACCTATCAAGCGGGTTATAAAACCTATTAACGAAGTAACATCGGTAGGTGATGTATTCACAGTTACTATTTGACTCTTTTCGGGTACAAGCGCCAAAGCTCTTTTCTGAGTATCTCCGCCAGGAATCTGCAAAAAGAGAATATTGAAATTTTCCGCATGCGCGGAGAAAGCTCCATCTGTGGTTCGCAGGCCAGAACAGGCCGTCAGATTGATCAACGCCATGAACAGTACGATCTTCTTGAACATAATTAAACTCCTCTCGGTTACATTTATCCAGAATTATCCAATTGCAGTTACCAACAATAAAGGTGCCGGATCGGCCCCTTTAATTCTTTGATTCCCGGGGTGCTGACCTAAGGAGTCGCCCATTGGCGTAGCTAACCCGGAATCTCAGGCTCAACGAGTTTCGCGAGTTGCTCAAGCGATTCCTGCCAGCCGAGATAGCACATCTCGAGCGGAATCACCTCGGGCACCCCTTCCTGCACGATATCGATCCCGGTTCCGCACGAAACTTGCGTCAAGGTCACCGTCGTCTTCATTTCCCCGGGCAGGTTCGGATCGTCGAACTTGTCCGAATAACAGATCGTTTTGGATGGCACGAGCTCGAGATACTCGCCGCCGAACGAATGGCCGTTCCCCGACGTGAAGTTCGTGAACGACATCCTGAAGGTGCCGCCTACTTTGGCATCCATGTGGTGGACCTTGCAGGTGAAGCCGTAGGGTGGCAGCCACTTCGCCATCGCATCCGCGTCCAGGAACGCCTTATAGATACGCTCCGGTTTTGCACGGAGTACGCGATGCAGCCGGATGGTGCCTGTGGACATGGTCTACGCTCCTTTCGATTCCTGCTCGGTGAAGTCAGTTAACAGTAATAAAAAAAGATCAGGTTCCGTTCCTATATTACTGCAACGGGTCTGCCGCCGGGTGCGGGATCACGTTGTGGATATCGATGGCCACCAGCGTAATCAACCGCATCGGCTTGTTGAAAAGGAACTTGGGGTAGACCCGACGTTTGGTGGGCAACCACAACCCGTCGAATTGTTTGTACTCCTCGCAGAAGTGCGCCGCCTTGGCCCACGAGCCGACCACCTCGGCGGTGTAATCCAGCCGTTGCAAACGATAATCCTTGTCGAAGAAGAATTCCTGCTCGGCGCAATGCACTGGCAGTGACGATGGGAACTTT
>Ga0209253_10004213_pt1 | contig 12557 bp, 9 predicted proteins | sample FrelakmetBRP12BR_FD_187145 | JGI IMG/M metagenome (GOLD analysis project Ga0209253, IMG submission 187145) | Freshwater lake sediment microbial communities from the University of Notre Dame, USA, for methane emissions studies - BRP12 BR (SPAdes)... | ecosystem: Environmental > Aquatic >...
GGACGCAACAACCAAACTGCGACGCCGTCAAAAGGAGAGGGCGGCCACAAAGGTGTTCTGGAAATCGGGGTGGGCTGCCAGATCGAGCACGCGGGTGGCACGCGCCATTTCCCGTGCCTGCGTGAAATAGTCTTCGCACAGGAGCGCCAGGACGGCCCCGGCTCCGGCGGCGTTGCCCACCACTTCGATCGCATCGGCGTCCATTTCGGGAAACATGCCGAGCGTGAGCGCATCCAGCCGGTTGATGAAGCTTCCAAAGGCCCCCGCCAGAAGGATCTTGCTCGGGCGGGGCATTCCGTTCTCACGGCAGAGCAGGTCGATTCCCGTGCGCAGGGCCCCCTTGGCCAGCTGCACGGCGCGCACGTCCGCCTGGGTCAGCGTGATGGCGCGGCGGTTGCCGTGGGTGCCGGCCGGGACGATTTCAAACTCGAGCACCCCGTTTTCCCCCGGCCGCAGGCAGGGCGAGCCGCCGCCGGCGTTGAAGCTTCCGCTCCTGGACAGGATGCCGGCCCGCAGGAGCTCGGCGACCGCGGTGATGACTCCCGAGCCGCAGATCCCCGCCGGCGGCCTGGGACGGCCCGGGTCGCGTTGAATGACGGTGTAGTCGAGGCCTCCCGTGTCGCGGTTGAAGCGAACGGAGTCCACCGCGCCGGAGGTCGCCTGCATCCCGTGTCGAATGGCGGCACCCTCGAAGGCCGGACCCGTGGCGCAGGAGGTGGCCGCCAGTCCATTTCCCGTCAGGCAGATGATTTCGCCGTTTGTCCCCACGTCCGCCAGCAGGGTACCTGCCGGGGTGTTGGACAGGTCCGCGGCGATGGCCGCGGCGATGATGTCCGCCCCCAGATACCCGCTGATCAGCGGCAGGGTGCGCAGCCGGGCGGCGGGGTTGAAGTGCAGTCCCACGCGTCCGGCGGTGACGACCCGGTCTTCGGAAAATTGGGGGGTGTAGGGGAACACACCGATGGGCGAAGGGTCCTCGCCCAGCAGCAGGTGGACCATGGTGCTGTTGCCGACGACGACCGCCTCCCCCACGGATTTCGGGTCGATGCCGGCGCGACGACACAGGGCGGATGCCGCCCAGTCGATGGCGCTGACGGCCATGGTTTGCAGCCGGGGCAGGGTTTCAGGGTCGGTCCGCACGGCGCTGATCCGGCTGATGACGTCGTCTCCGAATATGGCCTGCGGGTTGCGGGCGGAGGTGGACCCGATGACGGTCCGCTCGTGCAGGTCGCACAAGTAGACCGCAACCGTGGTGGTGCCCAGATCGACGGCGAGCCCGAAGCGGGGCAAGCCTTGACGTGAAGGTGCCGGCGGCAGGGTCTCCAGCCTCGACAGAAGCATGGGCAGCCCTTTTTGAACCACCTCCGGCGCGAGCAGGCTTTCCTCGGGTATTTCGACGGCGGCATCCCCCGTCACGCAGGTGCAGCAGGCGAGCCGGTACCCCCGCCCGATTCGCTCCTCGCCGAGGGTTTTGAGTTCGGCTTCCCCTGCCGCACTCAGGACCTCCGGTGCGATGGCGGTTGCACGGACCATGCACTTCCCGCACCGCCCCCTGCCGCCGCAATCGGAACGCAGGAGAAAACCGGCCGCCACCAAGGCCTCCATGAGGCTGATCCCGTGCTTCATGCTGAGGACGCGGCCATCGACGCGGATCTGGATGTCCGGCTTGCTCATGATTGGCATAACGTCTTTTTCATATCTTATTTTCCCCGGGGGCACGAGGTTTTTCCTTTCAACACACTTGCGACGGCGATCCGCAGGCATTTTCGCTTGAAATGTGGGGTCGGAAGGATTTAAGAGATAAGCGATTTCAGGAGTCGGTAGAGCCCGCCATGGAAAAACCGCCCATCATGATTCGGCGAGCCGCACGGCTTTCGAACTCGGGGCGAACGCTGGAGACTGCATCGTGAACGAACCACGCGGGTTGCACCCGGCCTGGGTCATCCTCGGAATCTGCTTCATCAATCTGTTCATCAATTATTCGGTGCGGCTGGGCTACGGCGTGGTCCTGCCGGAGATGATCAGGACGCTCGGCTTCAGCCGGGCGGAGGGCGGGTCGATCTACAACGCCTATCTCCTGACGTACATCATCGTTACCCCCTACACCGGATATCTGACCGATCGGCTCGGCGCCCGGCGGGTGATTTCCGTTTGCCTGGTGCTTTTGGGATCCGGCGTGGCGCTGCTGGGAACGGTGGAGCACCTCTGGTCGGCCTGCCTGTTCTTCGGTCTCGCCGGCCTGGGCGCCTCCGGCCTTTGGGTCCCGATCATCACTCTGGTCCAGCGCTGGTTTGCGTACCAGCGCAAAGGCCTGGCTCTCGGAGTGCTGTCGACGGGCTATGGCCTCGGCTTCGCCGTGATGGGGGTTGCGTTCCCCTGGGTGGTGGACCATTACAGCTGGCGCCATGCCTGGTTCATCCTCGGTGGCATGGCCCTGGCGCTGGTGCTGCCGAACGCCCTGGCCTTGAGGAGCGACCCGGCCGACCGCGGCTTCAGGCCCTGGGGTCAGAAGGGCGACCCGCCACCCGCACCGGGGAAAGGCAGATTCAAGGTGCCGCTGCGCAGAATTCTGCGAGACCCCAATTTCTGGATCATCGGGGCTTCCTACTTTTTCCTTTCCTACGGCCTGTACGGGTTTACCACTTTCATGGTGGACTACGCGAAGTATCAGCTCAACCTACCCCTCGAACAGGCGAGCCTTCTCGCCAGCATTCACGGCTTTTGCCAGATCCTCGGCGTTCTGACCGTTCTGCCGCTCTCCGATTACGCCGGGCGCAAGCGAACCATTCTTTTTTCCAACACGGTCATCACGGTGCTGCTGAGCGGCCTTCTGTTCGCCGGGGGTTCATGGGCCTCGCTCTGCACGATCACCGGCGCCGTGGCGGTGTTCTACGCCGCCACGTTCCCCATCTACGGGGCCTGCGCCGGGGACTACTTCCCAAAAGAGGCCATGGGCACCGTGGCCGGGGCCTGGACCCCCTTTTACGGCGCCGGAGCCATTCTGACGCACTGGGTGACGGGCAGGCTGCGCGACGTGACGGGGGTGTACGATCACGCGTTCATCCTCTGTGCCGCCATGGCCGGCGTTTCGGTGGTGCTGATGGGCCTGGTCAAGCCGATGCATCCTCGTCAATCTGAAATTGCATCATCCCCGAAGGTGCATTAAGATAGGCGCGCTGCGAACCTCCATGCCGGCGCATGGCGGACGCCGCCGGTCCATCCGATCAATCTATTTGCCCTGGAGGTTCAGAATGAGACGGTTGTTGCTGCTCTTGTCCCTGCTGGTGATCATGCCCGCCGCGGCCTCGGCGCAGTCCGAGATGGTCACGGGGAAGGCGACCCCACAGGAAGTCTACCAAAAGGTGGCGGACGCCGCCCAGTTCCTGGCAAAATCCGGAGAAAAGGGGCTGAAGGAGTTTGAGAACCCCAAGGGCAGATTTGTCTGGAAGGACACCTTCGTGTGGGTGACCGAGTGCGAAAAAAACTACTGCCTGCCGACCCCTAAAAGCCAGGACTTTGGCCTGAACCTGTCCCAGATGAAGTGTCACCAGACCGGCAAGCTCTATGTCCTGGGGCTTTGCGACGATGTGGCGGCCCATCCGGAAGGCGCCTGGGTGGAACACTGGCAGCCGAAACCCGGGTTCGACAAGGCCCAGAGAAAAGTGAGCTTCATGATGCAGGTGCCGAAATCGCCCTACCAGGTGGTCTCCGACATTTTCGACGATGCGACGACGCTGGAGGAACTGAACAAAATTTCCAGGAAAAAATGATCCATGAGTCGTTTTTTGTGCGTGGACATCGGCGCGGGCACCATGGATGTGCTCTGGTTCGACACCGAGGCGGTGCACCACTACAAGGCGGTGGTGGTGTCGCCGGTGCGGACGATTGCCGAGCGGGCCGCCCGCCTGCCGGGGGACCTCATTGTCACCGGGTGCGAGATGGGCGGCGGCCCGGTGACGGACGTTCTGCGCCGGCGGGCCGAGACGAACGAGGTCATCGCATCGCTTTCGGCCGCGGCCACCCTGCACCACGACCCGGAGAAGGTGCGCTCCTGGGGCATCACGGTCGTGGACGATGCGGAAGCGGAGAAGCTGGGCAAGCGCAAACGCCATGCGCACCTGGTGCTGCAGGACGTGGAAGCCGACCGGCTGGAGCGGATCGTCGAGGGGTTCGGCGTCCCGTTCGATTTCGATGCCGTGGCGGTCTGTGTGCAGGATCACGGCGTCCCGCCGCCGGGGGTTTCGCACCTGGACTTCCGGCACCGGGTTTACCGGGAGCGGCTGGACGCCCGGCCGCAGCCGCACGTTCTGCTGTTTTCCTCCGGCGAGGTCCCGGCATTTTTAAACCGCCTGCGGTCCGTGGCCGCCGGTGCGTTGAACCTGCCGGCGCGGGAGGCCTTTGTCATGGACAGCGGCATGGCCGCCATCGTGGGCGCCGCCCTCGACGCGAACGCACCGCAGGACCGCCCGTTCGTGGTGCTGGACGTGGCGACCTCCCATACCGTCTGCGCCGCTGTTGCGGGGAACGAACTGGCCGGCATGGCCGAGTATCACACCAAGGACATCACCCGGGAACGGCTCGAAGGGCTGCTCGAGGGACTGGCGGCGGGCAGGCTGGACCATCGCCGGGTGCTGGACGAGGGCGGTCACGGCGCTTACCTTCGCAAAATAGTCGGCCCGGAGGCGCTGAAAACCATCATTGCCACCGGACCCAAGCGGTGTCTGGTGATCGGGTCGCGCCTGCCCATGATCTGGGGTGCCCCGCTGGGCGACAACATGATGACCGGCTGTGTGGGGCTTCTCGAAGCGCTGCGCCGGCGCAAGGGGTTGGATCCCATCCTCTATGTGTGACCGCCCTGTCGCCGGAGCGAACGGCGCCGGCCGGCAAGCGGCAGGGCACAATCCGGAAGCATGACGAGAACGGTTGCGGAAGGGCAAAAGAGTGCTTGCAATCGGCCGGCATATCAAATAAGGCTATCCCCCGACAGAAACAGCAGTTCCAATGGCGATGAATTTCCTCACCAACGCTTTGACATTCAAGTGGTTCTGATCCGCAAATCACCGAAAAAAGGAGGAAAGAAATGGATTCGGGAAAACGTGTCCCACGAACGGCTGGAATGATTCTGATCGCGTCCCTGGCCGCTGTCCTGCTGCTCGGCACCGGCCCGGCCGCCCCGTTGTTCGCTCAAGCCCCGCTCAAGGTGGCTGCGGTTTTTGAAACCCCCATCGAAGAGCCCTGGGTGAACCAGATCCATGTCGCCCTGCTGCGGGCCAAGAAAGAAATGGGGATTCAATACGATTGGTCCGAGAGCGTGAAATCGGCCGATTTTGCCCGGGTCATGCGGGAGTATGCGGAAAAGGGCTACCAACTGATCACGGGCGACGCCTTCGGCGCCGAACGGATCGCCCGCCGGGTGGCCGTGGATTATCCCAAGATCGCGTTCGTTTTCGGCTCCGGCATCGGTCCGGCGGAACCCAATTTCGGGGTTTTCGACAACTGGATCCACGAGCCGGCCTATCTTTCCGGAATGATCGCCGGCAAGATGACCAAGAGCAACACCATCGGCGTGGTGGCGGCGATGCCCATCCCGGAAGTCAACCGCCTGGCCAACGCTTTTTACGCCGGCGCGAAGGAAACCAACCCGAAGGTCAAGTGCAAGTTCTCCTTCATCGGCTCCTTCTTCGACCCGCCCAAGGCCAAGGAAGCCGCCCTGGCGCAGATCGAAGCCGGTGTGGACGTGATCTATGCCGAACGGTTCGGCGTCATCGAGGCCGCCAAGGAAAAGGGGATCCTGGCGATTTCGAACATGTCCGATCAGTCCGCCCTCGGGCCGGACACCGTCATCACGGGGCCGGTGTGGGACATGTGGCCGACGGTCAAATACATGGTCAGCCTGGTGAAAGCCGGCGTGTTCACCGCCCAGGATTTCGGCGGCTTTTCCTTCATGTCCAAGGGCGGTTCCTACCTGGCGCCGTATCACAAGTTTGACACCAAGCTCCCCGCGGATGTCAAGGAGCTGGTGGCCAAACGCCAGCAGGAGATCCTGTCCGGGACCTTCCGCGTGGACATCGACGAGTCGATTCCCAAATCCCAGTGAGGAGGCCATTGGGCCGCTCCTCAGAAGTGGCATTTCCGATGCAGTCGCTTTCACATCCCCCTTCGCTCCCTTTGACAAAGAGGGCGAAGGAGGGATGTCGTTCCGCTTAAGGAAGGCGCCGCGGGCCATAACCTGCTTCTCGTGGAGTTAATTTTTCCCCCGGTGGGAGCGGCTTTCCAGCCGCGATGATCACGGCGGAAAGCCTCTCCCAATCCCTGCCCTTCGCTGTCTGCAGGCCGGAAAGACCCGATATGGAGTGCCCCTCACTGTTGGAGATGCGCGGCATCGCCAAACGCTTCGGCGACGTCCAAGCCAACGACGGCGTCGATTTGACCCTGAACGGCGGTGATATCCTGGGGTTGCTCGGGGAAAACGGGGCCGGCAAAACCACCCTGATGAACATCCTGTTCGGGGTCTACGCTCCGGACCGAGGACGGATTGCCATCGATGGCCGGACCGTGCGCATCCGCAGCTCCGCGGATGCCCTGGCGCACGGGGTCGGGATGGTGCACCAGCACTTCCACCTGGTTCCCCGGCACACGGTCATGGACAACCTGATGGTGGGGCAGTCCGGCCGCGGGCTGCGTCTGGACCGCGGCTTCGTTCTCAAGCGCATGGGCGAGATCGAACGGGGTTTCGGTCTGCGCCTGCCCCCGGACGCCCGGGTCGGCGACCTGACGATCGGCGAGCAGCAGCGCCTGGAAATCATGAAGGCCTTGATCCGCGGCGCGCGCATCCTGGTCCTCGATGAGCCCACGGCCGCCCTGACCCCCCAGGAGGCGGACGGTCTGTTCAGCGCCCTGCGGGCGATGGCCGCCCGTGGCATGGGGGTTGTTTTCATCAGCCACAAACTGCACGAAATCATAGCGGTCACCACCAAGGTCGTGATCATGCAGCAGGGCCGTGTCGTCGCCGAAACGGCCAACGATGACACCGTCAGCAAGCGGCGGCTGGCCGAATTGATGACCGGCCATGAAATCACACCGCCGTCCAAGGCGTCGACCACACCCGGCGCGGTGAGGCTGCGCATCGCGAACCTGCAGACCAGAGACGGGGTGCGGCCCAGCCTGAAAGGCATCTGCCTGGAAGTTCGCGCGGGTGAAATCCTGGGCATCGCCGGGGTCTCCGGCAACGGCCAGGCGGAGCTGGCCGATGTCATCGCCGGCGTGCTGCCCGTCGCGGGCGGCACCCTGGAGATCAACGGGAAGGCGGTTTCCCGGCTCACGCCGCGGGAGGTGCAGGCGCTGGGGGTGGGGCGAATCCCCGAGGACCGCATGGGCACCGGCCTGATCACCAGCCTGCCGCTGCGCAGCAGCATGGTGCTGTCGCGCATCCGGGAACGCCGTTTCAGCCGGTGCGGGTTTCTGAAACACGGGGCGATCGGCCGCTTTGCCGACCAGCAAATCAAGAGTTTCGGGATCAAGGCCGCCGGCAACCATGTGCGCACCGGCACCCTGTCCGGCGGGAATCTGCAGAAAGCGTTGTTGGCCCGCGAACTGGCCTGGGAGCCGACACTGCTGCTGGCCGCCCAGCCGACCCGCGGCCTGGATGTCGCCGCCGCCCGCTTCGTTCACCAGCGCTTCCTCGACCTGCGCGGCCGGGATGGTGCGATGGTCCTGATCAGCGAGGACCTGGAGGAGATCTTTGCCTTGTCGGACCGCATCGCCGTCATGTTCGAGGGCCGCATCATGGATGTCCTGGACATCCAGGATGCGACCGTGGCCACGGTCGGCCTGCTGATGGCCGGAGTCCGGGAGGCGGCATGACCGGCTTCCGCCTCGAGCCCCGGTCCCACAGCCCCTGGTGGCTGAATGTGCTCCTTCCGCTGGCGGCCGTCGGGGCCACGCTGGTCCTGTGCAGCGGGCTGGTCGCGCTGGCCGGGGCCAATGTCTTCACCGCATACACGAAGCTTTTTCTGAGCTCGCTGAGCACCGCTTTCAACCTGGTCGAAACCGTGGTCAAGGCCGCGCCCCTCGTCTTTACCGGCCTGGCCGTGACCGTGGCCTTCCGGGCCAAGTTCTGGAACATCGGGGCGGAAGGCCAGCTCCTGGCGGGCGCCATGGCCGCGGCCTTCATCGGCGCCCGGGAGGGGCTGCCGGCCTGGAGCCTGGTCCCCCTGATGATCGCCGGCGGCGCGCTGGCCGGGTCGGCCTGGGCCTTGCTGCCGGCGGTGCTGAAAACACGCTACAAGGTGGACGACGTCGTCACGACCCTGCTGCTGAACTTCGTCTTTTTTTACGGTATGATGGCCCTGCTGGACGGGCCCTGGAAGGACCCGTTGAGCGGGTACCCGGACTCGCCGGACATCCGCATGGAGGCGGAGTTCCCGATCCTGTTGCGGGCCACACGCCTGCACCTGGGAGTGCTGCTGGCCGCGATTGCGACCGCAGGGGTCTGGCTCATGCTGCGCCACACGACCCTGGGCTTCGAGATCGACGCCGTCGGTGAAAAGCCGAACGCGGCCCGCTATGCCGGGATCAACATCGCGGCGGTGACCCTGCTCACCGCCGTTGTCTCCGGTGCGCTTGCGGGGCTCGCCGGCGTGGGGGAAGTGGCCGGCATTCACTTCCAGGTCATGGCCGGCCTGTCCCCGGGCTACGGTTACACCGGCATCGTCATCGCCATGCTCGCGCGCCTGAACCCCATCGGGGTGGTGCCGGCGGCGATATTTTTTGCGATCATCATCACCGGCGCCGAAGCCATGTCGCGGGCCACCGGCGTCCCGGTGTTCCTGGCCGACGTCATCCAGGGCATGTCCCTGATCACCATGCTGGCGGCCCTGATGCTGACCCAATACCGCATCCGCTGGAATCGACCCGAACATGAATGAAATCCTCGCGCAGGTGTTTCAGGTGGGGTTTTTTGCTGCGGTGATCCGCATTGCCACGCCGCTGGTCTTCGGCACCCTGGGGGAGCTGTTCGCCGAGCGCGGCGGCGTCCTGAACCTGGGCATCGAGGGCATCATGATGCTGGCGGCCATGGCCGGTTTTTCCACCGCGTTTTTCACGGGCAGTCTCTGGCTGGGCGTGCTGGCCGCGGTGCTGACCGGGGTGGTTGCCGGGGCGCTGATGGGCCTGCTGACGGTCAGCCTCGGGCTCAGCCAGCACGTTTCCGGCATCGGGCTGACCCTGCTCTGCTCGGGGTTGTCGTTTTTCTTCTACCGGCTGATTTTCGGCCAGCCGTCCACGCTGCCGAAGATCAATCCTTTTGAAACCCTGCCGCTGCCTTTGCTTGCCGATATCCCTGTCATCGGCCCGATCTTTTTCAACCAGTTCGCCCTGGTCTACCTGGCGATGGCGGTCGTTCCGGCCGCGGCCTTCGTGCTCTACCAGACCCCGTGGGGCCTGAACCTGCGGACCGTGGGGGAGAACCCGCACGCCGCCTACTCGGCCGGGGTGAGCGTGACCGCCATGCGCTACCAGGCGCTGCTGGTGTCGGGCGCCCTGATGGGCCTCGCCGGCGCCTTCCTGTGCATGGCCCAGTACAACGCCTACACCTTCGGGGTGATCTCCGGCCGGGGCTGGGTCTGCATCGCGCTGATCGTCTTCGGCCAGTGGAGTCCCTGGAAAAGCGCCGCCGGCGCCATCCTGTTCGCCGTCATCGATGCGCTGCAGCTGCGCCTGCAGGCGAGCAGCGCGATGAACCTGCCCTACCAGGTGTTCCTGATGCTGCCGTTCGTGCTCACCATCGTGGGGATGGCCCTGGTGTCCCGCAATGCGCTGGCGCCGGCCGCCCTGCTCAAACCCTTTCGCAAGGAGGCCCGTTGATGCTGGACCTCATCATTCGCAACGCCAACCTGCCGGATGGCCGGCGGGGCTGCGACATCGCGGTTCAAGACGGTCGCATAAAGGAGCTGGCGCCGGCGATCGGCGCCACACCCCGCAAGGAAATCGATGCCGCCGGGTGCCTGGTGACACCGCCTTTCGTGGACAGCCATTTCCACATGGACTCCGCCCTGAGCTACGGCCGGCCGCGCGTGAACCGCAGCGGCACCCTGCTGGAAGGCATCCAGCTCTGGGGGGAGCTGAAACCGCAGCTGACCGTCGAATCCATCAAGGCGCGCGCCCGCAAGCTGTGCCGGTGGTCCATCGCCCGCGGCACGCTCGCCATCCGCAGCCATGTCGACGTGGGCGACCCGCACATGCTGGCGGTCGACGCCCTGCTCGCCATCCGTAAGGAATTCAAGCCCTACCTCGATCTGCAGCTGGTCGCCTTTCCCCAAGACGGGTATTTGCGGCTGCCGGCCAACCGGGAGAACATGGTCCGGGCGCTGGACATGGGTGTCGACGTGGTGGGCGGCATCCCGCACTTCGAGCGCACCATGGCCGACGGCACCGCGTCGGTGGCGGCCCTGTGCGAGCTCGCCGCCCAGCGCGGCCTGATGGTCGACATGCACTGCGATGAAAGCGACGACCCCCTGTCGCGCCACATCGAAACCCTGGCCTATCACGCCCAGCGGTTGGGCCTGCAGGGTCGCGTGACCGGTTCGCACCTGACTTCGATGCACTCCATGGACAACTACTATGTCAGCAAACTTCTGCCGTTGATGGCCGAAGCCCGGGTGCACGCGGTGGCCAACCCGCTGATCAACATCACCCTGCAGGGCCGCCACGACACCTACCCCAAGCGCCGCGGCATGACCCGCGTGAGAGAACTGATGCAGGCCGGCGTCAACGTCGCCTTCGGCCACGACTGCGTCATGGACCCCTGGTACCCCCTGGGCTCCCACGACATGCTGGAAGTGGCGCACATGGGCCTGCACGTGGCCCAGATGACCGGCACGGAAGAGATGCGCCGCCTGTTCGAAGCCGTCACCGTCAACGGCGCCAACGTCATGGGATTGGAAAGCTACGGGCTGGAGCCGGGGTGCTTCGCCGACCTGGTCGTCCTGCAGGCCGGCGACCCGGTGGAAGCGCTGCGCCTGAAACCGGCCCGGCGGTATGTCGTCCGTCGCGGCGAGGTGATCGCCGAAACCGCACCCGTCGCCACCCGCCTGAACCTTGAAGGCCAGGCCGTATCGGTCGATTTCAGGCACGCCGCCGACTAAAACGCGGTGAGCCGTTCGCCGGTATTTCGGCCGGACAGGCATCGTAGACCGGCGCAGGCTTTCCTAAAGCATTGGTCGCGCGACGGCCGCCCCCTGAAGATGTGATGGGTGTGACATGAAGGAATGGAGGCTTCTCGACACCCCGCCCCTGACGGCGGCTGAAAACATGGCCCTGGACGAGGTGCTGCTGGAATTGAAGGGCAAGGGCCGGACCCCCAACACGATCCGGTTTCTGCAGTTCAAGCCCCGCTGCGTCCTGGTGGGGTTCCATCAATCCGTGCAGGAAGAGATCCGGGTCGACTACTGCCGTGAACACGGGATCGACATCAACCGGCGCAACACCGGCGGCGGTGCCATTTTCTTCGACGAAAACCAGCTCGGCTGGGAGGTGATCTGCGACAAGTCCTTCTTCAACGTGAAACTGCCCAATGCCCGCTTGTTTCGAACCCTCTGTCTCCCGGTCATCTCCGCCCTGGGGCTTTTGGGCCTGAAGGCTGATTTCCGTCCCCGCAACGACATCGAGATCAACGGCAAGAAAATTTCCGGCACCGGCGGCACCGAATCCGACGACGCGTTTCTTTTCCAGGGTACGATGCTGGTCGACTTCGACGCGGACACGATGCTCAGGGCGCTGCGCATCCCCGTCGAGAAGCTCAAGGCCAAGGAGATCGATTCCGTCAAGGATCGCGTGACCTGCCTGCGCTGGGAGCTCGGCTCGACGCCGGGCCTTGGATGCATCAAGGACGCCGTTCGGCGCGGGTTCGAGCAGCACTTGGACATCCGGCTCACACCGGCCGGCCTGACGGCGGCGGAGGAGGCGCTGTTCCGGTCCAGGCGGCCGCACTACCGGTCGGCGGAGTGGATCGACCCGGTGCGCCCGAGGCTCCGGCGGCGGGAGACCCTGCAAGCCGCATACAAATCCGAGGCGGGCCTGGTGCGTTTGACGCTGGTCGTCGACGGGCGGCAACAGCGGGTCAGGGAATTGTATATCACCGGGGACTTCTTTTCCTACCCCCACCGGGCGCTTTACGATCTGGAGGCGGCGTTGAGGGGAGCACCCCTGGACCGCCACTCTCTGCGCGGCGCCATCCGTCAATTCCTGGCCGACCGGCAGTTTTGCATCCCGGGGATGCCGTTCGAGGATTTCATCCGGCCGCTCGACCTGATTTTCGAAAAAATCGAAATCGCCCAATTCGGCATCCCCCTGGAGCACTGCAACCTGATCCACCCGACCAACGGGTCGTTCGCCGCCATCCTCGACCAGAAGCCGTCCGTTCTCCTGCTCCCGTACTGCGCCAAACCGACCGGGTGCGACCTGAGGAACCGGAAATCATGCCGGGTTTGCGGTGAAGACGGCTGCACCATCGGCACCGCCTGGCAGATCGGGCGGCAGCGCCGGATGAGGGTTGCCGC
>Ga0209253_10004214_pt1 | contig 12556 bp, 10 predicted proteins | sample FrelakmetBRP12BR_FD_187145 | JGI IMG/M metagenome (GOLD analysis project Ga0209253, IMG submission 187145) | Freshwater lake sediment microbial communities from the University of Notre Dame, USA, for methane emissions studies - BRP12 BR (SPAdes)... | ecosystem: Environmental > Aquatic >...
CAGCCAGGATATTTTTCAAGTCAACGGGGACAAGCTGTCGCTTATTTTTGGGGAGATTGAGCGCCAACAGCTTGTCCATTTGAAAAAAGTCCGCCCTTTGTTTAAAAGGCTCATTGGACCAAAAAATTTTTTCATTATTTAAAATCGGGATGACTTCGTCTTTATCGACTCTGGCCGCCTGGAGGCGGACAGAAGCCGTGTTGCAAGCGTAAAAAGGATAAAAAAGACCGCCGTATGCTTCGATGATGCCGTGACCGGTCGTCATATCCACGGCAGGCTTATAGCCGGACGTGGCGAAACGCACCTGGACGTCCTTGCCCAGGACATTGCCGAATTCGTCTTTAAGGTCCGAGGCGATCCGGACTGTGTAGGCGGTCTCCGGCTGAAGCGGGACGGAAAGATGAAGAGTCTGTTGTCCGTAGTCCCACTCGGAATAATAATCCGGGATTTCCAGGGCAGGTTCGATGCGGATCTTTTGGACAAAATCCCGATAGATGACGCGATTGGAAAAGCTGAATGACAAGGGTTCATAGGGGTTGTGGCCTTCTTGCGTTTGCGGTCCGGTGAATTTGAAAGTCTTAAATGTTTCAAAGCTGAAGAAGGCGTTTTCCTCCATGCCTAAAGCGCCTTCTTTTCCCGGCAGGCCGGCCCGGAGTTCGACCGCGCAGGTCGAATCCGGCTCGAGCTTGTCTTGGGGATCCAACAAAAGCGCCTTCTCGGGCTCGATGGAGAGGTCTGTGTAATCGAGGCTCTTCTTCGGCCGGCGTAGAGAAAAGCCCAGCGGCCGTTCCTGGCCGTCCCGGCCGACTCCGCTGAAGGAAATAAAATCTTTCACCCGGCTTTCATCGACAGGCTGGTTGAAGACGAGAAGCACTTTCGTCTCGAGCCTCAATTGCCGTTGTTGGTCCTGGGGGAAATGCCTGAGAAGCCTGGGCCGGATCGTGGTCAAAGTCCATGGATAGTCTTCTTTCAGGACATAGCCATCAAGAGACCGGGTGCCTGCCGGGATGACCGCTTTGATTTCCGTGGCAAAAGGAAACCTCGTTTTTGGCGAAAAGACCAATGTCTTTGTTCCCATCCACCGGCTTTTTCCCGAGAAGGGAGGGTCAAATTTCAGGAGCGAGGAGCTTTCTTCCTGAGGCAAGGGCTCCAGGGCGACCATGGGATGGTCAAAAATGACGACGATTTCTTCCGCTTCGTGGGAGGTCTGGGTCGGGCCTTTCGGACTGACCTGGAGGACGCGGAGCTCTCCTTTGACTTCAGTCAAGGGCCGTTCGGCCGGACGGGCTTTCTCCTTCTTCTTGCAGCTCACAACAGCCGCGCTCAAGAAAATCAGGCTCAGGGCCATAAAAAAAAGAGCGAGTTTTTTTCCCATGGTGCTTCCTTTCACGTCCATTTTTCAAAAAAAAATAATTGGCGATGGTTTAAGACAAGGATTGGAGGGCGGCCGTCAGAAACTGCCAATAGCTCTCCACGGAGGCGATCAGGACTCTTTCTTCAGGGGAATGGGGATGTTCGATCGTCGGCCCGAACGAGATCATATCCATGCCCGGAAATTTCTCGCCGATGATGCCGCATTCCAGCCCGGCATGGACGGCAACGATTCTTATCTCTTTGCCGAACACCCGAACATAGACATCCTTGAGAGTCTTTAAAAGGGAGGACTGCAGGTTAGGCGCCCATCCCGGATAGCCTTCCGGCTGCTTGATTTTGCCTTCTGAGAGCTGGACATGGGCCTTCAGAAGATTCCTGGCGGCTTCGAGCGCAGAGGCCACCGAGCTGCGGCTGCTGCAGACGATCCGGGCCGCGCTTCGAGCGCAATGGATGATGGCCAGGTTTGTCGATGTCTCGACAAGGCCGGCGATCTCGGGGTGCATGCTCAAAACGCCATGAGGGCAGGTAAAGAGAAAGTTGATGAGAGCGTCTTGGCAGGCTGCGGTCAAGGGTTCATCGGCCTTTCGGTCGACAGGCTCGAGGCTATATTGGAAATCTTTTTCGACAGCCCGGTATTCGGCCCCGATCTTTTTGCAGGCATCTTGAATGAAGGCGGTCAGAGATCTGAGTTTAGCTGGGTCAAAGAGGAAATCCGCCCAGGCTTCCCGGGGGATGGCATTTCTTTTATTCCCACCCTCGACCCGGATGAGCTCAAGCGCGAAGAGACTCTTCACCTCCCAGAGGACTCTGGCCAGGAGCTTGATGGCATTGGCCCGGCCTTGATTGATGTCCAACCCGGAGTGCCCGCCCCGGAGTCCAAAAATCTTAAGCCTATAGGCTTGTTTGAGCCTGGCTCTCTTTCTTTTGAGAGGGAAGGTGATCTCCGAGTCCGCGCCTCCGGCGCAACCGATGGTGAACGTCCCTTCTTCCTCGCTGTCGAGGTTGATCATCTTATTTCCCTTCAGGAAGCCGGGCTCGATTCTTCTCGCCCCCGTCAGCCCTCTCTCTTCATCAATGGTAAAGAGGAATTCCAGCGGGCCGTGGACGAGCTGGGCGTCCTCCATGACGGCCAGCGCGGATGCTACCCCGATCCCGTTATCCGAGCCCAGGGTCGTGCCCTTGGCGTAAACCCAGCCCTCCCGGATTTCGGGCAGGATGGGATCCTTGGAAAAGTCGTGGACTACATCGGAATTTTTTTCGCAGACCATGTCCAGGTGGCCCTGAAGGATGACCGGTTCGGCGTTTTCGCGGCCGGCTGCGGCGTTCTTCCGGACGAGGACATTGCCGGTCTTGTCTCTTTTCGAGAACAACTTGAGACGTTTGGCCTGGGCGACGATGTAATCGGCCAGGCGCTGTTCATAACCGGAACAATGCGGGATCGTCAAAATTTGTTGGAAGTGTTTCCAGAGAAGAGACGGCTTGAGTTCGGTCAAGGACGAAGGCATGGGAGAACCTCCTTGGCTATGGGAAATAGGGAAAAAAATCATGCCATAAAACCCGCCGGCTTTCAAGCGGATTGATTTTATTCCCGGATTTCTTTAAAATGCAGGCGCGATTTCCCGAAGGCGTGCGTTCCCTGATGTCTAAAAAATGGATCGTGTTGACGGTCATCGGCCTCACCCTGGCGGGCTGGCCGTTGTCTTTCGGTGTCCAGAAGCCTTCTGTCCGACCGAAGATAAAAATCATGACCACGGTTTTCCCGATTTTGGAATTTGCCAGGGCCGTTGCTGGTGAAAGGGGAGAGGTGAGCCTTCTCTTGCCTCCGGGGGCGGAGGTTCATACCTGGCAGCCGAGGGTGAGCGATATGGAAAAGTTCGCCGCCTCGGACCTTTTAGTATTTATCGGTGCCGACTTGGAGCCTTGGCTTGCGGATATTTCAAGAAGCGTCTCCAGACCCGGACTGAGGACGCTTGAAGTGACTCGCGGTTTGGCCCTTCTTCCCGGAAACGACAAGAGCCTTCCCGGGCCGGAGACTCATGAGATGGACCCTCATATCTGGCTCGACTTTGGACTTGATCAGGTCATCGTGGACCGGGTCCAAAAGCTGCTTTCCGAAATCGAACCGGAGAATACCGCCTATTTCGAACGAGGAGCAGCATCCTACAAAGAAAAGCTGCAAAGGCTGGATGCCAAATACCAGGACCGTCTCTCCCGCTGTCGTCAAAAGACTTTCATCTTCGGCGGACATTCCGCCTTCGCCTATCTGGCCCGACGGTATCACCTCGAGCAAATTCCCGTCTACGGGCTGAGCCCCGATGCGGCGCCGACGCCGCGGCAGCTGGTCGACGTGATCGGCCTGGCCAGGAAACACAATATCAAAACGATCTTTTTCGAAACGAGCGTCAGCGATAAACTGGCGCGCTTGATCGCCAGGGAAGTCGGGGCCGACACATCCCTTCTCTATCCCGGCCACAACCTGACCAAAGAGCAGTGGCGGTCGGGCCTGACCTTTTTAGACCTCATGGAAAAAAACCTGGAAAGCTTCAGACATGGACTCGCCTGTGATTAAGGCCAAGACTCTGATCCGGGTGGAAGGGGTAACCTTCACCTACGGGCATGACCCGGTTCTCGAGAACGTGTCTTTCTCCATCCATGAGGGTGATTTCTTGGCTATCCTGGGTCCGAACGGTTCGGGGAAGACGACGCTTGTCAAGATCATCCTGGGCCTTTTGAAGCCGGCCCGGGGGAGCGTTTTCCTCATGGGAAAAAGCGTCGAGAAATTTGGGGAGTGGCGGAAAATCGGCTATGTTCCCCAGAAAGCCACCCATTTTGACCCGCTCTTTCCGGCCTCGGCCAAAGAGGTCGTGGCCATGGCCCTCCTGTCTTCGGCAGGATTCCTCCATCGCATGAACAAAGAGGAGGAGACTTCGATTCACCACGCCCTGGAGCTTGTCGGGATGACCGATTTCGCAAGCAGGCGCATCGGAGAGCTCTCCGGAGGACATCAGCAGCGCGTCTTCATTGCCAGGGCCATTGTCCAGCAGCCCCGGATTCTTTTTTTGGACGAGCCGACCACCGGCGTGGATGCCGAAACCCAGGCCCTTTTCTATGAGATTCTCGACCGCTTGAATAAAAACGAAGGAATCACGATCGTCCAGGTCACCCACGATATCGGCATCGTGAATAAGCATATCACCCAAGTGGCCTGTTTGAACCAACGGCTGGTCTATCACGGCAGCCACGAGGAGTTCTGTCGCTCGGACACCTTGAAAAATATGCTGGCCGGCGGCCACCACCTTATCTCACATCAGCATTGAAGGATCCTGAACTGCGATGGCAGCTCTTCTCAGCTACGGCTTTCTTCAGAGGGCCCTGTTGGCCGGCCTCTTTATCGGCCTCGCCTGCGCCGTGCTCGGCGTGTTTCTGCTCCTCAGAAAAGATGCGATGATCGGCCACGGCCTGTCCCACATCACCTTCGCGGGCGTGGCCCTTGGCCTTTTGCTCAGGACAATGCCCCTGGCCGTAGCCCTGGTCTTCTCAGTGATCGCGGCGCTGGGGATCGCCAGGCTCAAGGAACAGGCCGGCTTGCATGGGGATACGGCCATTGCCATCCTGAGCAGCGTCGGGATGGCCCTGGGAATCGTTCTGGCCACGCTCTCGGGGAATTTCAATGTGGCACTTTTCAATTTTCTTTTCGGCGAGATCCTGGCCATCGAGCCGCTGGAAGTTTGGCTTTCCATCGGGCTGGCGGCGCTCGTCCTAGTGCTCGTCATCGGCTATTATCACAAATTCATGTATATGACATTCGACCTTGAATCGGCCCGTGTGTCCGGGGTCCGGATCCGCCGGCTCGACGCCTTGATCACCGTCTTGACCGCGGTGACAATTGTCTTGGGGATGAAGGTTGTCGGAATCCTACTCGTCTCGGCCCTGGTCGTGATACCGGCCGCGGCGGCGCTTCAGGTGGCCCGCAACTTCAAAAAGGCCGTCCTCTTTTCCTGTCTGGTATCGACGGCCTCCGTCGTCGGGGGGCTGTGTTTAGCGTTTTTTCTTGACCTGCCGGCGTCCGGAACGATCGTCCTGTTCGGTTTTGTCCTGTTCGGCGTATTCTCGATGTTCGGCCGGGGCAAGAGATAGAGTCCGCTCGAAGACGGCCAGCGCTTCATCATCGTAAAGGCAGAAGATGACATCCCGGGGATCGTCGTTGGCCCTCAGGAATTCTGCGGCTTCCCGAATCATGATCTCGCTGCACTTTTGAAAGTCCATTCCTTCATCTTTTTTCCTGGTGGATCATGGGCCGAAAAAGCCTATTTTATGAAGACAACGACCCTGTTTTTTCCCTCGGTTTTGGCCCGGTAGAGGGCGGCGTCCGTCAGGTTGACGATTTCCTCGACGGTCTGACCATGGTACGGCGAAGAATAGACGCCGACGCTGACGGTAAACTGGGCGATCTTTTCCAGATGAGACCCGATCCGGAACGGACAGAGGGCCACCTCTTTGCGGATCCGCTCTGCTGCCGCCGCCCCGTCCAGGCACGAGGTCTGGGGAAGGACGACCAGGAACTCTTCGCCTCCGTACCGCGCGGCGACATCCGAAGCTCGGATCATTTCCTGGATCAAGTCGGCGAAGGACTTCAAAATCCGGTCACCGACGATATGGCCGTATTTATCGTTGAGGTCTTTGAAATCATCGAGGTCGATCATCATCACGCTCAGCGGATAATGATACCGGTCGGACCGGTAGATCTCTTCCTGAAGCCTGGCCTTGATGTAGGTCTGGTTATAAAGGCCGGTCAGCCCGTCTTTGATGGCCAGCGAGGTGAGCTTCTCGCTGAGGGCCAACCCAGAGAGAGAGATGAGCAGGATGATCACGAAGCCGAGGGTCATGATTGATCGCTCGAAGGACCGGAAGCCGATCCATCGCCAGTATTGAGGGATGAGATCGCCCAAGGAAATATAGACAAGGTAAGCCACGACGACGACGATGATCGTCCACAGCCTCTTTTTAAGGCTGTTGGTGACAATCGGTATTTTCGGAAACATCCATTTCATTTTTACATCTTCTTGAGCTCTTTTTCAACCATTTTGTTAATCTCGTCCGCCAGGCGGAGGGCCCGTTTTTTGAGCCGGACGGCCTGTTTGGTGATGCGGGACCGGAATTCCCGGTCTTCGATGCTGGGCAGGTTGATCCTGATATTGTAGTAGGCGCCCGCGGCCGCGGCTCGTCCGGCCTGGCCGGCGACGCCCGCGTCGCTCACGGAGTTTCGGTTTCCCTTTTGGGCGACCTTCTTCGCCAGCTTCAGGAGCTCGACGCTTTTGTCCAGGACGTCAAAGGGGACGAGCGTCGCTTCCATCGCGGCGCTTCTGACGGCCTCGTCTCGCTCTTTTATCTGCTCCTCCGAAGCTTTCGGCAGCCGGTGAGCGTCCATCAGCTTATTGAAGGCCGCGGTGTCGAGGTCCACGGACGCAAGACAGGCGTCTTTCAGTTTTTGGGCGCGGCCGGCCGCCTGTTTCAAGTCCTTCCAGGCCTTCTCGTATCCTTTCTTGCCGACCGTCAAGTTGGCGACCATCGAGGACAGGGACGCCGAGAGGGCGCCGCAGAGGGCCGCCGCGCTGCCGCCGCCTGGAGCCGGGGAATCCATGGACAACTCATTGGCGAATTCTCGCAGGCTCATTCCGATCAGCCGCTTCTTCGGTTCCTCGATCTGGTTCTCGATGATTTTTTTCTTCGGGTCGAAGGGCACGATATCGCTTAAGCCGAGGGAGAGGACGGCCGTCCGGATCAGCTCTTCCTCGGGAACCCCCGGGCTTTTCCCCTGTTTGTCCAAATAATACCTGCCGGCCGCAAGGATCGCCTCTTTCGGAATCAATCCGACAAGCTCGCTGCCGGTGACCCTCAAGCCCAACATCTCGGCCAGCCGGACAACCTCGTCGAAGACGGCGTGGACGGGAGTAACCTTATAATTGGTGAAGTTGATGGAGAGCTGGGCGATGCCGTAGTCCTCGATGTACCAGCCGACCGCCTTGAGATGGGTGAACTTGCCGGGGACTTTGATGGTTAGGCCGGCCTCGTCGCGGACGATGTTGCCGTCGCGGTCCCGCTTGGCCCGGCCGCTCTCCCGGATGTGGAGGGCGATTTCGTTGGCCGGCCGGCGATCCCGGGTGTTCAAATTGATGTTGTAGGCGATCAGGAACTCCCGGGCTCCGATGACCGTGGCTCCCGTTTTGGCATTGAACAAGGGTTCGCCGCAATCGGGGGTCCATGCGGGATCCTTCAATTTCTCCGGCAGTCCTTCATACTCTCCAGCCCGGATCGCGGCCAGGTTCCGCCGTTCCGGTTTCAAGGCGGCTTCCTCATAAAAGTAAACGGGGATCCCGAGCTCGGCCGCGACTCTCTTGCCGAGAGCGTGGGCCAGCTGGACGCAGTCGTCCATGGTCACCTCGGAGAGAGGAACAAACGGGCAGACATCCGTGGCCCCGATTCGGCTGTGGGCGCCTTTATGCCGACCCATATCGATGACCTCGGCGGCTTTGCCGATGGCCTTGAACGCCGCTTCCAGGACGGCCTCGGGCGGCCCGATGAACGTGACGACCGTGCGGTTGGTCGATTCACCGGGGTCCACGTCGAGGAGCTTGACTCCCGGCGTGGACTCGATTTCTTTTGTGATGGCTTGAATTTTATCTCTGTCCCGGCCTTCGCTGAAATTGGGGACGCATTCAACAAGCTTCATTCTCGGCTCCTTTTTCGATTCACTGCTTTTCTTTGTTAATCGTATATTGGCGGATCCCTTTGCTGTCATAGACGTCGATCGATTCAAATTCATTCAGGCGGTCGGTCAGCACGGATTTGTCTCCGGCAATGACGACGAGAGGCGGCTGGAGGAAGCATTTTTGGGCCGCCGTGAAGACTTTTTCCGGGCTGACCAGCAAGATCTGCTCATAGTACTTGTTCCAATAGTCGTTTCCCCGGTCGTAGGCCATGATCTCAGAAATCTTCTCGGAAAATACGCCCAGTTGCTCGATGGCGACGGGGAAATTGCCGATGAGATAGGACTTGGCCTGGTCGATCTCCGATATGGCGATGGGTTCCCTGGTGATTTTTCTGATCTCTTTCAGGATTTCCTGGACCGAGGGATAGATGAACTCCGGAGCGACCTTGGCCCGAACAAAAAAAAGTCCGCCCGATTTATAAAAGACAGCCTCGCTAAAGGCGAAATAGGCATAGCCTTTGGATTCCCGGAGGTTCATGAAGAGCCTCGAATTCATCGTTCCGCCCAGGACTTGGCTGACGACGGAAAGAGACGACGGATCAAAGTCGTACGAGGGAAAGACCGTGCCCAGGTAGATCACGCAATATTTGGCCAGGGGAACGTCAATAAAACATATTTTTTCTTTTTGGGGCGGCGTGATGGGCGGAAAAGATTTTTGGCTGAGTTCCGCCCGCTGCCAGGTGTTGAGGACGCGGCTGACTTTCTGGGTGGCCATCCTCATCGGAATGCTTCCCGTAAGAATGAGATGGGCGTTATTGGGTCGGTAGTACCGGTCAAAAAATTCCAGGAGGTCTTTCTGATTCCAATTCGTGATCGCCTCCCTCGGGAATCCCATCTTTTCATAGGGGTGATTTTTAAACAGAAGTCGGATCAGGTGTCGATAAGCCACAAACTCCGGGTTTTTTTCCCTTCCCAGGTAGTCCAGGCTCAAGATCGACTTGACGCTTTTGACCGCCTTTTCCGAAAAATCCGGCTTGAGGATCATCTGGCCGAGAAGTTCCAAGGCCTGGTCGAGATAGTCGTCCAAAAAGCGAAATGTCAAAAGTGTGAAATCTTCCATCGTCGAAACAGACAGGGAGCCGCCGATCGATTCGATGAACTCTTCGATGTCCGACGCAGAGCGGCTTTGCGTCGACCGGGTGACGACATGGGCGGCAAAGCTAGCCGTTCCCGCTGATCTTTCGGGCGACGAGCTTTCGCCGCCTTGGATGATGAGTTGAAGGATCATCATCGGCAGGTCATCCCTGAAGATCACCGAAACCCTCAAGCCGTTCGTCAGCGGCGGGCTGGTCTCGATCGAGGGCAGCTTGAGTTCTTGACGGGGTTCCGGAGGGGGCGGAGCCTTTCGGAAACGCTCTTGGCCGGCCAGGCTCAAAGCGACGGCGAGCAGGATAAAGCCAAGGATGACGCGGTTTTTTTTCATTTTGTCTTGACGTTTAGGATCAAGCTGTTATCGGTCGTGAAGTAGCGGTGAGCGACGGTCACGATATCGGTATTGGTGACCTTCATGGTTTTCTCGAATTCGAGAGGCAGGTCGTCGAGATTGCGGAGGACAAAATATTGCTCGCAAAGAAAGATCGCTTTATCCAGAGTCGTGGCGATGCGGTCCAGGTAATCCCGTTTGAACATGTTCTTGGCCTTGATCAGCTCGGCATCCGAAGGAAAGGCGGTTTTCAGCTTGTCCAGCTCGGAGAAAACTGCGTTCTGGCATTGATTGATCCAGTACGGATTGTTGGCAACAACGAAAATTTTAAAGGCGCAACGGTCCCTGCGTTTTTCGATCCCGCCGCTGAGTTGGTAGGCGATTTTATTGTCAAGGCCGAGCAGCCGGCGCATGATCCGCGAGCTCCGGCCCCGCATCAGGATATAGTCGAGGATGGTCAGGGAATAGATGTCATTAGGAGCGAAAAGCGGGAGGCGGAAGCCCATATAAAAGGCCGGAGCCAGGGCCAGGGAGTCCTCCTCCGTCTTGATCACCTGTTTTTTTACGTATTTATAGGCCGCGGGCACGAAGCTCGAATCCTTTCCCCTAGGGATCGTCTCGAAATATTTGGCGACGAGCTCCATGGTCTTCATCTTGTTGAAGTTGCCGGTGATACAGAGGACGGCGTTGTTCGGCACGTAATAGGCGGCGTAGAAATTTTTCACATCGTCCAGGGTCAGGGTCCGGAGGTCGTCTTCCGATCCCAACAACGGATGGCTGTAAGGAAAATCCATGTACAAAAGCTGGTCGAAGGAAAACTGATTTTCCAGATAGGGATCGACGCTCCTTCGCTGGCGCATGATATCGAGGAGGTCCTTTCTCGTCGCTTCGAGACTGTCCTCGGTGATCTCGAGAAACCTCATCCTATCCGACTCCATCCAAAGGACAAGGGCCAGTTGGTTGGAAGGCACCGTCTGGTAGAAGATCGACACGTCCTCGGACGTGTTGGCGTTGAGCTTGCCGCCGACGCGGTTGATATTGTTGAAGTGTTGTTGGGGAGGAACATCGGCCGAACCGGAAAACATCATGTTTTCCATGAGATAGGCCAGGCCGGATTTTCCCGGAAGCTCATGGAGGGAACCGACCCTGTAGGCGACGGCCACCGACACGACGGGCAGGGAATCATCTTCGGAGAGGATGACCTGAAGGCCGTTTTTGAGCTTAACCTGACTGAAAGGAAAAGCGTACTTATTGGGAGCCTGTGAGAGGAGATTCCCCGCGGCCAAGACAATGGCCAGGCTGGCGACCCCGATTTTCTTATAAAACATGGCCTATGAGCACGCCTTTATGCGTAAGATTAAAATACCACAATCAGCGGAAAATTTGAAATCCCCATTTCGGAGGATCCCCTATGCCCGCGGGCCGCGGCCCTCCGCCGTTTTCTCTGAGAAATGGATGAACGAGAAGCATTCCGGAATATGGGAATCGTAGAGGCCGTGCCTGTTCAAGGCCCAGCCGGGATCGGGATGGGCTCTCACCCCGCAATAAAGAAGGGCTTCGAACCTCGAAAAATCCATCCTCCAGACATCTCCGTCTTGGGGGGGAAGAGCGCGGCCCTGGGCCAGGACGGACATCCCTTGCCAGGGGAAGGCCAGTTCCACGGTCCAGCCTTTATCGACATCTCTGTCGTCATTTAGAGTGCCGTCGACAAAAACGGCCGTTTTCAGCCCGGGAAAATCCCAGTCCATGAAGGCCCATCTCGCGCCGCGGGGATGCTTGCCGTGCCGCTTGGCGTCTTGAAAACCGCCGAGGACGTCCGGCTTATGAGTCAAGAGGTTGAATTCGGGACGATCGAAAAAGGTGCCTTTGTCGAGGGCGTCCTGCCAGATATAGAAGACCTCGTAGATCGTGCCGAGGGCGTTGATCTGGAATTCATAATAGCCGTCCGGGCCCGCGATAAAGAGCTCAACATCGTTCTCTGTCCAGATGAAAGAATCCCGCTGGGTGAGTCTGGCTTGAACATTGGGTTCTTCCACCCAGAATCCCGCATAAAAATAGTCATCATCCCAAAGGGCGGCCATCCGTGTGTCTAAAAAGCCGGGGACGCCCGTGACGAGGTCAACGAACCTGGGAGATTGGAGTGCGTTCTTCCAACTCTCCTTGTCAAGCCGTCCGTCAACGAGGAGCGGCCGAGGAGTCCGATAACAGGTGTAATGAAAAAGATCTTTTTCGGGACAACCGTAGGTGGATTTCATGGGCTTCCCTAGTTTTGCGGACCTCTCCGGCCGGCGCCGGCCACGGCATTGAACACCCGCAAAAAATTGCCTCCGAGGATTTTGCGGATATCGTCTTCCTTATATCCGCGGACGGCCAGCTCTTTGGTGATATTCATGAGCTTTCCGACGTCTTCCAGCCCCGCCGGCGTCCCCGAGATGCCGTCAAAGTCCGAGCCCAGACCGACATGGTCGACGCTCCCGGTCACTTTGACAACATGGTCGATGTGGTCGACCAGGGTTTTGATGTCCACGGCAGGCAGAGTTTCCTTCGTCTCCGCCCACTTCGCTTGGAATTCAGCGAAGACGGCCTTTCCCTTGTCCGGGTCGGCTTTCATGATCTCGCGGTAGTCGGCCGGCAGCCCGTATTTTTTTGCGATTTGAGCCAGGAGGTCGGTCTGCTTTTTTTCGATCTCCGCATTCAGGAAGCCTGGCGAAAAATTGATCCCGATGACGCCGCCGTTCTTGGCCAGGGCTTTGAGCATCTCATCGCTCATGTTCCTGTGATGAAGGGCAAGGGCGCGGCAGCAGGAATGCGAAGCCACGATCGGCGAAGCCGAGACGCGGATGACGTCCCAGAATGTCTCGTCATGGGCATGAGAGACGTCGATGATCATGCCCAGCTTGTTCATTTCCTTGACCACGTTCTCCCCGAATTCCGTCAGTCCGCACCACTGGGTTTTGGCATCGCCCGAGGCATCCGCCCAATCCGTGCGA
>Ga0209253_10004215_pt1 | contig 12554 bp, 8 predicted proteins | sample FrelakmetBRP12BR_FD_187145 | JGI IMG/M metagenome (GOLD analysis project Ga0209253, IMG submission 187145) | Freshwater lake sediment microbial communities from the University of Notre Dame, USA, for methane emissions studies - BRP12 BR (SPAdes)... | ecosystem: Environmental > Aquatic >...
CGGCGAACCACTTTCGTTTTCCCCTTTTCTGGACCACCCTGTATCACCGTCTCGTAGCGCTCCTGAAGGTAGTGGAGTACGAACTCAGCAGCCGAGGGATTACCGTACACTTCGGCTGGCCAATGTCTTCCTGGTTGGATCGCTTGGCCGTAGGAGTGATGGTTTTCAACATGATGCGCCTGCCTCGCATGTTTCCCCAGTTCAGGTTTATCATTAGCTATGACGTCAAGTGCGAATCAAACATCACTCCACCAACGAGTTAGGTGGTGGGGTGGTTAGAAAGTGAACGAGCTCTATGAAAATAAATGGACGTTTTCTCACTGGAAGAAAAGGTGGCCTATTGCTTCTTCTAGCCGGCCTGGTGCTAGGTCTGGTTCTCATGTGGATTAGTATCAAATACGAGCACATCAATCTTGGATTCAAAGATGTAATAGGCATTATGCTGAAAAAGATAGAACTCATTTCCAGGATGGGGGCCAGTCTTCTCGCATCAGTTGATGCAGAAAAGAGTGCGGTCATGGCAGATACAGACGAGGCCTCGCGCGCCTTCGCCGACCAATCGCGGCAGGCGGCGGATGCGGTGGATCGAGACCGTCGAGAGCTCGGCCTGCTTGTCGAGAAAGATCATACGGAGCGAGAGCTAGAATTGCTTCGGGAGTTCGACAGTTGCTGGGCAGAGTTGCGGAAAATTGATCAGGCACTCCTCGAACTTGCAGTTGAAAATACGAACATCAAGGCGGCTAACCTCTCGTTCGGCAAGGGCAGTCTGGCCATGAAGCGTTTTGAAGAAGCCCTTACGGATCTAAAACGGAGCGAACCTTTGAGTAGAAAGGACAACCAGATTGCTGAGCTTGTCTGGAATGCCCTTACGGCCGGGCTCAAGATCCACTACCTCCAAGCCCCTCACATTGCCGCGGCAAACGATGACCAGATGGATAAGATCGAAGCAGAGATTAGGCAGCAGAATGATGTGATAAAAAAATCTCTGAGCAAGCTGAAGCATCTCGTCCCTGAGGAAAAGCAGGCTTCATTGCGGGAGGCAGAGGCTGCCTACGGTGAATTGGCAAGAGTGACTGCAGAGGTCGTCGACCTGTCGCGCCAGAACACCAATATTAAATCGTTTGAGCTTTCCCTCGGAAGGAAACGCAAAGTAACCGCCCAGTGCGATGAGATTCTAATGAAACTCCAGGAAGCCGTTCGGAGCAAGGCTTTTACAGGAACAAGGTAACGGGATCGACTTCGACGGAGAAAAATTTGTCTCGTTGATGGAAGACAGTCGGCGGTTCCGAACAGGGGTCTGATTGAACGGCTCCGTTCATTGACGGCGCCTGCCGGCCATGCAATGATCTCCATGCGACCCGATCGCTCGCGTCCGGATATCGATCCTGGCTGAATCACCATCATCGGGTTCAGCGATGGTGGGCGCGTCGGCCTCGTGGTCGCAGGCGACATCGAACCCGATGCGCCGCTTCCGAGGGTATTGGGTTTTTTTCTAAGAATAACTGGGGGCGTTGTTCGGGTTAGGAGCTGAGATGAAGGGTCTTCGAGGCGTAGCGTCATACCTTGCTATCCTGGTTGTGGATGACGAGCCGAACATCCGCAAGACCCTCAGCATCGCCCTGGAGGCTGAGGGGCACCAGGTGGTGGCGGTGAGCAATGCAGGGGATGCGTTAAGTGAAGCCAAGCGGCGCTATTTTGATCTGGCGCTGATTGATCTTCGCCTAGGAACGGAATCGGGGATGGAGCTGATCACAGCACTTCGGGCAACGTGTCCCTGGATGAAATCTGTAGTCATCACGGCATACGCATCCATTGATAGTGCTGTTGAAGCAATGCGCCGCGGTGCTTTCGATTACCTTCCCAAGCCGTTTACCCATGACCAAGTGACGCTCTTGGCCCAAAAAGTCGCTGAGGTCCGCGCGCTGGAGCGAAAAGTGGAGGACCTTCAGGAAAAGTTGAGTGAAGTTGCGCCCGAAGCCGACCTTGCAAGCTCTAGCCCTGGCATGCAGCGAACTCTTGCGATGGCCCGACAGATAGCTGACAGCGAGGCCACTATCCTCATCCGGGGAGAGAGCGGTACCGGCAAGACTCTTCTGGCACGTGCGATTCATTCCTGGAGCCATCGCGCAGCAAAACCCTTCGGCACGGTATCATGTCCGTCCCTTTCGGCCGAACTTCTTGAAAGTGAGCTTTTCGGCCATGTGAAAGGAGCCTTCACCGGTGCAGTGCGCGACTATCCGGGGCGCATCGCTGTCTGTGAAGGCGGCACCCTCTTTCTCGATGAAATCGGCGATCTGCCGCTGCCTATACAGGCGAAGCTCCTTCGAGTCCTCCAGGAGAAGCTCTTCGAGCGAGTTGGAGATTTCGAAACCCGCAAAGCGGATGTGCGGATCATCACGGCAACGAACATGGACCTGGAAGCGGCAGTAAAAGAAAGGCGGTTTCGAGAAGACCTGTTCTACCGGTTAAATGTGGTCGAGATTCTTGTTCCACCCCTTCGTGAGTGTCGAGAGGATATCCTTCCGCTTGCGGAGCGCCTTCTGGCTTTTTTTGCCAAGCAGAACCACCGGCACATAGTGGGCTTCACCGAAGGGGCCCGTGAAGCACTGCGAAATTCCGATTGGCCGGGCAATGTACGGGAACTCCGCAACGCAGTCGAGCGTGCAGTCCTCCTGTGCCGTGAGGAACGCATCGGCGCTGAATACCTGCCAATGAATCTTACGCAGGTGGAGCCGGTACCCAATATCGGCGATCTCATTTCACTCGAGAAGATCGAGGAGATGCACATCCGGCGCGTGCTAGCGGCAACAAAATCAATCGAAGAGGCTTGTAAAGTGCTTGATATGGACTCCGTGACGCTCTGGCGGAGACGAAAAAAATACGGCATCTGAACCCGCCATTTCATTTTGGAATGTTCCAAAGTGACCCTCCTTTCATTTTGAAATCCTCCATCTCTCTCTTGATCAACGCTTTAATGCTAAGTAGTTGTCTTACCACATCTTATTAAATTCATTCTCTTGGCATGGGGCCTGCTTTAGGCCTTTCACGAAGGAGAGTCAGCGATGGGCCTCAAGACCAAATTGATTATTGCGTTCTGTGGACCGGTGGCAATCCTGATCATTGTCGGCTTGATGAGCGTTCGCACCGTTACCCAGTCAAGCAAGGCAATTGAGCGAATCTTTCGAGAAAACTATGACAGCGTTTCCGCCTGCCTCAGAATGAAGGACGCAACGGGACGCCTGGACCGAATTGCTCAAACTTCCCTCTGGGAGGATCTTGCAGACCCACAGGAAGAGAGCAAGGCAGTCGTCATAGAATTCGAGAAGGATCTTGCATTCCAGCAAGGAAACGTAACAGTTCCTGGTGAACAGGGGCTGACGGATCGGCTGAGTGAACTTTGGAAGAGCTACCGAGCCGAGTTTGAAGAATTCGGCAAGTTGCCAAGGTCCGGAGACGAGCGTCGAGATTTTTTTCAGAAGCACTTGCTGCCGCGCTCCCGTGAAGTCCGTGACGTTGCCCAACGCATTATCGATATAAATCTGGACAATATGATTTCTGTGGATGGCCAGGCCCGTCATCATGCCGTGGAAACCAATCGCACGATGATCGCCCTGGTGTGCTCCGGGGTGGTTCTCGCAATAATTCTCATCATGGTAATCGGGCCTTCGATTGCGAGGCCCATCGCCAGTCTCACCCGGTCGGTGCGGGAGATTCAGCAAGGAAATCTCGACCTGGTTGTTAAGGTCCACTCGCGGGATGAGATAGGACAATTAGCCGCCGCATTCAACGAGATGGCATCGAGTCTTCGCGAGTTCAGGCGTACTGGGCGGGCACGGCTTCTCCGAACCCAACGGGCAACCCAGTTGGCGTTCGATACTCTGTCTGATGCCATTGCAATCTGCAGCCCGAGCGGGGAGATCGAGCTTGCAAACGATGCGGCGCAGCTCCTGTTCGGCCTGAAGCCGGAGTCTGCCCTAGATTCGGCCGGCCATGAAAGCATCAGGGAACTTTTCGCCCGGGTGCGCCATGAACTGCGCCCCATTCGTGAAAAAGGCTATGACCGGGCCATCCAGATCTTTCGCGACGGAGACGAGCGTTTTTTCCTTCCCGAGGCCATACCCATCTTCGACGAGGAACGGCATCTGATTGGCATAACCCTCGTGCTCAGGGATGTCACGAGCATGAGAAAGACGGATGGAAGCAAGAGCGGACTCATCTCCACAGTCTCACATGAGCTGAAGACTCCACTCACGTCCATGCGGCTCGCGACCCATGTGCTCCTCAGTGAAAAGCTCGGACCACTCACCCCCAAACAGATGGAGATGCTCGCAGCAGCACGGGAGGATAGCGACCGGCTCTACCGCATCATCGAAAACCTGCTCGATATCAGCCGGATGGAGGCGGGACGCTCCGAACTGGAGTTTATCCCTGTAAATACTGAACAGATAATCCTAGATGCGGTAGAAAAGATGCGGGCATCTTATCTTGCCAAAGGGATTGCGCTTACCATTAATGTACCCGGGGATATCCCATTGGTACTTGCGGACACGTTCCGTCTTGAGAGCGTCTTTGCGAATCTTCTGAACAATGCACTCAAGAATACGCCTCCCGGAGGACAGGTCACCGTATCCGCACAGGCTGAAGAAGGCGCTCTCGTGCACTTCTCGGTCGAAGACACCGGCTCAGGGATACCCCAGGAGTATCTCCCGCACGTTTTTGAGAAGTTCTTTCACGTACCGGGCCATGGACAGAAAAGGGGCTCGGGACTGGGACTCTCCATTGTTAGAGAGATCATCGAGGCTCATGGTGGAAAGGTTGGCGTCTCGAGTGAACCGGGAAAAGGGACCAGCTTCACATTCACTCTGAAGGCTGCAGAGCCTGTGGCACAGAGCGCGTAGGACGACCCGAGAGTCGAGGAGGATCATGGAATGGATGTTCTCTTTATTGCAATCACGCTCTTGTTCTTCTTTCTATGCCTCGTCTATGTCGCATTTCTCGCGGAGGAGCGGAAATGATTGAAAACTGGATGGTAGGAGTTATTGCCGTCGCGTTGATCATTTATCTTTTTGTGGCGCTTCTGCGCCCGGATAGGTTCTAAGCTAAGGAGCATTTTGCATGAATATCATGGGCTGGCTTCAGTTGACTGCCTTCGTCGTTGCTCTTGTGGCCCTGACCAAACCCCTCGGCCTCTATCTTGAGCGCGTACTCGACTCAGGAGGCAAGACCTTTCTCGACCCTGTACTTAACCCGGTGGAGAGGTTGATTTATCGAATACTCGGGGTTGGCAGCAGCAAAGAGCAGGACTGGAGAGGCTATGCCGTATCTCTCCTTGTGTTCAGCGCGATCGGTCTACTCTTCACCTACGTGATTCTCAGGTTGCAGCACCTGCTTCTATTGAACCCTCAGCGATTTGGGGCTGTCTCCCCCGACCTGGCGTTCAATACAGCCGCAAGCTTTACCACCAACACCAACTGGCAAAACTACGGAGGCGAAAGCACTCTTTCTTATTTCTCTCAGATGGTAGGGCTTACGTTTCATAACTTCGCCTCGGCGGCTACGGGAATCGCTGTGGCAGCCGCGCTGGTCCGAGGCATAGCGAGAGAGAAAACGACGAGTGTGGGAAACTTCTGGGTGGATCTAACCCGGGTGTCTCTCTATCTCTTGCTTCCCATCTGCCTCGTCTATGCGATTTTTCTGGTCTCCCAGGGGATGATTCAAAATTTCTCGCCCTATGTGGCCGCAACCATTGTGGATGGGGGGGCAACGCAGACCCTGGCCCAGGGTCCGATGGCTTCCCAAGTGGCAATAAAGATGCTCGGCACAAACGGCGGCGGGTTCATGAACGCCAACGCCGCTCATCCCTATGAAAATCCGACGCCGCTCTCGAATTTCATCCAGATCCTCTCGATTTTCGCCATACCGAGCGCCTTGACCTACTATCTCGGCCGGATGGTGCGCAATCAGAAGCACGGATGGTCCGTCTGGTCGGCCATGTTCATTCTGTTTCTTGCAGGCGTCCTTGTTTGCTGGTGGGCGGAATCCCATGGCAATCCCCGCATGGCGGCCCTTGGAGTGGACCAGTCGTTTGGGAACATGGAGGGAAAGGAAGTTCGCTTCGGGATCTTCAATTCCGCCCTTTTCGCTACGGTCACAACGGATGCCTCCTGCGGTGCGGTGAATGCAATGCACGATTCCTTCACCCCCCTTGGAGGGCTGGTGCCGCTCTTCAACATGCACCTCGGGGAGGTCGTGTTCGGAGGTGTCGGCGCCGGCTTATACGGCATGTTGATCTTTGTTGTCCTCGCGATCTTCCTTGCGGGGCTCATGATCGGCCGCACCCCTGAATACCTTGGCAAGAAGATCGAGGCCTACGACGTGAAGGTGTCCGCTCTTGCCATTCTCATCCCCGCCGGCATTCTGCTCGGGTTCACCGCCTGGGCCGCAACGAGTGAATGGGGCCTGGCGGGCTTGAACAACGGCGGCCCCCATGGCCTGAGCGAGATCCTCTACGCCTACACCTCGCCTATCAACAACAATGGCAGCGCCTTTGCGGGGCTTTCGGCCAACACCCCCTGGTACAACATAACCCTGGCGCTCGCCATGCTCGCCGGACGCTTCTTCGTCATCATCCCCGCTCTGGCTCTGGCCGAAAACCTGGCCGGGAAGAAGGCCGTTCCCGAAAGCGCCGGAAGCTTTCCGGTCTCAGGCGTCACCTTCACGCTCCTTGTTGTCGGCACCGTGCTTCTTGTCGGGGCGCTCACGTTCCTTCCCGTGCTCAGCCTGAGCCCGATTGTGGAGCACTTCCTCATGATCAACTCCGGAAAGCTCTTTTGAGGAGATAGACGATGAGCAGGAAAGCCCGTTCCCTTTTTGATAAGACGATTGTCATTCCGGCGATCCGGGACGCCTTTATCAAACTCAACCCGCGCCACATGGTGCGCAATCCGGTCATGTTTGTCGCCATGGTGGGCGCCATGGTGACAACCGTCGAGCTGTTCCTCGCCCCGTCTCGTGGCGAGTCCGTGGGATTTTACGTGCAGATAACTCTCTGGCTCTGGTTCACTGTGCTTTTCGCGAATTTTGCCGAAGCCATGGCCGAGGGGCGAGGCAAGGCACAGGCGGCCACCCTTCGCAAGGCACGCACGCAGACGATGGCAACCCGCCTCCGCCCGGATGGTACCAGTCAGGTGGTCCCGGCAGAGACGCTGCGAAGAGATGATGTCGTTGTGGTCAAGGCCGGAGAGGTTATTCCCGGCGATGGCGAGGTGATCAAGGGGGCTGCCAGCGTGGACGAATCCGCGATTACGGGTGAGTCGGCGCCGGTCATCCGTGAAGCCGGCGGCGATCGCAGTGCAGTCACAGGAGGCACCCGTGTTCTCTCCGATGAAATCACGATCCGTATTACCGCCAATCCCGGGGAGAGCTTCCTGGACCACATGATAGGCCTCGTCGAGGGAGCAAACCGCCAGAAGACCCCTAATGAAATCGCATTGACGATCCTTCTTGCCGCACTGACGATTATTTTCCTTTTTGTGACCGTCACTCTCGAGCCTTTCGGCGCTTATTCGGACACATCGTTTTCGATTTTGGTCCTTGTCTCTTTGCTCGTCTGCCTCATCCCGACCACCATCGGCGGGTTGCTCAGCGCCATCGGCATTGCGGGCATAGACCGGCTGATTCAAAATAATGTGCTCGCCATGAGCGGACGTGCGGTTGAAGCAGCAGGAGATGTGGACGTGGTCTTGCTAGACAAGACCGGGACGATCACGCTGGGGAATCGGCAGGCGGTAGAATTTTCCCCCGCGCCCGGGGTCGAGGTGGCGGCACTGGCGAACATCGCTCAGCTTGCCTCGCTTGCGGATGAAACTCCGGAAGGGCGAAGCATAGTTGTTCTTGCCAAGCAATTTGGAATTCGTGAACGCCGGCTGGGTGACTTCGATCAAGCGCGGTTCATTCCTTTTTCTGCGAAGACGCGCATGAGCGGAGTGGACCTCGACGGCAAACAGTATCGCAAGGGTGCTCCTGATGCCGTTCGTGAGTTTGTCGCCGGCATGCTGCCCGCAGAAGTCAACGCCCAAGTTGAGCGCATCGCCTCTCTCGGTGGCACTCCTCTGCTGGTCACAGACGGGCGGAAGGTAATGGGCACTATTCACCTCAAAGACATCGTAAAGGGTGGTCTCCCCGACCGATTCAAGCGCTTTCGTGCCATGGGCATCCGAACGATCATGATCACCGGGGATAATCCTCTTACCGCTTCGGCGATCGCAAAGGAAGCAGGGGTGGATGGTTTCCTGGCCGAGGCAAAGCCGGAGGAAAAGCTTGCCCTCATCCGCCGGGAGCAGGCGACAGGTCATCTGGTGGCCATGACCGGCGATGGGACAAATGACGCTCCTGCCCTCGCCCAGGCCGACGTAGGTGTGGCCATGAACACGGGTACGCAAGCGGCCAAAGAAGCGGGTAACATGGTGGACCTCGATTCGAACCCAACAAAACTGATCGAAGTCGTTGAAATCGGGAAGCAGCTTCTCATGACTCGAGGAGCACTGACAACCTTCAGCGTTGCCAACGATGTCGCCAAGTACTTCGCCATCATCCCTGCCATGCTGCTAGGCACTTTTCCCCAGATAGGGGCGCTGAACGTAATGAGACTGGCATCTCCTGAGAGCGCCATCCTCAGTGCCGTTATCTTTAATGCGCTCATCATTATTGCGCTGATTCCTCTTGCGTTGAGTGGGATTAAATTCAGGCCCCTTGGGGCGGCATCGATTCTTCGCAGAAATCTTCTCATCTACGGGCTCGGTGGTATCATCGCTCCCTTTATCGGCATAAAACTGATTGACCTGATCGTCGCTGCCCTTCGGCTGGCTTGAAGCTCACAGGCCGCCTCTTGAGGAGATAGTTATGAATGGAACGACATTGTTGAAAGAAGAGGGATTATCGACACCTGTGACCGTTTCCAGGGGAGCGAGAGGTTGGTCACTGGTGACACTGCTGCATGAGGCGAGAGTATCGATATTGGTGACACTCGCACTAGGCTGCATTCTTTGTGGCATTTATCCTATCGTTGTCTGGGGAGTAGCCCAGGGGGCCTTCCCTCACCAGGCCAACGGCTCTCTCATTGTGCAGAATGGCCGGGTCGTCGGCAGCAGCCTGATCGGCCAGGCGTTTAAGAGTGACCGATACTTCCAGCCACGCCCGTCCGCAGCAGGCAAGGATGGGTACGATGCGGCCGGCTCAGGCGGCAGCAACCTGGGTCCGCTTTCCCAGAAGCTTATCGATCAGGTAAGAGTGAGAATAGATGCCTATCGGAGTGAGAATAATCTCCCGCCGGATTTGGAAGTCCCCGCTGATGCCGTGACCGCTTCAGGAAGCGGTCTTGATCCCCATATCAGCACACGAAATGCGGAACTCCAGGCCGCTCGCGTCGCCAGAGCCAGAGGCATGTCGGACGATGAAGTGAAGAAGTACATTCGCCAGTATAGCGAAAGTCCACAGCTTGGTTTTCTTGGCGAGCCTCGGGTAAATGTTCTCAAGCTCAACCTTGCGCTCGATGCGCAGCAGGGGAAGTCCAATGCCCGCCGACAAGGTTCTTAGTTTTCTTCAACTCATCCGCCGCTCTCAGCGCGGCAAGCTCAAGGTCTATCTCGGCTACGGCGCGGGTGTGGGAAAGACGTGGCAGATGCTTCTTGAAGGGCACAGACTCAAGCAGGAAGGCATCGACGTCGTGATCGGACTCATCGAAACACACGGGCGCGCCGAAACGGCGAGGCTCATCGAAGGCCTCGAGGTCGTTCCCCGGAAGCAGATTCAATACAGAGGCATCACCATCGAGGAGATGGACCTCGGCGCGGTGCTGGCTCGGAGGCCCGAAGTTGCTCTGGTGGATGAACTGGCGCATACCAATGCTCCTGGGAGCGAACACGCCAAGCGTTACGAGGATGTGCAAGATCTCCTTGCCGCGGGCGTTCATGTTATCAGCACTCTCAACATTCAGCATCTGGAGAGCCTTTATGATACGGTCGAGGCGCTCGTTGGAGTTAAAGTGCATGAGCGCTTGCCTGATTCGATGCTGGCAGAGGCCGATGAGGTTGTGAACGTAGACCTGGCCCCCGAAGACCTCCAGCGGCGGTTGCGGGAGGGCAAGATTTACTCTCTTGAACGGGTGCCCGTTGCGCTCGAGAATTTCTTCAAACGCACGAACCTGGACGAGCTTCGGGAGTTGACCCTTCGGGAGCTTGCGTCGCAAATCGACCTCAAGCGCCGCACTGCCCCGGATGAGGAGCATGGAGTGGCACCGGATCAGGTGATGGTATGTTTAAGCTCCGGCGGCCCCAATTCCGCAGCTCTCTTGCGCCACGGCTCGAGGCTTGCAGGGCGGCTCAACCGGAACTGGTATGCCGTCTATGTGCAGACTCCGCGCGAAGCGCCTACGGCCATCGACGCCAAGACGCAACGCTCCATTTCCGAGACCCTGACTCTTGCAAATCTGCTCGGGGCGATCGTCTTTCCTTATAAGGGCGAGGACATCGTCGATACCATCCTTCATTTCGCCAGGGAATACCGTGTGGGCCACATCGTTATCGGCCGTCCAGGCCCGCTGCCATTTTGGCAGAGACTTCTTCGCAGAAAGACCCTGGTCGAGCGACTGATCCTCAAAGCGCACGGTTTCACGGTGGTAGTCGTTGATGTAAAGGCGCAACCACAGGCGGATGACCAAGGTTTCGCCCAACCTACCCATCGACATATGATCGAGAGAGCTTAACGATGGCGGACATTTTGAAGCCCACGGAAGAAAGGCTCTTGGTATGCGTAGGCCCGAGCCCCTCCTCGGCCCAACTGATAAACTCCGCCAAGCGGATGGCAACCCGTCTCCATGCCAAATGGTTTGCGGTATACGTCGAGGAACCCAAGATGGCGATGCTGCCGGAAGCAGAGCGCAGTCGCGCCGCCGATAATCTGAGGTTAGCTGGGCAGCTTGGGGGGGAGACTGTTGCCTTGGCCGGCCGCAACATAGCCAAAGAGATTGTCAACTTCGCGAGGCAACGGAACGTCACCAGGATTGTCGTTGGCAAGCCAAGGCGCTCCCTGTGGAAGAGTATCCTCTCGAGGAGCCCGGTGGATCAGCTGGTGCGAATGAGCGGAGAGGTCGATGTCTATGTCATTACCGGCGAGCCTTCCGAACAAAGAGAGGCAGCCTACGTCATTCGACCCAAGGGGATCCAGTTGTCTGATTATGGAACGGGGGTCTTGTATCTTATCTTGGCCACCGCGATCTGCTTTTTGATGTACCCCTACTTCCACCTCAGTAACCTTATCATGGTGTACTTGCTGGGGGTAATGCTCACCGCTACTGGCTGCGGGCGGGGGCCGGCGATCCTTATGTCTCTCCTGAGCGTTCTGGCCTTTGATTTCTTTTTTGTCCCTCCCCGATTTTCGTTCACGGTGGAAGAGGCCCAGTACATCGTTACTTTCATGGTAATGTTCCTGGTGGCTCTGGTAATCAGTCACCTGGCTGCCGGGATGCGGCAGCAAACGACGGTCGCCCATTTGCAGGAGCGGCAGGCGGCGGCCATGCACGGTCTCAGTCGGCAACTCGCCAGCAGCAGAGGGGTTGAGAAGATCTTACAGGTGGCGGTGCAATACATCTCGGAGATTTTCGACGGCGAGGTCTTGGCGCTGCTGCCAGACGAGAAAGGCAAGTTGAACGTGGCCGTAGGTGACCTTTCTTCCGTGGTCCACAAGGATATAGTAAAAGAAATGGACGTGGCCCGATCAGCCTACGATAGCGGCCAGATGGCCGGGTGGGGGACTCAAACCTCACCGACGACAGAGATTCTCTATGTGCCCTTGCAGGCGGCCGATACCACCTCCGGTATTTTGGCCTTGCGGCTCAGGGATCCCAAACGCTTTCTGCTCCGGGAGCAACTGAGCCTCCTGGACTCACTGGCCAAACAAGTTGCCCTGGCGTTGGAAGTGGAGCTCATGTGCTCCACGCCACCACGAGCAACCTGAGGCGCAAGATCGAGCCCGATCCCTCCCGTCCTCGCTACATCCTCACCGAACCCGGGCTACCTCTCCGGCTCGACGCGCCACTCAAATCCGCGCGCTCGAAGCATCTCCAGGAGATGGCCGCCTCCCTTCTCCACATCCTCCGGCGTTCCTGAAATGCCCAGTTTCACCTCTGTGCCGCCGGGCACATACCTCGGGAGACTGGAGAGGGTCAGCGACGGATGGGTACCAACAAACTCTTCCATGAGGGGGGTGAGGTCGGCCTCCCGGGCGGGGACGACGACGGCCCGGTGGATGGTCACCTCGCCGGGCTCGTAGTAGGTGTCCAGGACCCAGGCGGTCATGGGCTCGGCCATGCTGGGGAAGCCGGGGAGAAAATGGCCGTCCCCGACGGAGAACCCGGGTATCTGGTTGACCGGGTTGGGGACAAGGGGCACGCCCTTTGGGAAGAGAACCAGGTTGAGGCGGGCCTGGTTCAGGTTGGTTCCAAGACGCTTCTCGAGGAGCCTCACACCCTCAGGGTGATGCTCGAGCGGGAGGCCGGC
>Ga0209253_10004216_pt1 | contig 12553 bp, 6 predicted proteins | sample FrelakmetBRP12BR_FD_187145 | JGI IMG/M metagenome (GOLD analysis project Ga0209253, IMG submission 187145) | Freshwater lake sediment microbial communities from the University of Notre Dame, USA, for methane emissions studies - BRP12 BR (SPAdes)... | ecosystem: Environmental > Aquatic >...
GGGCACCGAACGCGCGGCGCGTCTCGGTCGTCGGCGACTTCAACGGTTGGGATGGCCGCCGCCACACGATGCGCAAGCGTGTGGACACCGGCGTCTGGGAAATCTTCATCCCGGCGCTCCGCGACGGGACGATCTACAAGTACGAAATCATCGGCGCGCAGGGCACGCTGCTGCCGCTCAAGTCGGATCCGGTCGGATTCCGCGCGGAACTGCGGCCGTCGACCGCGTCGATCGTCTGCAGCACGACGGGCTTCGCGTGGTCCGACGGGGATTGGATGGCCCGCAGGGGCAAGGCGGAACCGCGCCGCGCGCCGATGTCCATCTACGAGGTGCACCTCGGGTCATGGCGGCGCAACGAAGACGGCTGCTGGCTCAGCTACGACGAGCTTGCCGAAACACTCGTGCCCTACGCCGTCGGCATGGGCTTCACGCATCTCGAACTGCTGCCGGTCAACGAGCACCCGCTGGACGCGTCGTGGGGCTACCAGCCGATCGGCCTCTTCGCGCCGACGAGCCGCTTCGGCGAGCCCGCCGGCTTCGCGCGTTTCGTGGACGCCTGCCATCGCGCAGGCCTCGGCGTGATCCTCGACTGGGTGCCCGCGCACTTTCCGGTCGACCCGCACGGCCTCGCGCAGTTCGACGGCACCGCGCTCTACGAGCACGCCGACCCGCGCCAGGGCTTCCACCCGGACTGGAGCACCGCGATCTTCGACTTCGGACGGCGCGAGGTCGTCAACTATCTCATCGCGAACGCGCTGTACTGGCTCGACCGGTACCACATCGACGGCCTGCGGGTCGACGCCGTCGCGTCGATGCTCTACCTCGACTATTCGCGCAAGCCGGACGAATGGGTGCCGAACCGCTACGGCGGCAACGAGAATCTCGAGGCGATCGCGTTCCTGCGCAAGCTGAACGAAGCCGTGTACGGTCGCCATCCGGGTGTGGTCATGATCGCGGAGGAGTCGACGGCATGGCCGGCCGTCTCGCGGCCGACCTATACCGGCGGCCTGGGCTTCGGCTTCAAGTGGAACCTGGGGTGGATGCACGACACGCTGAAGTACATGCAGCAGGAGCCCGTGCACCGGTCATGGCACCACGACTGGATGACGTTCGGCCTCATGTACGCGTTCACCGAGAACTTCGTGCTGCCGCTGTCGCACGACGAAGTCGTCCACGGCAAGGGCTCGCTGCTCGCGCGGATGCCGGGCGACGCGTGGCGGCAGTTCGCGAGCCTGCGCGCGTACTACGCGTTCATGTGGGCCTACCCGGGCAAGAAGCTGCTGTTCATGGGACAGGAGTTCGCGCAGGGGCGCGAGTGGAATTTCGAAGCGGCGCTCGAATGGTCGCTGCTCGACCTCGACTGGCATCGCGGCACGCAGTCGCTCGTGCGCGACTGCAATCGCGCCTACCGTGCGAACCGCGCGCTGCACGAGCGCGACTGCGAGCCGAACGGGTTCCGCTGGATCGAGGTCAACGACCGGGACCGCTCGGTCTTCGCGTGGCTGCGCGACGGCGGTGACGGCACCCCGCCGCTGGTCGCGGTCGTGAATTTCACGCCCGTGCCGCGCGATGCATACCGGATCGGCCTGCCGCTGCCCGGACGCTGGCGCGAGGTCCTCAACACGGACGCCGCGGTGTACGGCGGCACCGATCGCGGCAACGGCGGCGGCATCGATGCGCATCCCGGCGAGAGCCACGGGTTCGCGAATTTTGCGAACGTCGTGCTGCCGCCGCTCGGCGCGATCTGGCTCGTGCACGAAGGGGTATCGTGATGCCGCGCGTCCATTCGAGGCAGGCGCGCGGTCCGGAGGCAACGCAATGGACAAGGTGACATACTCGACCCCGCTCGCGCGCTCGTCGATGGCGTACGTGCTGGCCGGCGGGCGCGGTTCACGGCTCAGCGAGCTGACCGAACGGAGGGCCAAGCCCGCCGTGTATTTCGGCGGGAAATCGCGCATCATCGACTTCGCGCTGTCGAACGCGCTCAATTCCGGCATCCGGCGCATCGCGGTCGCCACGCAGTACAAGGCGCACAGCCTGATCCGCCACCTGCAGCGCGGATGGAACTTCCTGCAGCCGGTGCGCAACGAGAGCTTCGACATCCTGCCCGCGAGCCAGCGCGTCGCGGAGGACCAGTGGTACGCGGGCACCGCCGACGCCGTGTTCCAGAACATCGACATCATCGATGGCTACGCCCCCGAGTACCTCGTCATTCTCGCGGGCGATCACGTCTACAAGATGGATTACGAGCGCATGCTCGTGCAGCACGTGAACTCCGGCGCCGACGTCACCGTCGCCTGCATCGAAGTCCCCGTCGCCGAAGCCACGGGATTCGGCGTCATGCACGTCGACGATGCGGACCGGATCGTGTCGTTCGTCGAGAAGCCGGAGCACCCGCCGGAGCTGCCGGACCGGCCCGGCTGGGCGCTGGCGAGCATGGGCATCTACGTGTTCCGGCGCGACCTCCTCAACGAGCAGCTGCGACGCGACGCGGCGGATCCGCATTCGACCCGCGACTTCGGCCGCGACATCATTCCGTTCCTCGTCGCGCACGGCAAAGCGGCCGCCCACCGCTTCACGCATTCATGCATTCGCTCGCGCGACGAGACGCAGGCCTACTGGCGCGACGTCGGCACGCTCGACGCGTACTGGGAAGCCAACATCGACCTGACCGACGTCGTGCCGGCGCTCGACCTGTACGACCGCAACTGGCCGATCTGGACCTACACGGAGATCACGCCACCGGCGAAGTTCGTGCACGACCTCGACGGGCGGCGCGGCTTGGGGATTGCGTCGCTCGTGGCCGGCGGCTGCATCGTGTCCGGCTCGACGCTGCGCCGCTCGCTGCTCTTCACCGGAGTCCACCTGCATTCCTACGGCTCCGTGGAGAACGCGGTCGTGCTGCCCAACGTGGACATCGGGCGCCGCGTACGGCTCATCAACGTCGTCGTGGACGCGAACGTCAGGATCCCGGCCGGGCTCGTCGTCGGCGAGGATCCGGAATTCGACACCGCGCGCTTCCGCCGCACGGCGAACGGCGTGTGCCTCATCACGCAGCCGATGATCGACCGGCTCCCCGCCTGACGGCGATGCGCGTCCTGTCCGTCGCGTCCGAGGTCTACCCGCTCGTCAAGACCGGCGGCCTGGCAGACGTGGTCGCCGCGCTGCCGCCGGCGCTCGCGCGCGAGGGCGTTGCAACGCGCACGCTGGTGCCGGGTTATCCGGGCGTGATCGACGCGCTGCGCGGCGCGCAGTCCGTCCACGCGTACGCGAACGTGCACGGGGAGCCCGCGCGGCTCCTCGCCGCGCACGCGGCCGGCCTCGACCTCCTCGTGCTCGACGCGCCGCATCTGTATGCGCGGCCCGGCAATCCGTACTCCGGTCCCGACGGCAAGCCCTGGCCCGACAACGCGTTCCGGTTCGCCGCGCTCGCCGCGTGCGCGGTATCGATCGCGCGCGGCGTCGTCGCGGGCTTCGTACCCGACATCGTGCACGCGCACGACTGGCAGGCGGGACTCGTCCCGGCGCTGGTTCACTACGGCGGCACACCGCGCCCGGGCACGGTGATGACCGTGCACAACCTCGCGTTCCAGGGGCAGTTCCCGCGCGAATTGCTTGCGGACCTGGGCCTGCCGCCGCACGCGTACGCGGTGGATGGCGTCGAGTACTTCGGCACGATTGGCTTCCTGAAGGCCGGTCTCGCGCTTGCGGACCGCATCACGACGGTGTCGCCGACGTACGCGGCGGAGATCCGGACGCCCGAGGGCGGCATGGGTCTCGACGGGCTGCTGCGAGCGCGCGCGGACGTGCTGACCGGCATCCTGAACGGTATCGACGACGCCGTGTGGAATCCGGCGACCGACGTGCACCTGTCCGTGCGCTACGACCGGCGGCGCCTTGCGAAGCGGGCCGCGAACAAGGCGGCATTGCAGGCACGGTTCGGCCTCGACGTCGAGCCTGCGAGCTTCCTGCTGGGCATGGTCAGCCGCCTCACGTTACAGAAGGGCCTGGATCTTGTGGCCGATGCGCTGCCGGACATCGTCGGCATGGGCGCGCAGCTCGCTGTGCTGGGTTCCGGCGAGAAGGCGCTCGAAGTCAGCCTGACGGCCGCAGCTGCCCGGCATTCCGGACGGGCCGCCATCGTCCTCGGCTACGACGAGGCGCTGGCGCACCTGATGCAAGGATCCGTCGACGCGCTGCTCGTGCCCTCGCGCTTCGAACCCTGCGGCCTCACGCAGCTGTGCGCGCTGCGCTATGGCGCGATCCCGATCGTCGCGCGCGTCGGTGGCCTCGCCGACACGGTCATCGACGCGAACGCGATGGCGCTCACCGCGGATACCGGCACGGGCATCCAGTTCTCTCCGGTAACGCGCGCCAATCTCCTGCTCGCGATCGGGCGCGCGTCGACGCTCGCGCGCGATCCGGCGCTGTGGCGCCGGCTGCAGTTGCGCGCGATGGCGGCCGACGTCGGCTGGACCCATCCCGCGAAGCAATACGCCGCCCTCTTCCGGGGACTCGCGGCGCAGCGCTCGGCCTGACCGATGCCGCGCGTCGGTCCCGGGAGCCCCGAGCCGCTCGGCGTGACCCTCACGCGCGATGGCGTGAACGTCGCGGTGGTGTCGGCGCACGCGTCGGCCGTCGAACTGTGCCTGTTCGACCTGTCGGGAACGTCCGAGCGCGCGCGCATCGCGCTGCCCGAACGCACCGGCGACGCCTTCCACGGATTCGTGCCCGGGATTGCCGAAGGCGACCGGTATGGGCTGCGCGCGCACGGCGCGTACGATCCGCGCAACGGTCACCGCTTCAATCCGGCAAAGCTCCTCGTCGATCCCTATGCGCGGGCGCTCGATCGCCCGTTCGCGCTGCATCCCTCGATGTTCGGTGCGGGTCCGGACGACGGGACACGCGACGACGCCGACAGCGCGCCGTTCGTCCCGAAGGCGATCGTCACGGCGCCGGCGCCGCCAGCGGGGGCCGCGCGCCCGCACGTGCCGTGGCCGGAGACGATCCTGTACGAAATGCACGTGCGCGGGTTCACGCGCACGCATCCCGGCGTGCCCGAAGCGTTGCGCGGCACCTGCGCCGGCCTTGCGCACCCGGCGGCCATCGCGCACCTGACGCACCTCGGCATCACCACGGTGGAACTGATGCCGATCGCGGCCGCGATCGACGAGCGCCACCTCGCGCGACTCGGCCTTTCCAACTACTGGGGCTACAACCCCGTCGCGCTGTTCGTGCCCGATCCGCGACTCGCCCCCGGTGGCATCGGCGAAGTGCGCGCGTGCGTGGCCGCGCTGCAGGCGGCCGGCATCGAGGTGCTGCTCGACGTCGTGCTGAACCATACGGGCGAGGGCGACGCGCGCGGGCCCACGGTGTCGCTGCGCGGGCTCGACAACGCCACCTACTACCGCACGTTCGCCGGCGATCGCGCCCGCTACATCGACGACACCGGCTGCGGGAACACGCTCGCGCTCGACCGGCCGCCCGTGCTGCGGCTCGCGCTGGACGTGCTGCGGTACTACGCCGAAGCGGCCGGCGTCGACGGCTTCCGCTTCGATCTCGCCACGACGCTCGGCCGTCGCGACGATGGATTCGATCCCGCGGCGCCGCTGCTGCAGGCGATCGCGCAGGATCCCGCGCTGCGCGGCCTGAAGCTCGTCGCGGAGCCGTGGGACGTGGGGCCCGGCGGGCATCGCACCGGCGCGTTTCCGGCGCCGTGGGGCGAATGGAACGACCGCTACCGCGACACGGTGCGGCGCTTCTGGCGCGGCGATGCCGACCGCGCGGGCGAGCTTGCGACGCGGTTCGCGGGTTCGGCGGACATCTTCGCGGCGCGCGCGCGCCGGCCGTCGCGCTCGGTGAACTTCGTCACGGCGCACGACGGTTTCACGCTGGCCGACCTGGTCGCATACGCGGCGAAGCACAACGAGGGCAACGGCGAGGACAACCGCGACGGCACCGACGCCAATTTCTCGTGGAACCGTGGCGTCGAGGGGCCTACGGACGATGCCGCCATCGTTGCGCAGCGCGGCCGCGACGTGCGCAACCTGCTGGCCACGCTGCTGACCTCGCGCGGCACGCCGATGCTCGCGATGGGCGACGAGCTCGGGCGCACGCAACGCGGCAACAACAATGCCTACGCACAGGACAACCCGCTCGCGTGGATCGACTGGCACCGCGCCGACGAAACACTGGTCGCGTTCACCGCGGCGCTCATCGCGCTGCGCAAGCGGCACCCGGCGCTCCGGCAGGATCGCTGGCTCACGGGAGAAGCCGTCGACCCGAGCGGCGTGGCCGACGTGGAGTGGCGGCATCCCGAAGGCCGCGCGATGAACGGAGGCGACTGGTCGGCATCCGATCGCCGCACGCTCGTCGCGATCCTGTATGCGGGCGCCACCGATACCGAACCGGGGGATCGCGTCGCCATCGCGCTCAACGCGAGCGAGCACCCGGTCGCCGTGCGCTGGCCGGCCGCGCGCGAGGGCTGGGCTTGGCACGTGTGCGTCGACACGACGCTGCCGTCGGGACGGCCGGATCCGGCCTCGTCCGTCGCCGCCGAATCCGGTACCGTCGGGCCACGGTCGGTGGTCGTCCTCGCTGAAACCGCGGAGCCCGCGGACGCGGCCGGACGGCGCCGCGGCGCGCCTGCCGAAGCGGAGCTGCTCGGGCGCCTCGCCAGCGCGGCGGGGATCGAACCCGCGTGGTGGGATCTCGCGGGCGGGCACCACGTCGTCGACGCGGACACGCAACGCGCGCTGCTCGGCGCGATGGGCCTTGCCGCCACGTCGTCCGGCGAGGCGCACGATCAGCTGGCGGCGCTCGCGGACGCGCGCGAGCGCCGCGCGCTGCCGGCGATGGTCGTCGCGCGCGAGGGCGTCCCCGCGCAGGTGGTGCTGGCGACGCTGACCCCGGCGCAGCGCCGGCGCCGCGCACTGCGGCTTCGCCAAGAAGACGGGACGGAGTCCCTGCTGCCCTTCGCACCGGACGACCTTCCGGCGACCGTCGTCACGGCCGCCGATGGCCGTGCGGTCACCCGGCGTACGCTCGCGTTGCCGCCGCTGCCCGCCGGCGTTCACACGCTGGACAGCCTCGATGGCACGGGCGTCGAATGCCGCGTCCTCGTCGCGCCGCACCGCTGCTACCTGCCGCCTGATCTGCGCGACGGTGCGCGCCGGTTCGGACTCTCGGCGCACCTGTATTCGCTGCGGCGGCACGGCGACCAGGGCATCGGCGACTTCACGACGCTCGCGCTGCTGGGCGAAGCCACCGCACGCGCAGGCGGCAGCCTCGTCGGCATCAATCCGCTGCACGCGCTCTTCGTCGGCGACCGGGAACGCGCCAGTCCCTATCACCCGTCCGACCGGCGCTTCCTCGATCCGGTCTACATCGATGTCGAGCGCGTTCCCGATTTCGCCGAAGCACCGGGTGCGCGTTCGCTGTACGAGCAGCAGGTGTCGCGCGTCGCCAACATCGCGGCGCAGAAGAACGTCGACTACGGCGGCGTCTGGCAGGTGAAGCAAGCGCTGCTCGATGCCTGCTTCGCGCAATTCGAGCGGCGCGCGCGCACCGATCCGCTCGTCGCCCTGTTCGACCGCTTCGTCGCGGGCGGCGGCGAGGCGCTGTACCGGTTCGCGCTGTTCGAGGCGATCGCCGCCGCGCATCCGCGCGTGTCGTGGGATCGCTGGCCCGCGACGCTGCGCCGGCCGGATGCCGCAGGCATCGCGGACTTTGCCGCGCGCAACGCGCGGGCGATCCGCTTCGCCCTCTACCTGCAATGGCTCGCGGATCGCCAGCTGGCCGAGGCCGCCGGCCGCGCGCGCGACCGCGGACTCGCATTCGGGCTCTACCGGGACCTGGCGATCGGCGCGGCGCCCGATGGTTCCGAGCCCTGGGCGAATCCTGGGGCCTTCGCGCTGGGCGCGTCGATCGGTGCCCCGCCCGATCCCTTCTCCCCCACCGGCCAGGTCTGGGACCTGCCGCCGCCCATTCCGGACGCCATGGTCGCGTCCGCGTGCGCCGGCTTTCGCGATCTGCTCGCAGCGAACATGCGCCACGCGGGCGCGCTGCGGATCGACCACGTGATGGGGCTCTCGCGGCTCTTCTGGGTCCCGGGCGGGGCGACTGCCGCCGCCGGCGCCTATGTCCGCTATCCGCTCGACGCGCTGCTCGGGGCGCTCTCGCTCGCGAGCGCGCGGGCGCGCTGCCTTGTCGTCGGCGAGGACCTGGGCACGGTGCCGGAGGGATTGCGCGAGCGGCTCGCGGCGGCCGACGTGCTTTCCTACCGGGTGCTGTGGTTCGAGCGCGACGGTCCCGCCTTCCTCCCGCCGTCCCGCTATCCGGTGAAGGCCGCCGCCTGCGTGTCGACGCATGACCTGCCGACGATCGCGGGCTGGTGGACCGGCGCGGACATCGACGAGAAGCGAGCACTCGGGCTGATCGACGACAAGGGTGCCGCTGCCGCGCGCGCCGGTCGTGGCGCGGACCGCGTGGCGCTGGTCGGGGCGCTGGACCGGGCCGGCGCGAGCCAGGGGACGCCCCTCGATCCAGCGGCGCCGCACGGCACCGCGATCACCGCCGCGATCCACCGCTATGTCGGCGCGTCGAGCGCTGCGCTGGTCCTGCTGCAGGCCGACGACCTGGCCGGCGCCACGACCGCCGTCAACCTTCCCGGGATCGACCGCGCGCGGCCGAACTGGCGGCGCAGGCTCGACGTCGCCGTCGAGGACCTGTGGCAGACCGACGCCGGCGAGCAGGCGATCGCCGACTACGCGACGGTGCGCACGCAGCGCTGACCGGCACCCGAGCGCCGCAGCGACGGCCGCGTCAGCGCAGGAAGTGCACGTGCTGACCCAGCATCTCCGGCACGATCAGCGTGATCCCGCTCGCGGTGACGTGAAAGCGCCGCCGATCTTCGCCCGGGTCGACGCCGGCCCGGAAGCCGTCCGGGAGCCGGCAGTGCTTGTCCACGACCGCCCGCTTCAGCACCGTTGCGCGGCCCACGTCGACGTTGGGAAGGACGACCGAATCCTCGATCTGCGAAAAGTCGTGCACGTGGACTTTCGAGAACAGCAGCGACCGCCGCACGGTCGAGCCGCTGATGATGCAGCCGCTGGCGACGATCGAGTCGATCGCCGTTCCGCGCCGGCCGTCGTCGTCGAACACGAACTTCGCCGGCGGCAGCTGTTCCTGGTGCGTCCAGATCGGCCAGCCTTCGTCGTACAGGTTGAGTTCGGGCACGACGTCGGTGAGCGCGATGTTCGCCTCCCAATAGGCATCGATCGTGCCGACGTCGCGCCAATAAGGGACGCCGTTGCTCATGTTGACGCAGCTCGCGGCGAAATCGTGGGCGCGGGCGCGAGCGCCCTGCGCGAGCAGCCCCGGGATGACGTCTTTGCCGAAATCGTGGCTCGAGTGCTCGTCGTCGGCGTCGCGGAGCAGCGCGTCGTAGAGGAACGCGGCGTCGAACACGTAGACGCCCATGCTCGCGAGCGCCCGGTCAGGCCGCCCCGGCATCGGCGCCGGTTGCGCCGGCTTCTCCTGGAACCGCACGATGCGGCGCTCGCCGTCCACCGCCATCACGCCGAGCGCGCACGCGTCGGCGAGCGGGACGTCGACGCACGCGACGGTCATCTGCGCACCGCTGTCGACGTGCTCTTCGAGCATGCGGCCGTAGTCCATCTTGTACACGTGGTCGCCGGCCAGGATGACCACGTAGCGCGGGTCGTGGCGCCGCAGCAGATCGAGGTTCTGATAGACGGCGTCCGCCGTGCCCTGGTACCAGTTCGCCTCGACTCGCTGCTGCGCCGGCAGCAGCTCGATGAACTCGTCGAATCGGCCGTCGAGAAAGCTCCACCCGCGCTGCGTGTGCCGGATGAGGCTCTGCGCCTTGTACTGCGTGAGGATGCCGATGCGGCGTATGCCCGAGTTGACGCAGTTCGACAGCGTGAAGTCGATGATCCGGAACTTGCCGCCGAAAGGGATCGACGGCTTCGCCCGCCAGCGGGTCAATTCCGCGAGGCGGCTTCCCCTCCCGCCCGCGAGCACCAGCGCCAACGTGCTTTTCGTCAGCGGTCCCGGCGACCGCCGCGGGCGACCGCCGTGGACGAGCGTCTCGAGCGCGTCACGTTCGGCTTCGATGATCATCGCCATCCCGCACGCACCATCGGATCAGCCGAGCGGCGCGGCTTCCTCGTCGGCGCTTCCGCGCTGCGCCGCATCGACTGCCGCGCAGCGCCCATTCGGCGCGAGCGCGCCTCCACACCCGAGGCACACGGGCCCGGCAACGGCTAGTCGCCCAACCGCTCGCGGATTTCGGCTTCCGCGTCGAGCCAATCCTGCAACTCGCCGCCCGGCGCGAAGCCTCTCGCCGCGGCGCGATAGTAGGCCGCCTCGGCGATCATCGCCGACCGCGCGTCCGGATCGATCATCCGGTCCTGCGGCGGGTATGGTGCGCGAGTCGGGGCGGCGTCGACGGCAGCTTCCTGCGCGGCGTCCGCCATGGGCAACGTAAGCTTGGGATTCGCGCGTCGTTTCGACGCGACATGGGGTGTAGTCATCGTACCCTCCTTCGAAAGAGGAATCGGACTCCACTTTTCTTGGTCTTATGGCTTGGAATCTACGCGCCGTCGCGACCTGCGGATTGACCAGGGTCAACACCGGGCCCGTTACAGGTGCCGGCATCCGGCAGCGTCGCTAGCATCGCGAACACGTACGCGCCCGCGGCCGCCGGCGTCCGCGTTGCGGATGAACCACAGGGCGCGGCACAATGAAGGCCTTGGGCCAACCTCCATCCTTTCTAGGAAACTCGACCATGACGGACATCATCGGAATCCTGGGCGCCGACGCCAGCGGCCTGCTGCAGCACGTGTGCAAGGGCATCCCCAAAGCATCCCTGCATCTGCCGGGCCCCGACTTCGTGGACCGCATCGTCGCGCCGAGCGACCGCTCGCCCGCGGTGATGCGCAGCCTGCAGCAGATGTTCGGCCACGGCCGCCTCCGCGGGACGGGTTATCTGTCCATCCTGCCCGTCGACCAGGGCATCGAGCACAGCGCCGGCGCGTCGTTCGCCAAGAACCCGCTCTACTTCGACCCCGAGAACATCGTGAAGCTCGCGATGGAAGGCGGCTGCAACGCCGTGGCGTCCACGCTGGGCGTGCTCGGCGCGTGCTCGCGCAAGTACGCGCACAAGATCCCGTTCCTGCTCAAGTTCAACCACAACGAGTTCCTGACCTACCCCAACAAGTTCGACCAGATCTTCTTCGCGAGCATCAAGCAGGCGCAGGACATGGGCGCGGTGGCGGTGGGCGCGACGATCTACTTCGGCTCGCCCGAGTCCGGCCGGCAGATCATCGAGGTCAGCCGCGCGTTCGAGGCCGCGCACGAGATGGGCATGGCGACCGTGCTGTGGTGCTACCTGCGCAATCCCGCCTTCAAGAAGGACAAGGACTACCACGTGTCCGCCGACCTGACGGGCCAGGCGAACCACCTCGGCGTGACGATCGAGGCCGACATCATCAAGCAGAAGCTGCCGGAGAACAACGGCGGCTATCCCGCGCTCGACACGAAGGAGAATCCGTACGGCAAGAACGACAAGCGCATGTACACCGAGCTCGCGACCGACCATCCGATCGACCTCGCGCGCTACCAGGTGGCGAACTGCTACATGGGCCGCGCGGGGCTCATCAATTCCGGCGGCGCGTCGGGGGCCAACGACCTGCACGACGCGGTGCGCACCGCGGTGATCAACAAGCGCGCCGGCGGGATGGGCCTCATCTCCGGGCGCAAGGCGTTCCAGAAACCGATGGGCGACGGCGTTGCGCTGCTCAACGCCATACAGGACGTATACCTCGCCGCGGACATCACCGTCGCCTGACGCGGAAGGGTGACGCGCCCGCGTTCCGTATCGGACGCGGCTGTGCCGGATCGCGCCCGCCCGCGCAAATGCAGGCGATGGGCCGGAACCGGCTAATCGTCCCTTTCCGGCCCGGAAGATGGCGCGCCCGACAGGATTCGAACCTGTGACCCTTGGCTTCGGAAACCAATACTCTATCCAACTGAGCTACGGGCGCGAACCGTGAATTGTAGCGTTCGCGGCCCCACGGCGTCCATTGCGGGTCCGCGCGGCGAGGGCCGGGACGGTATAATTCTGCGTTGACCCCCGCAGGCGTCCGGATCGCCCGATCCGGCCTGCCGGGGACCACGAGACCTCCCGCCACAAGCCCCCGCGACCATGACCGAAGAGCATTCCTCCCCGATCAAGACCCCGAAGCAGCTCGTCATCGTCGTGCTGCTCGCGTTCGCCGTTCCGATCACGCTCGCAGTCATGGTGTCGCAGCTCGTCACGAGCGGCGAGAAGGGCGATTCGAAGAACGACAACCTCGTGCTGCAGCGAATCCAGCCCGTCGGCACCGTCGTGCTCGCCGAGGCGACCGGCCCCAAGGGCATGCTCACCGGCGAGCAGGTCTACGGGCAGGTGTGCAAGACTTGCCACGAGACGGGGCTCGCGGGATCGCCGAAGTTCGGCGACAAGGCCGCGTGGGCCAAGATCGTCGCG
>Ga0209253_10004217_pt1 | contig 12547 bp, 12 predicted proteins | sample FrelakmetBRP12BR_FD_187145 | JGI IMG/M metagenome (GOLD analysis project Ga0209253, IMG submission 187145) | Freshwater lake sediment microbial communities from the University of Notre Dame, USA, for methane emissions studies - BRP12 BR (SPAdes)... | ecosystem: Environmental > Aquatic >...
ACTTTTTCGACCAGAATCCGATAATGATCCGCGGCGGCTTCGAGCGGTTCCTGCAGCAACAACAGATGTCCGTCGTTTTTCAAACTCATCGGCACGTTCTTGATAGGTTCGCCTGCATCGAGCCAGACTTCCAACCGTTCACCTGCATCCATCATCTCCAGTTTCAGCTTGGTCTTCACATAATTCATCGGACAGGCAACCCCGCGTAAATCATAAACCGGCGCACTGGAAGCAGCAGGCGCGGCTACGGAAGCGACAACCGGCTTGACCTCGGGCAGCACGTTGGTCGTGGCCACCGCTACCTTGTCCACCGGCGCCAATTTGAGATCTTTGCCCATCTGCTCCGTCGAGGCACGACAGGCGTCGACGAATCCCTTGGCAAAGGCCATCTTATCGCGGGCTGAGTCCCCCGTTGTGTCCTTGGGCCCTAGATCGCCGACCCGGTTCCTTAGTTCGCGGTACATCGCTGGCACTATGCCTTTTTGCGCAATCCGGCTGTCGAATTCGATGAAGGTTTCTGCATCTGTCGAAGGCTCAAGTCCCTCGGTGACAAGCAACGCCTTGGCCGCAGCCAACACGGCGCGATACGACTTGTTCACCGAGACGGAATACTGATGGTTATCGACCAGCAGCTTCGCCTGATAGAGCTCTTGGTCGGCTTCGAGAATGCCGTTCTCGATCATCTCAAGCGCGCCACCGGCACATTCACCAGGCCCGAGATCCTCCAAGACAAACTCTGCTTCTCCTTCCCAGTCGTAGTAGAAGGTCGCGTCATCTTGAAAGGACGGAACGATGGTGTAGGGGATCAACTCATCCTTGAGTTTGACCTTACCGGCACGATCGATGAAGGCAGGCAGTCCTTCGCCGGAGAGGCGGTCCCGCCGGTATACGTCAATCAAGTGTGTGATCGCAGCCGATACACTTTTAGCCGGCAACTTGACCACCATCTGTCCGATCTTCGCGGTTCCGTTAACCCGTCCGCCCAAATGCAATTCATAGAAGGGCGCGACGTGCTCACCGATGCGCTTCCCTACTCCATGCAAACCGATCGTGGCGATATGGTGCTGGGCGCAGGAGTTGTGGCACCCGCTGATCTTGACCGTCACATCTTTCAGATCCTCGGGGACCCGCCCGGCCGGGAATACCTCTGCCAAGGCTCGCGCGAGCCCCTTGGAGGACGTGATCCCCAAACCGCACGTATCGGTACCAGGACAGGCAATAATATCTTCAACCAATTCAGCGCCGGGATCGGCCAAGCCCTGTGAAGCCAAGTCGGCATAGAGGTCGGCAATGCGTGACTCCGGAATCCATCGAATGATCATATTTTGGTTGATCGTCGTCCGAATGTTGCCATTGGAGTAGCGATCCGCAAGATCGGCAATGAGCAGCATCTGTTCTGTCGTGAGATCGCCCATGAATAACTTAGTCACGGCGGCGACATAACCCTCTTGCTTCTGAGGCACCACATTGGTTCGTCGCCACATCTCAAACGGCGTCTCCGCCGACGCGCCGCTGAGATGCCCATTGGTCTGCAGCGCCGTCCGCTTCGACCCATTCGACGTCGGCATGATGAGGGGAACTGGTTCATCCGGATAGGACAGTAACTTGATGGGCTCATGAGTCGGACGGGCATGTCCCATCGACACGTAGGCCTCTTCCCAGCGGCGTTTGAATTCCTGGAAACCCAGCTTTTCGATCACAAACTTCATTCGGGCCTTCGTGCGATTTTTTCGATTGCCCAGGGTGTCGAACACCCGAATCACCGCTTCCACACTTGGGATGAGCTCATCCATGGGAGTGAACTCACGAAGAACCTGCGCAATCCTTGGGGCAGAGCCAAGACCGCCGCCTGCCACCATGCGAAAGCCAATGGCTCCATCCGCGCGCTTGGCTGCGAGAAGCCCGATATCGTGGATCGGTGTGAGTGCGCAGTCCTGTTTGCAGCCGGAGAAGGCAATTTTAAATTTGCGCGGGAGACTCTGGTTGAGCGGATTCCGCAACAGATGGAGCGCAACGGTTTTCGCATAAGGCGTCACGTCGAACACTTCCCCCTGGCAAATCCCGGCAAGGTGGCACGCCGTCACATTACGAACCGTGTTAGCGCAAGCTTCTCTGGTGGTCAAGCCGACCTCAGCCAGCCCTCGCATGATAGCCGGCACATCCTTTAGTTCAACAAAGTGCAGCTGGATATCCTGTCGCGTGGTGACATGCCCGACGCCAGTCGCATATTCCTCGGTCAATTCTGCAACCCGGCGCAACTGATTCGCCGTCAGCCCGCCGAAGGGGATCTTGATACGGACCATCTGGACACCGGCCTGCCGTTGACCATATATGCCGTACTGGAGGCGGAACGGCCTGAATAGATCGACCGAGACGTCACCCGAAGCCATGCGCAGCGCCTCAACCTCGAAAGTCTCGATCTCCTCTATAACGGCAGGAGGAATAGGCTCTGTCTTGATAGAAACAGTACTGAGTGGCGTGAGATTCATGGGTTTACCTCAAATGTGGTACATCAACGATCGTTCTTGCTCGATCACTCGTTGCTGCCCGGCTAATTCCTCCACGCTTATGGCTTCGAGCACATGGCGCTCCGCTTGATGGACCTGCTCCCAAACCCTCTCCAGCAGAAGCTCTGATTTGCTGAATCGCCGTCCCTGTGCACGGCCAGCTCCGCCACTCGGAAGTGAAAGTGGACCATCAAGCGCTTCGAGAATCTCGACGACTGATACCTCGGATGGTTTTTTCGAAAGCACGTAGCCCCCTTGAGCCCCTCGAAGACTCGACACAAGACCGGCCTTCTTCATGCCATGGAGAACCTGTTCAAGAAAGCGAGCAGGAATGGCTTGCCGACGTGCAATCGATTTCGCTTGGACAGGCGCTGTCCCAAGATGCATGGCTAAATCGACTGCTGCCATGATTCCATAGGTGGCTCTGAGGGATACTTTCATACACGAGTATTCCGGTAGGAATTAAAATACATATAATGCCTTATACCTGCACAGCAACTCTGCTGTCAAGCTACCTCGCCGAGGGTTCTTATGGACTAGAGCTTAGCGGGAGACTAAACCAACTCGTCGGCGGAAAAAGACTGTTCCGTGGTTTATTTGGTTTGTCTTGTTTGTTTGGTTGAACGAAACTAACCGGATGAACCAAATCAACCAGATCAACAAAACAAACCAGATAAACTAGACAGACTGGCTTGTGCCACCGCGGCTATTGACTCCCCGATCGAGTGCTTCGCCAGCACTAACCAGAAACAAATCTGTCAAGAGAATTGAGGGCAAGAACGAATCCCTCTGTATTTTCCTGATTGACATCAAATTGGCCCTGGGCAATAATCCGCACCTCTTTCCCCTTTCTCTTCTGGAGCTTTCATGTCGCTTACGACATCCGTCATCAATATTTTGGTGCTCAGCGGTGACCCGGATATCCAGAATCAGTTCAAACACGCATTCAAAGATGCGTCCGTAACTGCGGCGAAATCCGCGTCTGCGTTGCCGAAGGACATGACGCGTCGCATATTTGATGCGGTCATCGTCGAATTGAAACCGGGCTCATCCGGCGCAACTGCAGCCATCCCCACCAACATCGATCACACGCATACACTGGTCATCACCGGTTCTCGGTCTGTGCTGAAACGAGCCTCGAAGTTCATGCAAGTGATGGCACGGCAGAATGCTGCGGGAGTGAACAGAAAAGAGGCTCTATCCCTGGAGGACTATCTCGAATGGAAGATGGGAGATTTCGTGAAAGGGATGCGCGATGGTTCGGGACGGAACCTGCACCCCATGTTGATCACCGCCATTGAACGCCCCTTGATTACCAGAGCGCTTCAGGAAACCAAAGGCAACCAGATCCAAGCAGCAGAGTTACTGGGCCTGAATCGAAACACCCTCAGGAAGAAGATCCATGATTTGCACATTCCCGTGAAACGGAATCGGCTTGCGCAGGTGCGGGAAGCCTGACACCTCGGATGTTCTCGGGAAACCGAATTCATGTGGATGCGGTGACAGCGAGCATTGGCGGCAAAGAGTCAAGTAGGTCAACCCAATAACAGGAGGTGCTCAATGACGAAAGAGGAGCTGATTGCAAAGATGGCGGCATCCGCCGGCATCACGAAGGTTGCGGCAGGCAGCGCGCTACAGGCCTTCACTGGAGCGGTGACTACCTCCCTGAAGAGGGGGCAACGCGTCTCGCTGGTGAACTTTGGAACCTTTACCGTAGCCAAACGGAAGGCTCGGCTCGGGCGGAATCCCCGAACCGGTGAAGCGCTGAGAATTCCTGCGGTCAAAGTCCCGAAATTTTCTGCAGGGAAAATCTTGAAGTCAGCCGTCAGGTAACGTCATACGCCGGCAGATCGTATATCTGGGAAACAAGAGGGAAGGAGGCGTAGTCGGCCACAGCGATACGCCCTCCTCTCTCTTGTGTTTCAGTATGGGATCCCCCTGACCGGTGTAGTAGCATGAGCATCTACAGGGTGTGCGCGACAGGCGCGACGAGTTGATCTGGTTTATCTGGTTTATCTGGTTTCTTTTGTTCATTTGGTTAATTTAGTTCAACCAAACAGACCAAATAAACAAAAGAAACCAGCTAGTTCTCTCGACCCTCGCGCGAATAATGAGATACGCTTCAGCTCACTCTACAGACGCCAACGATCCGAGAATATGATACCCGCCATCAACGTAAATCACTTCTCCGGTAATCCCACGTCCCAGAGGGCTGACCAGAAATAACGCCGTGTCGCCGACTTCGCCCTGTTCTGTCGCGCGGCGGAGAGGCGCGAACTCTCGGTGGTGATCCACCATCTTGCTGATACCGGAGACACCACGGGCAGCGAGCGTCTTGATCGGGCCGGCTGAGATAGCATTCACCCGAATATTCTTGGGGCCAAGGTCATGGGCGAGATAACGAACGGTGGCTTCAAGCGCGGCTTTGGCAACCCCCATGACGTTGTAATGGGGCACGACCCGCTCCGCTCCAAGGTAGGTGAGAGTGACGACGGAGCCACCGTCAGTCATCAACGGCAGGGCCGCTTTCGTCACAGCCACAAGGGAATAAGCGCTGACGTCCAAAGCCATGGCGAAGCCCTGACGGGAGGTATTGACGAACTGGCCAGTGAGTTCTTCGCGCGGCGCGAAGGCCACCGAATGAACCAGAAAATCGAGGGTACCGACCTCTTTCTGCACATGCTGCATCAAGGCGGCAATTTGGGCGTCGTCTCCGACGTCGCACGGGAACGCCTTCGCGCCTGGCATGGTGGCTACGAGTTCCTCGACGTTTTCCCTTAACCGCTCGTTCTGATAGTTGAAAATGAGCTGCGCCCCTTGACCAGCTGCCGACTGAGCAATGGCCCAGGCAATGCTGTGCTTGTTAGCGACCCCGATAATCAGTCCCTTTTTACCGTCCAGTAACATGGTATGCCCCTGATAGGATGATGAATAGCCTTACCCTGTCTCTCATGCAGCGCACAGTAGAACAAAAGATGAGTGCGCGCCAAGCTTGGGGGCTGAAGATAGCATGGTTTAGTATTTGGCGCCAGGAGGAGAATGGGAGGGGAAGAGAGGGACTAATTCGCCTTGGCGGCGTTGGCCCGAAGCTGAGTTAAGACTTTTGTCGCTTCAGGGGCGAAGTCATCCAGCCGTTGGGCTTGAACGAGACTCAGCGCCTCGGAAGCGAGTGAGAGGGCTTCACTGTGGCGGCCATTGGCACAATAGCTCAATGCCAGGCTGAGCCTGGCATTGACCGACTGCGGTGATTTCAGGAGTACGTACCGAAGGAGCTTCTCGCCCTTTTCTTTGTCTCCCCCAAGCAGGAAAGGAAGTCTGAGAAGGAATGCCCCTTTAGCCGACAGGGCGTCAAGATGATCAGGCGCGAGCTCCAGTGTCCGATCGAGCTCTTTCGTCATGCGGCGGAAGCCCATGACCGATGTGACACTCAGTTCCCCATCAATCCGCATTAACTCCCCCAAGTTACAGAACAGGGCAAAATGTGCGTCGGCAGATCGATCATCCAAGACCACGGCTTGTTCCCCCATTGCCTGGCCTCTCTCGAAATGGCCGACTCGGCTGGCCCGAACTTGAGCGACACGACCTTCGTAGCACTCTGTCATCGCTCCATGAATCAATAGCTGGGGGGATTGTTGCGCCAGGATGACACTGGGGCTCGCCAGGACCAGACAGCCGAGGAGAACGAGGAATGTATACTTCATCTTCCTCTACCAGTTGAAGGGAAACCTACAAGCGCGACCTGCGAGATGCGGCAATCCATATACCAATTCGGATTTGCCTGTATATCATAGCTCGTGAGAAATTTACTACGGTTGGTTCGGACTTCCCGCCACGATCGTTCCCGGCGTCTTATCTAGAAGAGGCCTATTTGTCGCATTGCGTAGCGTGCGGAACGTCTTGAGCATCGCTCGATACGAATAATGGGCATTCCGACCGCTGGGATTAGCCAGGACAAAAACAGGTCGGCCAGCCACCGTTTCACCCTGCAACCCGAGGTTGATTTGTCCGATCCGGCGGTCTGGAAATAGCGCGCGATAGATCGTGATACCAAGTAATGCGACTGCATGAGGGCGATAATGACTCACAGTGGCAATGAGCCTCTTCTTGCCGGCTACATATTCCCGTGGCTTGAGCGCATCGATTCCAGCGCTGGGCCGCTGAATGATATTTGTCAAACCGAGTCCCCAATCCGGAAGACGCCAATCGTCTTGGCAGGTGAGTGGCTCGGGCACGAGCTTTGATTCGAACAAGAGTTTCCAGAAGCGGTTCGAGTATCCAGCGAAGTGACGTCCGGTAGCGGCTGAATGGAGGCCTGGATTGATACCGACGAAGAGGATCCGGCCCCTTGGTCCGATGTAATCAGGGAGCCGTTGGCGAGACAGAATTCTTTGCACTGGCGGCACAACAGTTTTTCTCATTGATTTTCCAGACAGGCCGCTGTTTCTTCATTATAATTGTTGTCCCCCCTCACATGAACTGGAAATGCTTGGCCTGGGTGCCTGGCTTTCAACCGGGCTATGCATTCCGGCATTGAGGCGGTTTAGCTTGCCATCAGCAATTTCGCCACAGAAAACATACGGTCAGTCTAGCGAGGTATGGCCGGAGAGCGTTCATAACAGATTGATATTCCTAAAATAGCATGGATAACGAGATGCGGCATCAAGCTTGCTGATATCCCTCAATAAGTGCCGATGAACGGCACAGCTTTAAAACACTAACCAGGAGTTTCATATTATGAAGACCATGTTGATGGCGATTATGGCAGTGGCAGTGGCAGTGGCATTCAGCGCTCCTTCTTTTGCAGAAGAGAAGAAGAAAGAAGAGAAGAAGGGTGGCCACGTCGTCGTGTCTGCTGAAGAGAAGAAGAAGGAAGAGAAGAAGGGCGGCTACATCGATACGTTCGGCGAAGAGAAGAAGGACGAGAAGAAAAAAGACGGCAAGTAATCCCCTTTTCTTCTGCGAGACTAGCTTCCGAGAGGGTCTTCTGCCTAGAGCGGGAGACCCTCTCGGCGCTTTTCCTATGTTGGCGTTCCCTGAAGATAGACCGTTTGTAATCCCACAATAGACTTTGCGTCCCTGATCTCACCGTTCTGGATCATCCTAATCGCCTCCGGCAGAGACATCTCAACCACTTCAAGAACCTCGTCACGGTCAAGCTGTTGCCGCCCCGTCGTCAAACCGGTCGCCTTGTAGATGTGAATCACTTCATCGGTGAACCCCGGCGCGGTGAAGATGCTGGAGAGGAGTTCAAGTCTGCCGGCTCGATATCCAATTTCTTCTTCAAGTTCTCGTGCTGCGCAGACGCTAGGATCCTCACCGGGATGAAGTTTCCCCGCAGGGATTTCGTAGATAAACCCTCCTGCCGCGTGGCGGAACTGCCTGATCAAGATGACCGTGCCATCGTCTTTGAGCGGCACCACCGCTGCCGCCCCGGGATGGCGCACAACTTCCAAATCGACCGTGAAGCCATTGGGCAGCGTCACGGTATCGACGTTCAAATTCACAACGATGCCTGTGTAGATGTTTTTGGTCATTTCATTTCGTAAGGGGTAAGGCGTTAGGCGTCAGGGGCTTGGACGAAAGATAATCTTCTCGCCTTACGCCTGACGTTTCACGCCTCACGCCTTCTTGCGAGTATAGAACGGTGGCTTGACGATGTATGCCGGAACCGTCTTGTTACGGATTTCGATCAGAATCGAGCTGCCGGGCTCCGCAAATCGTACAGGCACATAGCCCAGCCCGATACCCTTCTGGAGAAGCGGTGAGAGATTACCGCTGGTAACGTCTCCGATAGGGAGGGATGTCGCGGGGTCGAGGATTCTGAATCCATGGCGAGGCACGGCTTTCTCGGCAAGTTCGAAGGCGACGAATCGACGAGTCACTCCTGCCTGTTTCTGGGCCAACAGCGCCCGGCTGCCGATGAATTCACTTTTCTCGAAGCTGACAGTCCAGCCCGCATTGGCTTCGAGTGGCGTTGTATCTTCGCCCATATCGTTGCCATAGAGCAGATAACCCATTTCTAGTCGGAGGAGATCCCTCGCGCCGAGCCCTGCCGGCTTGAGTCCCCAGGCCACCCCCTTGTCAACAAGCAGATCCCAGAGGCTACCGACTTTGGCTGCGTCAATGTAGATTTCATAGCCTAATTCACCGGTGTAACCGGTCCGGGCCAGCAAGCAGGACAGGCCGCCGATCCTGGCGTCACAGGTGTGATGGAGCTTGAGTCCGTCAAGCGCCGTCCCACCAAGACTCATGAGCAGCTCGCGAGATTTGGGGCCTTGAAGGGCGACCTGGGCCAATTCGACTGACCGGTCTTCGAAACGAACCGTCTTGTCCTGGGCCAGCTGGGATTGCAACCACGACAGGATCTTCTCGCGGTTCGAGGCATTCACGCACAAGAGGAATTCGTCCGTGGCAAGCCGATAGACGAACACATCATCTTTGATGCCGCCGCTCTCGTTGCAGACCATGGAATACTGGGCTTGAGAAACGGCAAGTTTGCCGACGTCGTTGGTGGTGACTCGCTGGAGGAAGGAAACCGCCCCGGTTCCGGCAATTCGCATCCTCCCCATATGACTCACATCGAAAAGACCGACACGGGAACGGACGGTATGGTACTCGTCCACGACCCCGCTGTATTGGATAGGCATCTCCCACCCGGCGAAATCGACAAGTTTCGCGCCGCTTGCATGATGTTGCCGGATGAGGGGAGTTTGTTGCATCAGGAAGAGTCCGAAATTGGAAAGTCAAAAGGCTGAATGTCCCTCAGGACATGGACTTGATGACTTGATGACTTCTCGACGTTCAGCGCAACCCCAGCAACTCAACATCGAAGATCAAGGTGGCATTCGGTGGGATAACGCCACCTGCCCCCTGTGCGCCATAACCGAGCTTGGAAGGAATGGTCAGCTTTCGCTTCCCACCGACTTTCATGCCCTTCACGCCCTCGTCCCATCCCTTAATGACTCGTCCAGCACCCAGAGGAAAAGAGAACGGTTGGCCCCGGTCCACGGAACTGTCGAACTTCTTCCCGTTTTCTAGCCAGCCGGTGTAATGCACGGAGACGGTCTGTCCCGCCTCTGCCATTGCGCCAGTCCCAACTGTGAGATCGATATACTGTAATCCCGATGACGTCGTGACTTCATTCCCTTTGGCACCTGCTTCCTGATACGGCATGACAGCTCCTTTCTTAAGCGATAGTCACTTAACCACGGTTTATACGGCGACAACGGAGTGAAGAATTATTGGGCAAAGGATCTTCTACCGACGTCTAGGCGGCAATCTTCATCGGTTGATCCGTGAGTGTCCCGCCCTCACTGGTGTTGCTATCAGGAATCAGGCTCGGAGAAAATGACCACACTCGCTGTATAGCCGTGCAGGAAGTTTCGTCCTCCGACCGAACCGATCTCGCCTTGGGCAAAGAATCCCGCCGTTGGGATGGGACCAAGCCGCTCTTGCACGACCCCGATGTCATGATGGGGTTGGCCAAAGAGTCCCTCTCCGCGCCCGCAACAGCTGAACAGGAGGGCCCCGAGTGGGGGACTCCGGTGCTTCGCTCGATCCGCAGCCAGAAGAATGTGCAAGTCCTCGCTTGCAGATTTCGCATCGCGAAGGTGGAACTGCACGGTCTGGCCTTCCTGGATGACATCCCCAATCGCAACGGCTCCGGCCTGTTGATCCGCTCCGATGAGGTTCCGAACGAGAAAGTCTCCCCGCTCGAAATGACTCCCGTGCTCATCGATCACGATGCCTAGATGCAACGCGCGATGCGCATCGCTGCGTTGGACTCCCTCCATGGATTCGAAAACGTCCTGGAGCCGCTTCAATGCTGACACCCCGCCCAGTTCATAGATAAGATTTTGCTCCGCTCTCGTCACGACAAACCGTTCGCCGATCGGACGGCAGCCTTGCGAGGTGATAGTGCGCACGGTAATCGGTCCGGTGAGTTGCACTCCCACCACGCCCCCGTCAAAACTCTGATCGTTGAGGAGCAGTCGATTTTCTCCAGAATCCTGGCCTCCGCCGGCAAGACCCCCGCCAACTTTGCCATGAGGGTACCGTTCGTTTATGAGGGATAGGACCTCTTGCATCGGTGTCGAAAATGGATCGGCGAGGAGGAGAAAGGTCGCATCCTCGATTCCCGGTTCCGGCCACCCGGGCATGCGAATCTGGTCCTGTAGCTGAGACACTGATAGCTGGAGCGGAGTCAGTTTGACATCAGGAAGGCATGCGACCCAGACGGTCAAGGCTGCTGCGGTTTCAATCTCCTGGGAGCCGGCGATGACCCCTTCACCCGAACAGCCCAGACAGACCTTCGCCCGTAGCGCCCTCTGTAACATGGCTGAGATCATCGTGGCTTTGGACGCATGGTGGGCAGAAAAGAAGACGAAGACCAGATCGATAGGGGCCGTGCCAATTTGCATGAGAATAGCATCCGCGAGATCGCGAGTGGCGGCTTCCGTATCGGTCTTGCGCGAGAGTGCGGTTGCGAATTGAAGTGTGGCCTGAGTCGTCGTGCCTGTGTAATGAGTCGTCATGGTATGAACGCGTTGCCTGTCGGTGCCGCTATTAGACCCCTGGGTCCATCCGTTCCGGACGGTCCTTAGCCAGTTTTTTATAATAGCGCCACATGTACGAATGGTAGTCGTCGAGTTGAGCTAGGAGATAATGCAGCTCTGCGGGATCTTCCGTCTCCACGGCATGAGTCATGCGGGTTTCTAAAAACTCGGCGAACGCTTTGGTTTTCCCCAGGGCGGTTATGAGACTCACGCTCCCGCCGAGTTGGTACTCGTTCATGCTCATCCTCCAAATGCAAGAGAGTCGCGAGAGGATAACGAGGCAAGAGTGGGAAATGCAAGTGAGGGAATCTTCTAGCCCGCATTACTCGTGAGGCGTATCTCGTGAAGCATCGTTCGTTTCCGGATTCGGACGTTTCACGCTTCACGTTTCACGAGAGACGAACGACGCTTCACTTGACCTGGCGATCGAGAAGGGCACGGAGTTTGGCGAGAGAAATGGCCTCGATGCGATGGCTGTCCCGACCCACCATCGTTGTCGCCATCGTCAAGGCATTGAGGATGGCTTCTTCCGTGGCTTCGACCGTCGCTGTGATCAAGGGGTTCAAATGTGTATCGGCTAGGTGTAGTTGTTGAAACGTCGGCTCTTTCGGGTAATGCGGGATCGTGTTTGCGGTGGAGAAGGCCAGCATAAAGTCGCCGCTCCCGTGGCGCGCAGTGGAACCTGTGCGCGCCAGTCCCAGCGCGGCACGTTTCGCTAATCGCGTAAGCTGCCGACTGTCGAGCGGAGCATCGGTGGCGATGATGACGATGATCGATCCTTCGCTTTGCCCAGGTGAAAATGCCTGCGCGACGGGAGGTACAGCCTCATACAGCCGGCCAACCGGCATACCGCCCACGATGAGCTCAGGCCGTCGCCCATGGTTGGCATTGACGAGCACGCCGATCGTATAACCGCCCTCGGTCTCCGGTAATCGTCGTGACGAAGTACCGATACCGCCCTTGAAGCCGTAGGACACCATCCCTGTTCCTGCGCCGACAGTCCCTTCCTGCACGGCCCCGGAGGAGGCGCTGTCGAGCGCCCGCGCCACATCCGCCTCCGAAACATGACGCCCCTGTATATCGTTGAGCCGCCCATCGTCGCATTCGGCAACCACTGGCGTCAGGGTATCGTCGGTAATGCCGATCTCCGGATAGCGCGCGATCATCCAGCTCATGACCCCATTGGCCACGCGTGGCACGTTCAACGTATTTGTGAGGGCGATCGGGTACTCGAGAAATCCCGATTCGCTGATCCAGGCAAGTCCCGTCATCTCACCAGTTCCGTTGAGAACAAACGACCCAGCCGGTACTTTCTTGTGCCACACATCAGCGCGAGGGATGACGACCGTCACACCGGTTCGTACCGGGCCGAGTCCAGGTTTGAGAGGCCCGTCTCCGGATATGAGGGTGGTCTGGCCCACAGTGACGCCGGCCACGTCGGTAATCGCGTTAAGTGGCCCAGGGGCATAGGAGCCGACGACGATG
>Ga0209253_10004218_pt1 | contig 12546 bp, 7 predicted proteins | sample FrelakmetBRP12BR_FD_187145 | JGI IMG/M metagenome (GOLD analysis project Ga0209253, IMG submission 187145) | Freshwater lake sediment microbial communities from the University of Notre Dame, USA, for methane emissions studies - BRP12 BR (SPAdes)... | ecosystem: Environmental > Aquatic >...
TTTTCAGCCAGCAACCGGCGAGCCTGGTCGAAATCGGCCTCGGCCCGTTCCGGCTGACCCAGTGCAATATAGGCCTTACCCCGGTTGCTGTAAGCGGTGGCCAGCTTCGGCTCCAACTGGATGGCCCGATCGAAGTTTTCCAGCGCCTGAGAATATTGACCGAGGGTGTAATAAGCATACCCCCGATTGAGGTAGGCAAGCGCATAGCTCGAGTTCAGACCGATGGCCCGATCATAATCTTCCAGCGCCCGCTGATTATCTCCCAACGCTTGATAAGCCAGCCCCCGATTGTTCAGGACCTCGATGTAATCCGGGTTCAGCTGCAGCGCCTGGTCATAGTTTTCGATGGCTTGTTGGTACTGACCCAGCGTCGCATAGAGCGCACCCCGCCTGCCGTAAGCTTCGGCATCGCCCGGATCCAACCGCAGCGCCTGGTCGAAATCGGCGATGGCTTGCCGATACTGCAGCCGGGTCTGGTGGACTCGACCCCGCTGGGTGTAAGCCCGGGCAAGTTTGTCATCCAATTGCAGTGCTTTGTCGTAATTCTCCAGGGCCTGGGAATACTGCCCCTGTTGGAAATACAGGCTGCCGCGCTGCAGATAAGCGGTCGCCAGATCCGGATTCAGTTGCAGGGCTCGGTCATAATCGGCGAGCGCCTGCGGATAATTACCTTGGGCGCTGTAAGCGCCACCCCGGTTGAGGTAAGTTTCGGCAGAGTCCGGCTTGAGCTGGAGGGCGCGGTCATAGTCTTCGAAGGCTCGCTGATAGTCTCCCAGCAGTGTGTAAATCCGACCCCGTTTGCTATAGATTTCGGCAGCTTTGGGATTCAGGCGGAGCGCCTGCCTGTAATCTTTAAGCGCGGCCTGATATTGGCCCAGTGCCGCATAGGCTTCGGCCTGGCTGAGATAAGCCGCGAGCAATTGCTTGTCCGTCAGCTTGCCCGATTTGATCGCCTTATTCCAATACTGAATGGCTTCTTCATAACGGCCGGCGGCGGTGGATCCCTGAGCCTGCAGCAGGTTTTTACGGGTCACTTTGCCGGAGGCACAGGCAGTGAGCGCCAGAGTGAGCACTATCATGGCGAGCAGAAGACGAGACATACAATCCCTCACAGTGTTATTTAATGTCCGGCCGAAAACCTTGCAAACCCGTAGGATGGGTAGAGCGGAGCACAAGCGGAGCGAAACCCATCATCGCCGGGCCATGCGAAAACGATGGGTTTCGCGGCGCTACGCTCTGCTCTACCCATCCTACAACAGTACAGAACAGAGGTTTTCGGTCAGACATTATTTAGTTGAAGTTGGTTTGCCATTGGAGTCAAGCCGCTACAACCGGCCGCGCTCATCGAAGAAGCTGAAGCCGCACAAGGGTTCATCCACCTGCCGGCACAGGGCTATCGCCTTGCAAAGCTCCCCCATTTCACCAGGCAGGGTCAGGATTTTAACTTGATTGCTCAGCCGCAGATAAGAGATAGTATCGGCGGGATCCACCGCGGCCAGCAGGCTTTCCAGCCCACAGCCGAACAGAAAATAAATTTGACTGGTATATCCCCCTACCGCCAGATCCGCGCTCAGGGCGGCATCGGCCAGGGCGCTGAAATCCACGCTGGCGGTAATGTCCTGCAAGCCCGGCAGGATCAGCGGATCGGTATGCACCCGATGGCGATAATGACAGCGCAATGTCCCCGTTCGCCGCGCCGGATGATAGTACTCCCGCCGTGGATAGCCATAGTCGATCAGCAGCACCACTCCCTTTTCCAGACTTTCCGCCAAGGCAGCAATCCAGGCAGGTAAGCGGGCGTTGAACTCGGATTCATAAGCCGGCGGCAGCGCATAACCCAGTTTCTCCTGGAGTCGATTCACGGCATCGGTCAGGATCGGCTCTTCCTCCCCTTCGCACCAGACAAAGCGGTCTCTTTCCCAGGCTACCTGCAAGGGTCTGGGACCCGCCGGAGAGATGCGAAAGCGTTCCACCGGCATCGCGTCCACCACTTCGTTAGCAATCATGATTCCCCTGAAGCCGGCCGCCGGCAGAGTATCCAGCCAGCACACCCGTTCCTGCAAATGCGGGATTTGCGCCGCCAGCGTGTGTTGCTGCCGTTCGCGCAGCTCGGCGCTGAGTTCCAGAATCGCATACTGGTCGGGTAAACTAGCCAGCGCTTCCAGTTCTTGCAGCATGGCCGCCGCCATGACCCCGGAACCGGCTCCCAGTTCCAGGATTCGACCGCCACCGAGCCGAGCCAAAACTTGTCGGCATTGGCGGGCGACGCAGCGGGAGAACAGGGGCGAAAGTTCCGGCGCGGTGACGAAATCGCCACCCGCTCCAAACTTACGGGCGCCGGCGCGGTAATAGCCCAATCCCGGCGCGTACAGCGCCAGCTCCATAAAGCGGGCGAAAGGAATGGCGCCATTACCGGCCGCCATCTCGACCCGAATGGCTTCCACCAACCGGGCGCTGTGGGCGGCGGCGGCCGGATCAGGGGCAGGCAAGGCATGGAGATCGCGAGGGTTCATACTTTCGGCAGACAGCAGGAATTGGACCAGGGTTGTAACCCGTGCACACTACCTGTTAGGAGATTCACTTGCAATCCACCTCCACTAAGACCGTATTGCTTACCGGCGGCGCCCGCCGTATCGGCGCCGCCATCGCCCGCACGCTGCATCAGGCCGGGATGAATCTGGCGCTGCATTACCGCGTTTCCACCGAAGCGGCAGAAGCCCTGCGGGATGAACTGAACCGTCGGCGGGCGGAGTCGGTCCTGCTATTGCAGGCGGACTTGCGGGATACCGCCAGCCTGCCGGCGCTGGTGGAGCACACGGTTGCCCGCTGGGGCCGGCTGGACGCCTTGGTCAACAATGCATCCAGCTTTTATGCGACTCCGTTGGGTCAGACGACGGAAGCCGAATGGGACGACTTGCTGGCCAGCAACCTGAAAGCACCGTTTTTTCTGTCTCAGGCGGCCGCACCTCATTTACGGGCGGTGGGAGGCAGCATCGTCAACCTGGTGGATATTTATGCCCAGCGGCCGCTGCAGAACCACCCGGTTTACTGCACCGCCAAGGCGGGGTTGGCCATGCTGACCCGCTCCCTGGCCTGGGAACTGGGGCCGGCCGTCAGGGTGAACGGCATTGCGCCAGGTGCGATTCTCTGGCCCGAGCAAGGGGTGAGCGAGACGGCCAAGGCGCAGTTATTGTCCCGTATTCCCTTGCGCCGGCGGGGTGAGCCCGAGGATATTGCACGTACTGTATTGTTTCTGTTGCAGGATGCGGGCTACATCAGCGGGCAGATCATCGCCGTGGACGGTGGTCACTTAAGTGGGTAGCTGGGTAGCCCATTACGCAGCTTTACCGCCAAATTCTGCTATAGTTTATTTTCAACCGATGGTTTTCGCTTCTGATTACGCCCTCGATGCTCGACACCTCCTCAGTCATGCTGTAATGACAGTAACCTGCTCCGGGCATTTTCTGGACCCATCACTACAAGTTATTGATTTATCTCATATCTATAGCAAACATGCTAAAATTTATCGATGACCGTGCCGCTTGAAACAAAGTTTAACAGCCTGATAACCCTGACTTTTAGTATCCTAATGAAAGCCTCATTCCCTCTAGCTCACTGGCTCTGGTCCAGGCGGTAGCCTATGTTCAAACACGGGGTAATCCAAGCCTACGCCGATATCTGGAGCGCCCTCATGCGCGCGCTCGACCCCCTGCTCGTCGTGCTAACGGCTTGGCTGTCGTACTTCATCTACCATCACCGATGGCTGCCAGTGGACGGTGATCATTTCTGGCTGATCATCCTGACTGCCGCACTGGTCGTGATCCTGTTTCCCTATTTCCAGATCTACCACAGCCGTCGTGGCGAAACGATCGGCGCCGAATTGCAGGCTGTGCTGTCGGCCTGGATAACCGTGCTCATCATCGTGCTATTTCTAGGCGTGGTGACCAAAACCACCGAGCGATTCTCCCGCCTGTGGTTCACCTGCTGGGCAGTGGCTGCGCTGGGTTCGATGCTGGCGGCGCGCCTGGCGCTGCGCTATGGTCTGCGGCAGCTACGGCTGCATGGCCGCAATCAGCGGCGAATCGTGATCGTGGGCGCCGGCGAGCTGGGCCATACCGTAGCCGGGCGGCTGCTGGATAATCCCTGGACCGGCTTGAAAGTGCTCGGTTTTTTCGATGACGAGCCGGCCGACCCCAGTTCTTATCCCCCGGAGCACCCTTTGCTGGGCAACTTCGACCAACTCGCCGACTATGTTCACCACCAGTATGTAGACCAGGTCTGGCTGGCCATTCCCTGGTCACGCCTGGAGCTAATCGACCGGGTACTCTACCATCTGCGCTACAGTACGGCCGATATACGCCTGGTGCCGGATCTCTTCAGTTATCGTCTGCTCAATACCTCCATGAGTGAGGTGGCCGGGCTGCCGGTATTCAATCTGTCGACATCACCGATCCATGGCGTCAATCGCTTAGTGAAAGGACTGGAGGATCGGCTGCTGGCAGGTATCATCCTGGTCTTGATCAGCCCGCTGCTGCTGGCGATCACACTCGGCGTGAAACTGTCATCACCCGGTCCCATCATTTTCCGCCAGCAACGTCACGGTTATGATGGCAGAGAGGTGGAAATCTGGAAATTCCGTACCATGAAAGTGCACGAGGAACAGGCAGGCGACGTCACCCAGGCCACCCACAACGATCCCAGGGTAACGTCCTTCGGCAGTTTTCTCAGGAAGACCAGCCTGGACGAGCTGCCTCAGTTCATCAATGTGCTGCAAGGCCAGATGTCGATCGTCGGTCCCCGACCTCACGCTATCGTGCACAATGAGTACTACAAACGTCAGATCGACCACTATGTGTTGCGGCACAAAGTCAAACCGGGTATAACCGGCTGGGCTCAGGTCAACGGCTTCCGGGGGGAAACGGAAACGTTGGAAAAAATGCAAAAACGAGTGGAATACGACCTGTACTACATCGAGCACTGGTCGCTGTGGTTCGATATAAAGATTATCCTGATGACCCTAGTCAAAGGATTCAGGCATAAAAACGCCTATTAGTCGTCCCGGCCTAAAGAAACACCCCAATGTCGGGTTACGGCGTGCCGGTCCGGTCCATGCAATTTCCCCAGGGCGGTTGCCAGTGCATCTAACCCGACCTACGGCGGAATCAGCAGGCCCATGCAAACGCAGCGATCGACCATGAACGAACTGAAATACGATGTCATTGTGATCGGCACCGGTCCGGGTGGCGAGGGCGCGGCCATGAATATCGCCAAAGCAGGCCGGTCGGTGGCGGTGGTGGAGCGTTACCACGAAGTCGGCGGCGGCTGTACCCATTGGGGAACTATCCCTTCCAAGGCGCTGCGGCATGCCCTCAGTCGGATGACGGAATTCAACCGCAATCCGTTGTATCGCGCTATCGGCGCGCCGGTGCGCCTATCCTATCCCACGCTGCTGCGTACGGCCGAAGCGGTCATCGTCCAGCAGGTAGGCATGCGGCGCGACTTTTACGACCGCAATCAGGTGCCGCTCTATTTCGGTCATGCCCGCTTCCTGGATTCCCATAGGCTGGCCGTGCAGCGCCCCGACAACAGTCCGCTGCTGCTCCAGGCGGACGCCTTTATCATCGCCAGCGGCTCGCGGCCCTATCGGCCGGCAGATGTGGATTTCAGCCATCCCCGTGTCTTCGACAGCGATACCATCCTGGGGATGACCGCAACGCCTCGCTCGATCATTATCTATGGCGCCGGCGTGATCGGCTGTGAATACGCCAGCATTTTCCGTAACCTGGGCTGCAAGGTGAATCTGCTCGACACCCGCTCCCAGCTGTTGTCCTTTCTGGATGATGAAATCGCGCATGCCTTGAGCTATCACCTGCGCGATCAGGGTGTCGTGATCCGCCATAACGAGGCTTATGCAGCGGTGGACTATCGACCCGACGAGGTGGTAATGCGCCTCCAGTCCGGCAAGCAGATCGGCAGCGACATCATCCTCTGGGCCAATGGCCGTACCGGCAATTCCCAGGACATGGGGCTGGAAGACTTGGGGATTATTCCCAACAACCGCGGCCAACTGCCGGTCAACGCCAATTATCAAACGGCACAGCCTCACATCTATGCCGTGGGCGATGTCATCGGCTATCCCAGTCTGGCCAGCGCCGCCTATGATCAGGGCCGCTTTGCCGCCATCCACTTGCTGGAAGGACGCTGCGACTATCACCTGATAGATTATATTCCTACTGGAATCTACACCTCGCCCGAGATCAGCTCGGTGGGCCGTACCGAGAAAGAACTGACGGATGCCTGCGTTCCTTACGAGGTCGGTCATTCCTGGTTCAAGAATCTAGCCCGCGCCCAGATCACCGGCCAGACCGTGGGCATGTTAAAGCTGCTGTTTCGGCGGGATACGCTGGAACTACTCGGCATTCACTGCTTCGGCGACCAGGCTTCGGAAATCGTCCATATCGGCCAGGCCATCATGTTTCAGCCGGGCAAAGCCAATTCGCTGTTATACTTTATCAATACGACCTTCAACTACCCGACCATGGCCGAAGCGTATCGGGTGGCGGCACTGAACGGTCTGAATCGTATAAGATAAGCCTGGCCGGCGGAGCGGGGCGGTACCGTCCAACCGGGTCCAGGCCATCGTCTGTTACAGAGGAGCTATCGATGGATGTTACCCCCTACCTTAAATTGATGGTGGACAAAGAGGCATCGGATTTGTTCTTTTATGTGGGAGCGCCTGTCCACATTAAAATCAATGGTGTTGTCCGGCCGGTCGGCAACAAGCCGTTACCACCGGGGGGAATACGGGAAATCGCCTACTCGGTGATGCGCGACGATCAGATCAAAGAATTCGAACAGGCCTGGGAATGCAATTTCGCCATCCCCGTGACCGGCGTCGGCCGGTTCCGGGCGAACGTGTTCAAACAGCGTGGTGAAGTCGCCATGGTGGTGCGCTATATCAAGGGACAGGTGCCTCCCGTGGAAGAATTGGGGCTGCCGTCGATCCTCAAGCAGTTGATCATGGAAAAGCGCGGTCTGGTCCTGCTGGTCGGCGCCACCAGTTCCGGTAAATCCACCACCCTGGCGGCGATGATCGACTACCGTAATTCGACGGTGCCGGGGCATATCCTCACGATCGAAGACCCGATCGAATTTACCCACTTCCATAAGAAATCGATCATCGGCCAGCGGGAAATCGGGATCGATACCCACAGTTACGAGGATGCTCTCAAAAGCGCCCTGCGCGAAGCGCCCGATGTCATTCTGATCGGTGAGGTTCGTTCCCGCGACGTGATGAAGTTCGCCCTCGCCTATGCCGAGACTGGCCACCTGTGTCTGTCCACCCTGCACTCCAACAACGCCAACGGCGCGCTGGAACGCATCGTCAATTTCTTCCCGGAAGATGCCCGCGATCAGTTGTTGATGGATCTCTCGTTGAATCTACGGTCTATCGTCTCCCAACGGCTGATCAGAGGGGTGAACGGTAACCTGCTGCCGGCGGTGGAAGTGTTGTTGAATACCCCTTATGTGGCCGATCTGATCCAGAAAGGCAAGATCGACCATGTCAAGGAAGCCATGGAGCAGGGTAAGGAGATAGGAATGAAGACCTTCGATCAGGCCCTGTTCGAACTGTACAAGGACGGTAAAATTTCCAGCGAGGAGGCCATCAAGAATGCCGATTCCCGTAATAACGTCAGCTTGCAGATTCGTCTGTCCGAGGGTATGAGCAACACGGGAGCGGCGGCCGGATTCTCCATTCGGGAAGAGAAGAAAGAAGACAACCAGGGTGGAGTGTTTCTGTAATATCCTACGACTGCCACGGAAACTCCGATGAGCATCGACACCGACCAGCGCCCCGACCCGGATGAGCTGCTGAAGCGCTACCACGAAGAGGAAACCAAGGCTCAACGCGGCAAGTTGCGGATTTTCTTCGGCGCCTCGGCGGGTGTGGGCAAAACCTACACCATGCTGCAGGCGGCCCGGCAGCTTCGCACCCAGGGACTGGACGTGGTGGTCGGCATCGTCGAAACGCACGGTCGTCAGGAAACCGAAGTACTGCTGGAAGGGCTGGAAATCCTGCCCCGCAAGCAGGTTCCGTATCGCGACCGCGTGCTGAAGGAATTCGATCTCGACGCCGCGCTAAAACGCAAACCGGTGCTGATTCTGGTCGACGAACTGGCTCACAGCAATGTGCCGGGTTCGCGCCATCCGAAACGCTGGCAGGATATCGAGGAGTTGCTGGCCGCCGGGATCGACGTTTACACCACGGTCAACGTGCAGCATCTGGAAAGTCTCAACGACGTGGTGGGCGGCATCACCGAGATCCGGGTATGGGAAACAGTGCCCGACCGCATCTTCGAGGAGGCCGACGAGGTGGTGCTGGTCGATCTTCTTCCCGACGAGCTACTGCAACGCCTCAAGGAAGGCAAGGTCTACCTGCCGGAACAGGCCGAGCGGGCGATCCAGAACTTTTTCCGCAAGGGCAATTTGATCGCGCTCAGGGAAATGGCGCTGCGACGCACGGCGGACCGAGTCGATGAGCAGATGCTGGCCTATCGCCGCGACATCAGCGCCGCGCCGGTCTGGCAGACCCGCGATGCGATCCTGGCTTGCGTCGGACCTAAGCCGGGGGCGGAAAAAGTCGTGCGCAGTGCCAGCCGGCTGGCGACCCAGCTCGATGTACCCTGGCATACCGTTTATGTCGAGACCCCCAGGCTGCAACGGCTGCCCGAAGCACAGCGCCGGCACATTCTGAAGACTCTAAAGCTCGCCCAGGATCTGGGCGCGGTGACCGCTACCCTGCCCGCCCAGGATATCGCCGCGGCCCTTGTCGCCTACGCCCGTAAGCATAACCTGGCCAAGCTGGTCATCGGCCGGACTTCCCGGCGGACCTGGCGACCGTTTCGGCGCTCCCTTACCTGGCGCATCGGCGCGCTCGCATCGGATATCGATATCGTCGCGGTGGCTCGTGAAGTTGATGAGAGCAGAGCCAAAGCCACCTCCACCGTTGGGTCTGAAGAGCCGTCAGGGTGGCGACCGTTACGCTGGACCCGATATCTATGGGCGCTGGTCGTCTGCGCGGTAACCACGCTGCTCGCGCTGCCGCTCCAGCCACACCTCGATTTGGCGAATATCGTCATGCTCTTTCTGCTCGCCGTCATGATTGTGGCGGTCCGTCTTGGCCGGGGACCGGCCAGCCTCGCCGCCGTGGTGAACGTGGCGGCGTTCGATTTCTTTTTTGTACCACCCCAGTTTTCGTTCAGCGTCCACGATGTCCAGTATCTGCTGACCTTTGCCGTGATGTTAAGCATCGGTTTGATCACCGGCCAATTGACAGCGGGATTGCGTTACCAGGCCCGCATCGCGGGACATCGCGAGGAACGCTCGCGCGACCTTTACCAAATGGCGCGGGAACTGTCCGGTGCGCTTACCGAGCAACAGATTGCCGAAATCAGCGACCGTTATATCGAAGCGAGCTTTCGGGCGCGGGCGGAGATGGTATTGCCGGACGAAACGGGGAAGCAATTGCTGCCGTGCGCCTATGCCGTCGGGGAGAAGTCGACATTGGATCTCGGCATCGCCCAATGGGTGTACGATCGCAGCGAACCGGCGGGAATCGGCACCGATACTTTGCCCGGCAGTCCGGCGCTGTATCTGCCTTTGAAGGCGCCGCTGCGCACGCGGGGCGTGCTAGTGGTCGAGCCGACCAATTCCCGTGTGTTGATGATTCCGGAACAGCGCCGGCAATTGGACATATTCACGGCTTTGCTCGCCATCGCTCTGGAGCGAGTCCATTTTGTGACAATCGCCCGCGAGGCCCTGATACAAATGGAATCGGAGCACCTGCGCAATTCCTTGCTGTCCGCCCTGTCGCGTGATGTGCGCACGCCGCTCACGGCTTTAGTCGGTCTGGCCGATTCGCTGGAGTCAAGTCAGCCGGCGCTCTCCTTGGAGCAGGCGGAACTGGCGGCAGCCATTCACGAGCAAGCCTCGCGCACCAGCGAACTGGTGAACAAGGTGCTCGAGATGGCGCGTCTGCAAGCGGGCGGGATGCGCCTGCACCGGCAGTGGCAGTCGCTGGAGGACGTCGTCGGCAGCGCTCTCAAAGCGCGCGAATCCCTGCTGGCGGCGCATCAGGTCGAAGTGCAACTACCGACCGATTTGCGGCTGATCGAGTTCGACGCCGTGCTGATCGAGCGAGTTCTGGTGAATCTGCTCGAAAATGCCGCCAAGTACACGCCGGCGGGCAGCACCATCACCGTGGAGGCCGTGGTACGGGCAAAAGAGGTCGAAATTGCCATCAGCGATAACGGGCCTGGCCTGCCGCCAGGCCTGGAGCAGGCGATCTTCGAAAAATTCAGGCGGGGCGAACAGGAGTCGGCCAAACCGGGGATAGGGTTGGGGTTGGCGATTTGCAAAGCCATCGTCGAGGCGCATGAGGGCCGGATCTGGGCGGAGAACCGGCCAAACGGTGGCGCCCGCTTTGCATTCACCCTGCCGTTGGGAAACCCGCCAGAGGTGGAGCCGGAAAGCGTTATCGAGCAGGCAGCGGAGTAAGCGCAGGGGGAACATTCCCAAAAAGCACGGAGGTTACGTATAACCAAAAATTCTGCAAGCGTCGGGCGACGCTCCGCTTTGCGGCCCTCATATATACACTAACCTGCCACCTTGCCCACAGACCATCGCACGGTTACCATTCCGCTCATATCTCCCGACTGTCTCCACCCGTCATCGGCACCACCGAACCAGGCTCCGTAACCCCATCATGCCAGTTCCACCGTCCAACATCGTCAGCCTGGATCAGCACGCCCAGCTGGACGCCGTCGTCGCCCAGGTCGGCACGGCCATTCTGGGCAAAGAGCACGCCATCCGCCTGGCCCTGGCCTGCCTGCTGGCGCGGGGGCATCTGCTGATCGAGGACCTGCCCGGCATGGGCAAGACCATCCTGGCTCACGCTTTCGCCCAGAGCCTGGGATTGCACTACCAGCGGATCCAGTTCACCAGCGACCTGCTGCCGGCGGATATCCTGGGCGCCGCCATCTATGAACGGCAGCAGGGCGCCTTCGTGTTCCATCCCGGCCCGATCTTCGCCCAGGTGGTCCTGGCCGACGAAATCAACCGCGCCACCCCGAAAACCCAAAGCGCCCTGCTGGAAGCCATGGAGGAACACCAAGTCACCGCCGAAGGTGAGACCCGCAACCTGCCCACCCCTTTCTTCGTCATCGCCACCCAAAATCCGATCGATCAGGTAGGCACCTTTCCGCTGCCGGAATCGCAGTTGGACCGCTTTCTGATGCGGATCGAGCTGGGCTATCCCGACCTCGCCGCCGAACGCACTTTATTACAGGGTCAGGACCGCCGCGAATTGCTGGCGCAGTTTCCAGTCTGCCTGCCACCCGCCGAACTCATGGCCATCCAGGCGATGGTGCCTGAAATCCATGCAGCGCCGGCCCTGCTGGATTACCTGCAAGGTCTGCTGGCTTTTTCCCGCCAGTCCGGCCTGTTTCGCAATGGCTTGTCGCCGCGGGCTGGACTGGCCCTGCTGCGCGCCGCCCGCGCCTGGGCATTGCTCAAGCGGCGGGATTATATGCTGCCCGAAGATATCCAGACGGTGCTGCCGGCGGTGGTCGGTCACCGTCTCCATCCCGCCGACGCCTATCTGGAGCAATCCTCCAGCGCCTTGCTGGAGAAGCTGCTGCGGTCGGTCGCCGTGCCCACCTGAACGGCCATGTTTGCCCCTCTGCAGCGGCGGCTGGCGCGCTGGCTGTCCAACCGTATCCGGCCACAACGCCAGCCTATCTGCCTGGACCGCCGCCGGATCTATATCCTGCCGACGGGTTACGGTTATGTGTTCGCCGCGATGCTGTTCGTCATGTTCCTGTGGGCGGTCAACTATAACAACAACATGGGTTTTATTCTGACCTTCCTGCTGAGCGCCGTGGCCTTGAATACCATGTGGCGGAGCCATAACACGCTGCTGAATCTGTGGGTGCGGCTGGACGGCGCCGCGCCGGTATTTGCCGGTCAGGACGCCGGCTTCGGCTTTCGCTTGGTCAATCCCGCGGCCCGCCCCCGTTACGGCGTCGGTCTGAGCCTGGAAAGCCCTCCCTATCCCTACCGTTACACCGACGTTCCGGCCAACGGCGAAGCGGCCGTCACCCTGCTGCGGCCGGCGACGCAACGCGGGCTGTTGCCGGCCGGCCGGCTGCGGGTTTTCACCACGGTTCCCCTGGGTTTGTTTCAGGCCTGGAGCTGGCTGGAATTCGAACAGGTTTGCCTGGTCTATCCCCGTCCCGAAGGCAGAGCGTCGTTGCCCTTGCAGGCTGCCGCCGCTGCTGCCGGTGGCGACAGCGACGAGCACAATACGGGCAGCGAGGACTACGCCGGCTTGCGCACCTATGTGGCCGGCGATTCACCCCGCCGGGTGGCCTGGAAAGCCAGCGCGCGCTCCAACGAGCTGCTGGTCAAACGCTTCACCGACCAGACCCGCGCCGAACTCTGGCTGGATTGGCGCCTGCTGGCCTCCCAGTCCACCGAGGCCCGCCT
>Ga0209253_10004219_pt1 | contig 12545 bp, 12 predicted proteins | sample FrelakmetBRP12BR_FD_187145 | JGI IMG/M metagenome (GOLD analysis project Ga0209253, IMG submission 187145) | Freshwater lake sediment microbial communities from the University of Notre Dame, USA, for methane emissions studies - BRP12 BR (SPAdes)... | ecosystem: Environmental > Aquatic >...
TTGGACGAACCCATCGCGAACTCATCCATATTGGTTTTACCCAAATTGACAGCGCCAACGGCATCAAACTGGGTAATCACATGCGCATCATAAGGCGCAACAAAGTTCGCCAGCATCTTTGAACCGCAGGTGGTTTTCCAGCCCTTGGCACAGAAAATGTCTTTCTGCGCGATTGGAATACCCGTGAGCGGCACAGCATTGCCAGACGCGATACGCGCATCCGCCGCTTTTGCCTGCGCGAGTGTTTTTTCTTTATCCAGCGCAATATAAGCATTGATATCAGGATTCAGCGCATCAATGCGGTTAAGGTAAGTCTGCGTGAGCTCCACGCTGGACACTTGCTTATCAGCCAGCATCTGGCTAAGCTGGGTCAAACTGGAATTAATTAGGCTACTGTTGATCATGTTGCGATTACTCGATTACTTTAGGTACTAGATAAAGCCCATGATCTACAGCCAGCTCAGTCGAGCCGTTACCGAGAACCGGTGCAATTTTTTGGAATTCTTCACGCTGATTGGTTTTGGTCACCACATCGTCACGTAAACGCTGCACGACATCCTGAGAGTGTGACATCGGCACGATGCCGCTGGTATCTACCGCCTGCATTTGCTCAATCAACCCTAAAATGCCGGTTAATTTGGTCAGCGTTGCTGCAGCATCACTATCGTTTACCTCAATACGGGCAAGATGCGCGATTTTTTTAATATCTTCAGTACTTAATGCCATACTTCAACAATCCGAAATGTAGTGGGGACAAATTAACGACTGCCATAAAAGTCAGTCACTTTTAGTTACAACTTTGTTTGCTATCACATCTTAATTTTCAACAAGATATGCGGTATTATACTCTGATTTTACGTGCGCCTTAATCACGCAATTATGATTAAGCTGACAGCGAGTATTAACCCAGCACCACTCCACAGGAAAAACACAATGTTCGGCTCTATTAGCAGTTATTTTTCAAATGATCTTGCAATTGACTTGGGTACAGCAAATACCCTGATTTATGCTCGCGGCAAAGGCATCGTTTTAGATGAGCCGTCAGTAGTCGCCATCCGCCTTGAAGGCGGTCCTAGCGGTAAAAAGATCCTGCTGGCAGTGGGTGCTGAAGCCAAAGGCATGCTGGGTCGTTCACCCGCCAACATTCAGGCGATTCGCCCAATGAAGGACGGCGTGATTGCTGACTTCACCATCACCGAGCAAATGCTCAAGTATTTCATTCGCCGCGTGCATGACTCACGCTGGTTTGCACCTAGCCCACGCATCATTATCTGCGTGCCGGTTGGCTCCACTCAGGTTGAGCGCCGCGCAATCAAGGAATCTGCAGAACGCGCAGGCGCAAAACAGGTGTTCCTGATTGAAGAACCAATGGCCGCCGCAATCGGTGCCGATATGCCGGTTTCTGAAGCAACGGGCTCAATGGTCGTCGATATCGGCGGCGGCACGACTGAAGTAGGCGTGATTTCACTTGGCGGTATCGTTTATGCCAAATCTGAACGCGTTGGCGGCGACAAGTTTGACCAGGCGATCATTGATTACATCCGCCGCAACTACGGCATGCAAATCTCTGAGCCTACCGCTGAAAACATCAAAAAAACCATCGGCTCAGCCTTCCCCGGCTCAGCCGTATTGGAAATGGAAGTCACCGGTCGCAATCTGGCAGAAGGTTTGCCGCGTAAATTCACAATCTCCAGCAATGAGATCCTGGAAGCCCTGACCGAACCGCTAAATGCGATTGTTGGCGCTGTAAAATCCGCGCTGGAACAAACCCCGCCTGAATTAGGTGCCGACATTGCCGAAAAAGGCATGGTACTCACCGGTGGTGGCGCGTTACTGCGCGATCTGGACAGATTGCTGGTTGAAGAGACTGGCTTGCCAGTGATTGTGGCAGAAGATCCTCTGACCTGTGTAGCTCGCGGTTGTGGCCGCGCACTGGATGAGATGGACAAACTGGCCAGTATTTTTGCGCACGAATAACAAAAAGAGACCTTTGCACGAGCGTCTCTAGAAACAAATTGCCGTACAGAATTTTAGGCCGTTAATGACGGCCTAATTTCATATCATAACCCTGAAAAATATAGATTAGAATACTCAGCAATGGTGCGAGGCTTTCATCAAAACCTTGAGCAACAACAGGCCCCTGCGTTCTTTGCGCGCGGTCCCAGCCCTTTTGCACGCCTGGTGTTCTTTGCAGCGCTATCGCTGGCACTGATGGCAACCGATTCGCGACTGAAGTACCTGACCACGGTACGTGAAAACCTGATGGTGCTGCTGCATCCTCTGCAAGTGATTGCCAACTCCCCATCCCGGCTTTACAACTACGCTGGCGAGTACTTCTCAACCCACCACTACCTGCTGAATGAGAACGAACGCCTGAAAAAGCAATCCTTGCAGCAGCAAATCACTTTACAGCGACTCAAGACCCTCACTTTGGAAAATGCCAATCTGCGTGACTTGCTGCAGGCGAATAAATCCATGACCGAGCGCAGCACACTGGGAGAGATTGTGCATGTGGGCCGCGACTCCTTCAGCAAGAAAGTTGTCGTCAATCGCGGCAGCAACCACCAGATTATTGCAGGCGCAGCGGTCGTTGATGCTACCGGCGTGATTGGCCAAGTGACCCGCACTTACCCTTCAAGCAGTGAAGTCACGTTGATTACCGACAAATCTCTCGCCATACCGGTTCAGCTAGAGCGCAATGGACTGCGCGCGATTGCATTTGGCCATGGCCGCGATAACACGCTGGATTTACCCTACCTGCCCGCCAATGTTGACATTAAACGCGGTGACAAATTGGTGACTTCAGGCATAGATGGCATATATCCCGTCGGTCTGGCTGTCGCCACGGTTGCCGAGATCAAGAGCACCCCGGACTCTCCTTTTGCGCGTATCGTCTGCGTACCGACCGGCGGCATAGAAAACCACCGACAGGTTTTACTGGTAAGCATTCCCCAGACAGAGATTCCGGTGAATGAAGAAAAATCAGCGGTCGATAAGAAAAAACCTGCCAAGCCCGCAAACAGCCAACCTGCCAGACAGGGAGCATCAACGCCTGCGCGCCCGCAGCAGCCCGTTGAGCAAGCTGTAGTAAACACCGCCAATAAACCGCCAGTCAATGTTACGAGCAAACCACATGCACAATAGCAAGCTCAAATCCATTTACCTGTCACTACTGGTAGCCTTTATATTTTTGCTATTTCCCTGGTCAGGACTCGCGCTTAAGCTGCGTCCGGATTTCATGTTACTGGTCATCATCTTCTGGCTCTTGCGCGCACCTAATCAATGCAACGTTGGCACCGCATGGTTTGTCGGTCTGTGCGTAGACTTGGCAACCGGCGGCACATTCGGTCAATATGCGCTGGCTTATACGGTCACCGCTTTCTTTGCAGTCATCTATCAACGCAGACTGGTGCTGTTCAATGCCACCCAGCAACTGGTTTATGTATTTCTGCTGCTGCTGATTTCCCAAATCGTACTGCTCATTCTGAAAACCTTTGCCGGCACAGAATCTCCTGACTGGGGCTACTTTTTGCCCAGCCTTACCGGCACCTTGTTATGGCAGATTGCAGTCACATTGGGTTTAAACACCGGCAGACTCTCGCGCGGCAGCTAAATTTACGGCATGGGTTCAGAACTTAAAAATTACCTCCATGAGCAGTATTACTTCAGGCTCAGACTAGGGTTTGCCGCCATGGTCGTACTTGCCATGTTTGCGATACTTGCCTTCCGCTTTTCATACCTGCAGGTCAAACAATACAACCACTATCAGACGCTGGCTGAAAACAACCGCATCTCTCTGGTACCGATCATCCCCAACCGGGGCTTGATACTGGATAGAAAAGGCGTAGTGCTGGCACACAACTTCTTTGTTTACACGCTGGAAATCACTCCCGCAAAGGTAACAGACATTGAAACAACGATTGCAGAACTGAGCCAGCTGGTTGAAGTCAGTTCATCGGACAGAAAGCGCTTCAACAAACTAAGGCAGCAAAGCCACAGCTTTGAAAGTGTACCGATTCGTACCCACCTGAATGAAATCGAAGCCGCCAAGTTTGCGGTCAATCATTACCGCTTTCCGGGCGTAGAAATCAAGTCACGTCTTTTCAGACACTATCCGCTAGGCAAGCTTGGCTCGCACATGGTCGGCTACATCGGGCGTATCAATGATAAAGATCTTGGCAACCTTGAAAAATCAGGCGACCTATCCAACTACAAGGGCTCCGACCATATCGGCAAGAGCGGCCTGGAACAATTTTATGAACGTGAGCTACATGGCACCACAGGCTTTCAGCAGGTGGAAATCGATGCCGACGGTCACGCGGTGCGGGTATTATCAAGCAACGCGCCAGTTCCAGGCGATAATCTGATCCTATCTGCCGACAGCAAAATGCAGGAAATCGCTGAAACCGCTTTTGGCGACCGTCGCGGTGCGCTGGTTGCGATTAACCCAAAAACAGGGGAGGTGCTAAGTTATGTCAGCCAGCCAACCTTTGACCCGAATCTGTTTGTAGACGGCATCGACAGCGAGAACTGGAAAGCGCTCAACGAATCTCTGGATAAGCCGCTCATCAACCGCCCACTGCGGGGCATCTACCCGCCAGGCTCCACTTTCAAACCGTTTGTAGCACTTGCCGGACTGGAAGCAGGTAAACGAACGCCACCTTACTCGATTCACGATGGCGGGTTCTTTACCCTGCCTGGCAGCAGCCATCGTTACCGCGACTGGAAACCTAGCGGACATGGCATTGTGGATATGCAGAAAGCCATTACCATTTCATGTGATACTTTTTTCTATGGACTGGCCATGGAAATGGGCATCGACAAGCTCACTGCATTTGTACGGCACTTCGGCTTTGGCCGCAAGAGCGACCTGGACATCAAAGGCGAGATTGAAGGTCTGCTTCCCACCCCAGAATGGAAAAAACGTCGCTTCAAGCAGCCATGGTATCCAGGCGAAACCGTGATTGTCGGCATTGGCCAGGGTTACACCCTAGTGACACCGTTACAACTCGCACAAGCCACTTCTATTCTGGCTAATAATGGTGTTGCGATGAAACCGCATCTGGTTGCTCAGATTCAGAATTCGCTCACCGGCAAGCAGCAGGTCGTTCCCCACGTCATACAGGACAAGATCGAACTTAATCCTGCCAACGTCGAGATTGTCAAACGTGGCATGATCGATGTGACGCTGCCCGGCGGCACCGCAGCCAGTGTAGGTGCCAATGCCGGTTATGCAATTGCAGCAAAAACAGGCACCGCGCAGGTCATCGGCATCAAGCAAAATGAAAAATATAACGAACATAGCATCAATGAGCGGCATCGTGACCATGCCCTGTTCATTGCTTATGCGCCAGCTGAAGACCCTAAAATCGCATTAGCCGTGATTGTAGAGAATGGCGGACATGGCGGCTCAGCAGCCGGGCCAATAGCCAGAAAAGTCATGGATTATTATCTGCTAGGCAAGCTGCCTGCCAATGAGACCCCGAAAATAGAGATTGCGACACCCGCCAACGCCACGGGCAATACTGCAACCACCGCTACGCTACCAGAGGAGGAGTTTCATGATTAGCAGACTATTCCACCACCTCGTTAAACATATCGATTCATTTTTGATGGCATGCCTGTTTTTTACACTCATGGTAGGGTTGTTCGTGCTCTACAGCGCATCAGGACAAAGCCTGGAGCGTGTCTATGCGCAGATGATTAACATCACCGTAGCATTGAGCTGCCTATGGATAGTGTCCAACATCCCCCCCAGCAAACTGGAGCGTCTGGCTTTACCCCTTTACATACTAGGCGTCTTGCTATTAATCGGCGTCGCCCTGTTTGGCCATATCAGCCATGGCGCCCGGCGATGGCTGGATATAGGCCCAATACATATTCAGCCATCGGAAATCATGCGTATCGCCATGCCGATGATGCTGGCCTGGTACTTTTCCCAACGCGAAGGAAAACCCAAAGTCCGCGATTTTTTGATAGGAGCCGCATTCCTGTTGCTACCCGTATTCCTGATCATTAAACAGCCTGATCTTGGCACCTCTTTACTCATTGCAGCATCCGGCTTTTATATTCTCTTTCTGGCAGGATTAAGCTGGAAGTTTTTACTTGGCGGCACTGTATTGCTGGGGGCAATGACGCCTGTATTCTGGTCACTGCTGCACGATTACCAGCGCAGACGTATCGAGATTCTGTTTGACCCGACCCAGGATCCGCTAGGTGCAGGTTACCACACCATACAGGCAATCATTGCAATTGGCTCAGGCGGCGTAGCAGGCAAGGGCTGGCTTAACGGCACGCAGACACAACTGGACTTTTTGCCAGAACGCACCACTGACTTTATTTTTGCCGTATTCAGCGAAGAATTTGGTTTTCTTGGCAACATGCTACTGCTCACACTCTTCAGTTTGATTATCATGCGAGGGCTAATGATTGCCTCACAGGCGCAAAGTACATTTTCGCGACTGCTCGCCGGTAGCATCACCCTGACATTTTTTACCTATGCTTTTGTAAATATGGGAATGGTCAGCGGCATTTTGCCCGTAGTAGGTGTACCATTACCTTTCATCAGTTACGGGGGCACTTCCATGGTTACGCTGTGCCTGAGTTTTGGTATCTTAATGAGTATACAGACACATAAAAAACTCGTTGCAACCTGATCGGAGGTTTTTCAATGGTTAACTTTCAACAGTGTATTATCGTTGTATGTATCGTACTGTTATCTGCATGCGGTGGTAAATCCACAAAAAAACCCAACTTTCCGGCGCCGGACACGCGCGCATCATCCCCGGATAGCCCATCCACTTCTGCAACACCTGCCGGCAAAGGTGGCTATTATCTGGATGATGGTCCGGGAGACAATCCACCTGCAGATATCGACAGCATCCCCGATGCTCAGCTAAAAACCGAAACACCATTGAACCGCGCCAACAAACCATACTCCGCGCTGGGCCAGAAATATACCCCTATGACCACTTATACGCCTTACGTTAAGCTTGGCGTAGCCTCCTGGTATGGCAAGCGCTATCACGGCAGAAAAACATCCAGTGGTGAAGTTTATGATATGTACGCCATGTCCGGCGCTCATACGACTTTGCCAATTCCAAGCTATGCAAAAGTAACCAACCCTGCCAATGGCCGCTCAGTGATCGTTCGCATTAACGACAGAGGGCCTTTCAAGCATGACCGCCTGATCGATTTATCCTATGCGGCTGCGTATAAATTGCGTTTAGCCGGTCAAGGCAGCGGAATGGTCGAAGTCCAGAGTCTGGATACAAGTCCTGAAGCATTACAAAAATTTGCAGGCAGTCGCACAGCATTGGCTACAAATTCAAGAACCGACACGCCAGCATCCTCACAGCCCGCAACAACAGCGGCAATAACACCAAGCCCTGCGCCAACGGTCATCAGCGACAAGAGCGGCTCCGAGCTCAGTGTAACCACCTATTATGTTCAGGTCGGCGCCTTTAAAAACGAGCTCAATGGCGATTTATTGCAAAAGAAGATTCTAGGCCTGGAACTTGCTGGCAATGCAGCCGTGGCTAAGGTGTATAATGACGGCTTATACCGCGTGAAACTCGGTCCTTTCGACACTCGAAAAGACGCCGACCTCACCGCCAATAAAGTGCGCAAGCAATTAAATATTTCAGCCATCGTTACCAATCAATAAAATCAAATGCAAATTATTACCTCTTTATTTACAGTCCGTTCTATCAAAAAAATCTCCATCGCAGCTTTGCTGATCAGCTCAACCGTCAGCTCATTCGCCATTGCCGGCAATGCACAAATTGCACCACCGCCTGCACTGGCAGTAAAAGCCTATCTGCTCACAGACTTTAACAGCGGCCATGTAATCGCCAAACAAAATAGCAGCATGCGTGTTGAGCCAGCTTCGCTTACCAAGATCATGACGGCTTACCTAAGCTTCAAGGCGCTGAAAAACGGTCATTTACAACTCACGCAAACCTTGCCGGTCAGTGAAATCGCATGGAAAGTAGAAGGCTCCAAGATGTTCATTGAGCCGAACAAACCCGTTACTGTAGATGAGCTACTGCACGGCATGATTATCCAGTCCGGCAACGATGCATCCATCGCGCTGGCCGAGGGCATTGCCAGCTCGGAATCATTATTTACCGAAATGATGAACAAGGAAGCACAGCGTCTTGGCATGAAAAATACGCACTACATGAATGCAACCGGCCTGCCAGATCCGCAGCATTACACCACGGCTGAAGATCTGTCGATTCTGGCCACAGCCTTGATTCGCGACTTTCCGGAAGAATACAAGCGTTTATATTCCGTTAAAGAATATGCCTATAACAACATTAAACAACCTAACCGCAACCGCCTGCTATGGCTGGACCCTAATGTAGATGGCATGAAAACAGGTCATACAGAGTCCGCCGGCTATTGCCTGATCTCATCCGCAAAACGTGACGCTACGCGCCGCATTTCCGTTGTTTTAGGTGCGCCGACTGACGCAGCGCGTGCTACTGAAAGTCAAAAGCTGTTAAATTACGGATTCCAGTTCTTTGACTCTACACTGGTTTACAAACAGGGGCAGAATATCAGCCAGCTCAAGGTCTGGAAGGGCAGCGAAAATCAACTGGCTTCTACCGTAGCCAGCGACCTGTACCTGACCTTGCCAAAAGGCGAGTATAGAAACGTAAAAGCTGTCATCTCCAGCACTCAGCCTTTGATCGCCCCGATCAAAAAAGGTCAGGTTGTCGGAAAAGTGAAATTCACCCTTAACGGCAAAACCATAGGCGAAAATAATCTGGTTGCCGCAACATCCATCGATGCTGCCGGTATTTTCGGCCGCGCCTGGGACTCGATCAAATTGCTATTGCAATAAACGCCCGTCTGCGAAAAACTCAAACAACACGAATTTTTTGTGGGTTTCGCGGACTAATACTTTTGTTGAAATAAATATTTGTTTAGTAAACATGACTGATATAGAAACGCATACCGCCCCGCCGCTAATCGATTTCCCGTGTGACTTTGCCATCAAGGTCATGGGGGAAACGCATGATGCCTTTTCAGCAACGATTATCGCGGCAATCCAAACTATAGCGCCTGCATTCAGCGCAGCAAATGTAGAAATGCGGGCAAGTTCTGCAGGTAAATATATCAGCCTGACTTGCACAGTCCATGTAATCTCGCAAGCACAACTGGATGATATCTACCGCATGCTAAGCGCACACCCGCTGGTGAAATTCGCGCTCTAATTGCATTAGTCCGTGATGCAGCAACCTGTGATAATACGGCATTTAGGCCTGACAGATTTTGATGACACCTGCCAGGCAATGCAAACGTTTACGGCAACCCGCACAGCCAGCACGCCTGATGAACTCTGGCTCACCGAGCACCCGCCGGTTTACACCTTGGGCCTTAACCGCAAACAGGTGCGCCTGCCTGCACGTGACGACATCCCTGTCATCAACACAGACCGCGGCGGGAAAATCACTTATCATGGACCCGGGCAAGTAATTGTTTACGTACTGCTGGATCTGGCACGACGTAAGCTCAGCATTCGCAATCTGGTCAGCTTGCTGGAAGCGTCAGTGGTAGAATTGCTGGCAGAACACGGCATTGATGCAACGGCAAAAAAAGAAGCACCCGGCGTATACGTAAATATTGGCAGTACCCCGAAAGCTGAAGCTGCCTCACCCAAAATTGCTTCACCCAAAATTGCCTCCCTTGGCTTGCGTGTCAAAAACAACTGCTGTTATCACGGCCTGAGCCTGAATGTAGATATGGATTTAAGCCCGTTTAACGCAATAGACCCTTGTGGCTACGCCGGCTTGCCAGTGACACAAACCAAAGATCTGGGCATTCCTGCCAATTCCCGAACCATCGGTGAGCTGTTATTACAAAAACTCACCACTAAATTAGAGCATTCGCATGACTGACGTTACAGCCAAGAAAACAGCCAGCCCTAAAATTGCCGGCGTCAAAGAAATCGATGCGGCAAAAACTTCGCGCATTCCGATCAAGATCATTCCACAGCCTGTTCAGCGCAAACCGGAATGGATACGCATGAAAGCGCCTGATTCAGCGCGCTATCAGGAAATCAAACGCGTATTGCGTGATAACAAACTGCACACTGTATGCGAAGAAGCCAGTTGCCCCAATATCGGTGAATGCTTTAGCAGCGGCACCGCCACGTTCATGATTCTGGGCGACATCTGTACTCGTCGCTGTCCATTTTGTGATGTGGCGCACGGCAAACCACTGCCGCCAGATGCCAATGAGCCGGAAAACCTTGCCCGTACCATTGCACAAATGAAACTTAAATATGTCGTCATCACCAGTGTAGACCGCGATGATTTGCCGGATGGTGGCGCACAGCATTTCGTTGACTGCATCACAGCCGTGCGTACGCAATCGCCAGATATCAGAATCGAGATTCTGGTACCGGATTTTCGCGGCCGCCTGGATGTTGCGCTGGAGATTCTGCGCAAAGCACCGCCAGACATCATGAACCATAATCTCGAGACAATTCCACGTCTGTATAAACAGGCTAGACCGGGTTCTGACTATCAAAATTCACTTAACCTGCTCAAAGCTTTCAGCGAAATGTATCCGCACATTCCAACCAAATCCGGCTTAATGCTGGGACTGGGCGAAACTGATGAAGAGATATTGGCGGTCATGCAGGATTTGCGTGCACACAATGTAAGTATGCTAACGCTAGGGCAATATCTGCAGCCAAGCGTACACCACCTGCCAGTGATGCGTTACGTTGAGCCGCACATCTTTGAAGAGTTAAGAGCGAAAGCCGATGCAATGGGCTTTAATAATACTGCCAGCGGCCCCATGGTAAGAAGTAGCTATCACGCTGACGTGCAGGCTCAACAGGGACAGGTGAGTTAAGGAAACACAAATAAATGCCCGATTAAATTCGTGCCGTATCAATTGCTTTGCGTCAGCAAAGACTTTACCCCCTCGGTGTTCAGACGTTCGGCATTGCTGCCATCCGCCGCACGTTTAGTGGCGATGCGGATATCATCCACTTCGAACACACTCAGCTTGATCAGACCGATATCTGTCTCCAAAGTAAATACCGGTACAGTCTTGCGGCTATCGCCTTTTTTATCGCGTTTACCATCATTCATGATGCGATAGGATTTTTCATTCACATCAAATGGAATCTGCTGATTCAGCAAGAACATCTCGACCTCTTTGATGCTATCTGCAAACAGATGAATATGTGTCTCGGAAAACAATCCAGCCGTACCATCCAGGACAGCACCGGTCAGATGCGGGTTAAATTTCTCCAGCAATTGCATGGTGACCAGCGCATTCTTGCGTAAATTGCGCAGATTCTCCGGCTGCTCTTCGCTTAGAAACAGCGCGTTATAAAGTCTCAGCTCTTCCTCTATCTCCGCATTTGAAGGCAGAATGCTGTTATCCATAGCGCCTAACTGACGGCCGGCCTTCTTTTTGGCATAAGCAAAATCGGATACGCCGTCTTCAGCCATCATGCGAGCAGCCTGCTGGGCGATCAATTGTCGTAAATGCGCTGCATTTTCTCTTGCCATCGTCTATTTTCCATCTTTTGCATGCCAGGCACGCATGGTCTGATTATAAATTGCAACCTCTTTGATCAGGGCGTCTGTAGCATTGCAGCCAGATATAAATTCAACAGAATAGCCGGTAACACTATCGACACGCGGCATGCTATCCGGCTGCGATTGGGCGCATGCCTGAAGATTTTTTGCTACTACCTGCTCACCTAAATAGAGGTGGCGCAATATACCCGCCTTGATATCCTGATTGGCCAGCACTTCTCCACCTGCTTTGCTGATAGCGGCTGCCAGAGCAGTATTGCCTGCGTCCCCAACCACCGCTTCTGCTGGTTTAAACGCTCCATCGGCCTTATGTTTTGATTGAACGCCATCGGCCAAAGCTGCAGCCTGCTCTTTTAAAGCAGAACTGCGTGTTCGCGCTCCAGCACTGACAGCATCAGCAACCTGAGTATTATCTTTGGCGGTATTGATAGTGGAGCCAGTCATTGTTTCCGGCACACTTGATCTCGTTTTATCCGAACCCTTTGCCGCCGCAGGTGCCGCTAACGGCGCTTCAGCCTTCCTGGCCACTGACTCGGCTTGTCCAGTAAAAGTTTCCGCATCCGCAAGGACGGTTTTCTCGGCCGGAGCCGCAGGAAGCGCTGACGGAACCTCTCTACTGACTTCAGTTTCAGCGTTACCCGAGTCAATCCGTTTAGCCTCAGGCGCTGCTTTGCGCAGTTTCACGCCAGCATTGTCACTACTGCCTGAACGATTATTTTCCAATGCCAGATTCTCGGCGTCAGGTTTCGCCTGTTCCTCAGCAGGGGCCACACCTGCAGCAATTTCCGCCGTAGCGATTTGATCCGGTTCTGCTTCTTTCCAAACCGTATCCTTAGGCTGCTCATGCCAGAATACAACCAGAACCAGCACAGTGGCAAACACACTGCCGGCGCTTGCCCATTGCCAGTTCTCGACGTGCCAGCTATTCCACCAGCCTTGCAAACCGGCATAGAAAGGATTCTTACGTGGTTTCAA
>Ga0209253_10004220_pt1 | contig 12544 bp, 11 predicted proteins | sample FrelakmetBRP12BR_FD_187145 | JGI IMG/M metagenome (GOLD analysis project Ga0209253, IMG submission 187145) | Freshwater lake sediment microbial communities from the University of Notre Dame, USA, for methane emissions studies - BRP12 BR (SPAdes)... | ecosystem: Environmental > Aquatic >...
CGTGCTTCCTTCCTCGCTGCAGATCAGCGTCGTCACGCATCATCCGGACCTGAAGCTCCTCGAGCGCTGCCTGCGCAAGCTCGCGCTCGCGATCGGCGCCGGGCGCGAGGCGGGCGCGATGCGCACCGTCCATCTCGCGCTGATCGACAACAGCGAGGACCGCGAGGTTGCCGACCGCGTGATCGAGCTCGGCAAGATGCGCTTCGCGGACTCCGGCGTCCACGTCACGTACCTGCACGGCCACGCGAACATCGGCTACGGCGCCGCGCACAACCTCGTGCTGCACGGCACGGGCTCCGACTACCACCTCGTGCTCAACCCCGACGTCGAACTCGCGCCGGACGCGCTCGCCAACGCCGTGCGCTGGCTCGACGCGCACGAGGACGTCGGCGCGCTCGCGCCGCGCGTGCGCAACGCGGACGGCACCCGCGAGTACCTGTGCAAGCGCTACCCGGCCATCTTCGACTTGCTGCTGCGCGGCTTCGCGCCGGCGTTTGTGCAACGGGTCTTCCGCCGCCGTCTCCACCGCTACGAGATGCGCGACGTGATGGACGCGGACCCGCCGCGCGACGTGATCGGCGTCCCCGCGCTGTCCGGCGCGTTCATGCTGGTCAAGCGCTTCGCGATCGACCGTACCGGTGGCTTCGATCCGCGCTTCTTCCTCTATTTCGAGGACTTCGACTGGAGCGTGCGCCTGAACCGCATCACGAAAACCGCCTACGTGCCGACGGTGGAGATCGGCCATCACGGCGGGCATGCGGCGCGCAAGGGCTTTCGCCACATCTACTGGTTCGTGAAGAGCGGCATCCGTTTCTACCGCCTGCACGGCTGGAAGTGGTTCTGATGGCGGGTGCCGCGACGGTCGTCGTCACCGGCGCCGGAGGATTCATCGGCCGCGCCGCCTGCGCGACGCTGGAAGCAGGGGGCTACGCGGTGCGCGGACTCGTGCGCGCGCTCGACGCCGGAACTGCGGCGCGCCCGCAGTTCGTGCCCGTGGGCGACCTGGCCGCCATCGACGACCGCCGGCTTGCCGAGCTCATGCACGGTGCCACGCACGTCGTGCACCTCGCCGCGCGCGTACACCAGCCGCATGCGGACGGAGAAGGCGCGCGCGCGGCGATGCGCCGGATGAACGTCGACGTCACCGCGCGTCTCGCGCGCGCGGCGGCGGACACCGGCGCCGCGCATTTCGTGTTCGCGAGCACGATCAAGGTCAACGGCGAGGCCACGCCGCCGGGACACCCGTTTCGCGAAAGCGACCCGCCCGACCCGCACGACGACTACGCGACGTCCAAATGGGACGCCGAGCTCGCGCTGGCCGAACTGGCCGAGGCGACCGGGCTGCGCGTGACGTCGTTGCGCCTGCCCCTCACGTACGGGCCGCACGCGAAGGCCAACTTCGCGGCGCTCGCGCGCGCGGTGCGCGCCGGCGTGCCGCTGCCGTTCGCCGCAATCGACAACCGGCGGAGCCTCCTGGGGGTCGGCAACCTCGGCGACGCGCTCGCGACGCTGCTCGCGAGCGACGACGCCGATGCGCGCGGACGCAACACGCGCTACCTGCTCGCGGATGCGCAGCCCGTGTCGACGCCGGAGCTCGTGCGCGCGATCGCGTACGCGCTGGGCGTGGCGCCGCGGCTCTTCGCGGTCCCGCCGTCGCTGCTGCGCTTCGTCGGTGCGTGCGTGGGGCGCGCGGCCGCCGTCGAACGGCTCGTTGGCTCGCTCGAGGTCGATACGTCTGCATTCCGCGGCCGCTTCGCGTGGACGCCGCCGCGCACGCTCGCGGAAGAGCTCGCCGATGCGTTCGCCCCGGGCGCGCCGCTATAATCGGCGTCCATTCCCGCGAGTACCGACATGCCCAATCGTTCCAACGGCCGCCGAGCCGACCAGCTGCGCGACGTGCGCATCACGCGCGGCTTCACCAAGCATGCCGAAGGCTCCGTGCTCGTCGAGATGGGCGACACGCGCGTGCTGTGCACGGTCAGCGTGGAGGAAGGCGTGCCGCCGTTCCTCAAGGGCAAGGGCCAGGGCTGGCTCACCGCGGAGTACGGCATGCTGCCGCGCGCGACGAACACGCGGATGAAGCGCGAAGCGGCCGACGGCCGCCAGTCGGGGCGCACGCAGGAGATCCAGCGTCTGATCGGGCGCAGCCTGCGCGCCGTCACCGATCTCGCGGCGCTCGGCGAGCGCACGCTTAAGATCGACTGCGACGTGCTGCAGGCCGACGGCGGCACGCGCTGTGCGTCGATCACCGGCGCCTGCGTTGCGGTCGCCGACGCCGTCGCGTGGTGCCGCGCGCGCGGTCTCGTGACGGCCGAGCCGCTGCGCGAGTTCGTCGCGGCCGTGTCGGTCGGCATTGTCGCCGGCGTGCCGATGCTCGACCTCGACTACGAGGAGGATTCTGCCTGCGACACGGACATGAACGTCGTGATGACGGCAAGCGGCGGCTTCGTGGAACTCCAGGGGACGGCCGAGGGCACGCCGTTCACGCGCGCGGAGATGGAGGCGCTCGTGCGACTCGCGGAGGGCGGTATCCGCGACCTCATCGCGGCCCAGATGACCGCGCTCGCGTCGCGCTGAATGTTCGAGCGGCTCGTTCTCGCGTCGAACAATGCGGGCAAGCTGCGCGAGTTCCGGCGGCTGCTGACGCCGCTCGCCATCGACGTCGTGCCGCAGTCGGAACTAGGCATACCGGAAGCGGACGAGCCGCACGTGACGTTCGTCGAGAACGCGCTCGCGAAGGCGCGGCACGCCAGCACGCACGCGCGGTTGCCCGCGCTCGCCGACGATTCCGGCGTCTGCGTCGCGGCGCTGGGCGGCGCGCCGGGTGTGCAGTCGGCGCGGTACGCGGGCGAGCCCAAGTCCGACGCTCGCAACAACCGGAAGCTCGTCGCGGCGCTGCAGGGCGTGGCGGACCGCCGCGCGCACTACTACTGCGTGCTCGTGCTGCTCCGGCACGCCGACGATCCCGAGCCGCTGATCGCCGAGGGCATCTGGTACGGCACGATCATCGACACGCCGCGCGGCGACGGCGGCTTCGGCTACGACCCGCATTTCCTCGATGCGGACACCGGCCTGACCGGCGCCGAATTGCCGCTTGCGCAGAAGAACGAGCTGTCGCACCGCGGTAAGGCGATGCGCGCGCTGCTTGCGAGGATTGTGCAAGCAAAGGGTCAGACCCCTGCTAAGGGTCAGACCCCTATCGGGCCGATTCGAGACGGCCAAGGGTCTGACCCTTAGCAGGGGTCTGACCCTTTGCAGGCGCCGACGCACGCCGTGGTCGCGGACAACGACGATTTCGCCGGGTATTGCAGCGTGCGATACCGACTTCCTGCCGAATGGTGAGCGATGAGCGAGCCGACCTCCACAGTCCCCGCCGACAGCCTCATGGGGCCGCGCTTCGCCGTGCTGCCGCCCCTCGCGCTGTACGTACACATCCCGTGGTGCGTGCGCAAATGCCCGTACTGCGACTTCAATTCGCACGAGGCGCGCGGCGACGTGCCGGAGGAAGCCTACGTCGACGCGCTGCTCGCCGATCTCGAGTCCGCGCTGCCGCTGGTCTGGGGACGCAAGGTCGTCAGCGTGTTCATGGGCGGCGGCACGCCGAGCCTGTTCTCCGCCGCGGCCATCGACCGGCTGCTCGCGGGCGTCCGCGCGCGCCTCCCGCTGCTGCCCGACGCGGAGGTCACGCTCGAGGCCAATCCGGGCACGTTCGAGCGCCAGAAGTTCGCGGGGTTCTTCGCCGCGGGCGTGAACCGGTTGTCGCTCGGCGTGCAGAGCTTCGAGTCCGGCATGCTGCGCTCGCTCGGGCGCGTGCACGACGCGGACGAGGCGCGGCGCGCGGCGGAAGCGGCGCTCATGATCTTCGGCAACGTGAACTTCGACCTCATGTACGCGCTGCCGCGGCAGACGGTCGCCCAAGCGCGCGCCGACCTCGCCGCGGCGCTCGCGTTCTCGCCGCCGCACCTGTCGTTCTACCATCTGACGCTCGAGCCCAACACGCTGTTCCACCGGCATCCGCCGCCGCTGCCCGACGAGGACACCGCTGCCGACATCGAGGACGCCGTTCACGAAACCCTCGAGGGTGCCGGTTATCGCCACTACGAGACGTCGGCCTACGCGCAAGCCGGGCGGATGTGCGCGCACAACGTCAACTACTGGCGCTTCGGCGACTACCTGGGCATCGGGGCGGGCGCGCATTCGAAGCTGTCGTTCCCCGACCGCATCGTGCGGCAGTTGCGCTTCAAGCAGCCGAAGCAGTATATGGAGCAGGTCGCGGGCGGGCGTCCGCTGCAGGAGGAAATCTTGGTGTCGCGTGCCGACGTCGGATTCGAATTCATGCTGAATGCGCTGCGGCTCGCCGACGGCGTGCCGGCGGCGCTGTTCGCCGAGCGCGCCGGTTACCCGCTGTCGCTCGTCGCGCGCGGACTCGACGCCGCGACGCGCAAGGGGTTGCTCGAAGCCGATCCGGCCGTCGTGAAGCCGACGGCCCTCGGCCGCCGCTTTCTCAACGACCTCATGGCGCTGTTCCTGGCCGAGCCTCGCAGCGACCGATCGCCGGCGCTGCCGCTCGTGCGGGTCGAAGCGACGGGTGTGGAACGATGACCAGAACGACGCCGCTGTACGCGCTCACGATGACCGAAGCCGCCGCGGCGATCGCCGCCGGCGGGCTTACCGCGGAGGCGCTCGCCGACGCGCAGCTCGCGCGGATCGCCGCGACCGACGCCGCGATCGCCGCGTGGGAGACGCTCGACGCCGCCCACGTGCGCGCCTGCGCGCGCGCACTCGACGAGGCGCGCGGCGCGGGACCGCTCGCCGGCATCGGCGTAGGCGTGAAGGACATCATCGCGACCGCCGACCTGCCGACGACGATGGGCTCCCCGATCTACGCGGGCCATCGCCCCGAACACGACGCGTCGTGCATCGCACGCGTGCGCACGGCGGGTGGCTTCGTGTTCGGCAAGACGGTAACCACGCCGTTCGCGTTCATGGATCCCTCCAAGTCGCGCAATCCGTGGGATCCCGCGCACACGCCGGGCGGGTCGTCGTCGGGCTCGGCTGCGGCGGTGGCGGCTGGCCACGTGACGGCGGCGATCGGCACGCAGACCAACGGTTCCGTCGTGCGTCCGGCCGCGTACTGCGGCGTCGTCGGGTTCAAGCCGACGCTCGACGTGATCCCCATGGCGGGCGTGCATCCGTTCAGCGCGAGCTTCGACACGGTCGGCACGTTCGCGCGCCGCGTCGAGGACGCCGCGCTGCTGGCCAGCGTGCTGGCCGACCCCGGCCGCATCGCGCCCGCGATCACGCCGCTTGCCGGCGCGCCGCGCCTTGCGTACCTCGCGGCATTTCCGTGGACGCAGCACGACGCCGCGGCGAGCGCCGTCGTCGACGCGGCGGTCGCCCGTCTGCGCGGACGCGCGCACGTCGAGCCGCTCGTACTCGTTCCGGAGTGGTGCGAAGCGAACGTCATCCTGCGCACGATCATGCTGTTCGAGGCCGGGAGAACGCTCGCCGACCTGCAGGCGCGCGAACGCGCCCGGCTCACCCCTGCGCTCAACGCGGCGCTCGACGAAGGGCGCGCGATGGATGCATTGCGTTACCACGAGGCGATGGCGGCACGCGATCGCGCGATCGCGCACTTCACCGAACTGCTCGCGGGCTTCGACGCGGTGCTGGCGCCGTCGGCGCCGGCGGCGGCCCCGCGGGGGCTTTCCACCACCGGCGATCCGTCGTGCTGCACGTTGTGGTCGCTCGTGGGTTTTCCGGCCCTCAATCTTCCGGTCGGCATGCACGGCGCGCTGCCGATCGGACTGCAAATTGCCGCGCCGCGCGGACACGACGACCGGCTCCTCTCCGTCGCCGCGTGGTGCGAGCGCGAGCTGCCGTTCCGGGGCCTGGTGTAGTGCCGCCGTTCCGGCGATCATGGCCCGATGAAACGCGCGAAGCGCCACACGCCGCCCGCACCGCCTGCGGTGCGCAACCCAGTCGCGCGTTCGCCGCTGCTCGGCAAGGGGGGACCGCACGGCAAGACCACGCGCGCGAAGCGCCGCCAGGCCAACGTCGAACTGCGCAAGCTGCAACGTGACCCGCATACCGAAGGATGACCGTACGACGCTGTGCCGCGGCGACCTCGAATCGGGTCGCATGCGGGAGCTCTACGTCGAGGCGCTGGGCGGCCCGGGCCATGCGCTCGACGACGAGCAGCTCTCGCATTCGCTGACCGCGACGCTCGCCGCGAAGCCCAAGGGCGCCGGCTGGTGGGTGTTCGCCTACGGCTCGCTGCTGTGGAACCCGCTGTTCCCGTTCGTCGAGGCGCGGCCCGGCGTGCTGCGCGGATTGCACCGGCGCTTCTGCCTGTACTCGATGGCGTCGCGCGGAACCCCCGACGCGCCGGGACTGGTGCTGGGTCTCGACCGGGGCGGCGCGTGCACGGGCGTCGTCTACCGGCTGCCGGCGCCCGTCGCGATCGACGAGCTGCACCTGCTCTGGCGGCGCGAGATGGTCGTGGGCTCGTACCGGCCGAAATGGGTCGGCGTGCAGTGCGGCGAACGCCGCGTCGTCGCGCTCGCGTTCACGGTGCGCCACGATCACCCGCAGTACACGGGCAAGCTCTCGCACGAGGACGAAGCGCGGGTGATCGCGTGCGCGAAGGGCGCGTTCGGCTCGTCGCTCGACTACCTCGAGCGCACGCGCGTCGCGCTCGTCACGCACGGCATCGTCGATCCTTACCTCGAGACGCTTGCAGCGAGGATCGCCGCGCTGCGCGCCTGACCGGTCGCGGCGTCAGGCCACCCGCGCGGCGGCCGCGCCCGCGGCGTCTCCCCTGCGCTCAGATCGCCACGTGCCGCCCGCCGTCGACGCTGATCGTCTCGCCGGTCACGTAGCGTGCTTCCGCCAGCAGGAAGTGGACGGCGCCCGCGATGTCGTCGGGCGTGCCCTCGCGCCTGAGTGGCGTGTGGGAGATGATGCGCTGCCGCGACAGCTCGTCGAACGATTCGTCTTCCGGCCAGAGCACGGGCCCGGGCGCGACGGCGTTCACCCGCACCTCCGGCGCCATTTCGCGCGCGAGCGAACGCGTGAGGCCGACCAGCGCGGTCTTCGCGACCGAGTACACGATGAAGTTCTTGAGCGGCCGCTCGGCGTGGATGTCGGCGATGTTGACGATCGCGCCCTGCGCGCGGCGCAGCGCCGGCGCGGCGGCCTGCGCAAGGAAGAGCGGCGCCTTGAGGTTGGTGCCGATGAGGTCGTCGAAATCGGCGATCGTGACCTCGCCCAGCGGCGTCGCGAAGAACGAGGACGCGTTGTTGACGAGCCCGTCGATGCGCCCGAACGTCTGCAGCGTCTGCTCGACGATGGACGGCAGCTTCGCGGTCTCGAGCAGGTCCGCCTGGATCAGCGCGACCGAGCTGGCCCGCACGTGGTTCAGCTCGGCGGACAGGAGCCGCGCCTCGCCGGCGGATTTCCGGTAGTGGAGCATCAGGTTCGCGCCTGCCGCGTGCAGCCGGCGGCAGATCGCCGCACCGACCCGTTTGCCGCCACCGGTGATCAATACGACTTTGCCCTGCACCGCACGCTCCGGCGTTAGACTCGGGACGAATCTAGCATATCGATCCGGCGCGTGCGACCGAGCCCGTCCTCCCCGCTTCCCGAACCCGATGCGCAAGCGCGCGCACACAGCGCGCGCGTGCTCGCGGTCGTGCGCGACGCGATCGCCGCCGCCGGCGGATGGCTACCCTTCGCGCGCTACATGCAGCTCGCGCTTTACGCGCCGGGACTGGGCTACTACGCGGCGGGCGGGCCCAAGTTCGGCGCCGACGGCGATTTCACGACGGCGCCGGAGATGACCCCGTTGTTCGCGCGCGCGCTCGCCAAGCCGGTCGCGGCGATTCTCGCGGCATCGTCGGCACGCGACGTCGTCGAGTTCGGTGCGGGCACCGGGATTCTCGCGGCGGAGCTGCTCACGGCCCTCACCGCGTTGGACGTACTGCCGGTCCGCTACCGGATCCTCGACGTCAGCCCCGATCTCAAGGCGCGCCAGCAGGAGACAATCGCGCGGCTCGCGCCGGCGCAGCTTGCGCGCGTGGAGTGGATCGACGCGCTGCCGGACCATGTCGACGGCGCCGTCGTGATGAACGAGGTCCTCGACGCGATTCCGCCGCACGTGATCGCCCGGCGCGGCGGCGCGTGGTTCGAGCGCGGGGTCGCCTGGGACGGCGTGCTCTGTTGGGCGGAGCATCCGCTGCGCGACGCGCAGCTCCTGGCGTTGGCGCAGGAGCGCTTTCCCGCGGACGGCGACTACGCGAGCGAGATCAACCCCGCGGCCGAGGCGCTCGTGGAGGACGTGGCGCGGCGGGTGACGGGGGGCGCGCTGCTCGTGATCGACTACGGATTTCCGGAGCGCGAGTACTACCACGCGGACCGCAGCGAGGGCACGCTGATGGCGCACTACCGCCATCGTGCGCACGCGGACCCGTTCCGCTGGCCCGGCCTCACGGACCTGACGGCGCACGTCGATTTCACCGCGATCGCGCTCGCGGGCGAACGCGGCGGCCTGACGCTGGACGGCTACGCGCCGATGGCGGGGTTCCTGATCGGCGCCGGCATTCTCGACCGGCTGCGCGATTGCGGCGAGCCTGCGTCGGCCGCGTACTTGCGCGAGGCGGCCGCGGTCCAGCGGCTCCTGTCGCCGGCGGAGATGGGCGAGCTTTTCAAGGTGATGGCGCTCGCCACGCGCGGTGGTATCGTGTCGAAGTACTTCGCGGCCGCAGACCGTTCGCACCGGCTGTGACGCGACAACGCCGCCGGCGCGTCCGCGCGGTTTGAACGAGACGGGCACGACCGAGCGTTACGAAAGCACGCGACCATGCACTCCGTCGTTCCCGCGAAGGCGGGAACCCAGCGACTTTCCTCGCACGACGCTGGGTCCCCGCCTTCGCGGGGACGACGGGAGTTTTTTGCGGATGCCGTCATCCGATCCGACAAGGATCAGCAGGCGCCCGCCGCCCCAACGACGGCGAACGCCGTCCGCAGCGTAACCTGAAGGCTGCCAGTCACAGGCGCCGCCAAGGAGGAGAACAAGATGGCCGAAGAACAACTGCGCATCGACGCGCTCGAGTACCATGAGTTTCCGACTCCGGGCAAGATTTCCATCGCGCCAACCAAGACGTTGGCGAATCAGCGTGATCTCTCGCTCGCGTATTCGCCGGGCGTAGCGTACGCGTGCCTGGCCATCGAGAAGGACCCGTCGCTCGCCGCGCGCTACACGGCGCGTGCGAACCTGGTCGCCGTGATCACCAACGGCTCGGCGGTGCTGGGCCTAGGCAACATCGGCGCGCTCGCCGGCAAGCCCGTCATGGAGGGCAAGGCGTGCCTGTTCAAGAAATTCGCGGGCATCGACGTCTTCGACATCGAAATCGGCGAATCCGATCCCGACCGCATCGTCGAGGTCGTCGCCGCGCTGGAGCCTACGTTCGGCGGCATCAACCTCGAGGACATCAAGGCGCCCGAGTGCTTCTACATCGAGAAGAAGCTGCGCGAGCGGATGAAGATCCCGGTCTTCCACGATGACCAGCATGGCACGGCAATCGTCGCCGCGGCGGCGGTCCTCAACGGCCTGAAGGTCGTCGGCAAGGACATCGCCAAGGTGAAGCTCGTCTGTTCCGGCGCCGGCGCTGCGGCCATCGCCTGCCTCGACCTGCAGGTGAGTCTCGGCCTCGACCGCCGCAACATCGTCATCCTCGACAGCAAGGGCGTCGTGCATACGAAGCGCGGGGACAAGGTCGACCCGGACAAGATGCGCTTCGCGCAGGAAACGGATGCGCGGACGCTCGCCGACGTGATCGGCGGCGCCGACATCTTCCTCGGCCTGTCCACCGGCGGCGTGCTGACGCAGGACATGGTGAAGCGCATGGCCGACCGGCCGATCATCCTCGCGATGGCCAACCCCGAGCCCGAGATCCGTCCGGAGCTTGCGAAGGAGGTGCGGCCGGACTGCCTGATCGGTACGGGCCGCTCCGATTACCCGAACCAGGTCAACAACTCGCTGTGCTTTCCGTTCATGTTCCGCGGCGCGCTCGACTGCGGCGCGACCAAGATCAACGAAGAGATGAAGCTCGCCGCGACCCGCGCGCTCGCGGAACTCGCGCGGGCTGAGCCATCCGACATCGTCGCTCTGGCTTACGGCGAGGCGACGCCGCCGTTCGGCCCCGACTACCTGATCCCGCGCGCATTCGATCCGCGCCTCATCACCGGCATGGCGCCGGCGGTCGCGAAGGCGGCGATGGACAGCGGCGTAGCGACGCGGCCGATCGCGGACTTCGACAAGTACCGCGAGCAGCTCTCCCGCTTCGTCTACGAATCCGGCGCGACGATGGCACCGGTGTTCGCCGCCGCCAAGCGCGCGCCGAAGCGGGTGATCTACGCGGAGGGCGAGGACGAGCGGGTATTGCGGGCCGCGCAGGCCGCGGTCGACGAGGGGCTGGCGCGGCCGGTGCTCGTGGGCCGGACCGACGTGATCGCGAGCCGCATCCAGAAGCTCGGTCTGCGGATCACGCTGGGCGGTGACTGCGACGGCGTCAACATCCTCGACGACCCGCGCTTCCGCGACTGCTGGACCGAGTACTACGGTCTGACCCGCCGCAAGGGGGTGACGCGCCAGCAGGCGCAGGAGCACGTACGCACACGGCCGACGCTGGTGGCGGCGCTGCTGATGCGCCGCGGCGACGCCGACGCGATGCTCTGCGGTACCGCGAGCAACTCGCCCGACCACCTTCGCTATATCCGCAACGTGATCGGCCTGCGCGAGGGAGTGAAGACGCTCGCCGTCATGCAGCTCCTGATCCTGCCGGGACGCCAGCTCTTCATCTGCGACACGCACATCAACCGCGACCCGTCCGCGAGCGAGATCGCCGAAATGACGCTGCTCGCGGCGGAGGAGGTGCAGCGCTTCGGCATCAGGCCGAGCGTCGCGCTGGTCTCGCATTCGAACTTCGGCAGCTCGGACGCGCCGTCCGCGCAGAAGATGCGCGACGCGCTGGAAATGGTCTTCGAGCGCGCGCCCGGCCTCGCCGTGGACGGCGAGATGCGCGCCGACTCCGCGCTGTCGCGCGGCGTCCGGGACCAGGAGTTCGCCGACTCGCGGCTCACCGAGGACGCGAACCTGCTGGTGATGCCGAACATCGATGCCGCGAACATCACCTACAACGCGCTGCGCGTGACGGCCGGCGGCGGGATCACCGTCGGCGGGATCCTGCTAGGCGCCGCGAAGGCCGTGCACATCATGACGCCTTCGTCGACCGTGCGGCGCATCGTGAACATGACGGCCGTGGCGGTCGCCGACGCGGGTGCGCAGCGCGGGCGGGCGGCGACGGGCGGCTGACGCGGGCGGCGCGCGCCCCAGTGGCCGGCGCGCGCAGCACTTTGCGCGCAGAATGGCCGGCATGGCGCGAGCAGTGATGCCGGTCGTCGAACGAGTGCGGGTCGCCCGTGCGGTCCCGCTCGTCGTCGCCGTCCTGGCGCTCGCCCTCGCGGCGATCCCCGGGTGCGGCCGGCAGGAGGAGAAGATCCCGCGGATCGGCTTCCTCAGCAGCGTTCCCAGCGCCATCTCGGAGGGCTTCCGGGAGGGGCTGAAGGAGCGCGGCCTTGCCGAGGGCCGCAACATCGTCGTCGAGTGGCGCTGGACGGAAGGGAAGGCCGAGCGCACCCCCGAACTCGCGACGGAACTCGTTCGGCTCAAGCCGGACCTGATCGTCGCCACGGCCTTTCAACCCACGGCGGCCGTCAAGGCCGCCACCGACGCGATTCCAATCGTGTTCATCGCCGTGGGCGACCCGGTCCGTGAGGGACTGGTCCCCAGCTTGGCCCGACCGGGCGGCAACATCACCGGGTTCGCAATCCTGGTGTCGGAAAACTTCCATGGCAAGATGCTCCAACTGCTTAGGGAGGCGGTGCCCGAGACGTCGAGAGTCGGTGTCCTGATGAATCCGACGAATGCCGAACACCAACGGATAGTGTCGGTGGAAATGCAGCCCGCCGAGCAACGATTGGGCCTCACCATTGTCCCCATGGAGGTGAAGGCGGCCAGCGAGTTCGATGCCGCGTTCGAGCGTGCGGCCCGCTTGCGGGCGGACGCAATCGTGGTGCTGGGGGATCTGCTGACATACGTCAATCGCGTGCGAATCGTGGAGCTGGTCGAGAGGCAACGACTGCCAGCCATCTACTTCTTCCGCGAGAACGTCGAAGCCGGCGGCCTGATGTCGTACGGACCGAGCCTGCACGATCTCGGTCGTCGCGCCGCGACGTACGTCGACTAGATCCTGAAGGGGGCGCGCCCGGCGGACCTCCCCGTCGAACAGCCGGTCAAGTTCGATCTGGTGATCAACCTGAAGGCAGCGAAGGCGCTGGGCCTGGTGATCCCGCCAGCGCTGCTTCGGCAGGCAGCGCACGTCGTCGAGTGACGCGTACGCAGCGCCGCGAGAGCGCGCCGCGGGGCCTTGGCGGATTCCGACGGCAATGCCGCGCGGCCGATACGGCGTTTCAGTGGAAGTGG
>Ga0209253_10004221_pt1 | contig 12544 bp, 10 predicted proteins | sample FrelakmetBRP12BR_FD_187145 | JGI IMG/M metagenome (GOLD analysis project Ga0209253, IMG submission 187145) | Freshwater lake sediment microbial communities from the University of Notre Dame, USA, for methane emissions studies - BRP12 BR (SPAdes)... | ecosystem: Environmental > Aquatic >...
CCCCCCAGCCCCCCTGGGTCGCGACCCCGCCGCCGGCGGCCGGGCGCCAGGCCGGCGCCGCGTTCCCGCCCGGGCTGCGCGTGCTGCTCGCCGAGGACCACGACATCAACGCGGCGCTGGTCTCGAAGCTGCTCACCAAGCGCGGCGCGGTCGTGCGCGCCGTCGCGAACGGCGCGGAGGCGGTCGCGGCGTGCGCGGCCGAGCGCTTCGACGTCGTGCTGATGGACGTGCAGATGCCGGTGATGGACGGCTTCGGCGCGACGGCCGCCATCCGCGCCCGCGAGCGCCAGACGGGCGGGCACGTCCCCATCGTCGCGCTCACGGCCCATGCCATGCACCAGGACATCGACCGCTGCCTCGCCGCCGGCATGGACGCGCACGTGGCGAAGCCGCTCCGCGTCGACGAGCTGTACTCGGTCGTGGCGCGGACGGTGGCGCACGTGCGCGACACCGCGGCGACGGGTGTGCGGGACGGTGCGCCGACCGGCTCGCCGGCCCCGCCGCCCCCGGCCGCCCCGCCCGCCTGAGGGCGGCGGCCTGCGGCCGGCTCACGCCGCCGGCACCTGTCACGGCGCTCTACCCCGCGCAGCGCCGGTGCGCTATGGTGCGCGCATGTCGACCGCTGCTTCCGTCGACGCACCCACGGAGTTGCCAGCGGTCGATGTGCGCCTGGTCGCACCTGAAAGCCGCTACGAGATCGACGACGGGAGGGTGGTGTACGTGGCGCCAGCGGACGAACCACACGGCAGCCGCCACTCGAAGGTCTCGGCCCTTCTCGAGGCGCACGTAGGAGCCGACTGGGACGTGGCCAGCGACATGCTCACCCGCACCTCGGAGATGAGCGACGTCGCACCCGATGCGAGCGTTTTCCGGCGGGCGCGAGATTCCCGGACGGGTGGGCGACAGCTCGAGGAGCTGGCCTTCGAGGTGGTCAGCACCGAGCGGCTGAATGAGGCCGGGGCGAAGGCACGGAAGCTCGCGGGACGGGGAGTGCGGCGGGTCTTTGCCATCGATGTCGCGCGCCGGCGGGCGTTCGAGTGGTCGCGCGACCTCGGGACCTGGCAGATGCTCGCTCCGGACTCGGCGATCGATGACGCGGCGCTGGCGGTCGCCCTCCCGGTGGTGGCGCTCGTGCAGGCGGCGAAGGCCGACGATGCGATGGCGAGCGCGTTGCTCGCCAAGGGGACCCCGGTCCTGGAGGCGGCACTCGCCCAGCGCGAGGCGCGAGGCGAGGCGCGAGGCGAGGCACGAGGCGAGGCACGAGGCGAGGCGAGGGGCAAGGCGGAGGCGCTGATCGCGGTCCTGGTCGCGCGCGGGCTCGCGCCCAGCCCCGCCGAACGCCAGCGCCTCCTCGCCGTCTCGGACCATGCCGTGCTCGACGCGTGGCTGGCGCGCGCGCCGTACTGCGCGAGTGTCGCCGAGCTGCTCGGTGCGCCCCCGAAGTTGGGCTGACCCCACCGTCAGCCTGAGCGCGTTCCGCACCCACGACACTGCCCTCGCCGTACGGTCGGCCCGAGGTGCGCGGCGAACGCCGGGTGGCGCTCCGTCAGATCGACGAGGATGTCCGCGATCGCCCGGGTCACGGACAGGCGCGCCTGGTCGCGTCGCGGCGCGCGGTTGGGCAAGGCAGCCGCACCGGCTCCGCCGGCTCGAGGCGCGGGGCGGCGTCACGCCGCTGGCGCGTCGAGCAGCGCCCGCAGCACGTAAGGCATGAGTCCCCCGTGGCGGTAGTACTCGACGTCGTCCGGGGTGTCGACCCGCGCGCGCACCTCGAAGCGCTTCACGCTGCCGTCCAAGGCGGTGGCGCGCACTGCGAGGCGCTTTCCCGGCTCGAGCCCGGTCACGCCCTCGACGTCGTACGTCTCGTACCCCGTGAGCCCGAGCGAGGCGGCGCGGTCGCCGGCCAGGAACTCGAGCGGCAGCACCCCCATGCCGACCAGGTTCGAGCGGTGGATGCGCTCGTAGCTCTCGGCGATCACCGCCTTCACCCCGAGCAGCAGCGTGCCCTTCGCCGCCCAGTCGCGCGACGAGCCGGTGCCGTACTCCTTGCCGGCGATGACGACCAGCGGCGTGCCCTCCCGCTGGTAGCGCACGGCCGCGTCGTAGATCGCCATCTGCTCGCCCGACGGCACGTGCAGCGTGACGCCGCCCTCGGTGCCGGGCGCCAGCAGGTTCCGCAGGCGGATGTTCGCGAACGTGCCGCGCATCATCAGCTCGTGGTTGCCGCGGCGCGCCCCGTAGGAGTTGAAGTCCTTCGGCTCGACCCCGAGCGTCATCAGGTAGCGGCCGGCGGGGCTGTCCTTCTTGATCGAGCCCGCGGGCGAGATGTGGTCGGTGGTGATGGAGTCGCCGAGCAGCGCGAGCACCCGCGCCGCGCGGACGTCGGCGAGCGCGCCCGGCCGCCGCGGCATGTCGTCGAAGAACGGCGGCGGCTTGATGTAGGTGGAGTCCGGGTCCCAGGCGTAGCGGTCGCCGGCCGGGACCGGCATCCGGCGCCACTGCTCGTCGCCCTCGAAGACGTGCGCGTACTCGGTGCGGAAGCGCTCCACCGTCACCGCGCCCAGCGCCGCCGCCAGCTCGGCGGGCGTCGGCCAGACGTCGCGCAGGAACACCGGCTGGCCGTCGCCACCCGTGCCCAGCGGCTCGGTCTCGGGGTCGAAGTCCATCGTGCCCGCGAGCGCGTAGGCGACGACCAGCGGCGGCGAGGCGAGGTAGTTGGCGCGCGTGAGCGGGTTCACGCGGCCCTCGAAGTTGCGGTTGCCGGAGAGCACGGCGGCGACGACGAGGTCGTGCTCCTCGATCGCGCGCGCGACCGGCTCGGGCAGCGGGCCGGAGTTGCCGATGCAGGTGGTGCAGCCGTAGCCGACGAGGTCGAAGCCGAGCGCCTCGAGGTCGCCCAGCACGCCGGCGCCGTCCAGATAGCGCGTCACCACGCGGGAGCCGGGCGCCAGGCTGGTCTTCACCCAGGGAGCGACCCGCAGGCCTTTCGCCACCGCGTTGCGCGCGAGCACGCCGGCGGCCAGCATGACGCTCGGGTTCGAGGTGTTGGTGCAGCTGGTGATCGCCGCGATCACGACCGAGCCGTGGCGCAGCTCGCCGCGCCGGCCGCCCATCTCGACGGGAGCCACAGCCGCGGCGTCGCCCCCACCGCCCTGCAGGTAGCCGGCGAGCGCGGTGCGCCAGGCTGGCTTCGCCGTGCGCAGCGGTACGCGGTCCTGCGGCCGCCTGGGACCCGCGAGGCTGGGCTCGACCGCGGCGAGGTCGAGGTCGAGCCGGTCGCTGTAGACGGGGTCGGCGGCGTCCGCCGTGCGGAAGAGCCCCTGCGCCCGGTAGTACGCCCCGGCCAGCGCGACCGCCGCCTCGTCCCGGCCGGTGAGGCGCAGGTAGGCGAGCGTCTCCGCGTCCACGGGGAAGAAGCCGATGGTGGCGCCGTACTCGGGCGCCATGTTCGCGATGGTGGCGCGGTCGGCGAGCGAGAGGCTCGCCAGGCCCGGCCCGAAGAACTCCACGAACTTGCCCACCACGCCGCGCTTGCGCAGCATCTCGGTGACGGTGAGGACGACATCGGTGGCGGTGGCGCCCGGCGCGAGCGCCCCGGCGAAGCGCAAGCCGACCACCTGCGGGATGAGCATCACCGTCGGCTGCCCGAGCATCGCCGCCTCGGCCTCGATGCCGCCGACGCCCCACCCCACCACGCCGAGGCCGTTGATCATCGTGGTGTGCGAGTCGGTGCCGAGCACCGTGTCGGGCATGAGCATCGCCTCGCCGTTCGTCCCGCGCTGCACCACCAGCGGCGCCAGGTACTCGAGGTTCACCTGGTGCACGATGCCGGTGCCGGGCGGCACCACGCGGAAGTCGGCGAAGGCCCGCTGCCCCCAGCGCAGGAAGGCGTAGCGCTCGCGGTTGCGCTCGTACTCGAGCTCGACGTTGCGCCGGAAGGCGTCGGCGCTGCCGAAGAAGTCGACCTGGACGGAGTGGTCGATCACCAGGTCGACGGGCTGCAGCGGGTTGATGCGCCCCGGATTGCCGCCCATGCGCGCCATGGCGTCCCGCATCGCCGCCAGGTCGCAGACGGCCGGCACGCCCGTGAAGTCCTGCAGGATGACGCGCGCGGGCATGAAGGGGATCTCGCGCTCGGGCTGCCGCGCCGGGTCCCACGCCAGCAGCGCCTCGACGTGGTCGCGCGTCACGGTGCGGCCGTCCTCGCGGCGCAGCAGGTTCTCGAGCAGCACGCGCAGCGAGAACGGCAGCCGGGCGGCGCGCTCGCCGAGCGCGGGAATGCGGTGGTACGCGTACGCGACGCCGCCGACCTCGAGGCGGGCACGGGTGCCGGAGCTGTCGCGAGCGGTCGCCATGCGGGTCGATGTACACGCTGGACCGGGCCGGGAAAACCATGCCGTGGCCGCAAGGGATACCGCCTGGTATGGAGCCGGAGGGATGGCGCTGCAGGGCTTCCCCGGCTTCCGCACGCTGCCGCGGGCCGACCGCGAGCGCGTCGACGCGGCCGCACGGCTGCTCCGGGTCGCCGCCGGCACCCGGCTGTTCGCCGCCGGCGAGCCCTCGGACCTCGTCTGGGGGGTGTCTGAGGGGCTCGTGCAGATCGTCCGCGCCGGACCGGCAGGCCGCCGGCTGGTGCTCGAGATCGTGCCGCCAGGCGAGCTCTTCGGCGCCGTGGTCGCCCTCGACGAGCGCCCCTACCCGGCGGCGGCCGTCGCCGCCGGGCCGAGCGTGGTCTGGCGCGTGCCCTCACCGCTCGTCCGCGACCTGGCCCGGAAGTACCCGACCCTGCGCGCGGCGATCCTCGCGCACGCGGCGGAGCGGCTCCGCGCCGCGCACGAGCGCCTGCATTCGCTCGCCCTCGAGCCGGTCGAGCAGCGGCTGGCGCGCGCGCTCCTGATGCTGGCGGAACGGGTCGGCACGCCGGGCGACGGCGGCACCACCGTGACCGTCACCCGGCAGAGCCTGGCCGACATGGTCGGCACGACGGCCGAGAGCGCGATCCGGGTCACGGGCCGCTGGCAGCGGGCCGGCATCGTCCGCGCGGCGCGCAACCGGCTCACGCTCGCCGAGCCGGAGAGCCTGGAAGCGATCGCCGCGGGACGGACGTCCATCCGAACATGACGCAGATCATGGACGCCCCGCGACGGAGGGCGCAGGGTGCGGCAAGATGTCGCAGTTCGCCGCCGAAAGGAGGACAGGGTGCCCATCTTCGCAACGGCCGTTCGCTGGTTCCTTACCGCGGGGCTCTGCCTCGCCGCGCTCACGGGCACTCGCCCGCTGCTCGCCGCCGACCCCCCGTCGGGCCCTGGCGTCGGGCCCGTGAAGAAGGTCGAGGTCGGGCCGCTCGACGCGGCCAAGGCCAAGGAGGGCGCCGCCGTCTTCGAGACGAAGTGCAGCGCCTGCCACAAGCTCGACGAGCGCTACGTCGGCCCGGCGCTGAAGGGCGTCACGCAGCGCCGCCAGCCCGAGTGGATCATGAACATGATCCTCAATCCCGAGGAGATGGCCCACGAGGACCCCACGGCGCAGAAGCTCCTCGGCGAGCACATGGTCCAGATGACCTTCCAGAACGTCAGCCAGGACGACGCCCGCAAGATCCTCGAATACTTCCGCCAGGTCGACGGCGCGGGCGCCGCCGCCAAGTAGGACGGACCGCCGTCGGTCGATGAAAGGAGCCATCATGCGTACCAAGACGTTGGTCAAGCTGGTCGTCGTGGCGGTCGGCGTGCTCGCCGTCGCCTTCGCAGCACGCGCAGCCAAGGAGGCCCGCTCGCTCGCGGCGAACGCCGCGCAGCGCGTGTACGTCGCCCCGGGCAGCTACGACGAGTTCTACGCGTTCATGTCCGGGGGGTTCAGCGGCCAGGTGTCGGTGTACGGCCTGCCGTCCGGCCGTCTCTTCCGCGTCATTCCCGTGTTCTCCGCGAACCCCGAGAACGGCTACGGCTACGCCGAGGAGACCAAGCCGCTCCTCATGACGAGCCACGGGCCCGTCCCCTGGGACGACACCCACCATCCCGAGCTCTCCCAGACCAAGGGCGTGCCGGACGGGCGCTGGCTGTTCATCAACGCCAACAACACGCCCCGCATCGCCCGCATCGACCTGCGCTCCTTCGAGACGGTGGAGATCATCGAGATCCCGAACGCGGGCGGGCAGCACGCCTCGCCCTTCACCACCGAGAACGGCGAGTACATCGTCGCCGGCACCCGCTTCAGCGTGCCCATCCCGCAGCAGGACGTCGCCATCAGCAGCTTCAAGGACAACTTCAAGGGCACGCTCAGCTTCATCAAGGTCGATCCGGAATCCGGCAGGATGAGCCTGGCCTTCCAGCTGCTGATGCCGGGCTTCAACTACGACCTGGCCCACTGCGGCAAGGGGCCGTCGCACGGCTGGTGCTTCTACACCTCCTACAACTCCGAGCAGGCGCACACGCTGCTCGAGGTGAACGCGTCCAAGAACGACAAGGACTTCGTCGCTGCCGTGAACTGGCGGCGGGCGGAGGAATGCATCGCCCAGGGCAAGGCGAAGACGTTGCCCACCAAGTACTACCACAACCACCTCGACGAGGGCTCGCGGATCGCGAAGTCGGAGGTGATCGACTCCGAGCCCGTGCTCGAACCCGCGAGCTGCGAGGGTGTCGTGTACTTCCTGCCGACGCCGAAGTCGCCCCACGGCGTGGACGTCGACAGCACGGGCCGCTACATCGTCGCCGGCGGCAAGCTGTCGAGCACGATCCCGGTGCACTCCTTCGAGAAGATCCAGGCGGCGATCGCCGGCAAGAAGATCGCGACGACGATCGCGGGCGTGCCGGTGCTCGAGTTCGAGGCGGTGCTCGCCGGCGAGGTGCCGAACGCGTGCCTCGGGCCGCTGCACAACGAGTTCGACGGCAAGGGCTACGCCTACACCTCGTGCTTCCTGAGCTCCGAGGTCATCAAGTGGCAGCTCGAGACCTGGAAGATCGTCGATCGCATCCCGACGTACTACTCGATCGGGCATCTCATGATCCCGGGCGGCGACTCGGCGAAGCCCTGGGGCAAGTACCTGGTGGCGATGAACAAGATCACCAAGGACCGCTACCTGCCGACCGGACCGGAGCTGACGCAGTCGGCGCAGCTCATCGACATCACGGGCGACAAGATGCAGCTGCTGTTGGATTTCCCGACCGTCGGCGAGCCGCACTACGCGCAGGCGATCCCTGCCGACCTGCTCGTGGAGAAGTCCACGCGCATGTTCCCGCTGGAGAACAACACCCACCCCTACGCGACCAAGACCGAGAAGGACGCCCGCGTCGAACGGCAAGGGAAGGATGTGCACGTGTACCTCACGTCCATCCGCTCCCACTTCAAGCCGGACAACGTCGAGGGGGTCCAGGTGGGGGACACGGTCTTCTTCCATCTCACCAACGTCGAGCAGGACTGGGACGTCCCGCACGGCTTCGCGGTGCTCGGGGCGCAGAACGCCGAGCTGCTGGTGATGCCCGGTGAGACCCGGACGCTCAAGTGGGAAGCGAAGGCGCCGGGCGTGTACCCCTTCTACTGCACCGACTTCTGCTCGGCGCTGCACCAGGAGATGCAGGGCTACGTGCGCGTGTCGCCGCAGGGCTCGAGCGTGCCGCTGGGCACCGGGGCACCGCCCCCTGCGCCCGCGGCCCCCGCGCCCAAGGGCTAGTCCGCCTCGTCCTCGAGGGCGGGCCCCACCCGGTGGAGCTGCCCTCGAGGCGCGGCAGCGGCACGGCTCTGCCGCGCCGGAGATCGACCCCATGAAGACCTCGACGCGGATCCTTGCGGCGGTGGCCGCGCTCCTGCTGCTGGCCGTGTACGCCTTCCCGCTCTGGCGCTACGACCTGGGCGCGCCGCAGTACCCGGAAGGCCTCTCGATGAGCATCTGGGTGAACAAGATCGGGGGACAGCTGCCCCTGGTGAACCAGCTGAACCACTACATCGGGATGCAGACCATCGAGCCCGACTCGCTGGTCGAGCTGCGCTGGATCCCCTGGATCGTCGCGGCGATGGTCGCCAGCGGCCTGGTGATCGCTGCCATCGGCCGCTTCTCCTGGCTGGTCGGGTGGTTCGCGACGCTGGCGGTGCTCGGCCTGGCCGGTCTCGCCGACTTCTACTGGTGGCTCTACGACTACGGGACGAACCTGAGTCCCGACGCGCCGATCAAGATGCCCCCGTTCGTCCCGCCGATCATCGGCACGAAGGCGCTGGCGAACTTCGAGGTCACGACCCATCCGGACGTGGGCGGGGTCGCGGCGTTCCTCGCCGGGCTGCTCGCCCTGCTGGCCATCGTGCTCGAGTACCGGAGCCGGCGGGCGTGACGGCCGCGGCGGTGGCCGCCCTGCTCGCCGCCACCCTGCTGGCGGCCTGCGAGCCGGGACCGGCGGAGATCGCGTACGGGAAGGACGAGTGCGCGGCCTGCCGGATGCGGATCACCGACGCACGCTTCGCCAGCGAGCTGGTGACCCGCCGGGGCAAGGTCTTCACCTTCGATGCGCTGGAGTGTCTGCTCGGGTTCGTGGAGCGCGGGGGCGTGGCGGAGGACGAGGTGCACTCGCGCTGGATCGCCGACTTCGCCAAGCCCGGCCGGCTGATCGACGCGCGCTCGGCGCGCTGGCTGCGCACCGGGACGGTCCGCACCCCCATGGGCCTCGGCGTGCTGGCGTTCTCGACCGACGCGGACCTCGAGCAGGCGCGGAGCCGCTTCGGCGGAGTCGCGGTGGCCTGGGACCAGCTGCCGGCGCTGCGCCGGGAGGCCGTCATGGGCGAGCGCCCCGGAGCGGCCGGCGCCGCACCGTCGGCGCCGCAGCGGTGACGCGCCGTGCTCGGGGCACGGCGCTGGAGCCGGCTCGCCGCCGGCCTGGTAGTTCTCGCGCAGAGCGCCGGCGCGCGCGAGCTGGTCGTGTGCCCCGCCTGTCCGCTCGGCAGCGTGCGCCAGGGAATCGCGGAGGCCACCGCCGGCGACACCGTCCGCGTGCAGCCCGGAACCTACCGCGAGGGCAACCTCGTGGTCGACAAGCCGCTCACGCTCGCCGGCGAGGGCGACGCCGTCCTCGACGGCGAGGGGCGGGTCGAGGTCCTGACCGTGCGCGCGAACGGGGTCACGGTCCGGGGCCTCGTCATCGCCAACTCGGGGATGAGCTACGTCAGCGACCTCGCCGGCATCCGCGTCGAAGGCGTGAGCGACTGCACGCTGGCGGGCAATCGGCTGCGGAACACCTTCTTCGGCATCTACCTCGCCGCGGTGAAGGCCTGCACGGTCGAGGACAACGAGATCACGGGCCAGGCCGTCTCCGAGACCTCGTCCGGGAACGGCATCCACCTCTGGAACGCCGACCACGTGCGGATCCGGAACAACCGCGTCGAGGGGCACCGCGACGGTATCTACCTCGAGTTCGTGCGCGCAGGCCTGGTGGAAGGGAACCTGAGCCAGCGCAACCTGCGCTACGGCCTCCACTTCATGTTCTCGGACGGCATCGAGTACCTGCGCAACGTCTTCCGCGCGAACAATGCCGGCGTCGCGGTCATGTACTCGAAGCACGTCACCATGCGGGAGAACCGCTTCGAGGACAACTGGGGTGCGGCCGCGTACGGGCTCCTCCTGAAGGACATCGCCGACAGCGCCGTCTGGGGGAACCTCTTCCGCCGCAACACCACGGGCATCTTCGCCGAGGGCGCGAACCGGCTGTCGATCGACGGCAACCGCTTCGAGCGCAACGGCTGGGCGATCCGCATCATGGCCGACTCGATGGGCGTGGTGTTCGCGCACAACGCCTTCGTCGCCAACACCTTCGAGGTCACCACCAACGGCACGCGCAGCTTCAACTCGCTGCTCGAGAACTACTGGAGCGAGTACCGGGGCTACGACCTCGGGCGGGACGGGGTGGGAGACGTCCCCCACCGGCCGGTCAAGCTGTTCGCGCTCCTGGTGGAACGCTACCCGCCGGCGCTGATCCTGCTCCGCAGCCCGTTCCTCGAGCTGCTCGACCTGGCCGAGCGCGTGCTGCCGATCCTCACCCCGCGCGTCCTGGCCGACCACCGTCCGCTCATGCGGAGCCCGTCGTGATCACCGTCCACGGGCTGCGCAAGTCCTTCGGGCTGCTGGAGGTGCTGCGCCGCATCGACCTCGCGGTCGATGCGGGCCGGGTGACCGCGATCGTCGGACCCAACGCCGCGGGGAAGACCACCTTCATGAAGACCCTCGTCGGCCTGGTCGTCCCCGACGGCGGCGACGTCCGGGTCGACGGCGTGTCCGTGCGCCGGTCGTGGAGCTACCGTGCACGGCTCGGCTACATGCCGCAGACGGCGCGCTTCCCCGAGAACCTGGTGCTGGCCGAGCTCCTCGCCATGGTGAAGGACCTGCGCGGCACGACGGCTCCGTACGAGTCGGAGCTCCTGCGGCTCTTCGAGCTCGGGCCGGCGCTCGACCGGCCATTGGGGGTGCTCTCGGGCGGCACGCGACAGAAGATCAGCGCCGCGCTCGCGCTGATGTTCGACCCGGACCTGCTGGTCCTGGACGAGCCCACGGTCGGGCTCGATCCGCTCTCCAGCCGCCGGTTCAAGGACCGGCTCGCGCTGGAGCGGAGCCGGGGGAAGACGATCCTCCTGGCGTCGCACGTCATGAGCGACCTCGAGGAGATGTCCGACCGCATCGTCTTCCTGGTCGAGGGGCGGGTCTTCTTCGACGGCTCGCTCGAGCAGATCCGCGCCCGGACCGGCGAGCCGACGCTCGAGCGGGCGATCGCCCGGATGATGGAAGGGGAGCGGCGGTGAAGCACGCGCTCAAGGTGGCGCGCTACACCGTCGCCGACCTCCTCCGCAGCCGCTGGCTGCTCGGCTACGCCGGCTTCTTCGCGGCCATCGGCTGGGCCCTCTTCTACTTCGGCGAGGAGCCCGCGCAGGCGATCGTCAGCCTGCTCAGCGTGGTGCTGCTCGTCGTGCCGCTGGTGAGCGCGGTCTTCGGCATGACGCAGTTCTACGGCTCGCGCGAGTTCACCGAGCTGCTGCTCGCCCAGCCCATCGACCGCCGCAGCGTCTTCTACGGCCAGTACGCCGGGCTCGCCGTCTCGCTGGCGCTCGGATTCCTCCTCGGCGTGGCCGGCCCGTTTCTCTGGTACGGGAGCGGACACGGCGAGGACCTCGGGCCGCTCGTCGCACTGCTCGTCTCCGGCGTGCTGCTCACCGCGATCTTCACCGCCCTGGCGCTGCTCGCGGCAACGCTCACGGACAACCGGCTGCGGGCGCTCGGCGCCGTGGTCTTCCTCTGGCTCTTCTGCACGGTGCTCTACGACGGCCTGCTCCTCGTCGTGATCGTGCTGTTCGAGGCCTACCCGCTCGAGAGGCTGCTGGTCGGGCTCACGCTGCTGAATCCGGTCGACCTGGCGCGGATCGTCGTCCTGCTGCGCCTCGACGTGGCGGCGCTGCTCGGCTACACCGGCGCGGTCTTCGAGCAGTTCTTCGGAACCGCCGCGGGCCTCGCCCTCGCCCTGGCGGCGCTGGTGCTGTGGACGGCCGCGCCGCTCGTGCTGGCGGCGCGCGCCTACCGGCACCGCGACTTCTGACTCCCTAGCCAGTCCATCCGCCGGATGACGCCGACGTCGTCGCCGCGGCCAGCTCGTGCTGCACGGCCCGGGCGCGCTCGGCGTCGGGGACGTGCTCGGAGTGGCAGGCGTGCTTGCCGCCGACCACCGGCATCGCGGCGCGGGCGCACAGCAGCTCGCGCCCTCCGGCGCCGATGCCCGGCGAGCGCATCGCCTGGCGCTCGGGCTGGAAGTCCGGGTCCTTGCCGCTGGCGAAGGCCTGGATCTCCTTGGAGATGCGCATGCTGCACCAGTCGTGGCCGCACATCGCGCAGAAGTCGGTGTCGACCTCGAGGTCCTCGTCGTGCAGCGCCCGGGCCGTCTCGCCGTCGAAGGCCAGCTCGAACTGGCGCGGCCAGTTGAGCGCGGCGCGGGCGCGCGAGAGGTCGTCGTCCCACTGCCGCGCGCCGTCGACGCCGCGGGCGACGTCGCCCGCGTGGGCGGCGATCTTGTAGGCGATGCAGCCCTGCTTGACGTCGTCGGCCCTGGGGAGCCCGACGTGCTCCTTCGGCGTGACGTAGCACAGCATCGCCGCGCCGTGGCGCGCCCCTTCGGCCGCGCCGATGGCGGAGGTGATGTGGTCGTAGCCCGGGAAGACGTCGGTGACCAGCGGCCCCAGGATGTAGAAGGGCGCGTCGTCGCAGAGCTCCTGCTGGAGCCGCATGTTCCAGCCGATCTGGTCGAGCGGCACGTGACCCGGGCCCTCGACCATCACCTGCACGCCGCGCTCGCGCGCGCGCTGCACCAGCTCGCCGAGCGTGCGCAGCTCGGCGAGCTGCGCGACGTCGCTCGCATCCGCGAGGCAGCCGGGGCGCAGCCCGTCGCCGAGCGAGTAGGTGACGTCGTACTCGCGCATGATCGCGCTGATGTCGTCGAACAGCGTGTACATCGGGTTCTGCTTGCCGTGGTGGATCATCCACTTGGCCAGCAGAGAGCCGCCGCGCGAGACGATGCCCGTGGTGCGCGGC
>Ga0209253_10004222_pt1 | contig 12542 bp, 10 predicted proteins | sample FrelakmetBRP12BR_FD_187145 | JGI IMG/M metagenome (GOLD analysis project Ga0209253, IMG submission 187145) | Freshwater lake sediment microbial communities from the University of Notre Dame, USA, for methane emissions studies - BRP12 BR (SPAdes)... | ecosystem: Environmental > Aquatic >...
CGTTCGTAGAAACGCTTTGCCTCGCTGTTGTAGCGCAGCGCAAAGTTGGCCGCCTCGACGAATGCCCAGGCCAGGTACTTGTTGCCGTTCTTGGTGTTGTTAAGGAGTCGCTGGAGCACGTCTCGATCAGCGACATAATTCCCGTGGTCGCTACCGAAGCTCAGGCGATCGAGCTGCTGAAGGCGTAAAGAACCGCGGCGTACGTGGATTGTCCCTGCGGCACCGCTGCCGATGGATCACTCGCGTCCCGATCTGCCACGCGTACTGAGCCCTCAGGCTATGCGTCACAAGGTTGTCACAATTCCGCAATGGCAGCCCGTTACGCTAGTGATCCTTTTTTCCGGGAGACCTCTCGCCATGACCCTATTCCGATTTGCCTCACTCGTTCCCAAGCGTGCCGCCTTCATCGCGGCTTCCCTGCTCGTCTCCGCGACCCCAGTCGCCGCCCAGAACGTCATCGTAGGTGCCGGGGCGAGTTTTCCCGCCCCCCTCTATGCGAAGTGGGCCGAAGCCTACAACAAGGCAACCGGCATCAAGGTCAATTACCAGTCGGTCGGCTCCGGGGCAGGTCTCAAGCAGATCCAGGGCAAGACCGTCGACTTCGGCGCGAGCGACATGCCGCTGACGCCCGAGCAGCTTGCGAAGGACGGTCTCGTCCAGTTCCCGACGGTCATCGGCGGGGTAGTTCCCGTGGTCAACGTTCCCGGCATCAAGCCCGGAGAGCTCAAGATGACGGGCCAGTTGCTCGCCGACATCTACCTGGGCAAGATCAAGAACTGGAACGACCCCGCCATCGCGAACCTCAATCCTGGCGTCAAGCTGCCCGACCAGGCCATTGCGACGGTGAACCGGGCCGACGGCTCTGGCACCACCTTCATCTTCACCAACTACCTCTCCAAGGTGAGCCCGGAGTGGAAGGCACAGGTCGGTGAAGGCACGGCGGTGAAATGGGTCGGTGGCCTCGGTGGCAAGGGCAATGAAGGCGTGTCGGCCTTCTTGCAGCGCGTACCCGGTTCGATCGGCTACGTCGAGTACGCCTATGCGAAGCAGAACAAGCTCTCGCATGTGCTCATGAAGAACGCCGAAGGCGAGTTCGTCGCTCCCAGCGCCGAATCGTTCAAGGCCGCGGCCGCAAGTGCCAACTGGGGTAACGGCTTCTACGAAATACTCACCAACGAGCCGGGCAAGGGTAGCTGGCCCCTTACCGGGGCGACGTTCATCCTCATGCACAAGGTGCAGGACAAACCCGAGAACGCCGCTGCCACGATCAAGTTCTTCGACTGGGCGTACAAGAGCGGCGGCGAGATGGCCCAGGAGCTCGACTACGTACCGCTGCCGGGCAACGTCGTCGGGATGATTCAGAAGCAGTTCGCAGAGATCAAAGACGGGTCCGGTAAAGCCGTCGTCGCCGCGTCGCAGTGATTGTTCGCCTCGTACAAGGATTAAAGAAAGAGCGGTAAGCGAGAGGTTGCGGAGGCGCTCGGCTCGGGCGCGCCTCCGGGATCCCTCCAGCCCCGCGTCCGGGAGGTTCCATGGCATCAGATCCTACAGCTGAAATGGCCCAATCGGTGGGCACGGCACGCAAGGCCGCTTCCGCTTTGAGCAAGGCCCCGCAACGCGTCGTGAACTCGGGCACCGGAGACGTGATATTCCTCTGGCTGACCCGTAGCGTCGCCGCATTCACCTTCATCCTGCTGGGGGCCATCATCCTTTCGTTGATGGCGGCGTCGTGGCCGTCCATTTCCAAGTTCGGCGCCAGCTTTCTCTGGAGCACGAACTGGGATCCGCCAGCGGAACAGTTTGGGGCTTTGGTTTCGATCTGGGGCACGATTGCGACCTCGATCGTTGCCCTGGTGATCGCTGTTCCCCTGTCCTTCGGCATCGCGATGTTCCTCACCGAACTCTCGCCGAAGTGGTTGAAGCGCCCCCTGGGGGTCATGATCGAGCTGCTCGCCGCGGTGCCGAGCATCGTGTACGGCATGTGGGGTCTGCTGGTTTTCGCCCCGGTGTTCTCCCAGTACGTGCAGCCGCTCCTGAGCAATACGCTCGGCAACGTGCCATTGCTCGGCGGTCTGTTCTCCGGTCCGCCGCTGGGTATCGGCCTGCTCGCCGCCGGGATCATCCTCGCGTTCATGATCCTTCCGTTCATCGCTGCGGTGATGCGGGACGTCTTCGATACGACGCCGCCGTCGCTCAAGGAGTCGGCGTACAGCGTCGGCGCTACCACGTGGGAAGTGGTGTGGAACGTGGTGCTGCCCTACACCAAGGGCGGGGTCGTCGGCGGCATCATGCTCGGCCTTGGGCGTGCGCTGGGAGAGACGATGGCGGTGACCTTCGTCATCGGCAACACCAACGCCTTTCAGAATTTCTCCCTCATGAATCCCGGCAACAGCATCACCTCGCTGATCGCGAACGAGTTCGCCGAGGCCGACCCGGGACTCCACACTTCCGCCCTGATGGAACTCGGTTTGATTCTCTTCGTGATCACGTTCTTCGTGCTCGCGGGCGCCAAGGTCATGCTGGCGCGCATGGGCAAGTCGGAGGGCAAGAAATGAGCACGATCACCCGCGCCTACGATACCGGTCTGCAGAACCGACGCTTCCTCATCAACAAGATCGCGCTGGCCCTGTCGCTGGTTGCCATGGCCATCGGCATCGCCGCCCTCCTCTGGATCCTGTTCGACGTCATTCGACTGGGCATCAGTGCCCTCTCACCGACGCTCTTCACCCTGGACACGCCCGCGCCGGGCTCGCCCGGGGGCCTCCGAAACGCGATCGTGGGAAGCCTGATCCTTGTCATTCTGGCGACCCTGATCGGCACGCCGATCGGCGTCCTCGCCGGGATCTACCTGGCGGAATACGGCGCGCGGTCGTGGCTCGCGGGCGCGACCCGCTTCGTGAACGACATCCTCCTGTCCGCCCCCTCCATCGTGCTCGGATTGTTCGTCTATGCGGTGTACGTCGCGCGGACCGGAGGATTTTCGGGCTGGGCGGGGGTAATCGTGCTGGCACTTCTGATGATTCCCGTCATCGTGCGTACCACGGAGAACATGCTCCTGCTCATCCCCAATACGCTGCGGGAGGCTGCGTATGCGCTCGGGTGCGACAAGTGGAAGGTGATCATGTACATCACGATGCGCGCGGCCCGCTCCGGAGTGATCACGGGCATCCTGCTCGCCATCGCACGCATCACGGGCGAGACCGCGCCGCTGCTCTTTACCGCTCTGTCCAACCAGTTCTTCAGCGCGAATCTGAATGAACCGATTGCGAACCTGCCCGTTACGATCTTCAAGTTCGCGATGAGTCCCTACCCGGACTGGGTCTCGCTCGCGTGGGCCGGCGTCTTTCTCATCACGATCGGCGTGCTGGTGCTCAACATTCTCGCGCGCGTTTTCTTCCGCGACGAACAACAACGGTGACCCCATGGAATCGACACCTACGATGGAACTCGAGCGGGTCGCACAGACCCAGCATGCGACCGAAGAGCCGGAACTTCGCATCAAGAACTTCAATTTCTACTATGGCAAGTTCCACGCGATCAAGAATGTTCACATGGACATTCACAAACGTCGCGTTACGGCCTTCATCGGTCCCTCCGGCTGCGGCAAGTCGACCCTGCTGCGCGCGATCAACCGGATGTACGACCTCTATCCGGAGCAGCGCGTGGACGGCGAGATGCTGCTGGACGGCAAGAACATTCTGGATCGCGACGTCAATCTCACGGATCTCCGTGCGCGGGTCGGCATGGTGTTCCAGAAGCCGACACCCTTCCCCATGTCGATCTACGACAACATCGCGTTCGGCGTGAGACTGCACGAGAAGCTGTCGAAGTCCGAAATGGACGATCGTGTGGAATGGGCCATCAACAAGGCGGCGCTGTGGGGCGAAGTCAAGGACAAGCTGCAGCAGAGCGGCATGAGCCTCTCGGGCGGCCAGCAGCAGCGCCTGTGCATCGCCCGCGGCATTGCGGTGAAGCCACAGATCATCCTGCTGGACGAGCCGACCTCCGCCCTGGATCCGCTGTCTACCGCCCGCATCGAGGAGCTCGTCAGCGACCTCAAGCAGGAGTTCACGATCGCGATCGTGACCCACAACATGCAGCAGGCAGCCCGGGTGTCGGACTACACCGCCTTCATGTATCTCGGCGAGCTGGTCGAGTTCGACAGCACCGACAATGTGTTCCTGAAGCCAAAGAAGAAGGAAACCGAGGACTACATAACCGGCCGCTTCGGCTAGCGGCCTGTTATGTAGCGGCGCAGGCTAACTTGTGCGCAAAGCGAACCAGTTAAGGGCACAGCCCGGCCGGAGCCACTACATCACTGGGCGCTTCGGTTAAGCGCACACTGATTTAGTGGCGCAGGCTACCTTCGAGGAGAAGTCCATGTCCTACGAAAAGATCACCACGACCACCGAGGTCGAACTCGAGAAACTGAGGTACCGCCTGCTCGCCATGGGCGAGCTGGTGGAAGCGCAGGTCCGCAATGCAGTGCATGCCTTTAGCAGCGGTGACCCGAATCTCGCAGAAGCGGTGCTCCGGAAGGAGGCCGAGGTGAACGTGCTGGAGATGGAGCTCGACAACGCGTGCGCCGAGCTGATCGCCAAGCGCCAGCCGGAGGCGATCGACCTGCGTCGCGTCCTGACATCGGCCAAGGTCGTCAGCAATTTGGAGCAGATTGGGGACCTCGCCAAGAAGATTGCCAAGTACACCACGGCGGTCAATGACCTCAGCGTCGTGCAGGCGCGCAAGGTGACAGAAGTGGAGATCCTCGCGAGCCAAGCACTGGCGGCGCTTCGAGATGCGCTTGCATCGTACTCCAAGCTCGACACTACCGCGGCTCAAGCGGTGATCGATGCCGAGCCTACGCTCGAAGACCATTACCAAGGCATCGCCCGGCAGGTGCTGAGCTTTGCGATGGAAGATTCGCGCCTCATGTCCTGGTCTCTTATGGTCACCGCTGCCACCAAGGCAGTTGAGCGGGTCGGTCACCAGGCGACGAAGATCGCGCAGCACGCCATTTACGCAGCGGAAGCGCGCGATGTCCGGCATAGCCGCAGCGTCGCCAGCAGCGAGCCTGCGGTAGCGGAGTGACTTCGTACTTCGCGCCTGTCTCGCAGCTGCTCTGCCGCGCGCGCAGGGATGTCGAAGCGCGCGGTCGCATCTCTCCCGAATCGCCCGTGGCGTCGCCTTCGGCTACCTCCTGCGTGTTTGCCTTGAGGAGTGATGATGGTTCTCACCAAGTCGAGGTCGCGAGCTGAGATGCTTACGGCCGCCGAAGGAACCGCCGGGCAATCCGAGAGCGCCCACGAGCCGGTCGTGCGGCCGGAGCGGAACGATGTGCTGAAGCACGCCTGGCTAGATCGCGATATCGGTTGGCTCGCGTTCAACAATCGCGTCCTGCACGAGGCTTTCGACGAGCGCAATCCCTTGCTCGAGCGGCTAAAATTTCTCGCCATCGTCACCTCGAATCTCGACGAATTCTTTATGAAGCGGGTTAGCGTCCTGCGCGGCAAGGCCCGCGTCGAAGACCTCGAGGACCCGGTTCCGCACGCGGGCGATGCACGGTATCGACTCGCAAAGATCGGCGGGATGGTGAAAGCGATGTTGTCGGAGCAGGCGCGTTGTTATACCGACGTCCTGCTGCCCGCCCTGGCCCGGCACGGTATCGTCCTTGCCACCTGGGATCAGCTGACGGCAGGTCAGCGCGACGAAGCCTCTCGCTTCTTCGACACGCACGTCTCGCCCGCTTTGACGCCGCTCGGCTTCGATCCAGCGCATCCCTTCCCGTTCATGTCGAACCTCTCCACCAACTGGGCGTTCGTGCTGCGCGCAGCCGACTCCCATGAGGTGCGCGTGGTTCGGCTCAAGATTCCCCCCGAGATCGCGCCATGGGTCGCCCTCAAGGCCGATGCGGTGCCGCCTGCGCGCGTGTTCGTCGGGCTGGAGGATCTCATCCGGCATAACGCGTTCAAGCTCTTTCCTGGCATGAACATCGTTTCCGGGACATTGTTCCGGATTCTCCGCAACGCCGAGGTGGAGCTCGAAGACGACGAAGCGGAGGTCTTCAGCGACGTTGTCAGCGACGCCCTGCGACAGCGCAAGTTCGAACCAGTGGTGCGTGTCGACTTCGCACCCGGTGCAGACGCCCGCGTGCGTCAGGGTCTGATGGAGCGGTTCGAGCTCTCAGAGGGTGACGTATTCGAATCGGACGGTCTGCTGGATTACCCAGACCTCTTCCAGATTGCTGGCCTTGATGTGCCCGAATTGCGTGATCCCAGCTGGACGCCGCGGTTGCCGCTGCGACTGTCCGATCCCAATGTTCCGGTGACGGCGGCCATCGATGCGGGCAACATTCTCGTGCATCACCCCTACGAGAGCTTCGATGTCAGCGTGGAGCGCTTCATCGATGAAGCGGCGGACGACCCCAAGACCCTCGCGATCAAGATGACCGTCTACCGGGTGGGAGACGACACGCCGTTTGTGCGCTCGCTCATTCGCGCTGCCGAAGCCGGCAAGCAGGTCGCGTGTGTGATCGAGCTCACGGCCCGCTTCGACGAGGCGCGCAATCTGCATTGGGCCGAAGAACTGCAGAAGGTGGGTGCCCACGTCACGTTCGGGGTGCTCGGACTGAAGATCCACACCAAGGTCGCGCTGGTCGTGCAGAAGCAGGGCGCCGACCTTCGGTGCTACGCGCACATCGGCACCGGCAACTACCACGTCAAGACCGCCAAGCTCTATACCGACGTCGGATTGCTCACCCGCGACCCTTCGCTCACCACCGATGTCGTGAACCTGTTTCATCACCTGACCGGGTTTTCGAAGGCGCCGCAATTTCAAAAGCTGCTCGTCGCGCCCATCAATATGCGGGAGCGCTTCCTCGCGATGATCGACCGCGAGGTCGCGAACCGTCGGGCCGGGCGGCCGGCGCGGATCATCGCGAAGATCAATCAGCTGGACGACGTCGAAATGGCGCAAGCGCTCTGCGCCGCATCCCGGGGAGGCGTTCCGATCGATCTTCTCGTGCGGGGCTTCTGCTGCCTCCGACCCGGGGTGCCAGGGTGGACGGAGCACGTTCGCGTGCGCTCAATCATCGGGCGCTTCCTGGAGCACTCGCGCATCTTCTATTTCGCCAGCGGGGAGGAGGATCCGTTGGCGGGCGAGTTCTACATCGGCTCCGCGGACTGGATGCTCCGCAACCTGTCGCGGCGGGTCGAGGCGGCCACTCCAGTGGAAGACCCGCCCCTGCGCCAGCGCTTGTGGGACATCCTGCAGGCGAGCTTATCCGACCAGCGCCAGGCTTGGGACATGCAACCCGACGGGACATATGTCCACGCGCAGCCCGAGGCAGGGGCGACAGGTCCGGCGGCGGTAGGCACACACGCGTGGCTGATGGAGATGGCGAGCCATCGAACACCTGCCTGATCCGCATGTCGAGCATCGCTGCCGGTACGCTCGCCCGTCGTCGGCTGTCATCTTCTGTGTTTCAGCACCACGGTTCGGCGAATCCGCACGTTGCCCTTGACATGCCGTCCGTAGGCCGTCCCGAGCGGAAGCGTTTCCTCTCGATCACCCGCGCCGGTATACTCCGCGCGCGATGGATACCCGCAAGCTCATCGGCCCCATTCTGGCGCTCCTTGTCGCGGCGGGCGTGGGCATGGGCATCTATTTCTCCGCCGAGCGCAAGGCCGAGTCGGACCGGGTCAAGATCGAGGCCGCTCAGGTGGTCAGCTTGCGCGGTCTGGTGGGCTCCGAGAAGGAGGGCTTCTTCGCGGACCCGCGGGTCACGGCAGCCCTGCGCAAGCAGGGGCTCGCCGTTCAGGTCGAGAAGGTCGGTTCCCGTGCGATCGCGCTGCGCCAGGACCTGAAGAACTACGATTTCGGCTTTCCGGCCGGCGCGCCAGCGGCGATCAAGCTGCAGGGCGCTGTCAACGCCAGGCAGACTTACAACCCTTTTTTCACCGTGATGGCGGTGGCAACGTGGCAGACCCTGATACCGGTGCTCGAGGCGAATGGGCTGGTACGCGCAGAAGCAGGCGGATACCGCGTGCTCGACATGAAGCGGCTCATCGAGCTCGCGGAGGGGCAGGCGCGCTGGCGTGACCTCAAGGACAACACCATTTATTCGACGGGCCGGTCCGTGCTCATCAACTCCACGGACGTGCGGCGGTCCAACTCGGCGGCCATGTACCTCGCGCTGGCGAGCTACGTAGCGAACGACGCGAACATCGTGCAGACCGACAGCGAGATCCGCAAGGTGCTGCCGCTCGTCTCGTCGCTCTTCCTGCGCCAAGGGCTGCAGGAGAGCTCGTCCGCCGGACCGTTCGAGGACTACGTGACGATGGGGATCGGCAAGGCGCCGCTGGTGATGATCTACGAGGCCCAGTTCCTGGCGCACCTCGCGCAGTCGAAGAGCCGCAATCCGGACATGGTGCTCATTTATCCGCAGCCAACCGTCTACACCAAGCACACGCTCGTCCCGTTCAACGAGAAGGGCGAAAGGCTCGGCGAAGCGCTCACCAGCGATCCGGAGTTGCAAAAGCTCGCCGCGGAGTATGGCCTGCGCACCGGCAACCCCGAGCACTTCGCGGCCTTCCTCAAATCGAACAAGCTCTCGGCGCCCACGGCGGTGCTCGACGTGGTCGAACCGCCGAGCTACGAGGTCCTCGAGCGCATGATCGAGGAGATCGAGCGGAAGTTCTGATTGGAGATCGACACCATGAGTGAAGAAGCGCGCACCACCGAAGCCCAGACCGTCGCCCTGCAGCCGCCGGAGGTGCTGCATCCCGTCGCACCCGACCAGGCGCCCGACATGGTGCCGCTCGATGTCGAGAGGCGAAGCCAGGTCGACCAGCAGGTCGATCGCTTCATCGAGGCGCTGCTCGGCGAACCGAACGTCGAAACGGACGGTTTCAAGAGCAAGGTCGACGCTGCGTTCCGCCTCGGTCGGGAGGAGATATCGAGCGCAGCGAATCTCATGACCGGGCGCTTCATGGAGCGCAACTTCGTCGGCATGGAGGACTCCGCCGCGTTCAAGGCGATCCAGGACATCCGCGGCCATCTCGACGAGCTGAATCCCGCCAAGGAGGGGGATCTGCTCTCGACCAACAAGGTCCTCGGGATGATCCCATGGGGCAGCAAGCTGCAGGCCTACTTCCGGAAGTTCCAGTCGGCGGGCAGCCAGCTCAAGACCGCCATGCAGCAGGTGTACGCGGCGCGCGACGACATGCAGCGCGATGCGATCGAGATCGAGAACGTCAAGGCGAAGCTGTGGGAGTCGATGCAAAAGCTGGAAGGTGCGGTCTACTTCGCTCAGGAGCTCGACCGCAAGCTCGCGGAGAAGGTCGCCGCGCTCAAGGGCTCGGACCCGACCCGTGCCCGGGCACTGGAACAGGAGGTCTTGTTCTATGCGCGGCAAAACCTGCAGGACATGCTGACGCAGCAGGCAGTCAACGTGAACGGATATCTGTCGCTCGACGTCCTCAAGAAGACTGCGCGAGAGATGATCAACGGCTGCAACCGCGTGGCCACCACCGGCATGTCGGCGCTCGCGACGGCGCAGACGGTCGCGCGTGCCACGGGCAATCAGATCGAGGTCATGCAGATGCTGCAGGGCCTCTCCGGCACGATCGGTGACCTCGTCTCCGAGACCAGCCGCCAGCTCGGCCAGCACGTGGAGAAGACTGGTGAGTTTGCGTCGAACCCGCTCCTCGGGATCGAAAAACTGAAGGAGAGCTTCGACAACACCTTCCGCGCGATGGACGCGATGGACAGCTTCCGCTCGAAGGCGATCGAGGTGATGGGGCGCAACAACGAGCTCATGCGCGATCAGCTCAAGCGCTCCGAGGATTATCTCGACAAGGTGCGCGGTCGGCAGGCGCGCGAGGCGGCGCAGGGCATCGGCATCGAGGGACCGGTCAAGCTGTGAGGGCCCGGTCAGCCTGCGAGTCCGGTGCGATGAGACTGTTCCGATGGTTTGCGTTCGCTTTGCTCGTCGCGGCGTGCGGCAAGAACGATCAGCCGGCGCCCCAGGCACCAGCGGTGACGTTGAGCGTGCTCGCGGGGTCCGAGCTCAAGGACATGGAACCGCTCCTGCCGAGAATCCAGGCGGCTACTGGCGTCACGCTGCAGGTGCATTATTCGGGAACCCTGGATGCGGTGGAGAAGCTGCAGGCGGGCGAGGCATACGATCTCGCCTGGCTGTCGAGCAACCGGTACGCGCTGCTCACCCCGGGGGTCAAGGAGCGCATCCACGCATCCGAGCGGACCATGATCACGCCGGTGGTGCTCGGTCTCAAGGCAAGCAAGGCGAGAGAGCTCGGCTGGATCGACAACCCGAACGTGACCTGGAAGGACATCGCCGACGCGGCAGGTCAGGGGCGATTCACCTTCGGCATGACGAGCCCGTCTTCGTCCAACACCGGCTTCAGCGGACTGCTGGGGCTCGCTGCGGCGCTCTCCGGCAAGGGCGATGCACTCGAGGCGAAAGACGTCGATGCCAAGGGACTCACCGCGTTTTTTCGCGCGCAGCGGCTCACTTCCGGCAGCTCCGGCTGGCTTGCCGACGCCTACGTGAAAGAGCAGGACCGCATCGACGGGATGATCAACTACGCGAATGTGCTGCTCGCCCTGAATCGCAGCGGTCAGCTCCGGGAGCCGCTGGCGCTGATCTATCCGAAGGAGGGCATCCTCACTGCCGACTATCCGCTCATGCTGCTCGATGCGTCTAAGCGCGACGCGTACGACAAGGTGGTGTCGTACCTGCGCAGCACCGAGGTGCAGAAAACGATTCTCGACACGACCCTGCGGCGCCCGGTGAATCCCGAGGTGCCGGTCGACGCAAAGCTTTATCCCGCCACGCTCATCGAGCTTGCCTTCCCAGCGCGATATGAAGTGGTGAACGCGATCCTGGACTCGTTCGACAGTGAGTTGCGACGGCCCGCAGACGCGACCTTCGTGCTCGACATCAGCGGCTCGATGAAAGGGTCGAGGCTCGATGCGCTGAAGGGGGCGATGGCGGGGCTGGCTGGCGGTGACGCCTCCCTCAGCGGCCGCTATGCCCGATTCCGCAGCCGTGAGCGCATCGTGATCGTGCCGTTCGACGACCGTCCGCGGGCGCCGACCGTTTTCGAGATGGGCACGACGCGGGACGGAAACGAGCGGGTACTCACGAATGTGAAGCAGCTCACCGGAAGTCTGGAGGTCCAGGGGGGCACCGCGATCTACGATGCGGTCCAGGCGGCCTACAGCGCCGCCATCGCGCGCCGAATGGCCGATCGCGGGGCGGGTCGCTACTATTCGATCGTCCTGATGACGGACGGCGAAAACCGCAACGGCAAGTCGTTCGCAGACTTCGAGCGCTGGTACCGCGGACTGCGACCCGCGGATCAGGGGATACGCATCTTCCCCATCCTCTTCGGCGAGGCGAAACCTGCGGAGCTCGAGGCCCTGGCACAGCTTAGCGGCGGGCGGGTGTTCGACGGGCGCAAGAGCGACAGTCTCGCCGCGGTCTTCAAGGAGATCAGGAGCTACCAGTGAGCGCCGCTCTCCCCCTCGGGACGCGGCTCCTGCTGTTCCTGTACAGCACGCCGAACATCGTCGGCAGCGCGCTTGCCCTCGGGGGCCTCGGCCTCTTCTTCGGCGGCGTCATCAGCGACTGGTGGCTCGCGATCGTGGCAGGACTGTACGCGGTGGGCTGGCTCGCCACGCCGCGCGACCGTGACCTCGAGATCGCCCTGCGGGAGCAAGCGTCCCAGGTATCCCTGCTCGAACAGATCGACGAGCTCGTCGCGCGCTCCCGCAAGCGGTTGCCAGCCGAGGCCTTTGAAAAGCTCAAGGCGATTCGCGCGATCCTCGATTCCCTCATGCCCAAGCTGCAGGGTCTTGCCGACGCGGGCACGGTGGCGATGGACCAGATGATCACCGTCGTGAATGCAGTGACGCGCGATCTACCGACGACGATCGCGAACTACGTCCGGCTGCCGGAGGCGTTTGCCACGCTGCATCACATCGAGCACGGCAAGACTGCCAAGCAACTACTGCTCGAGCAACTCGACCTGCTGCAAAGCCAGCTCGCCAGGATCGCCGACTCGGCCTTTCGGGAGGACGCCGAGGCGCTGGTCGTGAACGGGAAGTACCTCAAGGAAAAATTCCACTCGACCGAGTTCTTGCGGGCCGGGCCGACAATTTGTTCGTAGGCAACAAGCTCGCAATCGGCGAGGTTGACGGCCGGGACGGGCGCAACATCGACCTGCGCAACATCCGCTCGCCCATCATTGTTTTCGCGACGGCAAGATCAGCGGCGTCATTCGCGGCGTCAGCGAGGACCGCTTGCGCGTCGAGATCGCGAGCGCGGCGCGAGGCATCGCCAAGCTGCGGGGGGAGAAGGGCATCAACCTGCCGGACTCGGTGCTGCAGCTGCCGGCGCTCACCGCGAAGGATATCGAGGATCTCGCCTTCGTGGCGCAGCACGCCGACCTGGTCGCGCTCTCCTTCGTGCAGCGTCCCGAGGACATCGAGGCCCTGCACGCGGAGCTGGCGCGGCTCGG
>Ga0209253_10004223_pt1 | contig 12541 bp, 11 predicted proteins | sample FrelakmetBRP12BR_FD_187145 | JGI IMG/M metagenome (GOLD analysis project Ga0209253, IMG submission 187145) | Freshwater lake sediment microbial communities from the University of Notre Dame, USA, for methane emissions studies - BRP12 BR (SPAdes)... | ecosystem: Environmental > Aquatic >...
ATGCCATTACACATGCATATCATCCGGGCCTTTGGTTGGGAGGAGCCGATTTTTGTTCACCTCTCGGTATTCCTAAAACCCTCCGGAAAAGGGAAATTAAGCAAACGTGACACGGTCATCGCATTGAAAGACGGTCATTCGATTTTTATAGGCGATATGAAGAACTTGGGTTACATACCGGAGGGCGTTCTGAACTGGATCGTTCTGATGGGATGGGGTGTTCCTGAAGACGACGTAATGACACTGGATGAGATGATCGCCCGATTCAATTTGAACAACCTGACGCCTTCCCCGGCTGCCATCAACTTCTCCAAATTGGATCATTTCAATGCCACGCACATACGGCTTTTGACAAATGTAGATCTGGCTGCGCGGATTAAGCCATATTTTCTCAATGAAGGCCTGGATGTAAATAATGCAAAACTCGAAAAAATCGCTCCGCTCATTCGCGAGCGACTGGTGACCCTGGATGACTGCCTGCCATTCGCAGCATGGTTCTTCAGAGATACCGCCGCACCGAAGCCCGAGGAACTGGTTGCGCGGAATCTGAGCGCGGCGCAATCTGCTGAAGTTATCCGAAAATCCTACGATATTTTGGCGCAATTGCCCGCAATTACCCTGGCAACAGCCGAGCCGCCCATGCGTGGTCTGGTGGAGAAGCTTGGTCTCAGCCCGAACCAGGTTTTTGGCATCCTGCGCGTTGCGGTGACTGGTCAAACCGTCAGTCCACCGCTGTTCGAGAGTATGGAGATCGTGGGTAAGGAGAAGGTGCTAGAAAGATTACAACAAGCCGTCAGTATTTTGGAGAAGTAAGATAAGAAACCGCCCTGGCAATGATGTCGGGGCGGTTGTTAGTATTCTCACGCTAGAATAAATTTCTGACCATGTAAATCGTTCCCACCACGAAGCCAATTGAAACGACGATCCAGCGTAGCACAACCGGCTTGACCCGGCTGGCCAATCGCCCTCCCAAGGAGCCGCCCAGCAAGGCTCCCGCCATCATTACAACCGCAATACCCCAGACGACTTTACCGGAGAATACAAAAAAAAGTGCCGCGGCAATGTTGGTGGAAAAAGCAATGCTTTGTTTGAGGGCATTCAGGCGGGTCAGAGAGTCGTTCATGAGCAAGCCCAATATCGCCAAGACGATCACGCTCATCCCGGCGCCAAAATAACCGCCGTAGATGGCACACAGGAAAATTGGCAGGAAGATCCAGGCCTCCGGGATGGGTTTGGCGGAGGCATGTACCTGCCGGCGGATCAGCCAATTACGCAGTAGTGTTTGAACTGCCAGCAGTGCAGAGGCTAGCAGGATCATGAATGGCACCAAGTTTGAGAAGAGCTTTTCTCCTGTTTGTAGCAACAGGATGCCGCCGGTCAGCCCACCCAGGACGGCAGCCGGGATAACGATCAAGAGACGTTTTTTCTGGTCTTTCAGGTCTTCCTTCTGTGCCAGGGTGCCGCCCAGGAAGCCGGGACACAGGGCGGTGGAACTGGTCACATTGGCTGAAATAGGAGCAAGCCCGATTGCCAGTAATGTGGGGAAAGTGATCAACGTTCCGCCACCTGCCAAGGCGTTGATAATCCCAGCCGCCATAGCGGCAAGGGCAGGGAGAATATAATTGAGAATTGACATAATAATTAAATCAAATAACCAAGTGGACTAATACGTAATCAGCTATAAGCCGAATCTACTTAGTCTTTCCAGCCTTTTCTATTTTTGCCCACGCATCCTTGAGGGTTACGGTGCGATTGAAGACCAGTTTTTGAGGAGTGGAGTCCAAATCCATGCAAAAGTAACCAGTGCGCTCGAACTGGAATTTGTCGCCGGGTTTGGCGTCTGCCAGAGAAGGTTCTAAGACACAATCTGTCAATACTTCCAAAGAGTGCGGGTTGACTATGGAATTGAGATCCTCACCCACATCCGGGTTTTCTACCGTGAACAATTGCTGATAGAGCCGCACCTCAGCCTTTACGGCGTGCCGGGCCGAGACCCAATGAATGGTGGATTTAACTTTGCGACCATCGGGGGCATCACCGCCGCGCGTGGCCGGGTCGTAGGTGCAATGCACCTCGGTCACATCACCGGTTGCCGGATCACGATTAACGCCGGTACATTTGATCAGGTAGGCGTAGCGCAGGCGGATCTCGTTCCCAGGAAACAGCCTGAAGTACTTGGGAGGCGGAGTCTCACGAAAATCATCCTGTTCAATGTACAAGGTTTTGGAGAACAGCACCTTACGGGTCCCGGCCGATTCATCTTCCGGGTTGTTGATCGCATTCATCTCTTCAACCTGGTCATCGGGATAATTATCGATGACCAACTTGAGCGGATGCAGAATGGCCATGCGGCGAGGAGAGCGCTTGTTCAGGTCATCGCGGATGAAAGCGTCCAATAGGGCCATATCCACCCAACTGTCGTTATTGGTTTCGCCAACTGCGGCGATAAAATCCTGGATGGCTTCCGGATTAACGCCGCGCCGGTGCAAACCGCGCAGGGTAGCTAGACGCGGGTCATCCCAGCCAGTCACCACACCCATTTCGACCAGTTTGCGCAGTTTGCGCTTGCTCATCATGGTATAGGTTAGATTCAAGCGGGAGAACTCAATCTGGCGTGTCCTGAACTCGCCCAACTGTTCCAGGAACCACTCATACAACGGGCGATGGATGATGAATTCGTTCGAGCAAAGCGAATGCGTGATGCCTTCCATAGAGTCATTCTGGCCATGCGACCAATCGTAGGTAGGATAAATGCACCATTTATCACCGGTGCGGTGGTGGGTGGCGCGGATGATGCGATACATGACCGGGTCGCGCATGACGATATTGGAATGGGCCATGTCTATTTTGGCGCGCAGAACCCGGCTTTCTTCCGGAAATTCACCTTTCTTCATTCGTTCCAGCAGGTCGAGATTTTCTTCGACCGAGCGATTCCGGTATGGTGATTCTGTCCCTGGTCTTAAGGCTGATTCGGTCTGACTCCACCTGGTGCCACGCGGCAATGTGCCACGGTTGTTAATCATCTCCTCGGGGGTCTGGTCGTCCACATACGCCAGGCCTTTTTTAACGAGACGGATGGCCCATTCGTACAACCGGTCAAAATAGTCAGAGGCGAAGGTCACCTTGACCCAGCGAATACCAAGCCATTGCGCATCTTCTTCAATCGCTTCAACAAACTCGGTTTCTTCCTTGGTAGGGTTGGTATCATCAAAGCGCAGGATCAACTCACCACCAAACTTTTCGGCAGTGTTATAGTCGATCAGGAATGCTTTGACATGGCCGATGTGCAGATAACCGCTGGGTTCCGGTGGCAGGCGGGTGCGGACGTATTTGAATCTTCCCGTTCTCAAGTCTTCCTTGACGGCTGCGAGGATGAAATTATCCGGTTTAGATGAATCAGTAGTTTCCATGAAAGCTTCCTTTTCGGTATAATGACAAGTATGTAATTATAACAAAGTCAGATTATGAGAATTCAGAAATGGGAATCAAGTGATGAGAAAGAAGATAAGATTTTTAAAGAAATAAGGAACGAGTAATGAGTAAGAAGGGAATAGGAAAAAAGGAAAAAGAAAGTTGCTGAAGGGTAAAAGACGGTTTGGAGTTCGTACTCAATTGCGCGAGGTGAAATATGGATGAAAAGCATTGCATTTTTTCAGGAACATACTTCAATAAGGATACAGTAGGGCGGTTGGCAGCAACTGCCAAGGTTTTCGCCTGGATTGTAGCGGTATTCTATGTAGTTCAATGGATGATCCAGTTCGGTACTGTGCTTTTACAAATCGGGCGCGGCTTCTGGGCTGGCATGGGCATCACCGATATAGCCCAGAACCTCATTCTGCAGTTCGAACAGCCTTTGCGCGGACTGGTGTATTTTGTAGTGCTGCAAGGAGTGGCGCAGGTTCTTTTGATGATAATGGATATTGAAGACAACACCCGGCGAGGAGCACGTGGGGGTAAATGAGAGAGTAACAGGTCAGAAAAATATTGTATAATAGCGGCAATATGAGCAGCAGAAATTCATCATCCTATTATTGTCCCCATCCATAAAACGCCGTTGCGGATCGGGAGGACGCGCCTGCCGCAGCGGGCGCGTTTTTATTTGTAAGTTGAGTGGAAGAAGTTTTAAAACGCAGATGGACATAGAGAAAAAAGGATTGAGTGGAGGTTTTGATGAACATTGATGAACAGGTCGCCTTATTGATGCAGGGCACGGAATATGGGGATGAAGAACTTAAAAAAGCCATGACCGCCGAACTGCGCGAGAGGTTGATCGAGGCGGATAAGGAACGGCGTCCACTGCGCGTTTACTGCGGGTACGACCCAACTTCCACCGACCTGCATCTCGGCCATACCATTACGATGCGAAAGCTGCGCCAGTTCCAGGAGCTTGGCCACGAAGTGACTTTTCTGATCGGCAGCTACACGGCATTGGTGGGCGACCCGTCCGACAAGAACAAGGCACGTCCCGTCCTGACCCAGGAACAGGTAGCGAAATATGCAGAGACGTATGCAGACCAGGCTTTCCGTGTACTTGACCGCCAGAAGACAAAAATCCGCTACAACGGCGAATGGCTGTCAGAATTATCGCTGTTGGATCTGATCCGGCTGGGGCAAAAATTCACCGTCCAGCAGTTCCTTGCGCGCGAGAATTTCGCCAAACGCCTGGAAACCGGAGAACCCATCTACCTGCACGAAACCTTCTATGCCTTAATGCAGGGTTACGACGCGGTCAACATGAAAACGGATGTCCAGGTGGGCGGCACGGACCAATTGTTCAACATCATCGTTGCAGGACGCAAGTTACAGGAATCACTCGGCCAGAAACCTTTGGTGGGCGTGATCTGTGGCATCCTGCCCGGTACAGATGGCGTACAACGCATGTCCAAGTCGACCGGAAATGTCATCCCAATCAACACCACTCCTGAGGATATGTATGGCAAGGTGATGAGCGTACCTGACATGGCAATGGGAAAGTTCGCACGCCTGGCAACACGCTGGCTCCCAGCCGAGATCGAGGCAATGGAGATGGAAATCCAATCCGGCACGTTGCACCCGCGCGATGCCAAAATGCGCCTGGCGCATGAGATCGTATCCATCTTTTATGGTGAAGCGGATGCCAAGGCTGCCGAAGAAACCTTTGTGGGATTATTCCAAAAGGGGGATATGCCTGACGAAATGCCCGAATATGGCATCGAACATGGTCAGACCGTTGTGGAAGTACTTGGTGCTACCGGGATGGTAGCGAGTAAATCCGAAGGAAGGCGTCTGATTGAACAAAAAGGCGTCAAACTGGATGGGGAAGTGCTGGAAGAATCCGATGCGCCATTCCCCCACCCGGGGATTCTACAGGTTGGAAAGCGTAGATTCGTGCGCATAATATAAAAACCAGCAAGAATGAAAAATTAGAGTGCGGGAGTTTGAGATGTCCCGCACTCTTTTCGCTTTTTTCAAGTTTCTTATGGGCGCATGGCAACTCCGAGTAATTGCTGGCAGCTATACTCAGCCCACTGTTGGGCGGCATCTTCAAGTAAAACCACAATAGCCAATGGTGTGCCCTGCCATTCCGGCAATGTGCCAGCCAAGGACCAGGAAACTGTTTGATCTGCCTGGCTGGCCAATCCACTCCATTGCCAGAGAGGTTGGTTCTTGATCATCAAAGCCTGGACGGCTGAGGCTGCAGAGCCCGCCGGGATTGCCTGGACAGGCTCGCCAAGAGGCGGAAAAACAACCCAGCCCTGTGTTGGAGTCTTGACTGCCATGGCCAGGCGTGGAGCCGGCCGGATGCCAGCGTTGCTGAATGCGGCAGCGGCGAGGGTCACCTGCAATGGACTGACCCGCAGTGGGGCGCCTACCGATCCGGCGATGGCGACTGGCAATTGTAAATCGGGGGATGCGTAAAAACCCAAGGCTGTATACAACTGTTCGGCGACGTTTTCGGAGTTTTCGGTTGGGAGAGCAGTTGTGTTTAAGGCTCGAATCCAAGCAAGCAAGGCTGAGCCGGGGGGATAGGTATTCTGGGCGGCACGGTCCAATAATGGCGATCCCGGGTCCTGGAGAAGAGCAATGGCCTGCTCTTCCAGTCGATTCGGGTCAAATGTGGGATGAGAGGCCATTACCAGAATCTCACCACTTTCCGCGTTGAGTAGAACGATCGCGCCTGTGCGATTTACCAACAGAGCATCCGCCTGTTTTTGAAGCTCGAGATCTATGCTTAATCGAATATCCAGGCCGGGAGGCGGTTGTCCGTATACCAGATGATCCCACCAGATGCTGCTGGCCGGATTCCCTTGCAAGCCGCGTAGATAGGGATCGAGAGTGGCTTCCAGACCAGCCTGACCATAAACGGGATTGGTATAGCCAGTGATAGAAGCAAGGTCGGGATATAAATACGTACGGGTCAAATTGCCGGTTTCACCCTGGGTGAGATTGATGGGTATTTCGTTGCGGTCCAGCAGGCTGCCACGCCTAACGTAGCGATCAGCAATAGACCGGCGGGCGTTATCGGTGCGCTGAAGAAGATCGGGACCGCGCCAGACAGCCCACCAGGCATTGATGACGGATAATGCAAGCAGTCCCAGGCCGATCAAGCCTGCCAGGAGCAAATAAGGGTGAGGTCTTGGGAGAGGGGCAGGTTCATCTTCGGCCTGGCTGGAGATGAAAAGGAGGATGAGAAGCGCCAGGAATGATGTCAGCAGGGATGAACCCCCATATGAGACAAAAGGTAATGTGACGCCGGTGAGCGGCAACAGGCGAATGTTGCCGCCGATGATAAGAATGGTTTGCGCGCCGATATAAGCCGCCAATCCGGCAGCCAGGATGCGCCGAAAGCCATCCGGAGCACGCAAAGCAATCCGCAAGCTTCTGGACACAAAGAAACCGACCATGGCAAGCAGTCCCAGAGTGCCGACCAGTCCCGTTTCCTCGGCGATGGCAACAAACACAAAGTCGGAAATAGCCACCGGAACCAGGCCCGGACTTCCCAAACCGGGACCGCGCCCGGAGGTCCCACCGTTGGCGACCGCCAGGAGGGATTGCACGATTTGGAATGAACGACCAGACGGATCAAGCCAGGGATTGAGCCAGGCATCCACCCGCAAACGAACCACGTCGAAAAGGAAATACCCGGCAATTCCGGCGACCAACATCCCAACCAGGCTAATCAGGAGAACCCGCTTTTTTCCAGTTGCGACGAAAAGAACAATGGTATACAGGAAAATAAAGATGGAGGCTGTGCCCAAGTCGTGTTGGACCAGCAGGAGAAGTATAGCCAGACCCAGGATGACCGCGGTAGGTACGAGAAGTGGGAAAGGACGCAAGCTGAACGGTAGACGATCGGCCAGATAGGCCGCCAAATAAACGATCAGCAGGAGCTTAAGCGGCTCAGATGGCTGGAGGTAGATGCCACAGCATCCCAGCCAGGCTTTTTCATTACCTCCGCCCGGATCCGTGCCGAAGATCAATGTGAGTGCGGTCAGCAACAAACCGCCGGTCAGCCAGAGGTATTTATAACGGTGCAGGAATCGTAATTCGGGAGAGAGGCGCAGGCCGAGTACCAGAAACAACCCAACCACAAGCAGCCAAGCCGTTTGACGAATTCCGAAGGTGGGGTTAAGGCGAAAGATGGTTAAAATCCCCCAGCCGGTCATCAGAGCTGCCAGCGGCAACAAGTATGGATCGGCTTCCGGCAAACGGCGGCGGATCTGGAGATGCAAAAAGAAAAAAACGATCAACCAAGCGCCCACCCCCAACCAGTGCGACCAGCGATAATCCACGTCCCATGAGCGGGAACGGGCAGCGGGAGCGAGTGTCAATATGACTGAATAGAGAACCAGAAAAGCCGCTGCCAAAGTCAGCAGGCGAGCCTGGATCTTCGTACGAGAAAGCGGAAAGCGAAGGCGCAAGAGAGTTGGGAAAGCTTCAGAAGAAGACTTCAGGAGTTCATTTCAAATATTTTCTTACCAACAAATCCACTTTATTACGGGTTTCAACGGGGATTGCGCCCGGATCAGTGATCAGAGCCGCAGCCAAGGCATTTTCGCAAGTGCAGTTGCGTGTTCCAGTCAGTTCTTTCACCAAATTCTGGATGGCGAGCTGGGCAATCACGGTATTCTGGTTGAGCGTTCTGACCACCATTTCCACAGACACTGGCGCTTTATCGACATGCCAAACATCGTAGTCAGTGACATGGGCCATTATGGAGTAACACATCTCGGCCTCACGTGCCAGAAAAGCTTCTGGTGCGGCTGTCATACCAATAATCGACATTCCCCACGCACGGTACGTGTTAGATTCGACCCGGGTTGAGAAACGCGGCCCCTCGATGATGATCAAAGCGCCACCCTGGTGAATTATTGCACCGGTTTCCTTAACTGCCCTTTCCAAAACCGCTGAAAGATCCGGGCAGAACGGTTCGGCGATCCCGATATGAGCCACCAAGCCATCGCCAAAAAAAGTCCGGTGGCGGGCATGCGTGTGGTCAAACAGTTGGTCAGGGATGAGGATATGTCCTGGTGCATATTCCTGGCGAAGAGAGCCACAGGCATTGATGCTTAGGATGCGTTCCACCCCGAGAGCTTTGAGGGCATAAATGTTGGCTCGATATGGCACCTGTGTGGGCATGATATGGTGCCCGAGACCATGCCTGGATAGGAAAGCGACCCGCCTGCCTGCCAGTGTACCAACCACAATTGGCGCGGAAGGTTTTCCAAAAGGAGTGTCGGTATCGATCTCCAGGGTATCCGTCAGACCATTCATACTGTAGAGACCTGAGCCGCCAATGATCGCAAGAACCGGTTTATCCATGATGGGGGAATCCTGATGCGAGTGATATCCTCAAGAGGGTTTCGCCACAGCGAAATTCATCGCCGGAGACAACCACAGTCGGGATGGTTAGGTTTTCCTGATTAATCAGCGTGCCATTGGTCGAATCCAGATCTTCCAACCACCACTGGTTGTGATGATAACTCAGCCGGGCATGACGGGCTGAAACAGAATTGTCATCAAGCGAGCATTCACAGGCAGGGTCACGGCCAATGGTCACTTCCGGCTGGATATAGCTTCGAATCTGAGGAACATGATCAGAACTGGTGAGGGTGAGACTAATTGGTGGAATTTTACGCGCAGACAAAATGGCGCCCTGCATTTTGAGATCGCTCCATAGACTTATGAAAGCCCATATCAGGAAACCATACAGGCTGACAGTCAACAGGAGGCGCAGGGCCAAAACGATGGGGCCACTCATATCGGAAGATCTTCTTCTTGGTGACTGATGGCGGTTGCGTGGTCGGAAGAGAATGAGGAGCCTGGCTGGGTCTGTTCCTCGTCTTGAAGACTAGCGGGTATATCCTGACCAAAAATAAGGCTGACACCCGCGAGAGATATAACATCCCCAGGATTGAGTACAGACTGGCTGAGGCGCCGGCCGTTCACAAAAGTACCGCCACCAGAGTTGAGGTCAAAAAGAACGAAGCGATCCTTCAGGATACGCAACTGCGCATGCGACCGGGAGACACGCGGGTCGTCGATAACAATATGGTTATCCAGCCTGCGCCCGATATTAATTACAGAACGGTTGAGTGGGATGATCCGTGAACCATCGATGATCAGGAAAGCGTTCCTCGAAACTGTTCCATCAAGTGGGGCATGTAAAGTTTCCAATGATATCCCCTGGGTCTCGGCCACGCCTTCATCACTAAATGATGCTATGACACGCATTTCCTTGATTGCCATATTGGCATCGGACATGGTAGTCACAGCCGGTTTGGTCGTGAAGGAGAATCCGGTCTCCCTGCCAGCCATATCAAGAGCTGTCGCAAGTTCCATAAGCAGGCGCGGCTTTATTTTCCAGCGTGCCAGCGTTGCAGGATGCGTGACAATCACATAGAGATTGGGCGCCCGCAAACCACCGGCTGCCTCTTTTGATTGACTTCTCATTGCGACTGCCAGTCGCTGGGCAATCCCATCTTCAACCTTGTAGCCTGGTAAATGCTTCAGCAAATGCACTTCCAGCAAAGCCTGTAAACGGGATTCAATTTCGTCGAGTTTCATTTTATTGGCAGTATTATAGGAGCGCGGGAGGGATTACGCAAGTTGGACGATCTGGAAAAAAAGGCGCAGCGTGGTTGCGCCGAGAACTCTAAACGGGCCGCCCGCAATTTGGGCAGAATTTCTCGTCCCGAAGCAGCACATAGCCACAATTGTTGCATGTTTTTGGTTGGGCTTTTCCGAGGGGAGCCCCACAAGCAAGACAGCTGGATTCGCCGACCGGGTTGGCTGTGCCACAATATTCACAGGTTACGCGAGACAGCCGTTCAGACAATTGAAGACTGGCTCCGGAGGCATTAACAACCTGGATGACCGTCTGCCAAACCTTTTCGACAAGCTGCAAGTTGCTCACATCCTGAGCAATGTCGTCGAGCCGCCCCAACAGATTGAGCGGATTCATAAGGGCGGCGATTGCGGTTTGTCCAAGGCTGGCAGCCAACCCCAACCACTGCTGTTCGCCCACCAGCACCATAATCCCATCCTCGATCTTTTGGAGGTTAACCGTCAGGGCGGTTTTTCCACCCGAATGAGCCGATTGGGAAGAGGCAATCTGGATGGTCTGATTGTTGCTCTCGCCAAACCTCTGGGTGCGAGTATTGCCCTGGTTGAATTCAGCCTCCAGAGCCTGGGCTACTTCATCAGGGGTAATGTTACCGTGGTAAATACGCTTATCCATATGATTTAGATTATAATCGTTTTGCCCGGTTGGGCAAATGTCCAAACTTATTTACGAAGGATATCCCCCCCAAGTTGCGATCCTTATATTCTGACAAGACCAGACTCTGGTTTATCTTGGTACTTGGGTTTACTTTATTGTTCTTTTTGTTGTTCGTAGATGCGGCAGGTAGTCACGCGGCAACCCAACAGGTAGCAAGCGTGACTCCCGGCGAGACCGCAGTTAAGGTGGGATCGGGGGCGTTTATTACGGTCACGTATATCGAGCCGATCAATGTACGAACCGGACCCAGTTCTTTTGATTATCCCATCATCGGGACCATCCCAGTGGGTGGAACAGCCCCGGCAATCGGCCGCTCACCAGCCGGTGAATGGATCCAAATCATATTTCCGGATGGACCGCGCGGGACCGGATGGGTATATGCCGCGAATGTAGACCTTTCCCCAGGGGCTAATCTTCCGATCGTAGAACCACCACCAACACCAGCACCACTGGAAACCCCCACACTAAACCCGACTTACGTGGCGGCATTTCAAATAGTGCCGACATCGACGCGCCTGCCAACTTTTACGACAGCGCCACCTCTTACATTTCCCACGTATGCAAATCCTGCCAATTCCTCAACAAGCCGGGTTACAACAACCTGGGTGATCGTCATTCTAGGTATGCTCGGAATTGCAGGAATAGCATTTACTTCCTTCCGGCGCCATTAAGTCCGGAGAGTTTTTCCCGATCAACCAGGAAATTGCAGAATATGCTTGGAAGAAGTTGGATTAAGCCACTAATCATCGGGGGGATGGCTGCATTGATAACTGCCATGATATTGTTCAATCAGCCGACAGGACAAGCATATGCTCAACAACCTACCGGTTCCATCCCGACAGTCACCGGTACACCAATTGGACCTTACGTGACAGTATATGCCGATCAAAATCTTATAGCAGTTTTTGCGGGACCAAGTTCGTATAATTATGATCAAATAGGAATATTGGCTGCCGGAGAACGGGCGCCGGCAATTGGATACAGCCAGGACGGAAATTGGATTGAGATCGTGTACCTGGGTGTTCCAGGTGGTAAAGGGTGGGTTTATGGGCCATTCGTGGCGATTTCAACCAGCTCCTTACCCAAAGTGGAAGCCCCTCCCACAGCGGCTCCCCGGACAACACCAACACTCAATCCCACCTATGTGTCTGCCTTTGGTGTGGAGTTGGAACCCACCCGCCTGCCGACATTCACTCCACCGGCTCCCTTGAAAATTCCGTCGTATGCTCAAGCTAACAGCAGCACTGCCAAGGTGCCACTTGGTCTTGTCATCCTGGTGCTTGCCTTGATTGGAATTCTAGGGGCAATCATTTCGTTCTTAAGAGGTACCCGGTGAGGCCTTGCGGATAACAAAGAGCGCTGGTGATAAAATAATGAGGACGGGGATCTCCCGGCCTCGGTTGTTTCTAATTTTCACTGGGTCCGCAGCCGCCGCTTTCGCACGAGCAGGCGGGTGCAATGTTGGGGTTTTCCACCAGGAAACCCTTCCCGCGCTCATCATCGATATAATCAATTTTAGCGCCGGTCATAAATTGGAGTGAACCTTCATCTACAAGGATTTTCAAACCTTCACTTTCGATAGTAGTATCAGTATCATTGGGCTTGTTGTCCAGCCCCATACCGTATTCAAAACCGGAACAGCCCCGGCCGGAAATGTAAATCCTGAGAGAATAGCTCGCGTCTAGGTTGCGCTGCTTGAGCAAGTCACGAACGACTTCGGCGGCAGAAGCGGTGAGGGAGATAGTATTTGTTTGTATGAGAGTAGTCATGGCTTCCTTA
>Ga0209253_10004224_pt1 | contig 12539 bp, 12 predicted proteins | sample FrelakmetBRP12BR_FD_187145 | JGI IMG/M metagenome (GOLD analysis project Ga0209253, IMG submission 187145) | Freshwater lake sediment microbial communities from the University of Notre Dame, USA, for methane emissions studies - BRP12 BR (SPAdes)... | ecosystem: Environmental > Aquatic >...
GGCAAGCCGCTGCCGGTCTATGGCGATGGCCGCAACGTTCGCGACTGGCTTTATGTCGGCGACCATTGCGCGGCGATCCGGGCGGTGCTCGCGGGCGGGCGCCCGGGAGAGACCTACAACGTCGGCGGCAACGCCGAGATGGCCAATCTCGACGTCGTCGACGCAGTCTGCCGCATCCTCGGCGAGCTCGCGCCGGGTCGCGACTATGCGGGCCTGATCACGTTCGTCAAGGATCGGCCCGGGCACGATCGCCGGTACGCGATCGATGCCACCAAGATCCGCCGCGAATTGTCCTGGACCCCTGCGGAATCGTTCGCTTCCGGAATGCGGCGAACCGTGCAGTGGTATCTCGACAACGGTGCCTGGCTCGCCGCGGTGACGAGCGGCGAGTACCACAAGTGGATGTCGCTCAATTACGCGATGGCAGAGTCAGCGCCAAGGTAACGGACGATGACGCGCAAAGGGATCATCCTGGCCGGCGGTTCCGGCACCCGGCTCTACCCGGTGACGCACGTCGTCTCCAAGCAGCTGCTGCCCGTGTACGACAAGCCGATGATCTACTATCCGCTGTCGACGCTGATGCTCGCCGGGATCCGCGACATTCTGCTGATCTCGACGCCGGAGGACACGCCACGGTTCGCGCAGCTGCTGGGCGACGGCGCGCAGTGGGGTCTCAGCCTTTCGTACGCCGTGCAGCCGGCACCGGAGGGCCTCGCCCAGGCGTTCATCATCGGCCGCAATTTTATCGGTCGCGACACGCCGGCACTGGTGCTGGGCGACAACATCTTCTACGGACACGATCTCTCGGCCCAGCTCCAACGCGCCGGCGCGCGCACCGATGGTGCGACCGTGTTCGCCTATCCGGTCGCGGATCCGGAGCGCTACGGCGTGGCCGAAATCGACGCGTCGGGCCGGGTGGTGGGGCTCGAGGAGAAACCGAAGCACCCGAAGTCGCGCTATGCGGTCACGGGCCTCTATTTCTACGACAACCTCGTTCTCGACATCGCCGCGGACCTGCGACCTTCCGCGCGCGGCGAACTCGAGATCACCGACGTCAACAAGGTCTACCTTGCCAGGGGTGCGCTCGGCTGCGAGGTGATGGGCCGGGGCATGGCGTGGCTCGATACGGGAACGCACGAGTCGCTGCTCGAGGCCGGACAGTACATCGCCACGATCGAGCGCCGGCAGGGCCTCAAGATCGCGTGCCCGGAGGAGATCGCGTTCCGGCTGGGCTACATCGACGCCGGAGCGGTCGAACGGCTCGGCCAGGCGATGGCGAAGAACAACTACGGGCAATACCTGCTCGCGCTGCTGCGCGAGCCGGACATCCGATGAAAGTCACGCCGACCGAGCTTCCCGACGTCAAGCTGATCGAGCCGCGCGTGTTCGGCGACGAGCGCGGCTTCTTCTTCGAGAGCTGGAACGCGCGCGCCTTTGCCGCAGCGGGCCTTCCCGCGACGTTCGTGCAGGACAACCATTCGCGGTCCGCGCGCGGCGTGCTGCGCGGGCTGCACTATCAGATCGAGCACGCGCAGGGCAAGCTGGTGCGCGTCGTCGTCGGCGAAGTGTTCGATGTCGTGGTCGATCTGCGCCGCAGTTCGCCGACGTTCGGCCGGTCGTTCGGCTTGACGCTGTCCGCCGAGAACCGGCGGCTGCTTTGGGTTCCGCCCGGATTCGCGCATGGCTTTCTTGCGCTGTCCGACCACGCGGAATTCCTCTACAAGACGACCGATTACTGGTACCCGGAACACGAGCGCACATTGCTGTGGAGCGACCCGGCGCTGCACATCGACTGGCCGCTTTCCGGCGCGCCTGTCATCGCGGCGAAGGACGCGGCCGGAGCCCTGCTTGCCGCCGCGGACGTCTACCCCTAGAGCTTGTCGGTGAATGAATCGCGAGGTGCCTTGACGGACAGGCTCGTGGCGACGAGACGCGCCTGATGCGCCGCGCGACGATACTGGTGACAGGCGCGCAGGGCCAGCTCGGCTTCGAACTCGCCCGCCTGCTCCTTCCCTACGGCGATGTCATCGCGACCGATCGCGCGACGCTCGATCTGGCCGATCCCGACGCGATTGTCGCCGCCGTGCGCGGCGCAAAGCCGACGCTGGTCGTGAATGCGGGCGCGTACACGGCCGTCGATCTCGCGGAGACCGAGACGGCGCTGGCGCGGGCCGTCAACGGCCGCGCACCCGGCATTCTCGCCGAAGAGGCGAAGCGCCTCGATGCGATGTTGATCCATTACTCCACCGACTACGTGTTCGACGGGACGCACGCGACACCGTACCCGGAGGATGCGCCGACGGGGCCGCTGAACGCCTATGGCGCGAGCAAGCTCGAGGGCGAATGCGCGATCGCCGCGACCGGGGCGCAGGCACTCGTCTTCCGCACGAGCTGGGTATACGGACTGCGCGGCCGGAATTTCCTGCTGACGATACGCCGGCTCGCGGCCGAACGGGACGAGCTTTCGATCGTCGCCGATCAGATCGGCGTGCCCAATTGGTGCCGCACGCTTGCCGAGGCGACGGTACGGATCGTCGGCGCCGGCTTGCCGGCCGCCGCCGACCGGGCGGGGGTCTATCACCTGTCGTCGACCGGACAGGCAAGCTGGTACGATTTCGCGCGCGCCATCGTTGGCGATGCGTCGAAGCCGCGCATCAAGCCGATCGCGACCGCGGACTACCCCACCCCGGCACGCCGGCCGGCGTATGGTGTGCTCGCGACGGCCCGCTTCGAAGCCGCGTTCGGTTTCGCGTTGCCCGATTGGCGCGACGCGCTCGAGCGCTGCCTCGCCGGCCAAGCGAAGCCGTAGCCGCCCACCAGAAACCTCCTCGTCCACACGGGCGAAGCAGGGTCTGTTCGTGTTGGAGAACGCGTGGGGCGGGGCACTTGCCGCACAAACTGCGCGTGGGGGCCGTTCATCAGAACGCAAGAGTGCAGTCGACGCTCGCGCCCACGTTCAGTGCCTGGCCCGCGCCGCTGACGACGATTGCATTCATGCCGAACGCGACGCCGGCGAGCGCCGCATTGTTGCGGTACCCACCCAGGGTGGCGAGGGGCTCCAATCCGACGCGCGCGGTGTTCTGGTCCGTCGCCGTGACCTGGCAGCGCGTGCAAGGCTTGACGAGCTTCAGCGTGACGCCCTCGGACACGATCGAAGAGACGTGATCCTCGTCGTAGGGATCGAGGCCAGCCAGCACGAGGTTCGGCCGGAAGCGATTCATGGGGAGCGCGGGGAGGCCCTTCGCGGCCAGCCGCGTGTTGAGATCGGCGAGCGAGGCCTCGCCGATGACGAGCAGCGGATAGCCGTCGGCAAACGCCGTGTGGGCGCCCGAATCGCCGGCATAGTCCGGGTTGCAGCGCCGCTCGTGCGCGGGATCGAATCGCACGAGACGGACGTCGGCGTCGAGGACTCCCGAGAACCAGCGACAAGCCTCGTCCCCGGCATCCCGTGCCGGAACCCGGCTGTGCCAGACAACGACCTCGCGCACCGGTGCCCCTGCGTCCCCAAGCGACAAAGCGAGCGGCGCCATTCCGGGCGCGTGGAGGACGAGTGCGCCGGCGGCAAGGCTCGTCTCGACCAACGCCAGCCGCGGATACTCGCGCTGCGTGACGAAACGGCCGTCGCGGTCCACGACCATCCATTCGCGGTCGCCTGCGACGGCATCCGGCATCGCCGCGAGGAGTCCGCGTACGGCAACGCGCGCCGTGGCGAGCGCAATTCCGCGACATCCCTTTATCGGATAGACGTCGAGCGCGGCAATGGTGGCGCGAGGCATCGGGCACGCGTGCGCGAGAGAAGCGAGCGGCTCGCTCCGGAATCGGAAACCGCCCGCGAATGACGGGTCAGGCAGTCAGCGCAGCGCGGAGGTGTACTCGGCGACGGCTTTCATCTGCGCGTCGGTCATCTTCGCGGCGACCATGCCCATGATCCGGCCGTTGACGTCCTTGCCGTCCTTGTCCGCACCGCGCTCGCCCGCCTTGAACGCCTTGAGCTGCGCATACGTGTAGTCGGCGTACTGGCCCGCCAGGCGGGGGTATCTTTTCGCGAGGCCTGCGCCGTTCGGCATGTGGCATGCCGCGCATGCCGGGATGCCGGTCGGCACGTCGCCGCCGCGATAGAGCTTCTGTCCCGCCGTCACGAGCGCCGCGTCCTTGGCCGCCTGCCCCTTCGGCTTTTGCTGCGAGAAGTAGAGGCCGAGCGCCTTCATGTCCTCGGGCGTCAGCGTCGCCGCCATTCCCTGCATGACCGGATTCGCGCGCATTCCCGACTGAAAATGGGCCAATTGCAGGGTGATATACTCCGCCGGCTGTCCAGCGATGCTCGGATTCACCGGGCTTGCGCTGTTGCCATCCATGCCGTGGCAGGCGGAGCAGACGTCCTTGACGATCGTTTGCGCCTTGGCGAGATCGGGCTTTGCCGCTGGGGCCTGTGCCAGCGCGGCAGCCGCGAACGACGCGCCGGCGACCGCGGCCAGCAACAACATGCGTTTCATCGGGTGACTCCTCGAAGGCGGAGGCGGGCACCCCGGCCGTGAATCCGGTTGATTCGCCCGCGCGGCGCCGATCCAATTGTGCAAAAACATCGCATTGTAACGGAATCGCTGGGCTCGGCCAAAGCCAGTCGGCACGCGGACCGGCCTTGGGGCGTGCCGCCGTGAAGCATCCGGTGCAGCAAGCGGAGTTCTTTCTCACCGTTGCCAACGACGACCAGCTCCCGCCTCCCGGCCCGCCGGAAGTTGCGTTCGCGGGCCGCTCCAATTCGGGCAAGTCGAGTGCGATCAACGCCCTGGCGAACCGTACCCGGCTCGCGTTCACGAGCAAGACGCCGGGTCGGACGCAGCAGATCAATTTCTTCCGCATGCGCAGCGGGGCGCTGCTCGCCGATTTGCCGGGTTACGGCTACGCGGCTGTGCCGCGAGCGCTGAAACGGCACTGGCAGGAGTTTCTGGCCCGCTATCTCGCGACGCGGCAATCGTTGGTCGGGCTCGTGCTCGTCGTCGATGCGCGGCACGGGCTTGCCGACCTCGATCGCCAATTGCTCGCGGGCTATCTCACCAGCGGCCGGCCGGTCCTCGTGCTGGCGACCAAGATGGACAAGTTCACCCCGTCCGCGCAGCGCGTCGTGCAGCGCGCGATCGAGCGCGACATCGCCGGCACGTTTCCGTTCCATGCGGCGCAAGTCGCGGTGGTGGCGTTTTCGGCAACACGCCGCATCGGCATCGCGGCGGCCGAGGCGACGCTCGCCGGCTGGCTTGGCGAAGGGGTATTCGATGCCGGCGAGCCGGCACCGGGGGACACAAAAGAAAAGGCCCCGCGCGCAAGGGGAGTGGCGCGGGGCCCGAAAAGCCCTCGGCAGGGTTAGTCACTGCCGAGGGCACCCGCTCAGGGAGGGAAGCGGGAGACGTCACCGTCTGAGCAAATAGACCCAGCGCCGCGTTCGGAGTTCCCTAGGAAGTGTGTCCGATGTGGCCAGGGCGTTCGGATTCCGACCGGAACGGTCACGGATTTGCGGCCCCTGCGAGGGACCGGCTACGATGCGGGCAGCAAATTCCCCAACGGACGCAAACACAGGTTGCCATCATGGGTTTCGATTTCACAGGGCACTACCCCGTGCGGCGGATGCGGCGGATGCGGCGCGACGAGTTTTCGCGGCGGCTCATCCGCGAGCACAGGCTCACGGCCGACGATCTCATCTATCCGGTATTCGTGCTGGACGGCACGAAGCGCGAGGAGCCGGTTGCGTCGCTGCCGGGCATCTCGCGCAAGAGCGTCGACCTGCTCCTGCGTGACGCGGAACGCTGTCTCGAGCTTGCGATTCCGGCCATCGCGCTGTTCCCGGTGATCGGCCCGGACCAGAAGACGCTGGACGCGGCGGCGGCGTGGCATCCCGAAGGACTCGTGCCGCGCACCGTGCGCGCGCTGAAGGAGCGCTTCCCCGAGCTCGGCATCATCACCGACGTCGCGCTCGACCCGTACACCAGTCACGGCCAGGACGGGCTCGTCGACGCGACGGGCTACGTCGTGAACGACGAGACCGTGGCGGCGCTCGTGAAGCAGGCGCTCTGCCACGCCGAGGCAGGAGTGGACATGGTCGCGCCATCGGACATGATGGACGGGCGCATCGGCGCGATTCGCGAGGCGCTCGACGCCGCCGGGCGCCAGCGCACGCGAATCATGGCGTATTCGGCGAAGTACGCGTCGTCGTTCTACGGCCCGTTCCGCGATGCGGTCGGTTCCGCCGGCAACCTCGGTGGTGGCAGCAAGTACACCTATCAGATGGACCCCGCGAATTCCGACGAGGCGCTCCACGAGGTGTGGCTCGATCTGCAGGAGGGCGCCGACGTCGTGATGGTGAAGCCGGGGATGCCTTACCTCGACATCGTCCGCCGCGTGAAGGATACGTTCGGGGTGCCGACCGCCGTCTACCAGGTGTCCGGGGAGTACGCGATGCAGAAGGCGGCCGCGCAGAACGGCTGGCTCGACGAACGAGCGTGCGTGCTGGAAACGCTCACCGGATTCAAGCGCGCCGGCGCCGACGCGATCCTCACGTACTTCGCGCTGTCGGCAGCTGCGTGGCTGGCGGCGTCAGGATGACTCGTCGCCCTGCCGTGCCGAGGCGATCAACGCGGCGACGGCATCGGCGTTCAGTCGTGGCTCCTCGCCACGCCGCGGGCGGTTTCGGCGCTGCTGGGGCGTGAGGATCGCCAGCCTCACCGCCGCACGCGGCGAGTCGATGCGCAGGTGCGCGGCCACGTCGTCGCTGTCGCGCGGCGGCAGCGCGCTGTAGGCGACGCCGTCGCCGGCGAGGGCCATCTCCACGGCCTTCGGGTCGTCGGCAACGAGTTCGAGACGCACGTCGGTGTGCTCGGTCGCCCAGCCGGCGGCGACGCCGCCGACCAGCAGCGGCTCCCATGCCGCGAGCCGGCGCATCCAGCCGAGAGCCTCGGTGCGCTGGGCGAGCAGGGCCGCGGCGTGTGCGTCGCCGCCAAAAAGCGCGTGGTGCCCGGCGAGGGCCACCTCGATCTCCTCGTTCGACGGGAGGGGCGCAGTATCGGGCAGCAACAGCTGCCGCGCGGCCTTGCGCTTCGCGAGTGTCCAGTCGGTGAGTCCGTGCTCGGCGATGAGGCGCGCGGCGGCCTGCGCGATCCGGAGTCGGTCGCGCAGGACACGGAGGCCGTCGGCACGGCCCGGATTGCGCGGCGCGGACATGGTGTGAACCGGCTCTAGAAAAGCTGGTCGCGGATGTCCTTGCCGGCCTTGCCCGGGGTGAGACTGTCGTCGCGGCCGCGCGGCGGGAACTCGGCGAAGAAGTATTCGGTGACGGTTCCGGTATCGTCGCGCAGTCCGGTTTCGGCGTTCACGGTCACCGCAACGATTCCTTCCGGCATCGGCAACACGGCTTCCGGTGTTCCCTTCAGGGTCTTCGCCATGTTCGATATCCAGATCGGGAGTGCGGCGACGGCCCCGGTCTCGTTCGCGCCCAAGGTCTTCGGCTGGTCGAACCCGATCCACGATACGCCGACCATCCTGGCGTTATATCCGCAGAACCATGCGTCGACGTTTTCGTTGGTCGTGCCGGTCTTGCCCGCGAGGTCGGCGCGATTGAGCGAAAGGGCGCGCGTCGCGGTACCGGCGCGCACCACGTCCCTGAGGAGCGACGTCATGATCCAGGCGTTGCGCTGGTCGATTGCCTTTTCGGCCGTGTCCCCGGCGACCACCGGCGACGCCTCGGACAGCACGTTGCCCCGGGCATCCACGATCCGGGCGATGACATACGGCGCGACCCGATAGCCGCCGTTGGCGAAGACTGCGTAGGCGCTGACCATCTGCATCGGGGTGACCGAGCCCGCGCCCAGGCCCATGGTCAGATAGGGAGGGTGCAGCTTCGGGTCGAAGCCGAAGCGCGCGATATAGTCCTGCGCGTACTGGGGCCCGATCGCCTGCAGCACGCGGACCGTGACCAGGTTCTTCGACCTGGCAAGGGCGGTGCGCAAGCGCATCGGACCCTCGAACTTGCCGTCGTAGTTCTTGGGTTCCCAATCCTCGCCGCCCGCCTTGTCGGCGGGAACGAAGAAGGGGGCGTCGTTGACGACGGTCGCCGGGGTGAAGCCCTTTTCCAGCGCGGCCGAATAGATGAACGGTTTGAAGGCCGACCCCGGCTGACGCTGCGCCTGGGTCACGTGGTTGAACTTGTTCCGCTCGAAATCGAAGCCGCCGACGAGCGACAGGATCGCGCCATCGCTGGGCCGCAGCGACACGAACGCGGCCTCGACCTGGGGAAGCTGGGTGATTTCCCAGCGCCCCTTGGCGTCGCGGGCGAGGCGCACGACCGCCCCCGGCCGGATGCGGGTTGCCGCAGCGGCCTTTTCGCCGAGCGAGCGGGCGGCGAATTTGAGGCCATCGCCCGCGATTTCGACCTGTTCGCCGTCGGCGAGCACTGCCGTGACCGCGGCGGCGCCGACTTCGGTGACCACCGCAGGCACGAGACCGTCGCTGTCGCCCGTATCCTGGAAGAGCCGTTCCAGGACGGCCTCGCGCTCCGCAGCCTCGGTCGGCAGGCTGGCGTAGGCCTCGGGCCCCCGGTAGCCGTGGCGATGATCGTAATCGAGCACGCCCCGCCGCACCGCAGCATAGGCGGCCTCCTGGTCCGCCTTGCGTATGGTCGTGTGAACGGTGATGCCTTTCGTGTAGGCATCCTCGCCGTAAGCTTCGAAGACGACCTGCCGGGCCATCTCGGCGATGAATTCGGCGTGCGTCGGGGTGGTCTCGCGCAAGCCCTGGCGGACGGCAAGCGGCGCCGTCTGCGCGTCCCGGAACTGCTCGTCGCTGATGTACCTGAGGTCGTGCATGCGCCTCAGGACGTACATTTGGCGGGTTTTCGCACGTTTCGGGTTGGTGACCGGATTGAACGCCGACGGCGCTTTCGGCAGTCCCGCCAGCATCGCCGCCTCGGCAGCGGAAACGTCCTTCAACGACTTGCCGAAGTAGATCTGGGCCGCGGCCGCGAACCCGTAGGCGCGCTGCCCGAGGAAGATCTGGTTGACGTAGAGCTGCAGAATCTCGTCTTTCGACAGGCTGGCCTCGATCTTCCAGGCGAGCAGGACCTCGCGCAGCTTGCGGGTGATCGTCTTCTCCCGGGTGAGGAAGAAGTTGCGGGCGACCTGCATGGTGATGGTGCCGGCCCCCTGCTGGGTCCCGGAGGCGAGGTTGGAGGCCGCCGCCCGGAGGACGCTCAGGTAATCCACCCCCCCGTGTGAATAGAAGCGTTCGTCCTCGGCCGCCAGGATGGCCTTCTTCATGATTTCCGGGACGTCGCCGATACTGATTACAGCCCGGCGCTCCTCCCCGAATTCACCCAGGAGGTCGCCTTCGGCCGAAACGATCCGCAGGGGTATCTTCGGCCGGTAGTCGGTCAGGTTTTCGAGCGAGGGGAGGGTCGGATAAAGCAGTGCCAGCACAAAAGCGCCCAGGAGGGCACCCACGACCCCCAGCCCAAGCAGGACGGACCCGACATAGAGGAGCCACCGCCTTAGCATAAGGGAATAAAACTTGCCCGATGGGAGGGGTGAAGCCCGGATTATAGGCGGGCTTACAACAAATGCATCCCCCAAAGGAAAACAATTTGACAACCTTCATACTTGCTGCCAATCTTTAATGTAGATTATCAGCATTGCGCCCCAAGGTAGCCATGGCCGCTGAAAAATTCAATTCGATCCTCGACGCGTTCAAGACGAAATACCCGTCGTTGATCGGGGCCGACATCAGCTCGACGGCCATCAAGCTCGTGGAGCTCGCCGAAACCGGGAAAGGCGCCTACCGGCTGGAACGGTATGCGATCGAGCCCCTGGTCCGGGACGTCGTCACCGATGGCAACATCGCCAACCTGGACCTTGTCAGCGACGCGCTGAAGCGTGCCCACAAGCGCCTCGGGAGCCGGAACCGCAACGTCGCGCTCGCCCTTCCGGCGGCCATGGTCATCACCAAGAAGATCATCGTCCCGGCCGGCCAGAGGGAGGAAGAGCTCGAACTCCAGGTCGAGGCGGAGGCCAACCAGTACATTCCGTTCGCGCTGGACGAGGTGAACCTCGACTTCCAGATCATCGGCCCGGCGCCGAACAATCCCGACGAGTCGGAAGTGCTGATCGCGGCCTCCCGGAAGGAAAAGGTCGAGGACCGGGTCGCCGTCGCCGAGGCCGCCGGACTCAGGCCACGGGTGATGGACATCGAGTCGTACGCGATGCAGCAGGCTTTCGAGCTGATTTCCCCGACCCTGCCGGCGAGCGGGCGGGACCAGAACATCGCGCTGGTCGACATCGGGGCGCACGTCACTCACTTCTACGTGCTGCGCAATGGCCAGTTCCTCTTTTCCCGCGACCAGGCGTTCGGCGGCAACCAGCTCACCCATGACATCCAGCGGGCCTTCAACCTGACGCCCGACGAAGCCGAGTCGGCGAAGAAGACCCAGGGGCTTCCCGACAACTACGACGCGGACGTCCTGCAGCCATTCATGGAGACGCTGGCCCTCGAGGTCACCCGGGCGCTGCAGTTCTTCTTCACGTCGACTTCGTACAACCAGGTCGACCAGATCGTGCTGGCCGGCGGCTGCGCGCTGTTGCCCGGGATCGACGACCTCGTGGCGAAGCGTGCCGGCGTCCCCGCGGTCGTCGCCAATCCGTTTGCCAACATGTCGACCTCGGACCGCATCCGGCCGCGGCAGCTCGCACAAGAGGCGCCGCTGCTCATGATCGCCTGCGGGCTGGCCTTGCGGAGCTTCGAATGATCCGCATCAACCTGCTGCCACACCGTGAGCAGAAACGGCAGGCGCGCCAGCGTCAGTTCGTCTCGCTCGCCATCGGGCTCGCGATACTCGGCGTCGCGATCGTGCTGCTGGGGCACGGAATATTCATGTCCCAGATCGAGAACCAGGAAGGCCGCAACAGCCTGCTCAAGGCCGAGATCGGGAAGCTCGACGAACAGATCAAGGAGATCGACAAGCTTCGCGAGCAGACGCAGGCGCTCCTCGCGCGGAAGCAGGTCGTCGAGACGCTGCAGACAAACCGGACGGAAGCGGTGCACGTGCTCGACCAGCTCGTGCGGCAGCTGCCGGACGGGATCTATCTGAAATCGGTGAAGCAGGCCGGCGCCAAGATCACGATGGTCGGCTATGCGCAGTCGAACGCGCGCGTCTCGACGCTCATGCGCAACATCGAATCGTCACCCTGGCTGTTCCAGCCGGAGCTGGTCGAGATCAAGTCGGCTCCCTCGCCCACGGCGAAGGATCTCAAGGTGAACGAGTTCACGTTGAACGTCCAGATCAAGCCGGCGACGCCACCCGATGAGCCCAAGCCCGTCGTCGGCGGCGCGCGGCCGCCGGCTATCGTCGCGCCGGCCGCTGCCGCCCCAGCCGCGGCCGCGCCGGCGGCTCCGGCCAAGGCCAAGGGGGCGAAGGACCTATGACGCTCGACGACATCCGCCGGCTCAACATTCGCGAAGTCGGCAGCTGGCCGGTCTTGCCGAGGACGGTGTTGCTGCTGTTCATCCTCGTCGCGATCCTGATTGCCGGCGCCATGCTCGACTGGAAGGACCGGTACGAGGAGCTCGATCGCGCGCGGCAGGAGGAAGCGGCGCTCAAGGAGCAGTACGCGACCAAGAAGGCCAAGGCGATCAACTACGACATCTACGTCCAGCAGTTGAAGGAGATCGAGCAGTCCTTCGGCGCGCTGCTGAAGCAGCTGCCGAACAAGGCCGAGATGGACGCGTTGCTGACCGACATCAACCAGGCCGGGCTTGGCCGCGGCCTGCAGTTCGAGCTGTTCAAGCCCGCGGCGCAGGAGCGGCTCGCCGACTTCTACGCCGAGCTGCCGATCACGGTCCGGATCACCGGCAACTACCACGACATGGGCGCATTCGCGAGCGACGTCGCGCAGTTGCCGCGGATCGTCACGCTGAACGATGTGGCAATTGCCAACGACAAGGGCGTGCTGACGTTGGACGCCGTGGCCAAGACGTTCCGCTACCTCGACGAGGAAGAGCTGGCCAAGCAGCGCAAGGCGGCGAAGGAAGCGAAGGACAAGGAGAAGGGCAAGAAATGAAGCGTTGGCTGGCGCTCTCTCTCGGCGCGTGCGTCGCGCTCTCGGGATGCGGTGGGGAAAGCCACCAGGATCTCCGGGCATGGATGGCCGACCAGGGCAAGGGCGCGCGCGGGCGCGTCGACCCCTTGCCGCAGATCAAGCCGTACGAGCCATTCGCCTACAACGCATTCGACCTGCCCGACCCCTTCAAGCCGCGGAAGATCGAGCCGACGAAGGGTGGGAGCAAGCTCGCGCCGGACCTGACCCGGCGCCGCGAACCCCTCGAAGCCTATCCGCTGGAGTCCCTCAACATGGTCGGCACGCTCGCGAAGGGCAAGGCGACGTACGCGCTGGTGCGCACGCCGGACAAAGACGTCTACCAGGTGAGCGCCGGCAATTACCTCGGGCAGAACTTCGGCGTGATTCTCGGTGTCACCGAGAGCGAGATCCGCATGAAGGAGCTGGTGC
>Ga0209253_10004225_pt1 | contig 12539 bp, 10 predicted proteins | sample FrelakmetBRP12BR_FD_187145 | JGI IMG/M metagenome (GOLD analysis project Ga0209253, IMG submission 187145) | Freshwater lake sediment microbial communities from the University of Notre Dame, USA, for methane emissions studies - BRP12 BR (SPAdes)... | ecosystem: Environmental > Aquatic >...
CGATCGTCGTGTTCGCGGCCTACCGGATCGGATCCCGCGTGCTGAAGAACCGCGTGCTCTGGAGCATTGCCGCCGCGGCGTTTGTTGCAGTTCTCGTGTTAAGGGTGCCCTTTCCCGCCATCGTGATCGGCGCTGCGGTGATCGGTTACCTCGGCAGTCGGTGGCGACCTCAATGGTTCATGGGGTCGCACCCTCGCGGTTCCGCCGCCGCCGGGGATGCCGGTGTCGCGGCGATCGATGACGGAACGCCCACCCCGATCCACGCCCGGTTTGATCGGAAGCGCCTGCTGCGGGCGAGCATCGCCGGGCTCGCGATCTGGGGAACGGCGATGATCAGCCTGGTCGCGCTTTCTGGCTGGAAAGGGTTGCTCCCGGCGATCGGCTGGTTCTTCACGAAGGCGGCTCTGCTGACCTTCGGCGGCGCCTATGCCGTGCTCCCGTATGTTTACCAAGGGGCGGTCGAAACCTACCAATGGCTGACCGCGGCGCAGATGATCGACGGACTGGCGCTCGGAGAAACGACCCCTGGCCCGCTTATCATGGTCGTCGCCTTCGTCGGATTCATCGCCGGCTACGAGCAGTCGATCCTCGGCAGCAGCTGGCCCCCCCTGCTATCAGGGGCGCTGGCAGCGAGCATCGCCACCTTCTTCACCTTCTTGCCGAGCTTTCTGTTCATTCTGATCGGTGGCCCGGTGGTCGAGACGGCCCATGGCGAGCAGCGATTGATTGCCCCTCTCACGGCGATCACCGCAGCGGTTGTCGGCGTAATCCTCAACCTCGCGGTTTTTTTCGCCCTTCACGTGCTCTGGCCGACCGCGACCGCGGGTAGGCCGTTTGGCGGCGTGTTCGAGTGGCCCTCCGCCGTGATCGCTGCGGCGGCCCTGGCAGCGTTGTTCACCCTCAAGTGGAGCGTTGTTTCCGTGATCGGCGCGTGCGCGCTCGCGGGTCTCGCGATCCGCCTGCTTCCCGGGTCGCTGTAGGCCCGCGAGGAGAACCCACCGGGTCACTTCGGCTTCGATTCAAGCTCCCGCGCCTGGAGCTGCCGCAGCCGAGCTTCCGAGCTGGAAAGCTGGTAGAAATCCCCATCCCCAGCCTTCAGACCGATCTGGAGCTGGTCGATTGCAGCAGGCAAGTTTCCTTGGAGAACATACGACTCCGACTGGGCACGGTGCTGCTGCAACTTCTGGCCTAATGCGGCATAAGCCCGGGCCTGAAGCTGGTAGAGGCGCGGATCGCTGGGATAGATCTGAAGCTGATCGGTCACGAACTTGAGGGCGTCCGCGGCCTGCTGGTTCTGGAGCAGCGTTGCGGCGTAGTCCAGGGCAAGCGCTCGATACTGAGGGTGTGCACGCAGCGCGCTCCGATAGAAGTCGAGCGCACCGGGCACATCCCCCGACGCGACCAACACGCGGCCGGCGAGCGTTTCGACGATGGGATTCGAAGGGAGCATTGCGCGGAGCTTCCGCAGTTCTGCCTTCGCTTCCGGATATTGCCGCGCGCGTAGCAGGGCAGTCACCAGTCCGTAGCGCGCCGCAGCTTCGTTGGCAAACTTCTGTTCGCCAACACTCTCCGTGAAGAATGCGACCGCTTCCTTGGGCGGATCTGCGGTGGCGCGGATCTTCGCCCGCAGGAGGTGGAATTCGATGCTGTCGGCCACCAGGCGGTAGGGCGCCACTTCGGAGCGGTTCTGCATATCCGCGATGCGCTCCGTGGTGAGCGGATGCGTGCGCAGGTAGGATGGCGCATTGCTGTCGTAGGTGCGCGTGGCCCGTTGCAGGCGCTCGAAGAAAAGCGGCATCGCGTTCACATCAAAGCCAGAACGGTCGAGTATCTGAAATCCAACGCGATCGGCCTCGCGCTCGTGTTCGCGGGTGTAGTTGAGTTGCGACTGGATCGCGCCGGCACCCGCCCCCATGATCGCTGCCTGGGAGAGCTGGGGACTGCCGCGCGCCGCCAGAATCGCGACGGCCAGCGCGGCAAGGGACATGATCGTGTTCTGTTTCTGCCCGGCGATCATCCGTGCGATGTGGCGCTGGGCGACATGGGCGATTTCGTGGGCCAGCACGCTCGCGAACTCGGACTCGCTCTGGGCGGCAAGAAAGAGTCCCGTGTGTACGCCGATGAATCCGCCCGGAAGGGCAAACGCGTTCACGGAAGGATCGAGAATCACAAAGAATTCGAACTCCTGGCGATACTCGGGACTCAGAGATACCAGCCGATAGCCGAGGTCGTTCAGGTAGTCGGTAAGCTCCGGATCATCGACGTAAGCCTTATCCTGCCGAATCTGGCGCATGATGCTTTCGCCGAGCGTCCGCTCCTGCTGCGGCGTGAAGCTTGCCTGGGCGACGTCGCCCAGGTCCGGCAGGTCGTCCGCCCTCACGGCGGTCGCCACGAGCGCCAAGGCCAATAGTAGGAAGAGGAAGCGAATGCGCATAGCTCTATGATACCGATGAGGCAAGTTCACCAACTACGATACTCGCGAAAGAAGGTTTCGCCGAAGACGCGGGACTGATGCAGGTGGCAAACGCGCTGACCCATTTCGACACCCGCGGACACGCGCACATGGTGGACGTCGGAGACAAGGCTTCCACCCACCGGGTTGCCGTTGCAACCGGGCGAATCCGCATGGAGGTCGCCACGCTCCAACGTATCTTGGCGGGCCAGTCCAGGAAAGGCGATGTCCTGGGCGTGGCTCGCATTGCAGCCATCCAGGCGGCGAAACGGACGTCGGACCTGATTCCGTTGTGCCATCCGCTCGCCATTACGAAAGTCACCGTCGACTTCGAGACCGTCGAGCACGAACCCGCCGTGGAGTGCCGGGCGACAGTGGAAACTATCGGGCGTACCGGGGTCGAGATGGAGGCGCTTACGGCGGTCACGGTTGGATTGCTGACGATCTACGACATGTGCAAGGCGATGGATCGGGCAATGCGGTTGGATGCCATTGCGTTGCAGGAGAAGCGGGGTGGGAAATCGGGAACATGGACGCGCGAGGTTCCATCGTAGTCCTTGACGGCGAGTCGCTCCGATGCGGAGGCAAGTGGCTCTAACGCCAGGCACACATGTTGAGACGACGCGCCAGGCACCCGGTTCCCTTTGAACGCATGCCGCGCCAGAGTGTGGGAGGCCCCATAGATGAATACCTTGCGTAGAACCCTGCTTCGGGCAGCCGGTGCGTGTTGCGTCTATGGGTTAACGGCGGCAGTCAGCCTACTGAAGCCGCTGAGAGCGTGGGCGTTCGAGTGGAATCAGACTGGCTTCGAGGCGCGTGCCATGACCGATGCGCTGAAGTCGATCGGCGCGACAACCTCGCTCGAAAGCCAGGAGGTTCTCATCAAGGCGCCGGAAATCGCCGAGAACGGTGCCATCGTTCCGATTGAAGTCGTCAGCCGAATCCCAAACACCCGCTTTATCGCCATCCTCGCCGAGAAGAATCCGTTCCCCCTGATCGGAACGTTCGAGTTCGACCACGGGGCCGAGGGCTTCGTATCGACGCGATTGAAGCTGGGCCAGACGTCGCTGGTGAAAGTCATCGTCAAAGCCGATGACAAGATCTTCAGCGCGACCCAGGAAGTCAAGGTGACGATCGGCGGCTGCGGCGCCTGATTTCGTTTTTTGGAGGGGCTTCGGAGATGGCAGAAACCATGAAAATCCGCGCTACGCTTCAGGGCGATGTGGCGGAGGTGAAGGTGCTGATCAACCATCCGATGGAAACGGGCCAGCGCAAGGATCCGGATACGGGCAAGACGATCCCGGTCCACTTCATTCAGTTGGTAACAGCCACACTCAACGGCAGGCCGGTGCTGGTGGCCCAGTGGAGTCAGGCAATCTCCAAGAATCCGTTTCTGGCCTTCAAGGTCAAGGGCGCGAAGGTTGGTGACCGCGTCGCTGTGAGTTGGGCAGACAACCAGGGAAAGAACGGAGCCATCGAGACCACGGTCGCAGCAAGCGGTTAGGGCACAACCTACCCGCCCCTAACCAGGGCGCTTGCAATCTTCGCTGATCGAATCCATGTCTGACTTGGTATCATTCGCCCGGACCACAAGCGGCCCCACTTATTGCTTTCGTTCGTCATCCTGTCTTCCCATCCGGGGCACCACCGCACCGGAGCACTGAGTCAATGGAGATCCCCCCATGCACATGACCCGCCGTGAATTCTTGCAGGCGCTGGCGATCGCGGCCGCGTCGGGATTCCCGCTGTCGAGGTATGCCGAAGCTGCGAACATCAGTGGCTTTTACGACCTCCACGACTTCGGCAGCAACGTCACGCTGCTGCACTTCACGGACTCCCACGCCCAATTGCTTCCCAACTACTACCGCGAGCCCAACAGCAACATCGGCGTCGGTGAGGGTTCCGGAAAGCCGCCGCACCTGGTTGGGGACGCCTTCCTGCGCTACTACCTGATCAGCAAGGACAGTCGCGTCGCCCATGCGGATACCTTCCTCGACTATGCGCGCGCCGCCAAGACCTATGGCGCCATGGGTGGATACGCCCACCTCGCCACGCTCGTGCGCAAGGTCAGGGAACAGCGCCCGAACGCGCTTCTCTTGGACGGTGGCGACACCTGGCAGGGCTCCGCAACCGCCCTTTGGACCAAGGGCCAGGACATGGTCGAGGCGAGCAAGCTGCTCGGCGTGAGCGTGATGACGGGCCACTGGGAGTTCAGCTACGGCGCCGAGCGGGTGAAGCAGATCGTGAACTCGGACCTGAAGGGCAAGATCGACTTCGTCGCCCAGAACGTGACCACGGGGGACTTTGGGGAGCCGCTGTTTTCGCCGTACACGATCAAGGATGTTAATGGCATCCCTGTGGCGGTGATCGGCCAAGCCTATCCGTACACGCCCATCGCGCATCCGCGCCACTTCGTACCCGATTGGACCTTCGGAATCCAGGAGGACAACCTGAGGAAATGGATCGCCGATGCCCGCAAGCGAGGCGCCAAACTTGTCGTGTTGCTGTCGCACAACGGCATGGCGATCGACCTCAAGCTGGCGCGGCGGGTGGGCGGCATCAACGTCATCCTAGGCGGTCACACGCACGACGCCGTCCCGCAGCCGGTGCTGGTTAAGAACGACCAGGGCTACACGCTCGTCACCAACGCCGGCTCCAGCGGCAAGTTCCTCGGCATCCTCGACCTGCAGGTCGACGGCGGGCGCATTACGGGTTACCAGTATCGCCTGGCGCCCGTCTTTTCGAGTCTGCTAGAGCCGAACAAGGAAATGGAGGCCCATATCCGGAAGGTCCGCGCCCCGTACGAGAAGCAGTTGCGGGAGCGGCTCGCGGTGTCGGAAGCGCTGCTCTACCGCCGCGACAATTTCAACGCGCCTTTCGACCAGCTGATCCTGGACGCGCTCATCGAGGTAAAGGGAGCAGAGATCGCGCTCTCGCCCGGGTACCGCTGGGGCACGACCGTGCTGCCTGGCGAGCCGATCTACATGGAAGACGTGATGAACCAGACAGCCATCACCTATCCGCAGACCACCGTCAACGAGCTCACCGGCGAACAGATCAAGACAATCCTGGAGGATGCCTGCGACAACGTCTTCAACACCGACCCCTACTACCAGCAGGGCGGCGACATGGTGCGGGTGGGCGGTCTCCGGTATACCTGCGATCCGAACGAGGCAGCAGGTCGGCGCATCAGCAATCTCACGCTACAGGGAAAACCGCTCGATCCTTCGAAGCGGTACAAGGTCGCGAGTTGGGCACCGGGTGCCGAGGGTTTGACAGGCGAACCGGTCTGGGACGTGGTCGCGAAGTACCTGCGCGCCCACAAGATGGTCCGTTCGGTACAAAGCAACATCCCGACGCTCGTCGGCGTGGCAGGCAACCCAGGTTTTGCAACCGAGGAAGCTACTTCAAGGTCGACTGTTGCCCCCGGCCCGGCCAAACCGGCAAAGAAGCCGGTGCAGAAGAAAGTGTGAGTTTGCTGGGTGGGGATCGACTCAGCTGCGCGCGCTGTGCGGACAGTGCGATGGAGAGCGTTCGGTCCCCGAACGAGACTGGGCAAGACAGGGCCGCGAAGCCCCAAGATGAAAGAAAGGCCGCTCAGGGCGGCCTTTCTGGATCTTCAACGGCCTCCATGCGGCAGACCGTGAAGAAGCTGCGGGATTACGCGCGACACTCAGCTGGCACGAACTTGTTGTTGGCAGCAGCGGTCGTGCAAGTCCAGGCGATCACCCCGTCGGCGTTCAGCAACGGAGTGTACGTGAGAACAACGTTTTGGGCGGCGGCCGTGCCCGTCACGGTGAGCACGCCTGTGGCGTCAGTGCAAGTGCTCGACGCGACGTTCTTGGTCGCCACGGTGATTACACTTACGCCACGGCAGGAACCAGCTACAATGGCACCGTTGTTCGCGATGTTCTCGCCCACGGTCGCCTTCATGCCGGAGGCTTGAACGGCAAGCTCCGACACCCGTGCACGCACCGTGTAATCTTGATAGGCCGGCAGCGCGATCGCCGCCAGAATGCCGATGATCGCAACCACGATCATCAGTTCGATCAGGGTGAAGCCTTGTTGAGCACGTTTCATCATATTCTCCAAAGTTTGATTGATATCTTACTGCTTACAAAACACCTTTCGTGTTTCCCCTGTCTACGCAACCCGCGTGCCACGGGTGTGGACCGTTCGTCCGTGTGGTGATCACGAGGCCGCTCACTTGATGCAGACAGCTCGTACCTGGTACATGTCGGTGATGCCTTGCAGTACCTTTTCGATGCCGTCCTGCTTGAGGGTTCGCATGCCTTCTTCCAGGGCCGTAACGAGCACTTCCGCAACGCGGGAGTGCTCCTGAATATGCTTCTTCGCGGCATCCGTGCCCACGAGCAGTTCGTGTAAGGCGACTCGGCCACGATAGCCGGTGCTGTTGCAGGCCTCGCACCCAACCGGCGTGTACACCGTGAATTGGCCGCGCTCGTCCGCGAACGACTTCACCCATTCCCGGTAGATCTCCTCGTAGGATCCCTTGGGATCAGCTTTCCACGAGGGTGTGTGCCGGAGCTCCTGGCAGTACTCCTCCAGCATCATCTTGATCTCTTCCTGGTCTGCTACCCGAGCTTTCTTGCACTTGGTGCAGAGCCTTTTCGCGAGCCGCTGTGCGAGTACGCCGAGAAGGGCGTCGGCGAAGTTGAATGGGTCCATGCCCATGTCGAGCAGGCGCACAATCGACTCTGGCGCGCTGTTCGTGTGCAACGTCGCGAAAACCAGGTGTCCCGTGAGGGACGCTTCGATGCCGATGGAGGTCGTCTCCTTGTCACGCATCTCGCCCACCATGATGATGTCTGGGTCGGCACGCAGGAAGGCACGCATCGCGGTCGCGAAGTTGAGGCCCGCCTTGACGTTCATCTGCACCTGGCGCAGCCCCTTCTGCGTGATCTCGACCGGATCCTCCGCCGTCCAGATCTTCGTTTCCGGGGTGTTGAGGTAGCCGAGCACGGAATGGAGTGTGGTCGTCTTGCCCGAGCCGGTCGGCCCGCAGACAAAGAACAGCCCATAGGGCTTCGAGATGCAGTCCTTGAGTGCTTCTGCATTCCGGTTCGACAGCGCGAGCTTGTCGATGGGTATGGGTTCACCGGCGGCGAGAATACGCATCACGATGTCTTCCATTCCCCCCTGAGAAGGAATGGTTGCGACACGCAGTTCAATGTCGAGCGGACCGAAGCGCTTGAACTTGATCTTCCCGTCCTGAGGCCTCCGGCGCTCGGCGATGTCCAGGTCGCACATGATCTTGATGCGTGCGGCGATGGCTGCCCGGTAGGATGCGGGCACGGAGATGTATGGGAACAGGGTCCCGTCCTTGCGGAAGCGGATCTCGGTTTTCGCCTTTCCCGGATACGGCTCGATGTGAATGTCGGACGCGCCCTGATGGTAGGCGTCGATGATCACCTTGTTGACGAGCTTGACCACCTCATTGTCCTGCGCCTGTTCGACGCCATCGGAGTCGCCTCCCTCGAGTTCCCCATCCTCTGCCAGACCCTCGAGAATGTCCCCGATGTCCCCTGTGTCGACCGCACCTCCACCGAAAAAGAGATCAAGATAGCTGACGCACTCGCGCCGCGTCGAAACGCGGTAGAGGATCTTGCTCTTCGGGAATATGTTGTTGACGACGCGCGAGCTGCGGACCCGTTCGGGGTCACTGGAGACGACGATGATGCCGTCCTTGGAGTCCTCAATGGGCACCCATTGGTTTTCTTCGAGGTATCCGCGATTCAGGTTCTTGAGCAGGTCCATCGGCTTGACCGTATCAGCCTTGTAGGGCAGATAGGGAACGTCAAAGAACTCTGCGAGAGCTTTCCCGACAGCGTCGACTTTGACCTGGAACTCGTCGATCAGCACGTCTTCGACGTCCAGGCTCTTGCGGCGAGCGGAGCGCGTCGCGAGCTCCAGCTCGTCCGGCGAGACGGCTGCAACCGTCACCAGCTGGTCGAACTTTCCACGGATGAGCTGGTGCATCTTGTGCCGCTGCCGCAGCGCGATGGACAGGGACTCCGCTACACTTGCAACGCCTTCTTCGGCAAGGCGGCCGAACGGCCCTCCGGATTTCGTGTTGATAAGCTGTATGACTCCGAGCAGCTCTCTTTCCGCGTGGTCAAGGATCGGTGCAGCGAGCATCTGCCTGGTACGGTATCCGGTTCGCTTGTCCACCTCCTTCAGGAAGTGAATCGGCGGCTTGTAGGTGCCAAGCTCCTTGTCATCGTAGACGTCTCTCAGAGTCACGGATCGCTTGTGAAGGGCGACGTAACCCGCAATACTTTGATCGTTGATGGGAAGCTTCAGGTCCTTGAACGAGGTTAGACCTGTCTTGACCTTCGATACGATCGTCTGACGATCCTCGCTGATGACGTAGATCGTAAGCCGGTCGGAGTCGAACAGATCGCAGAGATCGCGACTGACGTCGAGCATGATCTCCTCGATGTCGGCCGCTGCATGGATCCTCTTGGTGAGCGCTTGCAGCCGCCGCGAGAACTCCAGCTTTGCCGCAGCGTTCTCCGGCTCGGGCGAGGCGCGCTTCGGGTCGACCACCGCGCCCATCACTTGTCGCTCACTGCGCAACGTGCCAACGGGTGCTCACGCACATCCAGCGCGGGGTACAGGCTCTCGCGAGGTCGGGGCTCCGCCGACGATACGCGGTCGCCGCGCACGGCGCTTCTTGCGAAAAAGACACCAAAGGTCATGAGCGGTCACGATCGGCGGAGAACTGCACGCAGCCTGTTTAAGGGCGTCTCGGACGCACTGCAAGAATCGTACCGCCTTGGACTAGAGATCGAAGCTCTCTCCCTGGACCAGCATGCGCGGTCGAAAGCGACCCACACGGGTATCGATCTCCCGCATCGTAAGTTCTGCCTCGCCGGGCTTCAGATGCGTGATGAGAATTTCGACCCGACGTTTGAGTCCTTCGAGCTCGTCGGCAAGCATTGAAGGACACAAGTGCATTGACGCTACCGCGAGATCTCGCTCCTTGTCCGGAAAAGCGGTTTCAATGATGAGATAACGTAGGTTCTCGATACCGTTAAGATAATCCCATAGCAATGGGTTACCGGTGGTGTCGCCCGAGTAGACAAGGCTCCGCCTCCCGCTGTCGAGGTGATAACCAACCGCCGGCACAACGTGGTTGGCAGAGATGGGTGTGATGGACCGACCGTCAAGAACAACAGCCGCCCCGACCTCGTGACTCTCGAAGCGCAGGTAGGGACTGAGCGCAGTGGGAATGGCGGTGAAGTCCGGCCAAACTTGCCAGTTAAAGATGTGAGCGCGAAGGATGTCGAGGGTGTCATCCGTCGCATGGACGGTTACGGGCCGCTTGCGGAGATAGCCGACTGTATCAACGAGAAGTGGAATGCATGCTACGTGATCAAGGTGTGAGTGAGTCACAAACACGTGGTCAATCTTGCTCAATTCGAGAAGGCTCAGGTTGCCCACACCCGTGCCCGCGTCGATCAGTACATCGTCATCGAGGAGAAAGGCCGTCGTTCGAAGATCCCCGCCAATGCCGCCGCTGCAGCCCAGAACCCGTAGCTTCACCGCAGCGCTACTCCTTCCGCGGTGCAGCAGTCAAGGCTCGCGGCACAGCATGGTTGTATCGGAACCGTTACGCGACGAATCATGGTCTCTGTCGTTGCCAACCAAGTCACTAACCGCCCGTGGGACCGGACGTCTTGGCCAAGCACCCTGCTTCTGCCTGGGCACATAATGCGGCAATGGCGCAGCTGCGCACCGCATTGGCATCATATCAACCCGGGACCATGGTGTCGCGGCGGTCGGGGTAGAGGAAATGAGCCAGCGATCCCAGTCTAGCTCGGAAGCTATCTGGTGGAACGAATCTTGTTGAAGTGGAAAAGGGTCGGTTCGGACGCCGACGTCAAGCGTAACGACTCAGGACTTCAGGAAGAATTCCATCTTCACGCCCGCAAGCTCGACGATGTCGTGGTCATTGAGGGAGTGTGCCTGGGAATCCAGTGTCTTGCCGTTCAGAATTGGGAAGTTGCCGCCCTCGACATGCGTGATGTAGTAGCCTTGAGGACGGCGCGTAATGACTGCAACCTGCACGCCGGGCTTGCCCACGGTGGTGAGCGACTTGGAAAGCTCAAGCTCGCGTCCAGCGCTGGGCCCGGTCAGGATCTGGATCGCGCCGAACGGCAGTTTTGCAACGTCGAGCTGAGCCACAGCACCGCCCGGGACGGAAGCGCGCGCGGCGAGAGCGTTCGAGTGGGGATGCATGATCTCGGCGGACTGAAGTGCAGGCACCGCACCGCCTCCTCCGACTGCCGCCTGAGAAGCGGCAATATTCGCCCCTACGGGCGCTCGTTGAAGAACGCCTACAGTGCCGGTCGCATGAAATGCCGACGCCGGACCTGGCGCGGCGTTACCGGCCAGACGATTGATCGACGTCACCATGGACACGCCGTGCGTACGGGCTCCCTGGCCACCGATCTGTGTGTCGCTCGGTGACTTGCTTCCAGGAGTCGATCTCACCGAAGCCATCGGTGCCCGTAACACCATGGTCTTCTCGAAGTCCGAAGCTGTGGTGCTGGATGCCATCTCGTTGATGTACTTGAGCTTGTACTTGCCGATTTCTACGACGTCGCTGTTTTGAAGAAAGTGTTTCTTGACGCTGGCCCCGTTCACCGTGGTGCCATTCGTGCTGCCCATGTCCTCAAGGAACGAGTCGTTCAAGATGGTAACGATGGCGGCATGTTCTCCACTCACTGCAAGGTTGTCGATCTGAATGTCGTTGTGCGGCTTGCGGCCGATGGTCGTGCGCTCTTTTGTGAGTTCCAGCTCCTTGAGCACGATTCCATCGAGGCTGAGAATCAACTTCGCCATTGCGTTATCCCCGTAGCTCTTCGTAATCCAGACTTGATCTTGGCGAGAAAACCGACCGGTGGGGGGAAAGGTTGCAATACCCGTACCAGAATAACCGAGATATTGTCCCGCCCGCCGTTGTCGTTGGCCATGCGCACCAGGTGGTTGGCAGCCAGCTGCAGCTTGTCACGGAGGCTGCAGAGAGCAAGATGCATGTCCTCCTCCGGGACCATGTCGGACAAACCGTCGGAGCACAACAGATAGAGATCGCCGCAGCAGACGCCATGCACGTGAATCTCGGCGGCAACGTTGTCGTCGATTCCCAGGGCACGGGTGACTAAGTTCTTGTTCTTCGAACGGCGCGCCTGTTCCCGCGTGATCAGTCCGCGTTCGATCTGCTGCTCCAGCAGGCTGTGGTCACGCGTGACCTGCTCGAAATTGTCTCCCCGAAGCCGGTAGAGGCGCGAATCACCGACATGGCCAACCGCGACCCGGTCATCGCGGAACAACGCAGCGACGAGAGTGGTCCCCATACCGGCATACTCACGTTGGGCGCGCGCCGCCAGCAAGATGGATGCATTCGCACGACCAATCCCGGCGCGCAGCAGGGTGACACCCGGCGGGTCAGCGTCTTCCTGACCGATCAGTTGCGGTTCGTGGTGCGAAAGCGCCGCCTTGAGGTCTGCCATCAGCGTGGCGACTGCGATTCCGCTTGCCACTTCACCCGCGTTGTAGCCTCCCATACCATCGGCAAGTGCGACGAGACCGATTCTAGCGTCCATCCCGATGCTGTCCTCGTTGTGGTCGCGCATACGTCCGACATCGGTCGCGCTGACAATCTGGAGGGCGCGTTTCAGAGTCAATCGGGTTACGAAAGGGAGTTCGCCACCCAAACGTCCCGAGCGTCTGAATTGGGGGTGGGAAGCGTTTCGTCGGGAAAGAGCGCCCGAGCCGAAAGCACGCTACGTGCCCGCTCGCGCCAACGTAACAACCCCTTCATTCGTTGGATTTCGCGGAGAGTACGCGAATCAGGGTCACTTTCGAGCCTCTTGCAAAACTCCGCGGTCGAGCGGAATTATTTTCGTCTGAATGACGCGAGCAGGAGTGAGCGTGGCTCGGAATCGAGCGATAATGTGCGTGTCATTGACTCATCATCTGCCCACAATGGATACTAGCCTGCGCTCGCGTCTTTCGCAAATCTGGTTTGCCGTTCAGAACGCACTGTTCCCGGAGATCG